>ENA-ORBV01003424-ORBV01003424.1-microbial-mat-metagenome-genome-assembly--contig:-NODE-3424-length-31693-cov-5.501044_pt1 | contig 31693 bp, 21 predicted proteins | sample MGYA00237777_ERZ505514 | MGnify/ENA primary metagenome ERZ505514 (study PRJEB26160, sample SAMN06269048) | microbial mat metagenome | isolation source: Oligotrophic lake microbial mat | place... | reverse complement strand
GCCCTAGCGTGCTCTCGGTGCGATCGAGCGACTGAAAGACCTCGTCGAGATTCAGGTCGCCCCACGTGCGGTCGTCAAGCGCGCGACCACGGCCATTCGCAAGGACAACGGAGCGGTGATACTCGGCAATTGCGTCCATCTTGCGAACTCGAGTGCTCGGCTTGCCCCAGTTGGCACGAATGGCCGCCAGGAGACGTTGGCGGCCTCGGCGAGAGACCCATTGCGCCGCGAGGACGAGCACAACGAGGGCAGCGGCCGCGGCAACTGCTGGCGACATCCCGCGGAGTATAACGTGGAAGCTGGTGACTGGAACGAGTCCCACGAGGCGCGGAAGCGCCGAGCCCCACGAGCGGCCGAAGGCCGCGAGCCCTACGAGGGGCGAAGCCCCGAGCCCCAGCGCCGCCCAAAGGGCGGCGCCCCTACCCGCCCGCAGTCACCACAATCGCCTCGCACGGGCGGGCCCCCACGCGCGCATACGAGTGAGGCTGCGAGGCGTCGAAGTACATCGAGTCACCCTCGTCCAACTCGTGCTGTTCCGTGCCGAGCCGCAACATCAGGGCGCCCTTCAGTACGTGAATGAACTCGGCTCCCACGTGCTCATGGGTGCGCGGCCGGCCGGCTGACGCGAACTTGACCCAATAGGCGTTGAGCTTTCGCTCGGTCGCCGTGAAATCCAGGCACTCAAATTCCCACGCCAGTTCGCGGCCGCCCAGGCGCTCGCTGAATCGCGTCCGTTCGGCGCGCCGGACAATGCCGAAGGATTTCCGGGCGGTGGAGGCCGTGAAGAAGTGATCGAGCCCGACACCAAAGACGAGGGCAATGCGCAGAAGCGTGGGCAGAGTCGGGAAGAGCACGCCGCGCTCGACCTTCGAGATCATGGCCGCCGACAGGCCGGTGTGCCGACCCAGCTCGACCAGGCCCAGCTTCTTCTTCAGGCGCAGCGCGCGCAGCTTGGGACCGACCGCGTACTCGTGCAGGCCGCGGCTGAGGGTGGCTGAGACCATTTGCCTATTAGTTAAACATGATGTCTTTTCATGAACAACCAGGAAAACCAACTCACTTCTCGGCGGCACCGCGCCGGTCAACGCCGCGTCCTACCTGACATCGCGCGGAGTTTGAGTGGCCGCGAGGACCAAATCGAAACGGATTGTTAAGGAGAGATCGATGAACGCGTTTGCAAAGAAGCTGATGGCGGGCGCCGCGGTGGCGGCCCTGGTGCTCTCGATGGGCAGCACGACTGGTGCGCAGGGCAAGGACATTGTCGACACCGCGGTCGGCGCGGGACAGTTCAAGACCCTGGCGGCAGCGCTCCAGGCCGCGGGCCTCGTGGAGACGCTCAAGGGCAAGGGCCCGTTCACGGTGTTCGCACCGACCGATGCCGCGTTCGCGAAGCTGCCAGCCGGCACCGTCGAGATGCTGCTGAAGCCCGAGAACAAGGCCAAGTTGACGGCCATCCTCACCTACCACGTGGTCGCCGGCAAGGTCATGGCGGCTGACGTCGTCAAGGTGACCAGCGCCAAGACTGTCCAGGGCGGTGCCGTGGCGGTGAAGGTGACCGGCGGCAAGGTGACGATCGACAACGCCAACGTGGTGACGACCGACATTGCGGCGTCGAACGGCGTGATTCACGTCATCGACACCGTCTTGATGCCGAAGTAACACCCCGGGATGCTGGGCGGGGCGTTCGGTTCGTCCGAGGCCCTGCCCTGCTCCAACTCGACGGATTGGCGTCCAAATTGCAACAATCAGGACGACATGCCGATGCAGTTCCTCGCTCCCTTTCTGTGCTTTTCCCTCGTCACCTCTGCGGCCTGCCGCAATGACTCACCGCGCGAGGCGACCCCCGACCAAGCCCAAGCGGAGCAACCCAGTGAACAGCCAGACGCAGCGGTAGTCGCCGCCATCGACCAGATGCTGGCAACCGGCCAGCTCGACGGGGCGAAATGGAGCAACCTGCGCGACGTGATTGCCGAGTTGAAGCCGGTCTACGCCGACCAGGCCGACCGGCTGGTGTGGTTCGAGGTGACCACGCCAGTAGCCAAATTGGAACCCGCGTTGGCCGCAATTGCCCGCGCTGGCGACTATGGACTCGATCCGGCGGACTACGATGCGACCCCGATCGCGACCCAATGGCCGGCGATCAAGGCTGGTCGTGCCTCGGCCCGCGATCGCGCCACCTTCGACCTGACGGTCAGTGCCGCGGCGGCGCGGATGATTCGCTCGGTGCATGCCGGGCGCGTCGATCCGGCCACCATGCGATGGAACTACGCGGCGGCGGCGAAGACCACCGATATTTCCGGATCGCTACGGCGAGCCAGCGCCAGCGACGACCTTGGTGCCGTGCTTGATTCGCTCGAACCGAAGTTTTCCCACTACCAGCGCGCCAAGCAGAAGCTCGTGTTTTACAAGGCCGCGTCCCAGAAGGGCGAACCCCCGCTGGTGCCGGCCTTGGTCAAGGGCCAAACCAAGGTCGCACCCGGCAAGCCCTGGGACGGTGTGCCTCAGCTGGTGGCGCGATTGACGGCCATGGGCGACCTGTCGGCCGAGTCGGCCGCGACGCTGACGGCGGCTGTCGTAACGCAGGCGCCTGCCGCACCGGGGGCGGTCGCTGTGCCGGCGGCGGCCACGCCGATCGTGCCGCTGTATGACGGCGCGCTGGTCGACACCGTCAAAGCGTTCCAGGAGCGTCACGGCCTGGGTGCCGATGGCGTGATCGGCGCCTCGACCATCAAGGCGCTGAACGTGCCCCTGTCGCAGCGGGCTCGTCAGATCGAGCTGGCGATGGAGCGTGGCCGCTGGCTGCCGGACCTGAGCGATCGCGCCAACATCTTCGTCAACGTCGCCCTGTTCCGGATGTGGGCCACCGATCCGAAAAGCGGCGAAGAACCGCTGCGGATGAACGTGGTGGTCGGCAAGGCGCTCAACACGCAAACGCCGATCTTCACCGACCAGATGGAATACGTGGTGTTCCGCCCCTACTGGAACCCGCCCCCGAGCATCATTCGGGGAGAGATCGTGCCTGGGCTGCGGAAGAATCCGTCGTACCTCGAGCAGCACGACATGGAGATCGTGGCCAGCGGCGCCGATAACGCCGCGTCGCTGCCCGCGAGCGACGACAACATCGCCAAGGTGGCGGCCGGCCGGCTGTTCGTGCGCCAGCGGCCGGGGCCGTCGAACTCGCTGGGCCTGGCGAAATTCATCTTCCCCAACTCCGAGAACGTCTACATGCACGGCACGCCGGCGCAGCAACTGTTCTCGCGGACGCGGCGCGACTTCAGCCACGGCTGCATCAGGGTTGAAGACCCGGCCAAGTTTGCCGAGTGGGTGTTGCGTCTGGACCCGACCTGGACCCGCGCCCGCATCGATGCCGCGATGCAGGGCAACAAGACCATGCAGGTCAACCTGAAGGAGAAGCTGACCGTGGTGGTGTTCTACGACACCGTCCACGTCAATTCCGAGCACACGGTGTACTTCGTCGATGACATTTACGGACACGACAAGACCCTCGACGCCGCTCTGTCGAAGGGCTACCCGTTTGAAGTCGCCCGGCGCAGCTCGTAGGGCTCGCGGCGTCGCCGCTCGTGGGACAGAGGCACTTGGAAGAGATCCCCACGAGGGCGGAGCCGAGCGCCGCACGGCGCGAGCCCCACGCGGCCCGAAGGGCCGCGCCCCTGGACTACAATCGCTGACATGCCCGTCGCCGCTCCTGCTCTGGACCAGGCCCGCACCGCGCTCGACGCGTGGGTCCGCGAACTGATGCAATGGCACTTCTCCCCTGACACTGGCTGCACCTACTGGCTCGACTGGGCCAGCAAGGCCGGCTGGGATCCGCGCAAAGAGATCTCGTCGTACCACGACCTCGACAAGTTCGGGGAGTTCCAGGACGAATCGCTGCGTGGCGGTCCGGTGCGCCGGTGGGTGCCGAAAGCCTACCAGGACCAGCCGATCTACACGTTCGAGACCGGTGGCAGCACCGGCGTGCCGAAGTCGCGCATCAACATCAACGACTTCCGGATCGACTACGAGCAGTTCAGCAAGACGCTGCCCGACGACAAGTTTCCCAAGGGCGCCGACTGGCTGCACATCGGTCCGAGCGGCCCCCGCCGCCTGCGCCTCGCCATCGAGCACCTGGCCCAGCATCGCGGCGGCATCTGCTTCATGGTCGACCTCGACCCGCGCTGGGTCATCAAGCTGATCAAGATGGGCGAGATGGAGATGATGGAGCTGTACAAGCGCCACGTCATCGACCAGGCGCTCACGCTGCTCAAGGCGCACGACGGCATCAAGTGCCTGTTCACGACGCCGAAGTTGCTGGAGGCGTTGTGCGAGCGCATTTCGCTGAAGAAGGCCGGCATCACCGGCGTCTTCTGTGGCGGCACCGAGATGACGCCGCAGTTCCACCGGTTCGCGGTTGAAGAGCTGATGGAAGGCGCGCACTTCGCACCCACGTACGGCAACACGCTGATGGGCCTGGGCCCGCACAAGGCACCAACCAAGGACGATAACTGGGCGATCATCTACTACCCGCCGGCACCGCGGGCGATGATCGAGGTCGTCGATCCCGACCACCCCACCAAGCTGGTTGACTACGGCAAGACTGGCCGCGTTCGGCTGACGACCCTGACCAAGGAGTTCTTCATGCCGCGCTTTCTCGAGCGCGACGAGTGCGAACGCGAAGCGCCGTGCGAACAGTACCCGTGGGACGGCGTGCGGAATGTCAGACCCTTCTCCCGGTTCCAAAAGAGCGTGGTCGAGGGTGTCTATTAACCGCGAATAGCGAATAGCGAACATGCTTCACTTACCAATCCTCCGCTGGGGCGTCCCGTATCGCAGCGTCAACCAGGTGGTGACGCCGCACTTCCGCACGCGCGAGCCATTTGTCTCGATGAGCCAGGCCAACGTCGGCCTGATTCGGCGCGACCTGCTGCGCCAGGGCGAGGCCCGCGCGACGCTGCAGAAGATTCCTTACGCGGACCTCGTCGCCATGGCGGGACGCGCGGCCGCACACTTCCTGAACGACCCGCTGCCGCTGGATCCCGAGAGCGGCACCATGCAGTCGCCGCAGGACTACATCGAGCAGGTCTCGGCGACCACCGGCGCACCGTTCAGCAACGTGAAGCGCAACATGCTGAAGGTGCACGGCGTGCTGAGCAAGGTCGACGAAGTGCTGGCCGGCCTGACCCGCGGCCTCGATCTCACCGTCCTCGACGAAGGCTATGGTGTCGTCAATGGCCAGATGCTCAGCTTCTTCGCGCGTGGCGATGCCATGGGCGTGGTTCTCCCCAGCAACTCGCCCGGCGTGCACTCGCTGTGGGCGCCGGCGACAGTGTTGAAGATGCCGCTGGTCCTGAAGCCGGGCAGCGCCGAACCGTGGACGCCGCTGCGGATGATCTACGCGTGGATCAAGGCCGGCGCGCCCGCCGATGTCTTTGCCTACTACCCCACCGACCACGCCGGCGGTAACGAGATTCTGCGCTCGACCGGTCGCGGCATGGTGTTCGGCGATGTCGGCTCGACCAAGCGCTGGAAGGCCGACGGCCGCGTCGAAGTGCACGGCCCCGGGTATAGCAAGGTGGTAATTGGCCCGGACGTGGCGGATCAGTGGGAACAGTACATCGACGTCATCGCCGAGTCGATTTCAAGTAACGGCGGCCGCTCGTGCGTCAACGCCTCTGGGGTGTGGGTGACCAAGCACGGGGATCAGATTGCCGATGCCCTCGCGCAACGCCTGTCGCGCGTCATCCCACGATCGGCCGATGATGCCGAAGCCGTGCTGGCGCCGTTTGCGGATCCCGATACTGCCCGCCGCATCTCGTCGATGATCGACGCTGACATGATCGGCGACAGCGGCACGGCGCGCGATGCTTCAGCAGCCGTGCGGGACGCCGATCCTGTCCTCCGTAGCCTTGGCGACGGGGGCCGGGTGGCCTCGGCTCATGGCGGCACCTATCTGCTGCCCACCATCGTGCGCTGTGATGCGCCGCACCCGCTCGCCAATCGCGAGTTCTTGTTTCCGTTCGCGAGTGTGGTGGAAGTACCGGCCGACGATCTGCCGGATTGCCTGGGGCCGTCGCTGGTGGTGACTTGCATCTCGAATGATCCAGCGTTCCGCGCGCGGTTCGTCGCCTCGCCGCACGTCGATCGCCTGAACTTCGGTGCGATGTCGACCACCCAGATCGGCTGGGACCAGCCGCACGAGGGCAACCTGTTCGAGCACCTCTACGCGAGGCGGGCCATTCAGCGCCTCGCATAGTTCTGTCGAATAGCGAAGCCGAACCGCGAATAGCAAATAGCGTTCATGCGCATTCTCTCCCTGACGGCCGGCGCCGCTTCCATGTATTGCGGCAGTTGCCTGCGCGACAACGCGCTGGCGGCGCGGCTGATCAAGCTCGGGCACGACGTCACGCTGCTGCCGTTCTACACACCGACGCTGACCGACGAAGAGAACGTCAGCCGCCAGCAGCAGGTGTTCTTCGGCGGCATCAGCGTCTACCTTGAACAGCACTCGTCGTGGTTCCGCAGGGCACCGCGCTTTCTCGGCCGCCTGCTTGACGCGCCGGGTGTGATCAAGGCGTTCACGAGCGGATCGATCTCCGTTGATCCCCGTGAACTGGGCGCCCTCACGGTCTCGACGCTGCAAGGCGAGAAGGGCCACCAGAAGCAGGAGATCGACAAGCTGCTGGAGTTCCTGCGCGACGAGCCCGGGTTCGATGTCGCCAACATCCCTTACGCGCTGCTGATTAGCCTGGCCGCGCCGCTCAAGCGCGCACTGGGCTGCCCGATCGTGATGACGCTGCAGGGCGAGGATCTGTTCCTGGACGCGTTACCGGAGCCGTTTCGCGCCGAGGCGCTGGCGCTGGTGCGGTCGCAAGTCGCCCAGGTCGACCTCTTCATTGCGGTCAGCGAGTACTACGCCCGCTTCATGCAGGACTATCTCGACATCCCGGCTCAGAAGATGCGCGTGGCACGGCTTGGCGTCAACGTCGACGACCTGACGGTGACGACACGCACACGGACCGACCCGTTCACCATCGGCTTCTTCGCCCGCATCGCGCCCGAGAAGGGCCTACACAATCTGGCCGAGGCGTATCGGATTTTGCGGACCGAGAAGGGCCTGCCGCCGTCGCGCCTGGTCGTCGCCGGGTACCTGCCGCCTGAGCATCGGCCGTACCTCAATGCCATCGGCGCACGCCTCAGCGCCGCCGGGTTGGGTGACGAGTTCGTCTATCGCGGCACCGTCGAACGCGCGAAGAAGGTGGAGTTCTTCCACGACATCGACGTGCTGTCGGTGCCCAGTGGCTATCACGAGCCGAAAGGTCTGTATCTGCTCGAGGCGATGGCGTGCGGTGTGCCGGTGGTGCAGCCCGGTCACGGCGCTTTCCCGGAGATGATTCAACGCACGGGTGGCGGCGTGCTCGCCGCCTCCGAATCAGGCGCCGACGTCGCCGATGCGCTGTTCGATCTGTGGCGCGATCCGGCCCGGGCGGCTGAACTGGGCGGCAACGGCGCCGCGGGTGTGCGCGCCCACTACACGACCGATCACATGGCTCGCGCAGTGCTGGCGGCCTACCAGGCAGCGCGCCAATAGCTCTCGCTGAGGTTCCGCCGCTATCCGCGGTCCGGCCGGATCTCCTGATCGGCCAGCGCTCGATCGTCGCCCAGCATTCCGATGACGGCGCCCGCGATCGCAAAGACTACCGGGCCCAGCACGATGCCCAGCAACCCGAACGCCTGCAGTCCGCCCAGGAGCGCGAAGAACATGGTGATCTCGCTCAATCCCACGCGTTCACCAACCAGGCGCGGCCGCAGGAAGTTGTCAACGCCGCTGATGGCGAACGTGCCCCACACCGCCAGCACGATTGCTTGCGGCCAGTGGCCGACCGAGACCAGATAGATCGTGCCCGGCACCCACACGACCGCGGAGCCAAACACCGGCACCACGCTCATCAACACCGTCACGGTCCCCCACAACGCGGCCGAGGGCACGCCGAGCAGCCAGAACATCCCGCCGCACAGGGCGCCCTGGATGACGGCGATCACGACAATGCCGTAGACACTGCCGTAGATGACTTCCCGCACCCGCACCAGGAGGGCCTCGCTGTGCGCGCGCTCAAACGGCAACAACCCGGGAATGGCCCTCACCAGGCGACTGCCGTCCCTGAAGAGGAGGAACATTGCGAAGATGATGAAGATAAACGACACCACGGCGCCGCTGACGCTCGCGGCAATGGTCAGCGAGTACTGTGCCACCACACGCGCCACCTCGCTGGCATGCTGGCGGATCCACGGCACCACCGCATTGGCGTCCAGACCACTCCAGCTTGCCAGCCAGGCATACGCCCGGCCCCACGCGGTCGTGGTGTCCACACCGGCGTCGTTCATGAACGTCTGCTGAAACGTCTCGACGAGCGACAGCAGTTGGGTGAGCGCGAGGCCACCAACGGCAAGCACGGGAATGAGGAAGGCGATCACCACCAGGACGCTGCACAACAGCGCGCTCAGCGTCGCTCGTCCCGTCTTGCGCACGAGCGCTTCGAACCATGGGTGAAACGTGATGGCCAGCACCGCCGCCCACGCCAGCACACCCATGAACGGCTTCAGGATCAGCACGCACAGGTAGACCACGAAGGCGGCCGCGGCGACGAAGATCGCCCACTTGAGCGCCCGCTGCGCGTAGGTCGGCGGAGTGACCGGGGGATCAGGCATTGAGGTGCCCCCGCTACAGGAGCGCTACCAGTCTACTTCGGATGGTGAGGTGGACTGGTCGGACCGCCGCGCGAGGGTCCAGGCGACGACCGCCTTCAGCCGGCTGATGCCCGATGCTACTCTTAGCTCTGGGATGCTCGAAGCCACCAACCTCTCCAAGTCGTATCCCTCACCCGCTGGCGAGCTGGTCGTCTTGCGGGACGTGTCGCTGACGTTGTCGCCCGGCGACTCCGCGTGCGTGATGGGTCCATCTGGTTCCGGCAAGAGCACGTTGCTCTACATTCTCGGCGGACTTGAACCGCCGACGAGCGGAAGCGTCCGCCTGGACGCCACCGACCCGTACACCCTGAAGGCCGAAGGCCTGGCCGCCTTCCGCAACCGCGAGGTCGGCTTCGTGCTGCAGGACCACTGCCTGTTGCCCCAGTGCACGGTGCTCGAGAACGTGCTGGTTCCCACGCTGGTGGGCGAGGCCGACCAGGACGCGCCTGAACGCGCACGGACGCTGCTGGCGCAAGTCGGGCTGTCGGATCGCCTTGACCATCTCCCCTCGGCGCTATCGGGCGGCGAGAAGCAGCGCGCCGCGATCGCCCGCGCGCTGGTGCGAGAGCCACGCCTGATCCTGTGCGACGAGCCCACCGGCAACCTCGATGCGGAGACGGCGCAGGTGGTCGCCGATCTCATCCTGCGCCTGCACACCCAACAACACACCATGCTGCTGGTCGTGACGCACAGCGAGGCGCTCGGCGCGCGGTTCGAGCGGCGCTGGTCGATGAGCCGCGGCCGGTTGACGGTGTGATGCCGTGACGTCCCCCAGCCCAAGCCCCAAGCCGCCCGCCTCCGCTAAAGCTGCGGCGGGCACGCAGGCCCCAAGCCGCTCGCTGACCCGAGCGAGCCTGCGGTTCTATGCCGCCACCCACGTGATGGTGGTGCTGGGCGTCGCCGTCGCGGTGGCGGTGCTCGCCGGCGCGCTGCTGGTCGGCGCCTCGGTCCGCGACAGCCTCGCGCAGATCGCGCTCGGCCGTCTCGGCGCCACCGACGTCATCATCACATCACCCACGTTCTTCCGCACCGCGCTGGCGGATGCGTTGCTGACGCGGTCCACCCAACCGCAACAAGCGCCGATGGGCACGCGCGTCGATCCCTATCGCATGGTGCAGTCGACCGCCCCCGTCGTGGTGTTTGGCGGCGCCGTGGTTCACGACGAATCGAAGCAGACCGCCGGCAAGGTGATGGTCTACGGCATCGACGAGCGGTTCGGCCGCTTTCATGGCGTCACCGGCTTCGCAGTGTCGGGCCGCGAGGCGTTGATCAGCGCCGCGCTGGCGCAGGAGGTAGGCGCCACGGTTGGCGACTCGCTCACGCTGCGGGTGGCCAAGCCGACCGACATTCCGCTGTCGACGCTGCAAGGCCGCCGCGACACCACCGGCGAGCGAGTGCGCGTCACGGTGACACGCGTCCTCGATGACGCAGCACTCGGCGAATTCTCCCTGGCGCCGACGCAAGGCGCCGTGTTCGCCATCTACCTGCCGATCGGACGCCTGCAGCGTGACCTCGGGCTGGGCGATCGCGCCAATACGATTCTGATCTCGCTCACCGATGACGCGGCGATCGATCCGGCGCAACTGGTGCGGGAGTTGATCACGCCGGTGGCGGCACTCGACGACCTCGGCCTGAGGGTCCGCGCGACTCCCGCCATGACCATCGTCGAGACGCGTGCCGGTCTGCTGACCGACGATCTCGTGAGCACGCTCGAGGACCTGGCGGCCGCGGACAAGCGGATGGTCGTGCCGGCACTGACGTATGTCGCCAATGCCATCCGGATCGGCGATCGCGAGGTGCCGTACTCCACCGTGTCGGCGGTTGACCTGGACGCCTACCACCGGATGGTGGGAGCCGTGGGACCAGGCAACCCTGACGGGTTGCCTCCACCAGTAGCGTCGCTGACGGCGGACAAGGAAGGGTTGCCGCCACCAGTCGCGCCGGCGTTCTCGGGCCACGCGCCGATCTGGCTGAATGAGTGGGCGGCCGCTGATCTCAAGGCCCGCCTCGGCGATGAGGTCACGCTCGACTACTTCCTCTGGTCCGATCAGGACGGCCTCGCGACCGCGAGTGCGAAGTTCACGCTCGTCGGCATCACCGCCATGACCGGCATTGGCGGCGACCCGTCGCTGACACCGGACTATCCCGGCATCAGCGACGCCGCCGACATGACGTCGTGGGATCCGCCATTCCCGGTGGAGCTGAAACGCATCCGTCCGCAGGACGAAGACTACTGGGACCGCTACCGCGCGGCGCCGAAGGCAATCATCGGCCTGGCCGAAGGACAACGGCTCTGGGGTTCGCGCTATGGCCACGTCTCGTCGATGCGCCTGTCTGGCCGGCAACCCATCGCCAGCCAGACCATTTCTCCCGCCTCGGCCGGCTTCACGGCGCGGGCGGTGCGGGGCGAAGCGCTGTCAGCCGCGCAGGGCACCACCGACTTTGGTGAGTACTTCCTCTACTTCAGTTTCTTCCTCGTCGTGTCGGCGCTGCTGCTGGCGTACCTGTTCTTTGCGGTGGGACTCGAACAGCGCACGCGCGAGGTGGGCTTGCTGGCCACCGTTGGCTATGCGCCATCGGCCATCCGCGCCGCCTTCGTCCGCGAGGGCGCCATCCTCGCCGGTGCGGGCGCGCTAATTGGTATTGCCGGTGCCATCGGCTATGCCGCACTGATCATGTACGGCTTGCGCACGTGGTGGGTCGGCGCCGTTGGTACCACGCGTCTGGCGCTGCATGTCTCGCCACAGTGGCTGGCGATTGGTGCGATCGGTGCCTTGGCGGCCGGCGTGCTGGCCATCTGGCTGGGCGTGCGGCAAATGAGCCGTCGCTCGGCGCGGTCATTGCTCAAGGGAGACGTCGAGGCGGGCGCGACCAACGGCGGGCCCCTTCGCTCCAAATGGGTGGCACTCGCTCTGCTCCTGCTTGGCGCCGTCCTCGTCCCCGCCGCCGCCTCCGGCTGGCTTAACCCAACCGCCGGATTCTTCGGCGCTGGCGGTGCGTGGCTGGTCGCTGGACTGTACGGCGCTTCAGCCTGGCTGCGACGTCGGCGGCCCTCGCGGCCGCTGACACGCGGACCGTTCGGCATGTCGCAACTGGGATTCCGCCACACCGCGGTCCGTCCCAGCCGCTCGGTCCTCAGCCTGGGGTTGATCGCGTTTGCCTGCTTCGTCCTCGTCAGCGTCGGCGCTTTCCGCAAGGAACCGGCCAGCGGCGGCGACAAGACAACGGGCACCGGCGGCTTCACCTTGATGGCCGAATCGATCGCGCCACTGCTGCACGACCCCAACACCGCGGACGGACGCGACGGCCTCGGCTTCGACAGCGCTGACCCGGTGCTGGCCCACACCAAGGTGACCCGCTTCAGGCTGCGGCCAGGCGACGAGACCAGTTGCCTGAACCTCTACCGCCCAACCAACCCGCGCATTGTCGCGCCCGGACCCGGGTTCGTTGATGACGCGCGCTTCACGTTCGCCGCCTCGATGGCGACGACGCCTGACGAACGCGCCAATCCCTGGACGCTCCTGGAACGCACGTTTGACGATGGGGCGGTGGCCACGATCGCTGATCAGACCACGCTCAGGTACGTGCTGCACCTGGGCATCGGCGACGACTTCGAGTTCACGCCAGAGGGACAGCCGCCGGTGCGACTCCGGATTGTCGGCGCGCTGGCCGACAGCGTGCTGCAATCGGAACTGATCATCGGCGAGACCGACTTTGTCCGCCTGTTCCCACGGCACGAGGGTTATCGCCTGTGGCTGATCGAGACGGCCCCGGCCAACGCCGCAGCGGTGACGTCTCATCTCGAGGACCGACTGTCGGACTACGGCCTGGATGTCAGTGGCACCCTCGAGCGATGGGCCTCGTATCACCAGGTGGAGAACACCTACCTGGCGACGTTCCAGGCGTTGGGCTCACTGGGCCTGTTGCTCGGCACGGTGGGTCTGGGCGCGGTGCTGGCGCGCAACGTGCTCGAGCGGCGACGCGAGATCGGGTTGCTGAGTGCGGTCGGCTTCACCACCGCCAACGTGCGCGGCATGGTGTTGGCTGAGGGACTGACCCTGGTGGTGGGCGGCACGCTGCTCGGCGCGGCGTGCGCCATTGTTGCAGTGTGGCCGGCGCTGCAGGAACGCGCGCAGGCGGTGCCGGTTGGTAACCTGCTCTCGCTCTTGGCGGCCGTGATTACAACCGGAGTGGTCTCGTCGTTGTTCGCAGTCAGGCTGGCGTCGGCCACGCCGGTCATGGAAGCAATCAAGTCAGAGTAACTGACGCCGGCACTGACGCCGGCACTGACGCCGGCACTGACGCCGGCACGACGCCAGGAGGGCGGCACTTCAGTGCCGCCATTCCGACCGCAGGAAAGACGCCAGGAGGGCGGCACTTTACTGCCGCCGACGTGACACAGAGGTGCAAATGAAACGACTGATGATCGGCGCGCTCCTGGTAACGATGTCCACGGTGGGATTTGCGCAGGCACCATCATGGTCGCAGTGGCGCGGACCGGCGCGCGACGGCGTCGCCTCGTCTCTCACCCTGCCGGTGACGTGGCCGGCGCAGCTCACCAAACGCTGGCAGGCCGCCGTCGGATTGGGCCATGCCTCCCCCGTCATCTCTGGCAACCGCGTGATCGTGCATGCGCGTCAGGCCAATCGCGAGATGGTGGCCGCCTACGATCTGCAGTCAGGCAAGTTGCTGTGGCAGGACGGCGTCGAGGCGCCGTACACCATGAACTCTGCGGCCACCGGACACGGCCCGGGACCCAAGTCGACACCGGCGATTGCCGATGGCCGCGTGTTCACGCTTGGCATCAGCGGCATCTTCTCGGCTCACGACCTGGCGACCGGCAAGCTGCTGTGGCGCAAGCCTGCGCCACCGGCGCCGCCCGAGTTCGGTACTGCCGCCTCGCCGCTGGTGGATGGCGGCCACGTGATTGTGCACCTGGGTGGAACCGGCGGCGGCGCGCTCACCGCGATGGACGTGGCCACCGGTACGGTGAAATGGCGATGGGCGGGCGATGGGCCATCGTATGCCTCAGCGATCCTGGCGACGCTGGCCGGTACCCGTCAGATCATCACGCAGTCGCAGAACAAGCTCGCCGCCGTCGATGCGGCCAGCGGTCAGCTGTTGTGGGAGGTGCCGCTCAAGACGCCCTATGAACAGAACTCGGTCACGCCAATGGTGATTGGCGACCTGGTGATCTCCGCCGGCCTCGAGAACCCGACGACGGCCTACCGTGTGACGAAGACCGGCGCAAAGTGGGCAGCGGCGGCGGCGTGGCGCAACGAGCAGGTGTCGATGTACATGAGCACGCCGGCGGTGGCGGGCACGGCGATCTACGGGTTGTCGAACAAGAACCGAGGGCAGTTCTTCGCGATCGATGCGGCAAGCGGCAAGACGCTGTGGACCTCGCGCGGCCGCGAAGCCGAAAACGCGTCGATCGTACGGGCCGGAGAGTTCCTGCTGATGGCGACGACCAACAGCGAACTGGTGATCGCGAAGGCCAACCCGGCGCGGCTTGAGGAAGTGAAGCGCTACACGCTCGCCGATTCGGCGATGTGGGCGCACCCGGCGTTCGCCGGGCGCGCCATCGTTGTGAAAGACGTCAACAACCTGATCGTCTGGGGATTTTAACGGCGCTATTCGCCGCTACCTCTTGCGCCGGTCCCCGATGACCCACAGATAGGCCGAGGTGCGCATGAACAACTGCCCCTCTGACACCGCGACCGTGCTGAGGCAGTACGGCGCACAGTCGTTCAGCAGCCGGTTCGACGAGATGATCTCGAACTTCGGGCCGGCGCGATAGACGGTCGTCAGTCCTTCTTCTTCGGTGGTCACGTAGATCTTGCCGTCGGCCAGAATGGGCGAGGCGCTGTAGGTGCCGGAAGGCAGCCGCACCGGGCCGTAGACGGTGGCGCCGGTCTTGACGTCGAGTGCGAAGGCCACGCCGGTATCGCGCACCACATACAACAACTTGCCGTCGCTGACCGGCGTGGGCACGTCGGGACCTTGCGCGAACGTCCACGCGACGTGGCTCTTGGCGACGTCGCCACTGCCCCCTGGCCGCATCGCAGTCAACGGGTTGACGCGGGTCGGCGCGATGATCAGGTCGCCGACGATGGTCGGCGAGGCGACAATGCGGTAGGCGCCGTTGCGATCGGGATTGAGCACGTCGGCGCGCCAATATTCCTTGCCGGTGGCCGGGTCGTGGCCGGACACCACATCGCCGCCGGTGATGATCAGCTCGGCGCGGCCGTGGGCGTCAATCCAGGCCGGCGTGATGTAGGCGTCGGGCGATTCATTGACCGCGGGGTTGGGACGCTCGACGCGCCAGAGGGTCTTGCCGGTGAGCTTGTCGATCTTGAGGATGTACGACGGGTCGTCCGTCTTCATCCCGTGCAGCACGGGCACGTACAACGCGTCGCCCTTCAGTAGCGGCGACGAGGCGTAACCCCAGTTCAAACCGAACTTGCCGTAGTCAGCCTGGATGTTGCGCGCCCAGATTTCCTGGCCGCCAAAGTCGAACGCCTTCAGGACGCCCAGCCCGGTCATCACCCAGACGTACTTGCCGTCGGTGACCGGCGAGGGCGACGACATGTTCTGCTTGCGCTCCATGTGATTGGAGCCGGTGATCGGGCGCTTCCAGTTGACGCTCTGCTTGTTGCGATCCACTGACCACAACTCAAGCACGCCGGTATTGGTCGCGGTGGCAACGTTCAGGAAGATCGTGTCGCCCCAGATGATGGGCGTCGAGCCGCTGTAGGCAGGAAGCGGCAGCTTCCACGCGATGTTCTTGGTTTCAATGTTGGCGCAGACGGTGGGCACGATCGGCCGACCCTGGTTGCCGCCGCCTGGGCGTTGCGGCCGCGGCGCGGTGTCGTCGACGGCAGCCGATGGGCCACCAGAGGCAGGCAACCCCAAGAAGGGGTTGCCTCCACCCGTCGGTTCGAAGGGGTTGCCTCCACCGGCGGCACAGGTGGCGCTCCAGGTATCGGGGAGCCCGGTTTCAGTGCTGACGCCGTCGTACGTCGGGCCACGCCAATGGGGCCAGTGCTGAGCCATCCCGGCCGTCTGGCCACAGACCACCAGGACCACTGCCACGCCAAATACGTTCTTCATACGACCTCAGCCACCGATTTCACAGGGCACACAGCCACCGATTGCACAGGAATCACAGCCACAGATTTCACAGATTAGACACAGAACCTGCGCAAACCAAACCCAGATAAATCGGTAACTGGTCGGTGTCTAATCCGTGGCTTTTCTTCGCCATTAGCTACGGTGCCGGCCGGTAGTACAGCACCAGACCGGCGCCAGCGGCGGCCATCAGCACACCGACATAGAACATCGGGCTGGGCGCGGTCTTGGGCGGATGCATGATCATGGTCGAGATCACGTTGATGAGCGGCGCGCCGCCAAACACCAGCGGCATCACGATGGTGGGCGTGCCACCGTTGCGGAACGCGTAGGTGATGCAGACGGCGCCCAGCGCGCCGAGCGCACCGGCGATGGTGGCCGTCGCCGTGCCCGAGAACGTGAAGTTACGCCACTCCCCCTGCTGGGTCAGCGCGGCGGCCGGCACCAGCACGGCAATCAGGAAATACGCGACGCCCACGCACAGCATGGCGCGCATCGGGTTGCCCAACTCGGTCTGTCCTCGATGGAGCGACGCTCCGTACAGGCCCCACGACATTGCCGCACTCGCGGCCAACGCTATCCACATACTGATATCTCCTCGCGACGAGATTGTGTCACGTACGGGCCACGGAGGCGCAGAGACACGGAGCAATCTTTCGTTCTGTTCATGAACGCTCCAGCCGGGCATGTCCTGAGAAATATTTCTCTGTGTCTCCGTGTCTCCGTGGCCGTTTTTGTTATCAGAACCTCACGCGCACGCCGAGTTGCACCTGTCGCGCCGAAGTGACGGTGTTACGGATGCGACCGAAGCTGCCAAGCGGCGCCTCGCCGTCAGCCGCGCCGGCAAACACCGTCAGGTTGGGCACGCCGAAGTTGGCGCGGTTGAAGACATTGAACATCTCGAGTCGCAGTTCGAGACGACGGGCGGCGCCGAGCGTGGTTTCCTTGGTCAGCGCCAGATCAACCACGCGCAGATCCGGTCCACGGAAGTCGCCGCGGCCGGTGTTGCCGAACGTGCCGGCCGGTTGCAGCGCGAACGCCAGCGGATTGAACCACTGCGCCGGATTGCCAGTGACGGCGCTCTCGGCATCGAAGCCCGGTGCGTAATTCGGCCGGTCACGGCCAATGCCCGGGCCGAGCGAGGGCTGCCACTGCGAGCGCGATCGGTTGTTCTGCACGAACACGGTCAGCGGATAGCCAGTGCGATAGCTGCCGATCGCCGACACCCGCCAGCCGCCGAGTACGGTGCCGGCCGGTCCCGTCAGGCCGCGGCCCCACGGGATGTCCCAGGTCGCGTTGGCCACCAGGTTGTGCCTGATGTCGAAGTCCGACGGTCCGCGATTGTAGTCGGCGATGTATTCGGGGAACGCCGAGGTCGTCCCGTTGGTGGCATCCGAGAAGAAGGTCGAGGCCTGCGTGGTGTCCTGCGAATCGGACCAGGTGTATGACGTCTGGAACGACCAGCCGTTCGCGAAGCGCCGGCGCACGTCGACGATCAGGGCCTTGTACCAGGAGTCGCCATCTGCCGTCTTGGCCTCAATGGTGGTCCAGGCGGTGTTCTGCCGCAATCCGCCCACCGGAAAGAACGGCCGGCCATCGGCGCCGGTGGTCGGCACCGCGGTGTTGCGATCGTTGCTGCGCAGCAGGTCGTACCCGCGCGAGCCGGCGTAGCCGAGCGTCACCGCCAACTGCCCCGGCAACTCGCGCTGCACGTTGGCATTCCAGACGTGCACCGACGGCGTCGTGACATCCCATTGCACCGGGCGAATCGACAGGCCCGACGCGCGCTCGAACGGTGGATTCGGGAAGGTCGGCGCCTGGTAGACGACGCGCGGCGTGTCGGGCGGATTGGTGACCGTGACAATCAGATTCTGCGAGCTGTTGGTCGAGTAGTACAAGCCGTAACCGGCGCGGACCGCAGTGCGGCCATCACCGGTGACATCCCACGACAGGCCGACACGGGGCGACAGGTTGTTGTAGTCGGCACCCTCGTAGAGTTGTCCAACCGTGGCCGTGCGGTCGGTCAGGTTGACGAGCGCTGAATCGTGCCCACCCGCATCGATCGGCATGGTCATGAACTCGTAGCGCAGGCCGGCCGTCACCGAGAGGCGCGCGTGCGCCTGAAACTCGTCCTGCACGTAGCCACCGGCGAGCCAGAAGGGCCATTCGCGCTGGAAGTTCGCGGCCGGCGTGAGGCCGATGAAGCTGGTGGCGCGGTTCTCCATCAACGCGCGGAGGTTCGCGAACGAGTAGGTGCCGAGACTGAACGTCGGGTTCACCATGTCTTGCTGGAAGTGCTCGGCGAGGGCACCCGTGCGGATCAAGTGGCGGCCGCGGGTCCACACCAGATCGGTGGACAGGCTGGTGACCTGCTGCAAGAACCGGACATCCACCGAGGCCTGCGTGCCGAAACGCTGCAGGCCGCCGACGTCGATGTTGCCGATGAACGCCCGGCCCGGCACGAACGCCGGCAGCGTGGTGTTGGCTTCAACGGACTGGCCGACACGCGTGCGACTGTAGCCGGCGCGATAGGTCGCGAACACGTTGGACGAGAACGCCTGCTTCAGCTCGGCGGTGAAGAACTGGTTGCGCGACACAAACGCGCGCGGAAACTGCGGGTAGTCCAGCGGCAGCCGCTGATCCGCATCGTCCAGGGTGTAGCGCGCGAAGAACTGGCTGCCGGGTGACAGGTTGTAGTCAACGCGGCCCTGCAGGAAGTCCTGATCGATGCGCTGGTCGAACTGGAAGCTGTGGAGGGCGGTGCCGTCGCCCAGGCTCGCACCATTCGGCGCGGGGTAGGCATTGAGATAGGGCGCCACCGCCGCATTGACGCCGACGTTCAGGAACTGGCCCGGGTTGGCGGAATCGGGCAACAGTCCGCGACGGGCGTTGGCGTCGGGCACGGCTGACGTGATGGTGCGGCCGAGGTTTTCGCGCAGGCCTTCGTAGCCGACGAAGTAGAACAACTTGTTCTCTCGCACCGGTCCGCCCGCAGTGGCGCCAAACTGGTTGCGCGTGAAGTCGGGCTTGGAGCCGACATCGAAATAGTTGCGGGCATCGAGCGCGTCGTTGCGATGGAAGGCGAACGCCGTGCCACTGAGTCGGTTGCTGCCCGACTTGGTGATGACGTTGACCTGGCCGCCGCTCATGCGGCCGAACTCGGCGCCATACGCGTTGGTCTCGACACGGAACTCCTGCACCGTCTCGGTGCCGAGCGCCGTCCCAGCCGCGCTGCCGGCCGGGCCGTTGGTCATGTCGTTGAGCAGCGTGCCATCGAGCAGGAACACATTGGCGCGGGGGTCTTGACCGTTGACCGCCATGCCGAGGCCATGGGCCACCACCGAACCGCCATCACGATGCGGATAGGGCGTGACGCCCGGCTGGAGAAAGGCGAGGTCGGTGTAGTTGCGGCCGTTGAGCGGCAACTGCTCGATCGCGCGTTCGTCGACCAGGTAGCTGAGCTCGCCAGTCCGCGTGTTCACCGTGGGCGCGGCGCCCACCACGCTCACGGATTCGGCCAGCGCCCCGACTTCCAGCGTGAAGTCGACGGCCACCGCTTCGCCGACCGTCAAGGCCACGCCTTGCCGGAGCACGGCCTTGAAGCCGGCGAGTTCGGCCCGCACGTCGTAGGCGCCGACCGGCAGGGCCGCCAGCACGAAGCGCCCGTCGGTGCCCGAGACGGCGGCGCGTTCCACGCCCCGCTCCAGGTGTCGGGCGGAGACCGTCACCCCGGGCACCACGGCGCCACTGGAGTCGACGACACGGCCGGACAAGGTGCCCGACGTTTGCGCCATGGCGGTCAACGCCGGCGCGGTCAGAACTGCAAACAGAAGGACAACCACACGCACGATAATCAGCTCCCGTCTCGTATACTACGCGCGGCTGACGCGTGGCGTGTCGCCGCTTGTCCCCTCAACTATAGACGCATGTCCACCACAAACCGTCTCGCCCTGACTCCTTTGCAGTGGCTCATTTGCGGCATTGCCGCCCTGGGCTTTGCCTTCGACATCTACGAGATCCTGATGGCGCCCCTGGTGGTCGGGCCGGCGATTGGCGAGCTCACCGGCGTCCGTCCCGGGACGGCTGACTTCAATTTCTGGGTCGGCATGTTCTTCTGGGTGCCGGCGCTGATCGGCGGCGCCTTCGGGCTGGTCGGCGGCTACCTGACCGACCGCTTCGGCCGGCGCCGCGTGCTGGTGTGGAGCATCCTGATTTACGCCTTCTCGGCGTTGGCGGCCGGCTTCTCGACCAACATCTGGATGCTGCTGTTCTTCCGCTCGACCACCTACATTGGCGTGTTCGTTGAGTTCGTGGCGGCGGTCGCGTGGATTGCGGAAATCTTCCCCGATGCCAAGCAGCGCGAAGCGGCGCTGGGCTACACGCAAGCGTTCTCGTCGATCGGCGGCATCATGGTGACCGGCGCCTACGCCATTGCCGTGACCTACGCACAGTCGTTCCCGGAGATTTATGGTGGCCACGCGCCGTGGCGCTACACGCTCATCTCGGGCGTCATCCCGGCGCTGCCGTTGATCCTGATTCGGCCGTTCCTCCCTGAATCGCCCGCCTGGGAACAGAAGCGCGCCGCCGGGACACTGCGCCGGCCCTCGATCGCACAGTTGTTTACGCCCGAGCTGCGGCGCACGACGATTGTCACCACGCTGATGTTCGCGTTTGCCTACGGTGCCGCCTTCGGCGCCATTCAGCAGATGCCCCGCATTGTCCCCGGTCTCGAAGAAGTGCGCGTGCTGACTCTGCCACAGCAGCAGCAGACGGCGGCAGGCGTGCAGGCGTTCCAGGAATTTGGCGGCCTCGCCGGCCGCTTCCTGCTCGCCTTCCTGGCGCTGAGAATCCTGTCGCGTCAGAAGTTGATCCGGACGTTCCAGATTCCCGGCCTGATCATCATCCCGTTCGTGTTCTACTACGCCGCGACCAACAGCCTCGAGATGACGAAGTGGGGCATGTTTGCGGCCGGCGTCTTTACCGTCGGGCAGCTGAGTTTCTGGGGCAACTACCTCCCGCGCGTCTATCCCACGCACTTGCGCGGCACCGGAGAAGGCTTCGCGGCCAACATCGGCGGCCGGATGATCGGCACTGGCTTCGCGTTTGTCACGACGCAGCTGGTGAACGTCGTGCCGGGCGCCACACCATCCGCGCGCCTCGCGTTCGCGGCCACCATCACCGTAACCTTCGTCTACACGGCGGGGCTGATCACCAGCTTCTTCCTGCCGGAACCGAAGGGCGAGGACCTGCCGGAGTAGGCTTGGGGGCTTGGAAACGCACATGAGAACAACGATTGCGCTACTCGTCGTGCTTGTCGGATCTGGGCTTGCGGTGCGTGCCGAGCAGTGGCCGCAGTTTCGCGGTCCCGGCTCCACCGGCGTAGCCGAATCGTCCAGCCTGCCCGACACCTGGAGCACGACGACCAACGTGAGATGGAAGACCACCATTCCCGGGCACGGCTGGTCGTCGCCGATTGTCTGGGGCAACCACGTGTTCGTCACCTCGGTCATCCCGGCCGGGGCCGTCGAAGCGCCGGTGAAGGGCCTCTATTTCGGTGGTGAACGCGACGCCCCGAAGGTGGAGCATCGCTGGATGGTCTACGCCGTCGATCGCGCCAGCGGCAAGATTCTCTGGGAACGCGAGGCGCACCGCGGTCTCCCGGCCCAGCGTCACCTCAAGAACACCTACGCGTCTGAAACACCCGTCACCGATGGCCAACGCGTCTACGTCTCGTTCGGCAACGTCGGCATCTTCGCCTACGATTTTTCCGGCCGGCTCACCTGGTCGGTAGCAGTCGCGCCGCTACCCACGCACAACGGCTGGGGCACCGCCGCCTCGCCTACGCTCCACCAGGGTCGCCTCTACATCGTCCACGACAACGAGCGGCAGTCGTACATTACGGCGCTCGACGCACGGACCGGTAAGGCGGTGTGGCGAACGCAACGCCAGGAAGCGACGTCGTGGGCCACGCCGTATGTGTGGGCGCACGCCGGCGGCACGGAGATCGTGACGTCAGCCTCCGGCAAGATTCGATCGTACGATCTCGAAGGCAAGCTGCTGTGGCAGCTCGGCCCGATGTCGAGCATCGCCATCCCGACGCCGTTCTCGAAGTTCGGGCTGCTCTACGTCACCTCCGGCTATGTCGGTGATGCGACGCGACCGGTCTACGCGATCAAGCCTGGCGCCTCAGGCGACATCTCGTTGCTCAAGGGTGAGACCAGCAACGCCTCGATCGCGTGGTCGCTGCCGCAGGGAGGTCCGTATAATCCGTCACCGCTCATCTACGGCGACTATTACTACACGCTGTTCGACCGCGGGTTCTTCACCGCTCACGATGCGAAGACCGGCAAAGAGGTCTACACCAAGGTCCGGCTCGATCCGACGGCCAGCGGCTTCAGCGCCTCACCGTGGGCCTACAACGGCAAGCTGTTCGCAAGCAGCGAAGACGGCACCACCTACGTCATGCAGGCGGGACCAGAGTTCAAAGTGATTGGGCGGAACGTGCTCGACGAGTTCACGATGGCATCGCCGGCCATCGATCGCGACAGCCTGTTCATCCGCACCGCCAGCTCGCTGTATCGCATCGCGAACCCTTAGCGACGAGAGGCCAGTCTCAGTTTCTGCCGCCGATGTCGGCTGCCCTGATCGCAATTTCTGCGACATTGGCAGACGCCCGCCGACCACCTCCCTCTGAACCTTGCGTGGTACGCCGTTCGCAGGTGAATCGGGCATGCCAGGGTGTAACATTCGCTCATGGACGAGAGGGACGTCATGCTTGCTCACTCGAATCCGACTCGACGTCTCACCTACGATGATTTTCTGCTGTTCCCGGAAGGTGATGGGCTTCGGCACGAGATCATCGCTGGGGAGCACTACGTGACGGCCTCGCCTAACCTGCACCATCAGGACCTGGTGGGGCGGCTACATCTGACCATCGGCTCCTTCGTCGAGGATCGCCCCGAACGAGGACGTGTCTACCTCTCACCGTGTGACGTCGTATTTTCGTTTCACGACATCGTCGAGCCAGACCTGGTGTTTGTCGCGTCAGACCAGTTCGACATCCTGACCGACAAGAACATCCAGGGCACTCCCGCGCTCGTCGTCGAGATCCTCTCACCGTCGACACGCAAACGTGACCGGGAGATCAAGCGCCAGTTGTACGATCGCGCGGGCGTGCGCGAGTATTGGCTGGTGGATCCGGCGGCGAAGGCCGTCACCATTCACAGACGCGCCAGCGATGGGTCGTTCCCACCGATTGCCATTCTCACGGCCAACGCCACCGACACACTGGACACGCCACTGCTACCAGACTGGTCGCTGCCACTCACGCGGCTGTTTCGCTGACCCGAGGCGACGTAACATCGGGCGCCATGCGCTTTGTTCGAGTCACGCTCGAATTGATTGTGACGACGGCGCCGATTGCTGATCCCGGTGCGAGATTCGTTTGCCGCATCGTTGCTCAGCCGACACTCCCCTGACACGCGGTGATCGTAGCCTTCCCCTGGCCGGCTCACGGCCGTTCTCCTGGAGGCCACCCTTGATCCACCTTGCAACCACGCTTCGTACTGGTGTCGCCCTGTTCATCGCCGTCACTCTCTCGGTCGCCGGCCGCCCCATGGCGGCGCAGGCACCGGCGACGATCTCCGGCGTAGTGACCGATGAGACCGGCGGCGTGCTGCCGGGCGCCACCATACTGCTGCGCCACGCCGGTACGAACCGCGACCGCATGGTCACGACCGACGCGGCCGGGCGGTTTGCCGCCGACCAGCTACTGCCCGGTTCCTTCACGATCACCGTCACGCTATCGGGGTTCGAGCCGCTCAGCCGTGACGCGTTGGACGTGGGCGACGGCGGACCGACCCGGCTCAACCTGGTATTACGGGTGTCGAGCCTGCAGGACTCGGTGATCGTGCGCGGAACGGCCCGCAATTTTGCCAGCTCGGTGGCCGGCAAGCGCGCCGCCGACGGCGTGGTCGACATGTTCAACGCCGACGAAATCGGCCGTCTACCCGACAAGAATATCGGCGAGACGCTGAACCGCATTCCCGGCGTGTCGATGCTGCTGGAAAAGGGAGAAGGCCGCTTCGTCCAGATCCGCGGTATCAGCCCGCGTCTCAACAATGTCACGATCAATGGCCTCGCGATCGGCTCGGGTGAAACCGAGAGCGGGGGGCGGCTCGCGCCGCTCGATGTGATCGGCGGCGAGCTGCTGAGCAGCGTGCAGGTGTTCAAGACGCCGACGCCCGACATGGATGGCCAGGGTATCGGCGGCACGCTGAACCTGACCACCAAGCAACCGTTTGATTTCGCGCAACACTTCACGGCGCTGGTGTCAGCACGTAGTGGCGCAGAGACCATCGAGAGCATCGCTCCCGCTGACACCAAGGAGCTGCCCTACACGATGGACGCGACCCTGGCGGGGCGCGTGGCAGGAGGCCGGCTGGGATGGCTGGCCGGCGGCTCGTTCTCCAACCGCTACACGCCGCTGCTGGGCATTTACAACGACGACTGGCGAACGGTCAACTTCGGCGGTGGCGCGATCGCCTACCCCACCAACGTCAAAAACAACGTCACCGTCACCGGCCGTGAGCGCCTGAACCTGAATGGCGCGCTCGAGTTCCGTCCGAACGACAGGTCGAAGTTTTTTGCGCGGGTGTTTTCGGCACGGTGGGACGAACTGCAGCTGAGAAACCGGTTCGACGAAGGGCTCGGAAACACCCTGACCGCACGCGACGGCACCAGCGGCGGGACCATCCCGACCAACCGCGTCCAGGTGAACCTGCGTAATGAGCAGACCGAGAAACGCCTCAACTCGGTTGCCCTTGGCGGCAGCCACCAGGTGGGCCGGTGGAGCGTGAACTACGTCGGCCAGCGCAACGACAACAAGATCGACGAGCCCAACGACAACTGGGAGTTCCGATCCGGCACCAGCACCTTCGGCCCTGACACCTTCACGATCACCGACAGCGGTGCCGTGCTGATCTCCTCAACTGGCCGCGATCGCACGGATCCGTCGTTGCAGGGATTCCGCCGCGTGCGCTTTTTCGAACAGCTGACCGATGACGACAGCCATATCGGCAGCGTCGACGTGCGTCGCGACACGCTGTTCGGCGCGACGAAGCCGGGGTTCCTGAAGGGCGGGCTGAAGTTCACGCGGACCAAGCGAATAACCGCCGTCTCGCAGTCCAACTACGGCATCGGCTCGCTGGCCTGGAACGCGGCCCAGACACCGGCGCTGACCAACGGCGGCTTCAACAATCCGGTGCCGCTCAATGCCGTGCCCAATCTCTGGCTGAACATCGACGCGCTGAACAGCTTCTTCGAGACCAATCGCAACGATCCCCGCTATTTCGTCCTGGACGCTACCGACACCTATAACAGCGAGTTCCAAAGCGATTTCGACCTGCGCGAGCGCGTCGCTGCTGCCTACCTGATGGGCAAAGTCGAACTCGGCCGGATGACGCTGGTCGGCGGGCTGCGGGCCGAGTCGACCGCGGTCGAGTCATCCGCGTTCACAATGGTGAGGCGCGCCGGGGGACTCGACGCCAGACCGGTCGACGGCGAAGGATCGTACACGAACCTGTTGCCGTCGATCATCGGCACCTTCACGCTGCGCGGCAATCTGGTGGCGCGGGCGGCGTTCACCAGCGCGGTGGGCCGTCCGGAGTACACAGCCCTCGCTCCGCGGTCGCGCCTGGGCATTGAAGACAACCCGACCATCGGCACGATCGGCTCGCTGTCAATCGGCAATCCCGATCTCAAGGCGCGCCAGTCCCGGAACATCGATGCCTCGCTGGAGTGGTACTTCGACGAGGGATCGATCCTGTCCCTGTCAGCCTTTCGCAAGGACATCACCAACGAGATCATCCCCGCGCCGACGCAGCGGCTGACCAACCACACCTACCTCGACCAGCGCTTCGACCGCTTCGACATCAACACCACCATCAACGCCGAGAAAGCGGACGTGCAGGGGGTCGAGCTGACGTTCGCCGATCAGTTCGGCTTCCTGCCGAGCCCATTCAACGGCCTGGGGTTTGGCGGATCGCTGACCTTCATCAAGAGCGGCGTGGACGTGTCGCGCGGCAACGAACTGCTGCGGTTGCCGCTCCTGCAGCAGGCCGACCGCCTGTCGAGCGCCACGCTCTACTACCAGAAGGGCAAGTGGGACCTGTCATCCACTTACAAGTACAACGCCAACTTCCTCACTGACTACGGCGAGAGTCGTGCCCTCGATCTTGACCAGGGCGCCTTCGGTCGCTTCGACTTCCGCGCGCAGTATGAACTGCGGCCGGACCTCAACCTGGTGTTGTCGGGCATCAACCTCAACGACGAGCCCACCACCGAGTTTCAGGGGGGCATCAAGACCCAAATCACCGAGTTTGAGTACACCGGTCGCACGTTCTTCTTTGGCGTGTCGGCTAAGATCGGGCGATAGACATGCGACCGACCCTGCTGTGCTTGTCCGCCGCAGCCTTGGCCAAGGTGTGCTGCTTGATCGCGGTGCCCGCGTTGGCGGCACAGTCCGGCGTCGCCGTGGACATTCCGCGGTTGACGGCCACCACCCAGCGTGTCTACGACGCGCCCGAGGCTGACCAGGGCGTGGCGGCCGATGCGGTGCATTTTTACGCCGTCGACAATACGGTGATCGCGAAGTATGAGATTGCCACGGGCAAGCGAGTGGCCCAGTGGACGGCACCTCCCGGAACCATCCGGCATCTCAACAGCTGCCTCATGGAGCGGTCCCGCCTCTGGTGTGCCAATTCCAACTACCCGGAAACACCGATGGCTTCGTCGGTCGAAGTCTTCGATGCGGCGGCGCTGGCCCATGTCGACACGCATAGCCTCGGGATGACGGACGAGGGATCGCTGACGTGGTTCGACGCATTTGGCGGTGGGCGCGTCGCCGGCTTCGCACACTATGACGAGGACGGCCGGCTCGCCTACAAGAATCACGCGTTCTCAAGCGTCGTGACGTTCGACGCCGAATGGCGGCGAACGGGTGGCTGGCTGTTCCCCAAGACCGCCATCGAGCGGATGGCACCGCACGCCGCCTCGGGCGGTGCGATCGGTCCCGACGGATGGCTGTACCTGCTGGGACACGATCGTCCCGAGATGTATGTGGTCGGACGGCCGTCCATCGGGCCCACATTGATTCATCTGGCGACCATCGATCTCGAAGCGGAGGGGCAGGCATTCGCCTGGGCGCAGGACGGCAGCCGTTCGGTGTTCACCATCGACCGCCGGAAGGGCCTGGTCCGGCGCATCGCCATTCCGGCAGTGGTTGCTCCCGGCAGCGTCCAGGCCCGGCCATTCCGCTAGGCCGCCGATTGGACGCCGACTGCTCGCGTCTCGCCGCGCAGCGTGGCTCGCGATAAGCTAGCGGACCATGGCCAACGGGAGTCTCATTGCCGGCATCGGGATGCTGGCCATCACCGCGTTCAGCACTACCACCGTCGTCCAGCCGCGCCCCGAACTGGCGGCGGCGGTTCGCGCCTACATCAAGGTTGACGCCCCGGTCATTGCCCTGACGCACGTCCGCGTCATCGACGGCACAGGAGCGGCGCCGCGGGAGGATCAGACGGTGATCATCCGCGACGGCAACATCGCGGCGATGGGCGACGCGGCGAGTGTGACCGTTCCCGAGGGCGCGACGACCATCGACCTCACCGGCAAGAGTGTGATCCCCGGCCTGGTGATGGTGCACGAGCATCTCTACTATCCGAACGGCCCTGGCGTGTATGGTCAGTTGGGCGAGAGCTTCTCGCGGCTCTACTTGTCCGGCGGCGTGACGACGATGCGAACGGGCGGCAACGTCAACGGCTTCATGGATCTGAACATGGCAAAGCTGGTCGAGATCGGCCAGAAGCCGGGGCCGGCCATCGACGCGACAGCGCCGTATTTGAACGGACCGAACACGTTCATCCAGATGCGCACGTTGAAAGGGCCGGAAGATGCGCGGCGGCAGGTTCAGTACTGGACGGACGAGGGCGCGACGTCGCTCAAGACCTACATGCAGATTACGCGCGGCGAACTGGCGGCCGCGATCAACGAAGCGCACCGGCGTGGCATCAAGGTGACCGGCCACCTCTGTTCGGTCACGTATGCCGAAGCCGCCGGCCTTGGCATCGACAATCTCGAGCACGGCTTCTTCGCGGCCACCGACTTCGTGACCGACAAGAAGCCGGACGTCTGCCCGGGACAAGGCGTGGGACAGAAGACGATCGCTGCGCTTGATGAGAACGGCGCGCCGTTCAAGGCGCTGGTGAAGACGCTGATCGACAAGAAGGTGGCGCTCACGTCCACGCTGACGGTGTTCGAGACATTTACGCCGGGGCGGCCGAAGCCCCCCGGCCTTGAAGTGCTGACGCCGCAACTGCGCGAGCAGTTCGAGCAGGCCTACGCGCGGACCGCACAGAACAAGGAATCGATCTACACCACGCTGTTCCCCAAGGGCATGGCGCTCGAGCGCGCGTTCGCGAAGGCGGGCGGGTTGCTGATCGCCGGCACCGATCCCACCGGTGGCGGCGGCGTCATCCCCGGCTTCGCCAATCAGCGGCAGGTTGAGTTGCTGGTCGATGCCGGCTTTACGCCGCTCGAGGCCATCTCGATTTCGACGCTGAACGGCGCCAAGTACATGGGACGGGATGCGAAGGTCGGCAGCCTCGCCGTCGGCAAGCAAGCGGACCTGGTGGTGATCGGCGGCAACCCAGCCGCCACGATCGCCGACATCCGTAAGGTCGAAACGGTCTTCAAACAGGGCATTGGTTACGACCCGGTCAAGCTGATCGCCTCGGTGACCGGCAAGGCCGGCCTCTGGTAATCGTGTTCCGGCGGCACCTCTTGATAGGCTAGAGAGCCATGTGGTCCCAAGCGTCGCCCGTCTCCCTCTCTCCAGTCGTCGCCAAGGGTGTCGCGTTCCTGCGAACGGAATTGCCCAAGGCTCGCAACGGCGATGCCGCACGAGCGCTGCTCGAAGCGGGCGCGCGCGGGTATGACGTCGGCGCTTCGCTCGACGACACCCTCAACTTCCTGAAGAACCCAGCGGGCTGGGATCAGAACAAGGCGCCAAGCGGCGCCGACGACAAACGCCTGGCGCGCGTGCAGTTCGCCAGTGCGCTGGCGGTCGCCGAACGGCACGGCAAGGCCGCGAGCACCGACCTGGAGGCCGCCGCGAAACTGCTGGTCGCCGATCAAGCCGCCGACGGCTCGTGGACGCTCGACCAGTCGCCGAGTCTCGGCTCCCCCGCCACCTACGGCACCATTCTCGCCACCTGGTCGGCGCGCACCTCGCTGATCGCGTCTGGCATGTTGCCCGACAACTTCACCATCGTCCAGGCCGACCGCTGGTTGCGCGGGCTCGCCGTGGAGAACGTCTACGACGCCTCGGCGTTGTTATTGGCGCTGGATCTCACGGGTGATGTGATGGCCGACGGGCTGCGGCGAACGGCGCTCGGCCTGGTCCGCTCCGGCCAGGCCGAGACTGGCGGCTGGGGGCCGGATGCGACTTCGCCACCGCAGGTCTTCGATACGGCGATCGCCGTGCTGGCACTGAGCGCGCTGAACGTCGAACCACGCATAGCGCGCTCTACCTTTCGGCCCGAGGAATTGCTGGCCGCCATCGCCAAGGGCAAGGCGTTCATCGAGTCGCAGCAGGGCCCTGATGGCAGCTGGCCCGGGACGAGGCCCGCGGCTGGGCAGGAAAGCTACCCGCAGCGCATCTCGACCACGGGATGGGCGTTGTTGGCCCTGCTGGCCAAGTAAGACAGCCACCGATTGGACACAACAACCGCGGTGTGCGGCACGCGGTGGACGCGCGATCTCAGGCCGAGATTGCCCGCCTCGCCGTGACAACCGTGGTTGTGGTGGCTGCAACCGCTGTTTCCGCTCTCCCGTTACAATCCCAGCCCAAACGACCCCACCCGGCGCGCGAGAATACGTCCCGCGCCTCGTTCAAGGGTCGTTCACGCCACGGTTCGCGGTGTTCGCTGTTCTGTCGAGGGCGCGGCCGGAATTGAGCCTATTCGTGCTGCAACAGACTGGCCTAGGCTGGCCCGGCGGTCGATGCGATAATTACCGCAAGGTTCCGACATGAGTACCGTCGAACAAGCAGAGGCTCTCGTGGCCAAGATGACGCGGGGCGAGAAGGCCCAGTTGCTGCAGCACGTCGCGCGCGACCTCGGTGACGCATATCCGGGCATCGACGTGACCGATGGCGTGTCAGGTGGCGACCCCTGCATCGCCCGCACGAGGATCCCGGTCTGGACTCTCGAACAGGCCCGTCGGTCCGGCGCCAGCGAGGCGGAACTGTTGCGCTCGTATCCCGATCTTCGAGCCGAGGATTTGGCAAACGCGTGGGCATACGTGCGCGCACATCGCGACCAGATCGACGCCCAGATTCAGGACAACGAAGCCGCCTAGCGCACTGCCATGCGCTTTCTCGCCGATGAGAACTTTCCTTTCCCCGTCGTTGAGGCACTGCGCAGCTTTGGCTACGACGTTCTGACGCTCAGTGATCGAGGCCAAGCCGGGCAAGCACTCACTGACTTTGCTGTCCTCAAGCTGGCCTCAGACGACTCGCGAGCGGTGCTCACGCTGAATCGGAGACACTTTGTTCGCTTGCATCAGTTGAGCCCTGACCATTCGGGCATCGTTGTCTGCTCATTCGATCTCGATTTTGGCGGTCAGGCAATACGAATTCGAGCGGCCGTTGGTGCTCAGTCGTTACTTGCCAGCCAGCTGCTGCGGATTAACCGCCCAGGCTGAGCCCGTTTCGAGGGTCGCTCCGACCGAACATTTTGCGGGAGCGCTTGGACGCGTCAAGGGTCCGCACTCGCTACGCTCGCCGCTCTGCATCCCACCGCGAGCACGCGTCCCAACACTCCATCGTGCCAACCGTCGCGGAAGCGGCGACTCACCGTACCGCGCACGACACGACGCTTCGTGTTCTTCGCGTGCTTCGTGGTTGGATTCACTCCGCCAGCGTGATCCCCGCCAGCGCCAACACCTTGGTCGCCATCACGATATCCTCGACCGCGCAATATTCTTCAGGTTGATGCGCCATTGCGAGTTCGCCGGGACCATCGGCGACGCAGTTCGGCACGCCCGCGATGCTGGATTACGGCACAGCCGCCCGGGTGGCCGAGTTGGTGATCGAACGCGGCGCCTTTGGCGACACGTTTGATTCGATCCTCTACGACAGCGCCGACAGCTATACCTATCGGGCCACCAAGGAGAAACATTGCCTTGCTTGCAATCGAAGCGGTTAGCGCAACAGCTTTAAGTGAAGCGACATACAACCAAGCCGCTCCTGTGGCGATTGCCGTCCCAATAGCAGCGCCGCTAATTGAAGCAATAAGAAATGGTATTTGAGTTGCTGCAAGAACAAGCGCGATTTGCGCAAGCATCTCCAAAGCGCCAGTAACGGTCCCAACCCAAGATGCAAAGTCGATCTGAGACAAGTCCCTGAGACCGTCCCCGATAGAGACTAGCACCCTTGCTAATGCTCCAGATACACCAAAAGCCTGATCGAAAGAGCCAACAAGAGCCGTAAAGCCTGTGGCGATTCTCACTAGACCATCCGCAACAGTGGCAGGCATATCCCCCGCTACTATGCGGACTTCCTCAAGGTTTCCGATTATGGCGTTGGCGATTACTTGACCGGTTATCTTCCCCTCAGACGCAAGCGCGCGAAGACCTGAGACGGTTGTTCCCAATTCTTCAGCTAGAGCCTCGGCAACTCTTCCGCCACTTGCAAGAATTGTTTCAAGGCTTTCTGCTTGCAATCTGCCAACTGCCATAGCCCTAGATAGTGCGTTCT
>ENA-ORBV01003421-ORBV01003421.1-microbial-mat-metagenome-genome-assembly--contig:-NODE-3421-length-31723-cov-6.811351_pt1 | contig 31723 bp, 28 predicted proteins | sample MGYA00237777_ERZ505514 | MGnify/ENA primary metagenome ERZ505514 (study PRJEB26160, sample SAMN06269048) | microbial mat metagenome | isolation source: Oligotrophic lake microbial mat | place... | reverse complement strand
ATCCCGCAGTGTGCGCAGCACGCAGGGTACCGCAATGAGCCGCAGGGCCGCTCCCAAGGCGAATCCCGCAGTGCGCAGCACGCAGGGTACCCAGTGACCTCCACCACCGTGGTGTTGATCCTGGCTGCGTTGCTGGGTGTGCAACCGATCACAACCGACCTGTACCTGCCCGCTCTGCCCGCATTGACCACCGGATTCGGCGCCAGCATGGGACAGGCCCAGCTAACTTTGACTGGCTTGTTGCTGGCTTTTGGCGTGTCGCAGCTGGTCTGGGGACCACTGTCCGACCACTATGGCCGCCGTCCGGTGCTGCTGGTCGGCCTGACGGCCTACATCGTCGCGGCGATCGGCAGTGCGCTGGCCCCGTCGATGGACCTGCTGGTGGCGTGGCGCATCGTTCAGGGCGTGGCCATGGGCGCCGGTGTGACCTGCGCACGCGCAATCATCCGCGATCTGTACCACCCCAATGACGGTGCAAAGGTCATGTCCAAGGCGCTTTCGGGCCTGGGGGTGATCGCCTGCATGAGCGCTCCGCTGGGCGGCCTGTTGTCCGAATGGTTCAGTTGGCGCGTGGCGCTGCTGACGCTGGCCGTGTTCGGCGCCGTATCGCTGGCACTGGTGGCGAACCGGTTCCAGGAATCACTGGCGCACAAGTCGACGCGGGCGCCAGGACCGGTGTCATTGGCGCGCACCTGGCTGCAGGTCGTGCGCAACCCGACATTCCTGGCCTACTCTGCCTTGTCGGCAGCATCGTACGGAGGGCTGTTCACGTTTCTGGCCGCATCGTCCTTCATCTATATACAGGTGCTGGGCATCGGCACGACGCAATACGGGTTCCTGATGTTTTCGGTCTCGTTCTCGTACCTGAGCGGCACCTTTTTATGCCGGCGGCTGCTGGCGCGCCTGGGCGTACGCAGGACGGTGGCGGTGGCCAGTGCCATGAGCCTGAGCGCCGGCACCGCGATGGGACTGTTCGCGTACCTGGGCTTGTCCAGCGGCCCGCATGGCGCCTGGTATATCACCTTGCCGTTTTACCTGTTCATGCTGGGCCACGGCATCCACCAACCCTGCGGCCAGAGCGGTGCGGTTGGCCCCTTTCCCCGCCAGGCCGGTGCAGCCGCCGCGCTCAATGGTTTCGGCATGATGCTGGTGGCCTTCGCTGTCGGCGGCTGGCTTGGAACCAGGATGGACGGCACCGTGTTCCCGCTGACCAACGGCATATGGTTCTGGGGCGCCGCGATCGCCACTTCCGGCTGGACGCTGGTGCAGAAATACGGTGATGTCGACCATGGCGCCACGCCAAGCCGCTGATCCGACGCCCTGGTGCCTGGCACTGGTCGGTCCGACCGCGTCGGGCAAAAGCGCTGCGGCCATGGCCATCGCGCGACGCCTGCCCAGCGAAATCATCAGTGTCGACTCAGCCCTGGTCTACCGCGGCATGGACATCGGCACCGCCAAACCGACCCGGTTGGAACGCAGCGAGATAGTGCACCACCTGATAGATATACGCGACCCGCTCGATGCCTACAGCGCGGCAGAGTTCGTACGCGATGCCGGGCAGCTGGTGGAAGGCATCAATACGCGCGGCAAACTGGCATTGCTGGTCGGCGGGACGATGCTGTATGTCAAGGCGCTGATCGACGGCCTAAACGACATGCCACCGGCCGACCGGCAGGTGCGCGCCGCACTTGAACAGGAAGCCGCTGCCAGTAGCTGGCCAGCCATGCATGCACGCCTGGCGTTGGTTGATCCGGTCACCGCAGCGCGGCTGGCGCCCAACGACAGCCAGCGTATCCAGCGCGCGCTCGAGGTCCATCGGCTGACCGGACGGCCACTGAGCGACTTGCATCGCGACGGCAAGTCAGCCGATGCGCCGTCGCGTTTTGCCGACCTGCCGCTGTTATCACTCGAACCGCGCCAGCGCGATTGGCTGCACGGACGCATCGCGCACCGGTTCGACGCCATGCTGGACGCGGGTTTCCTGGACGAGGTGCGGGCATTGCGCGCGCGTAGCGACCTGCACCCGGATTTGCCCTCCATGCGCTGCGTCGGCTACCGCCAGGCCTGGCAAGCACTGGACAACGCGTTCCCGATGGCGCAACTGCGCGAGCGCGGCATCGTGTCCACGCGCCAACTCGCCAAACGGCAGCTGACCTGGTTGCGCAGCATGCCGCAACGCCGGGTGATCGCCTGTGACGATGACGACAGCTTGGCCCAACTGGTGCAAGCCGGACTGGACATCGCGGCGAAGGCCACTCCATGAGCCTTGTCGTCGACGGACTGAGCAAGGCCTACGGCGATGTGTCCGTGTTCCAGAACGTGTCGCTGTCGGTGGCTGCGGGCGAATTCGTCGCGATCATCGGTGAATCGGGCGTCGGCAAATCCACACTGCTCAACTGCATGGCCGGCCTGGACGTGTGGGACCACGGCACGATCCACGTCGACGGTGTCGACGTCGGCACGATGGGCGACGAACAACGGGCGCTGCTGCGGCGCCAGGCGATCGGCTTCGTGTTCCAGGCCTTCCACGTATTGCCGCATCTGGACGTGGCGCAAAACGTGTCGTTGCCGCTGATGCTGCTGGGCCGCAGTCGGGCCGATGCCGAGCGTGGCCGGGTGCAGGACATGCTGGCGGCCGTCGGGCTGGCCGGTCTGGGCGCTCGATTGCCGCACCAGCTCAGCGGCGGGCAGTTGCAACGGGTGGCGATCGCGCGTGCACTGGTACACCGACCCACACTGTTGCTGGCCGACGAACCGACCGGCAACCTGGACCCGACAACGGCCATGCTGGTGATGGACGCGCTGGTCGAGCAAAGCCGCCGACACGGCACGACACTGGTGCTGGTGACCCATTCGCAGGCGGCGGCGCAGCGGGCCGACCGGGTCGTGCATCTGAAGGCGGACGGCATCGCGCGCTGAACCGGCACCGGAGTACCGGCCGTTGCTGCCGGTTCCCTGGTGCAAAATGGGGCGCCCGCCAGATACCCGCACCCCCGATGCCCGCCCCGATCCGCACCCAATACGAAAGTTTCATGCGCCATGTGTTCGAACACGGCGTGCACAAGACCGATCGCACCGGCACCGGAACGACCAGCGTTTTCGGCCACCAGATGCGTTTCGACCTGAACGACGGGTTTCCGCTCGTCACGACTAAAAAAGTGCACCTGCGCTCCATCATCCAGGAGCTGCTGTGGTTTCTCACCGGCTCCTCCAGCAACCACTGGCTGACCGAGCGCGGCGTCACGATCTGGAACGAATGGGCTGGCCCGGACGGCGATCTCGGCCCGGTATACGGTGTGCAGTGGCGCAGCTGGCCGACGCCCGATGGTGGCCATATCGACCAGATCGCCAACGTCATCCAGACCCTCAAGACCAACCCGGACTCGCGGCGCATCATCGTCAGCGCATGGAACGTCGCCGACCTGGACAAGATGGCGCTGATGCCCTGTCACGCGCTTTTCCAGTTCTACGTCGCCCCATCCCAGGTGGCGGGCGAACCGGCGCGTCTGAGTTGCCAGCTCTACCAGCGCAGCGCCGACATCTTCCTGGGCGTGCCGTTCAACATCGCCAGCTACGCCCTGCTGACCCACATGGTGGCGCAACAATGTGGTCTGGCTGTGGGCGATTTCATCTGGACCGGTGGCGATTGCCACATTTACAGCAACCACCATGACCAGGTGCGGCTGCAACTGAGCCGCGCGCCGTATGCCTACCCGCGCCTGGTGATCCGGCGCAAGCCAGCGTCGCTGTTCGAGTATGTCTACGACGACTTCGAGGTGCAGGACTACCAGTGCCACCCGGCGATCGCCGCGCCAGTGGCGGTCTGACGCACGGCCGCTCGACGATCGATGCGCATCAACCTCATCTATGCCCGCGCCCGCAACGGCGTGATCGGGCGCAACAACACACTGCCCTGGCACCTGCCGCAGGACCTGGCGCACTTCAAACGCATGACCGCAGGCGCGCCCGTGATCATGGGTCGCAAGACCTGGGACTCGCTGCCCGAGCGTTTCCGGCCGCTGCCGGGGCGGCCCAACATCGTCGTGACGCGCCAGTCAGCATGGCAGGCGCCGGGCTCCATCGCTGTGCACGACCTGCAGCAGGCGCAGCAGGTCTGTGCGGCGATGCCGAAGCAGCCTGCCGAGCTATGGGTGATCGGTGGCGCGCAGATCTACGCCAGCGCGCAGACACTTGCGACACGCGCGATCGTCACCGAACTGGCGCGCGACTTCGATGGCGATGCATTCGCGCCGCAACTCGATGCCGACTGGACCGAGACGGCGCGCGAGGAACACGTGGCGCCGGATGGCCTGGCATTCGCGTTCGTGACCTACGAACGTCCGGATCGAAAATTGTCGTCCCAAGCGCTCCCACTCCGTTCGTCCTGAGCCTGTCGAAGGACTCGCGATGCGCTTCGACCGCTCAGCGCGAACGGGCTACTTCATTTTTCGACTACTGATTGGTTGATCGCGCATGTGTGTAGGCGACGACAACAGGCCCTGCCGGACGTCGCGCTCTGACCCGGCACATCAATCGCCAATGGCGCCCGGAACCTGCGCGACGTCGGCCCACGATCCCGATTGCTGCGACGCCAGGCAGGCCTCGATGAACGCCATCGTGTGGGCACCTTCCGTGATCGTTGGATACAGTGTCGGCTCAGGCACCTCGCCCAGGCTCAATGCCATGCGCTCGATCGCGACTTCGCTGTAGATGTTGGCGAAGGCCTCGCGCAGGCCCTCCGGATGGCCACGTGGCGAGCGACCCAGTGCCAGGATATGCGCCGGAAGATCGGTGTCGCCACGCCCGACCGTTCGCGCCGACCCGCCTAGCATCGCGATGCGCAGGTAACTGGCATCGCGGTGCGACCACTCCAGCATGCCTTTTTCGCCACACACGCGCAGCCGGATATCGTTCTCACCACCGGCTGCGGCCTGCGTCACCGTGAAGGTGCCGCGGGCACCGCCGTCGAAGTGCACCAGGGCCGACACATAGTCGACCACCTTGCGCCCCGGCACCAGCGCGCCGACATCGGCGCTCACACGCTGCACATTGGCACCGATGGTGCTGCATGCCAGGTGCTGCGCATGGCAGCCGATCGCCCCCATGACCAGCGCCTGGCCGCTGCGCTGCGAATCGAGCAACCAGTCGAAGCGCCGGCTCGGCGGACCGTCCTCGACGCGTGTGGCCATGCCGCTTTGGATGTACTCCACCTGCACCAGGCGGATCGGCCCCAACACGCCGTCACGCACCAGCTGTCGCGCATACCGCGTCATCGGATAGGCCGAGTACCCGTGGGCCAGTGCGAACAGACGCTGCTGCCCACGGGCACGCTGCACCAGATCGCAGGCCTGCGCAAAGTCATGGGTCACCGGCTTGTCACAGACCACATCCAGCCCGGCGTCGAGCGCAGCCGCGGCGTAGGGATAGTGGGTGTCGTTGGGCGTCATGATCGCGACCGCTTCGGCGCCGTCGTCGCGCGCACGCTCGCGCGCCAGCAGTTCAGCCAGATCGCCGTAACTGCGCGACGCATCCAGGCCCAGACCGGCGCCTGCCGCGCGCGAGCGCGCCGGATCGCTCGAAAAGACGCCGGCCACAACGCGCCAGTTGCCGTCCATCTCGGCCGCACCCCGGTGCATGGTGCCGATCCACGCACCCGGCCCGCCACCAATGACCGCCAGGCGCAATGGACGCCCGAATCGCTCGCGAATTGTTGCCATGAAGATCCTCTTGTTGGGTCTCTTATACCGGAGCCTGCCGGCTGCAAAATCGCCCTGGCGACCCGGTGTTGTTTCGTCCACGGAAACCGATGCCGCCGAGCCTACACGATTCACCCAGCGGCGCGCCACCACGCCAAAGATGGAGCGTGGCGTGGAACAAACTGTGATACCGTTTTCGAACGACGCTGCGTTGTGATTTTGTCCGGATGCGTCGGGTCGTGAAAGGATGGGAATGCAAGTCATACATCAGTCGCCGCTGGTATCGCCGCCCACTGATGGCTTGGCACGACCAGCCTCCGCGCTTGTTGACAATTCCGGAACTCAGGACATTGACCTCCTAATCGTTCGCCCTGAGCCTGTCGGAGAGCCTGCCCTGAGCTCGTTGAAGGGGCTTCGACAAGCTCAGCCCGAACGGAGCTTTTCATGAATTCGGGCAATCCCGATTACAGCCGTACTGCGGTCTAACCACGCACGCCATGGCATCCGTCAGCATCCGCCAGGTACGCAAGACCTACGACGCGCTCGAGGTCGTTCACGGTGTCGATCTGGAAGTGGCTGATCAGGAATTCGTGGTCCTGGTCGGACCATCCGGATGCGGCAAGAGTACGCTGCTGCGCATGATCGCCGGACTCGAGGACATCAGCGGCGGCGAGATCGCCATCGGCAAGCGGGTCGTCAACCAGGTCGACCCCAAGGACCGCGACGTCGCGATGGTGTTCCAGGACTACGCGCTGTACCCGCACCTGACCGTGTTCCAGAACATCGCGTTCTCGCTGCAGTACCGTGGTGTCGCCAAGGCGGATATCCAGCGGCGGGTGGGCGAGGCCGCCGCGATTCTGGACATCGTGCCGTTGCTCGGGCGCAAACCGCGCCAGCTTTCGGGTGGCCAACGCCAGCGGGTCGCCATGGGACGGGCCATCGTGCGCGAACCCGAGGTGTTCCTGTTCGACGAGCCACTGTCCAATCTCGACGCCAAGCTGCGCGTGCAGATGCGCACCGAGATCAAGAAGTTGCGCGAACGCGTGAAGACCACCGCGATCTACGTCACGCACGACCAGATCGAGGCCATGACGCTGGCCGACCGAATTGTGTTGATGAATGGGGGACGGGTCGAACAGATCGGCACGCCGGAAGACGTCTACGACGCACCGGCGACCCTGTTTGTGGCAGGTTTTATCGGTGCGTCGGCGATGAATCTGGTGTCTGGCCGCATCACGGTGCAGGGCCAGACCTGCAGCCTCGAACTGGGCGCAGGGACCCAAATCGCCCTGCCCGCAGACCGCTTCGCCAGCTATGCCGGACGGGCGGTCACTGCGGGCCTTCGACCCGAACACCTGCACTGGCATGCGGGACCGGCCGGCGCGGCATTGACGGGCCAGGCCCGCATCGTCGAGCCGCTGGGGTCCGACACGCTGGTTGTGTTCGACGTCGCCGGCTGCGAACTGCAGGCCCGGCTGCCGCCCCGTGTCGTGCGCCGAGCGGGTGATCCGGTACATGTCGGAATCGATCCGCACGCGATCCATCTGTTCGATCCCCAGACCCGGCTCAGAATATGAGCAGCGGGCCGCAGGCACCCTCCCCGTCGCGTATGCGCCAACGAAGCGTTGCGGGCTTGACGCTGACCGCGTGGGAGGAGGAAGATTGCTATGCACAGTCCCATGCGCGAAGTTGCTGTCGCCACTTGCACCATGGTGACGTGATGGCCGTCCCAGTTTCGATCAACACCAAGGAGACAACACCGTGATTATTCGCCGCACCCTGCTCAAAACCGCCGCAGCCGCCACCGCAAGTTCCATGCTCGGGGCACCCGCCATCGCGCAAGGCACGCGCAAGATCAGTTTCCTGACCTGGAACATCATCGACCAAAAGGAATTGATCGAAGGCTGGATCAAACGTTTCCAGTCCACCCGCCCGGGCGTCGAAGTCGAATGGCTGGACAAGAAAGGGCCGGAGTTCAGCCCCTTCTACCAGACCCAGCTAACCGCCGGCACTGCCCCCGACGTCATCAATACCCAGGGCGCGCTCGGCCTGGAATATGCCGCCCAGGGCGCTTTGATGGACCTGTCGCCGCTGTTTGCCAAAGAGGCCGCCGTCAAGAGCCGCTACGACCCGAACTACCTGGGCAATTGGATTTTCGAGGGCAAGAACTACATGGTGCCGTTCTACATCACCAAGACGCTGCTGTTCTACAACAAGCCGATGTTCGCCAAGGCCGGGCTGTCCGGGCCACCGAAGAACTTCGACGAGATCCTGGCCTTCGCCGAGAAGCTGACCAGTGGCGACGCTTCGTCGGGCTTCATGACGCTGAACTTCGACTGGCTGTACTGGCCCCTGCTCAAGATGAATGGCGTGGAACTGGTCTCGCCCGACCTGAAGAAGACCGCCTTCAACACGCCCAAGGCGATCGAGGTGTTTGATCGGCTGGCAAAAGCGACCGCGAACAATTCCATCAACAAGATCTCATGGACCGGGCGCTGGGTCGAACCCAACGGCGCATTTGGTGCCGGCAACATCGGCATGCTGCATGCGCATTCGCCCGCCTATTTCTTCTTCAAGGGCCAGGGAAGCTGGGTCACGCCCGAGTCACTGGGGGTGGCGCACATGCCGGGCAACTGGGCAACGCCGAATTCGCATGGCCTTGGCATCTCCAAGAGCAGCAAACAGCCCGAACTGGCTTGGGACTTCCTCAAGTTCATCACCGACATGGGCCAGGCCAGCGAACTCGGCACCCGGCGCAAGCTGCTGACCGGCAATGTGGCCGTGGACAAGGCCACGCTGGCGATGTTGCAGAAGGACGATCCGGTGGTGCATACCATTCTCTCGACCCAGCTCGAACATACTGACAAGATGACCGGTAACTGGCGCTTTGGCAACGACAGCCGCGTCAAGGAAGCGCTCTGGCCCGAAGTGCAGAACGTGTTGCTCGGGCGCAAGGACGCCAAGACCGCACTGGCCGACGCCGACCGTCGGATGTCGCGCGAGCTCAGTCGTAGTTGAGGGCTGGCAAGAAGCGGCGAGACACAAGCACGGTGGGCACACAGAACGTGAGCTGGTGGGGGCAGCAGCGCAATCGTCAGCTGGCGCTGATCGTCTGTTTCCTGCTGCCCTCGCTGGTCATCTTTTTCCTGTACCGCATATTGCCGCTAGGCTGGAACGTCATCCTGTCGTTCCAGTCCTGGTCGCCGCTGCGACCCGCCGAGTGGATCGGCTTCGAACACTACGTCGAGATGTGGGAATACGACGACGTGTTCTGGATCGCACTCAAGAACACCCTGATCTTCATCGCCGCCTCTCCGCTGGCGATCGCAGCGGCGCTGGGAGTCGCGCTCCTGGTCAATTCCGACCTCAAGGGCGCGTCCATCTACCGCACCATTGTGTTCCTGTCGTACCCGCTGATGGCCATCGCCGTGGGCATCATCTGGCGCTGGATGTACGACGAACGCGGCGGCATCATCAATTACGCACTGCGCTCTGCCGGCCTGATCGACAAGCCGATCGGTTTCCTGCAGGACTTCGACTGGGCCCTGCCCTCGGTGATATTTGCCGAGGTCTGGCAGATCCTGGGGTTCTACATGATCATCCTGCTGACCGGCTTGCAGAGTATTCCGCAAAACCTGTACGAAGCCGCGCGGATCGACGGAGCACCGGCATGGGCGCGGTTTTTTCGCATCACGATTCCCATGCTCAGGCCCTCGCTGTTCCTGTGCGTGGTGGTCGGCATCCTGAACTCGTTTTCCAGTTTCGACCTGGTCTACATCATGACCAACGGCGGTCCGGGCCATGCGACCGAATTGCTGATCACGCATATCTACAAGGCCGGCTTCGTACAGACCAAGTTCGACTACGCGGCAGCACTGACGGTGGTGCAGTTCGCGTTGCTGGTCGCACTGACCTTCGTGGCCAACAAGGCCGCCGGCGGCAATGCCGGCGCGGTGGAGCGCGATTGATGGCCAGCAGGAGCAAACACGCCACGTTGCTCGGACTGCGCCACCTGACGCTGATGGTGATCGCGTTTTTCATGCTGGTGCCGTTCTACTGGGTCATCAAGACGGCTATCACCAACGAGAACATCTACGCCTACCCGCCAAGCCTGCTGCCGCAAAATCCGCACCTGTTCAACTTCGTCGACGTCTGGTACCTGATCCCGTTTCCGCGCTACCTGCTCAACAGCATCATCGTCTCGACCATCGCCGTGGTCGGCAACGTGGTGTTCAACGCGATGGCCGGCTACGCACTGACGCGGCAATTCGCCGGCCGCAACCTGGTGCTGGCGCTGTTCCTGTCGTGCATGCTGATCCCGTTCCAGGCCACCATCATCCCGGCCTACCTGATCACCGCCAAGCTCAGCCTGCTCAATACCTACTTCGGGCTGGCGCTGCCGATGCTGTCGACCATCGTCTGCATCTTCGTTTTCAAAGCCGCTTTCGAGGCGGTGCCGCGCTCGCTGATCGATGCGGCGCGGCTTGATGGCCTGTCCGAGTGGCGCATCATCCTGCGCGTACTGATGCCGCTGTCCAAGCCGGCAATTGCCACCAACGTCATCCTGACTTTCATCTGGTCATGGAACAACTTCCTGTGGCCGCTGCTGATTACCCGCGACCCCTTGATGCAGACCTTGCCGCTGGGTCTGGCACGCTTCCTGTCGTACCTGGAAGACACGACCGGCGCCTTGTACGCATTCGCGGTCATGGTGCTGGCGCCGTCGATCCTGGTGTTCCTGATGGCGCAAAAGGAGTTCATCCGCGGCCTGACATCGGGAGCGACCAAGGGATGACGCGCTGGTGGGCTTCGCGTTGGTTCATCGTGCCCACACTGATGCTGCTGGTCACGCTGGGCTGGCTCGTCTACGTCGGTCGACACGACAACGGCCTGATCGAGGGCCGGATCGTCGACGCCGCCGGCCAGCCGGTGGCGGGCGCAACAGTGCGCATATTTGATCGCGGCTTCGTCACGTACCAGGAGCGCGGACGCACCCGCTCGGATGCCGATGGCCGGTTTCGCATCACCGACAACACCAGCCACTCGGTTCAGCTGGAGGCCGAAACGCCGGCGCTGGGGCGCTCGAAGCGCATGGAGGTGCGTTTGTGGTTCGCCGCGCAGGACGTGCGGCTGACAGACCCCTTGCGACTTCCCGCTAAACCTTGAGGTGGTCGCACCATGCCAGCCAAACCCGTCATCCTGTTCGACCCCTGGCCACGCAGCGCCGACCTGATCTTCACGCCTGGCATGCTGGCGCGATTCGAGGCGCTGGGCCATGTCGTGGGTCTGCCCGAAAGCACCGCCGGTAAATTGCCGGCCGATCTGGTCGAAGCACACCTGGAACAGGTGGTCGCGGTGGTCGGGCAAACCGACCTGGACGCGGCCAGGCTGAGCCGGGCCAGCGCTTTACGCACCGTCATCAACGTCGAGGGCAACTTCGCCCAGAACGTCGACTATGCCCAGTGTTTCCGCCAAGGCATACAGGTGCTGGGAATCGCACCGGTGTTTGCGCAGGCGGTGGCCGAGATGGCGCTGGGCATGGCACTCGACCTGGCACGTGGCATCACGCGCGGCGACCGCCTGATGCGACAAGGCAAAGAGCAATATGGCTTGGCCGGAAACCGCGATGCTTTTGTGCTGCGCGGCGAGACCATGGGAATGATCGGCTGCGGCAATCTGGGTCGCGCGCTGATCCCGCTGCTGGCGCCGTTTCGACCGCGCCTGCTCGTGCACGACCCCTGGTTGCCGGACAACCTGGTGCGCGAATGGGGTGCAGAACCTGCAAGCCTGGATGCGGTCTTGCGTGAACCACGCATCATTTTTGCGTTGGCCGGGGTGACGCAAGAGAACCAGGGCTGGATCGACCGGGCGCGCCTGCAGTCGATCCGCACCGATGCCGTCTTCCTGCTGCTGTCGCGCGCCGGCATCGTCGATTTCGATGCACTGGTCGACCTGGCGGCGCAAGGCCGCTTGCGCGCGGCCACCGACGTATTCCCGGTCGAGCCAGCTCCTGCGGATGCGCGGGCGCGATCGGTCGATGGCCTGCTGCTGTCAGCCCACCGAGCCGGTGGAATGTCCAGCACGCTGGCCGCCATCGGCGACATGGTCGTCGACGACCTGACGCTGATTCTCGCCGGGCTACCACCGCAACGCCTGCAGGCAGCCCGCCCGGAAACCGTCGGCCGCTGGCGCAACCCGCCCGGGCGCAGCTATGCGCCCGGGACTCGGATGTGAACCGCGCCTGACAAAACAGACGTCGGCCTGGATGTCCGAAATGACGTACCCGACAAGTTGAGGCCGCGGTCGATAGCAAAAGTGTCAGGTTCGGCCCAAAAGGCCACCCAACCCAAACCGTCGTTGACCGCCGAGGCCGAAACTCTCGACCGCATCAAGAAGGGGCTGGCCAAGATGGGCGACAAACGCCCGCGCAAGCTCAAGTCCTTCCTGCATCATGTCGAATCCTTGCTGGGCAAGGACCGCACACTGGCTGCGACGGAGGCGCTGATCCAGAGGCTGGAGCAGGAAAAGGTGGTGCACATTGCCGGAGATCTGGTGCTGTATGGCTGATCCGCTGCATGCTGTGCTGGCGCATCCGATCCAGACCAGGATTGAAAGCCTGACCAGCACCGGCAAACCGCTGAGGGCCGAGCCGCCGAATGCACGAAATTTTGCAGGCCTGCAGCGCTGTGTGCTAGGGTACTGGGTCTGCGATGCTGATTGGTGCCAATTAGCGCTTCTGAATTGCAGTAATTCGGCTAAACTGCATTCATGCAAGCAACTCTCACCATCAATAGCCGCGGCGTGGTCACGCTGCCGGCCAAGCTGCGCCAGGCCATGGGCTTGAAGGCGGACGATCAATTGATCGCCGAGACCACGCCCGAAGGGCTGTTGCTGCGCCCTGCCATTACATTGCCGCTGGAGCTGTATGGCGCTCAGCGGGTGAAGGAATTCGACGCTGCCGAGGCCGAACTCGCTGCGGTGTTGCACAAGCGCTGACGCTGACACATGGCCGCTCCGCTGCGCATCTTTCTTGATGCCAACATCCTGTTTTCGGCGGCCAAGTCAAGCGGTGCGGTGCGCCAGCTGCTGCACGATCTGCATGCCGAAGGGCATGTGCTGGCAGCCGATGCCTACGTGGCGGCCGAGGCGCAACGCAATATTGCGACTAAATCCACCGATGAGGCAATGCACTACCTGCAAGCGCTGTTGTCACGAATCGACGTGAGCGCGGTGCAATGCGAGTCAGGCACCCGTTCGGCGGCAGACTGGTTGCCTGAAAAGGACCGGCCTGTCCTGTTGGCTGCCATCGCCAGCCATTGCGACGTGCTGGTAACGGGTGACCGCACACACTTCGGGCTTGGTTATGGTCGAACATTCGAAGGCGTGAAAGTGGTTTCCCCAGCGCAATTGGCGCTGGCCCTTTGGGGCGAACGGCAAAGTACTCCATGAACACCAACACCCTGGTCCAGAAACTCAGGAATTGCTGCAACGTGCCGCGCGACGACGGCATGAGTTGTGGCGACTGGTTGCCGGCAATTGCCTTGTCCGGTCCTGAAGGCGGCGCTGGAGCAGTTCAAGCTGATTGCTGGTGATCTTGGGAGCGAAATCACTGAGGTAAAACAGATTCTTTATGTCATTGAAGTTAAACAATTCTTGTTGACCCATGAAACTTGCCACCTGGAACATCAACTCACTGACCGTGCGCCTGCCGCAGGTGCTCGATTGGCTGGCCAGCACGCCGGTCGACATCCTGTGCCTGCAGGAACTCAAGCTGACCGACGACAAGTTTCCGCGCGAGGCCTTGTTGCAGGCCGGATACCACAGCGTGGCATTTGGCCAGAAAACCTACAACGGCGTGGCCATCCTGAGCCGAACGCCGCTGCGCGACATCATCACCAACATCGCGGGTTTCCCGGACGAGCAGTCACGGGTGATCGCGGCGACGCTCGACACTCCGCAAGGCCCGCTGCGAGTGATCAATGGCTACTTCGTCAATGGACAGGAGCCTGGCAGCGAAAAATTTGCCTACAAGATGCGCTGGTTGCAGGCGTTGCAAGACTGGGTGCGTGGTGAGTTGTCGGCCCACCCGCGGCTGACCTTGCTGGGCGACTTCAACATTACCGCGCAAGACCGGGACAGCTGGGACCCCGACGGTCTGCGCGAAACGATCCACCACACGACCCAGGAACGCGACCATTTCCAGGCCTTGTTGCAGCTAGGCCTGCATGACGGATACCGCCTGTTCGAACAAGCCGAGAAAACCTACAGCTGGTGGGACTACCGCGAATTTGCGTTCCGGCGCAACCGTGGCCTGCGCATCGACTACATCCTGGTCAGCGACAGCCTCAAGCCACTGGTGACGGCCTGCACGATCGACAAGGCGCCCCGCAAGAACGATCGCCCCAGCGACCACGCGCCGGTGCTGCTGGAATTGGCGGACTGACCCGCAACACGCCCTGTCACGGGCTCCTCATTCCAGGCCCAGGTCCTGGATCTTGCGGGTGATCGTGTTGCGGCCGATTCCCAGCTTTTGCGCCGCTTCGATGCGGCGCCCGCGCGTGTTTTCCAAGGCGGTCTGAATCAGCATCGACTCGAAGCGCCGGGTCAACGATTCCCAGACATCGGGTTGTCCACCTGCCAGCATCTGACTGGCCTCGGATTGCAACAACAACTCCCATTGTGGTGAACCCGTGGAAACAACCGCTTCGGGCACAACCGCCGAAAACGCGGCCGAGCCAGACTCTTGCATTTGTGCCAGCGGTACCGGCTGACCAAGAGCAGGGGCCAGCGCCGCCACTGGCTGCGGCTGTTCAACCGGCACCGCAGCCGACGGCGCCGGCGCGGACGTAGCTCCAATGACGTCCGGCGGCATGTCCTTGGCCTCGATCATCTGGGCTGGTGCCATGACCGTCAGCCAATGGCAGATGTTTTCGAGCTGGCGCACGTTGCCAGGGAAACCAAAACGCGACAACATGTCGAGCGCTGGCGCAGAAATGCGCTTCGGCTCAACGCCAAGCTGCTTCGCGCTTTGTTGCAGGAAATGGCGCGTCAGCCCTGCAATGTCTTCGTGCCGTTCGCGCAGCGGTGGCAGACGCAGACGGATCACGTTGAGACGGTGGAACAAGTCCTCTCGAAACGCACCTTCCTTGACGCGCTGTTCGAGGTCCTGGTGGGTAGCCGCTATCACACGCACGTTGGTCTTGATCGCATCGTGCCCGCCGACCCGGTAGAAATTGCCATCGGACAGGACCCGCAGCAGCCGCGTCTGCAGGTCAAACGGCATGTCGCCGATCTCGTCCAGAAACAGGGTCCCACCATCGGCCTGCTCGAAACGGCCGCGGCGCATGGTCTGCGCGCCGGTAAAGGCGCCACGTTCATGGCCGAACAACTCGCTCTCGAGCAGATCCTTCGGAATTGCAGCGGTATTGATGGCAACGAAGGAGGCATTGCCGCCGCCACGAGGTGAGTGTTTGTGTAGCGCCCGCGCAACCAGTTCCTTGCCCGTGCCCGATTCGCCAGTGATCATCACGGTGACATTGCTCTGGCTGAGCCGGCCAATGGCACGGAACACGTCCTGCATGGCGGGCGCCTGCCCCAGCATCTCGGGCGTAGCCGACAGGCGCTGTTCCGACACCGCTTCACGCTGGCTTTCCTGCATCGCGCGGCGGATCAGTTCCACCGCCTTGGGCAGATCGAAGGGTTTGGGCAGGTACTCGAAAGCACCACCTTGAAAAGCGGACACGGCGCTGTCCAGATCCGAGAACGCGGTCATGATGATGACCGGCAAATTGGGGTGCGCCTGCTTGACCTTTTCCAGCAGTTCCAGGCCAGATCCGCCAGGCATGCGGATATCGCTCACCAAAATCTGCGGCCCCCCGTTTTCGCCAGCGCTCTCCAGCGCGCTCAGCACGTCACGTGCATTGGTGAAACTGCGGGTTGCGATGTTCTCGCGCAACAACGCCTTCTCCAGCACGAAGCGAATCGACTGGTCATCGTCGACGATCCAGATCGGCTTCATGCTGGCGGTTGGCGCAGCGTGCGCCGATGGGAGTGGATTGAATTGGACAATGGTCAGGACAACGGTATGAGGATCTTGAAATCGGTGTGTCCGGGTACGCTGTCCACTTCGATCATGCCGTGGTGTTGCTGGACAAATGTCTGCGCCAGCGTCAGCCCCAGCCCGGAGCCGCCATCTCTTCCCGACACCAATGGAAAGAAGATCCGGTCCTTGATCGAGTCTGGAACACCAGGCCCGTTGTCGATGACATGCAATTCCAATGCCAATCGGTAGCGCTGCTTGCCGAAAGTGATCTGGCGCGCGACGCGGGTGCGCAAGGTGAGCACGGCATCGCCCGCCGCAATGCGAGCAGACAGCGCCTGACACGCGTTCTGGGCGATGTTGAGTACGGTCTGGATCAACTGCTCCCGATCGGCCCTCAGATCAGGAATCGACGTGTCGTAGTCGCGCACCACCTTCAGGCCCCGCGGGAATTCGGCGACCACCAGAGAACGCACGCGTTCGCAGACCTCATGGATATTGACGTCACCAACCCGGTGCGGAAACCGGTGCGGCGCCAGCAACCGATCGACCAGGGACTGCAGGCGATCTGCCTCACGGATGATCACCTGTGTGTACTCCGTCAGGCCGCGGCCCTCGATCTCCATCTCGAGCAACTGCGCCGCACCACGAATGCCCCCGAGCGGGTTCTTGATCTCATGGGCCAGGTTGCGAATCAGCTCTTTGTTGGCCTGCGCCTGATCGGTCAGGCGTTCCTCTCGCTCCTGCCGCGCCTGCTGCTCCTGCGGCAGCAACTCGACGACGATTTCGCCCGCAGACTCGGTTTGTGTCACGATGACGTGTACCGGCAAGGACTCATGGCTGGTTCGCCTGAGCCAGGCGTCATAACGCAACGCAGCAAATGCATTGCCGCCCGCGCCCTGCAAGGCGTTGAGCAACACGCCGGGTTCCAAAAAATTGTCGGCAAACTGCGCCGCCTCGATCGTACGCCGAGACACACCCAGAGCGTCTTCGAGCGCCGAATTCGCGAACAACACGATTCCATCCTCCCGCACCACAGCCACCAGCGTCGCAAGCAGATCAAAGGAACGAAATCGCGAAGGCAGTGAACTCGAAGGAACAGGGAATGATCTTGGGGAGTTCAAGCAGCCTACTTTGACCCTGGAATACGTGCGAGTTCGCGCCGGATGCCGGCAACATCGCTTTCGGAACGTGCCAGGTTGGACTTGAGTCCCGCCACCCGATCGAGGTACTTCTGGTAGTTGCGTGCCTCGTCGCCTTGCTTGTCGGGCTGCCCTGCGTTGTACTCGCGCAACAATTCGGCCTGACGGGCCTCCGCCTTCTTCAGTTCGGATTCCAGAATCAGGCGGGCATCGGAGTCGCGCGCACGCTGTTCGGCCGAGTCGACTCGCGAGCCTGCCGGTGACGAAGCTGCGGGTTTGGCTGCAGGCGCCTTCGGCGCAGAGGCGGCCGCGACCGGCGGCTTGAACCCCTCGACGATGGTGACATTGCCACCTTCAACCAACTTACAGCGGCTTTTCTGGGATTCGGGGACGGTATTGGTGTATTCGTTGCCGCAACGGTAAATCGGTGTCTGGGCGAATGCGGGAGAAACCAGCAGAGCCAGCAGAGCCAGCAACATGGAGTTCAACGGACTTGACAATGTGCACTTCATGCTTTTTCCAAGGACCTTGGTCAAAGGGCTGCCTTTCAGTATGCGCTTGTTGATCCGATCAACCAAACGCAACGCCAGTTCCCAATAAAAAATGGGCGGTCAAAGCCGCCCTTGATTCACCGACACCACAACTGCATCAGGCAGTGGCGGTGACCATCGGCTTAGCTTTCATGATGCCCACTCTTCACCCCGCATCATGAAGGTTATTTCCCGCTACAGCGAATAATACATGTCGAACTCGATCGGGTGTGTCGTCATGCGCATACGCGTGACTTCCTGCATCTTGAGTTCGATGTAGCCATCGATCATGGTGTCGCTGAAGACACCGCCCTTGGTCAGGAATGCGCGCTCGCGGTCCAGATACTCGAGCGCCTGTTCCAGGCTGCTGCACACGGTCGGAATCTTTGCATCTTCCTCGGGCGGCAGATGGTACAGATCTTTGGTCGCAGCCTCTCCGGGATGGATCTTGTTCTCGATACCGTCCAGGCCGGCCATCAACAGCGCAGAGAAACACAGGTAGGGGTTGGCCAATGGGTCCGGGAACCGCGCTTCGATGCGCCGGCCCTTGGGACTGGCAACATACGGAATGCGGATCGATGCCGAACGGTTTTTGGCCGAATAAGCCAGCTTGACCGGTGCTTCGTAATGCGGCACCAGGCGCTTGTAGCTGTTGGTACCCGGGTTGGTGATCGCGTTGAGCGCACGTGCATGCTTGATGATGCCGCCCACGTAATACAGCGCGAGGTCCGACAGACCGGCGTAGCCGTCACCGGCAAACAGGTTCTTTCCGTCTTTCCAGATCGACTGGTGCACGTGCATACCCGAGCCGTTGTCACCGACAACCGGCTTGGGCATGAAGGTCGCCGTCTTGCCGTAGGAGTTGGCAACGTTCCACACCACATATTTCAGGATTTGCGTCCAGTCGGCACGCTGCACCAGCGTGCTGAACTTGGTGCCGATCTCGTTTTGTCCAGCGCCCGCTACTTCGTGGTGGAACACCTCGACTGGCACTCCTAGCGACTCCAGAATCAAGGAGCACTCGGCGCGCAGGTCTTGCGTGCTGTCGACCGGCGGAACCGGGAAATAACCACCCTTGACCGTGGGGCGATGGCCGCGATTGCCGCCTTCGATTTTCTTGCCGGAATTCCAGGGGGCTTCGTATTCGTCGATCTTGACAAAAGAGCCGGACATGTCGGCACCCCAGCGCACGTCGTCAAAGATGAAGAACTCGGGCTCGGGGCCGAAATAGGCGGTGTCTGCCATGCCGGATGCCTTGAGATACGCCTCGGCACGCTTGCCGATGGAGCGCGGGTCGCGGTCATAGGCCTTACCGTCGCCAGGCTCGACCACGTCACAACTCATGAACAACGTGGTTTCCTCGAAGAACGGGTCGATGTTCGCGGTGTTGGAATCGGGCATCAGCAACATGTCCGACGCCTCGATGCCTTTCCAGCCACCGATCGACGATCCGTCGAATGCGTGACCGGACGTGAACTTGTCTTCGTCGAAATGCGACACCGGGACGGTCACATGTTGCTCCTTGCCTCGGGTGTCGGTAAATCGGAAGTCGACGAACTTGACTTCATTTTCCTTCACCATCTTGAACACATCTGCGACGGACTTGGCCATCAAATACTCCTGTTATGCGGTTGCTGAAAATTGTTTACCGACTGGCAAACGCAGTTTTTGTGCCAGGGCTTGGGATCGTTTACCAAATGGCCAAACCCAGCATTTTGCCTTGTGTTGCGGTCGGTCCGAGCCGCCAACGCGACCGCCTGCCCAAGTATTTCTGCGCCAGTCAGCACCGATCAGGTGCACCCTCACCAGACCGCACCATCTAAGTGCGCATCAAAACCGCACCACTTCGGGGCCCAGCCGCGCATTCAACTGGTGCAATTCGTGCAGCAGGGCAGAAAACGCCGCATCCGTCTGCACCGCGTCTCCCTTTACGCCCAATTCGATATGACGGCCGTGTTCGGGATGGTCTACGCTCGGCAGGCTGAAAACGCGCACCCCGTCGAAGCGCGATTCCAGCGCCTCCATCAACGGGGTCAGGCTGGCCTCCATAGCGCCATACACGATCACCGACTTCTCGATCCGGTTGCCACGATGGAAAAACGGCGCATAGTGCTGGTCCAGCACCCATTCGATCATCGGCCACGCCATCACGGGAAACCCGGGGACGAAATGCACCCGACCCTGGCCGCGTCCCGCCACCACTGCAGCGTTGCAACTGAAACCGGGGATCTTGTTGTAGGGGTTCGGAACGATCTGCGCGCCCTTTGGAAAAACACCCATATTGAGCCGATGCACGTTATCGGCACGGTCGGGTGCGAACACCAGGCCTTGTTCGCGCGCCACGTCGCGCATGCGCTCCTCGATCAGCGTACGTGCCTGTGGATGCAATTGCAGTTCCACGCCCAGCGCCAGGGCTGCACATTGGCGCGTATGGTCGTCGGGTGTCGCTCCGATGCCACCACAGGAGAACACCACGTCCGACGATGCAAATGCCCGCTCCAGGGCAGCAACAATGCGCTGGCGCGAATCTCCAATATAGTCGGCGTAGGCCAGTTGAAGACCACGCGCAGCCAGGCGTTCGATCACGGCCGGCAAATGCTTGTCTGCCCGCTTACCGGACATGATCTCGTCGCCAATGATGATCAGGCCAAACTCCGGAACGGGCGATAGCTCAGTTGAGGCGGGCTGGCTCTCTTGCATGGGTCAACTCCGGACGTTGGGTTGCGGGCAGACCACCGGGTCCACCACTCTCATTGCGCAGTGACTGCAGCGCCGCCAGACTGTAGTGGGCAAACCATAAGGACGAGAACGCAAACACCAGCGTATAGACCCAGATGGCAACAGGCACCAGAATCACGAAAGCGACCACGAACAAGGCGCCGGATGCCCATAACAGGCTTGGAGCCGCGCCCAGATAGCCGGTGACAACCCCGATCCCCAGCAACCAGCTACGATGGCGGCGCAAAAGCTCCAGGCGTTCCTGCCGGCTGGCATGCTCGGCCAGCGCATCGAATGCCATCACGCGGTAGGTCAACCAGCCCCATATCAATGGCGGCAGCACCAGGATCAGCGGCGGGATCAGCCACAACGGAATCGACACCAGCAGCGCGATCATGGCCAGCAAGGTCGAGCCCAGCGACCACAGCAGACCGGCCGCCAAGGAGCCGCCCTGTTTGCGTTCGAGATGCGCAAACCGGCGAGCCGCGACCATCGACACCAGCGCCGGTGTCATCAGCAATGCCACAACCAGCAATGCCAGCACCACGATCAGCGGCGTCACCGCAAACACGACGATCAGTGGGGCCAGCACCGACTTGAGCCCGCCGGCACCTATGCCCTGCAGCCACTCGAACAAGGTCGACATGAGCGACGAGCCCTCCAGGACATTGCGCACGCCGTCCAGCGCCGCGTCCCAGTAAAAGTAGCCCAGCGCCAGCGACGCCGCCACCATCAGGATCAGGGGCAAGATGGACAAGGCGATGACGCGCGGGCGCAGGCAGTCAGCCAGCGCGCGCCAGAACGAATCAAGAAACAGGCTCATGGCGCGAGCATAACGCCGCGCAGGACCGGCATTGGTAGGATGCGAACCATGTCCTTGATCGCACTGACCCATTGCCGGCTGGAGGTCATGCACCTACCCGCACCCAACAGTGCGCGCAACCGCGCTCCGATGGTGTTCCTGCACGAAGGGCTGGGCTCGGTGGCGATGTGGCGCGACTGGCCAAGCCAGGTGTGTAACTTCACTGCCCGCGCCGGTTGGGTCTATTCCCGATGCGGATACGGCAATTCCGACCCGGTACCGGACGTCCGCGGCCCGTCCAGGAACGTAGCGGGCGCGCGCCATGGCCGTTTGTTGCCGGACTACATGCAGCACGAAGCCTGGTCGGTCCTGCCCCGGCTGCTCGATCAGCTGGAAATCGAGCGGCCGGTGCTCGTCGGGCATTCAGACGGCGGCACGATCGCCCTGCTGCACGCCAGTCGCCACCCAGTGACCGCATGCATCGTGATGGCGCCCCATATCGTGGTCGAAGACATGTCGATCCGCAGCATCTCGCAGGCCCGCGACGCCTACATCGGCGGCGACCTGCGGCACCGGCTGGCGCGTTACCACCGGGATGTCGATAGCGCTTTCTGGCAGTGGAACGACATCTGGCTGGATCCTGCGTTCAGGGATTTCGACATCCGGGAAGATTGCCGGCGCATCACAGCGCCGGTGCTGGCGATCCAGGGGTCGGACGATCCGTATGGCACGCTGGCGCAGATTGACGGCATCGAACTTCCTGCGGGCCAGATCACCCGGGCGGAGCTGTCCGGATGCGGCCATTCGCCCCACCGCGACCAGGCGTCGCAGACCACCACATTGATCACCGACTTCCTGGCACCATTGGCATGAGCGACAGCGATCCGGCGCCGCGATTCGCTGCGGGGTTGGCAACCGGCAATCAGGATGCCATCAAGGCCAGATCGCTGGCCCGCAACCAGCGCCACTGACCGGGCGCAAGGTCCGACGGCAGCTGCAATTGCCCTATCTGCGAGCGGTGCAACCCCTCGACGCGGTTGCCGACGGCGGCGAGCATACGCTTGACCTGGTGGTACTTGCCTTCGGTCAACGTCAAGCGGAGCTGGTGCGCACCGGTGGTCAGACACGCAGCCGCCCGCACCGGTTTGGGGTCGTCGTCCAGCACGACGCCGTCCAGCAGGCGGCGGACCTGGGTGTCGTCAAGCGCATGCTTCACCGTCACCTCGTAGACCTTGGGTACATGGTGGCGTGGCGATGCCATGCGGTGGATGAACTTGCCGTCATCGGTCAGCAACAGCAGACCGGTCGTGTCCTGGTCGAGCCTGCCGACCGCCTGCACGCCCTGGATCGGCCCCTTCTGTGGCCGGGTGCGCAAGGGCGCGGGCAGCAGGGTGTAAATGCTCGGATAGGTCGATGGCTTCTGCGAACACTCGGTGCCGGCAGGTTTGTGCAGCATCAGGTAGGCCTTCTCGTGATATGGCCACTCGACGCCCTGGACCCGAAAATGCAGTCCCTGCTGCGGGACGTCGGTTGCCGCGTCGATACATGCGATCCAGTCGCCAGGCACATCGGACGACCGGTACTGAACGAGTCCGCGCTGGACCATGCCGGCGCAGACACGCCGGGTGCCGAATCCCTGGGTAAAAAGAATGTCCTGCAATTGCATGCTCAAGTGCGTCCGGCGCGCTCAGAAGACTTCAGCCTCTCGGCCCAAGAGCCTCGCATTCAACCTCTGCACTCTGACCACCGGCCTTGCGCTGTACGGCTCGCCGGTTCCTGTTCCGCGGTCGATCCAGTTCAGCCTGAGCGCCTCGTAGACCGGCACCCAGCCTTCACCATGTCGCAGCAGCATGCCGGGGTTGGGCAGGTAATGCCCGTTGCGCGTGCGTGCCCACAGTTTGCGCGCCGGCTTGTAGCTGCTGCCCGCCTCGGCACGGGCCAGCACCTGATTGACGTAGCTGCGCTTGCGCCGCTGCTCCTTCCACAGATGGGGCGGCAGGCATTCGAGCACCTGGTGCAGTTGTTCGGCGAAGTAGCCATCGTCGAATTTCCACGGCGGCAGCGCGCGCGCGGCGCAGTAAGACCACTGCGTCTTGAGCCCGGCCAGCATCAGCGTCAGCAACCAGTATTCGCCCTGGTGACGCTCGATGCGGATCAGCCGGCCATCGACCTGCACGTCGATCACCGCCGGCGCCAGGCGCTCGAAGATCGCCGCCAGTGAACTCCTTGCGAAGGCGGGCTCCTCGATGGCCCGGCTCGCAGCTTGCTGCCAGGCGGTCTGCCCAAATTCGTCCTCGGCCTTCGGATCGGCGCCCCGCTCGAGCAGGGCATCGATCAGGGCCGCGTTGCCGGCCCTTGCCGCGAGCATCAAAGCGGTGGCGCCGACAGGGGCGTGGTGATCGACGCTGTGCACGTCGCACAGACGCAGGATGTCCTTGAAATTCTTCGCCGCGTAAGGTTGCAGGTGACGGTGCCGCAGCGAAGCTATGGCGCGCAGCGCGAGCTGCTGCTGCTTCTCATGATCGGTCAGCCGCAAGCCCAGTATCACCGCGTCGCCGATCCAGCCAAATTTGCCGTCCGGCGCCAACACGCGCGCGGGTTGGAACTGCGCCTTGGCAAGTTGTTCGACCCAAGACTGCTGCCCGTGCCACATGGCATAGTCCAGCAACGTTTGCTTGAGCTTGGCGCTGGGGTTGCCGCGCTCCAGCGCCTTGGGTGCAAGTTCCTCGAACAGTTCGCGGCTCCAAGGCGTCCAGGGCACCGGTTTGCCTTTGAGGAACGCTTCGCGGACGGCGCGGGCCTGCTCTTGTTTACCCTGCAATTCGAGCTTGCGCGCCTCCTGCGCCCATTCTTCCTTGGTTGATGCCTGGGTCGCGCCCGAGCGCGCCTCTCCGGCTTTCAGTCCCAGCAAGGCCAGCAACGGATGGCCGGTATCTAGCTCTACGAGCGTCAGGCTCTGTACGGCCCGCGTCATCGCCACGTACAGCGCGTTGACATAGAACTTGTAGAGCTCAAGTGACTTGTCACCCTTGTCCCTGGCGCGGCGATAGTCGAGTTCTTCGTGCTGCAGGTCCTGCGGCGTCACGCCTTCGCAGACTTCGGCATACGCAGAGCGTTGCCCCGACACCAGGCCCAGCAACACGACATGCGGGTACTCCAGTCCCTTGGCCTCGTGCACGGAAAAGACCAGCGGCGTACGCAGCTGCGCGCGCGCTGCGGCCTTGTCCTCGTCGCGCAGAACGATCACCGCATGCCGCGCCGACGTCCGCGTGCCGACGTCGATCTGCTTGAGTGCGGCGTCACTTGCCTGGACCAGTGTGACCTCGCCGAGGTCACCCGAGGTGCTCTGGACCAGGAAATTGCTTTCGCGGTCGATCGAGCCGAAGCGGGCCTGCTTGATCTTGAGCAGCGTATTGGCCAGACCCGTGACCGCCTGCGTGTTGCGGAAGTTGGCCTGCAGCACGTGCAGCGGTTGGCGCTGCGCGGCGTCGCCCGCCAGGCCATGCCAGAACAGCGTCTTGACGGCTGCCCACGAAAAGAAGTTGGGGTGCACGATCTGGTTGGAGTCGCCACACAGCAGGAAATGGCCGGGGGTCTTCAGGCTGGCCAGCAGCAAGGCGAGTTGCACGCCGGTGAGGTCCTGCACCTCGTCGATGACGATGAAGTCGTAAAGGGGCTGCGCCAGCGCCAGCCAGTCGTGGGCGACCAAATTCAGGTCGAACTGCGCACTCTCGGCCAGCCATTGCCGATAGCGGCCGAACAGGGCGTGGGCCGCTTCGCGGGCGGCATGCGCCAGCAGACTCTGGCGGGCGCCGAGCGCAAGATAGTCGGGCAGGCTGAGCGGCCCGGCGGGTTGCGCGCCGATGACGCCGCGGAACTCTTCGAAAAGCGCGTGGGCATCAATGTCGCCCAGCGCTCTGGCGGCCGCCCGGTGGCGGTCGAACCAGCCCTGGAAGGCATTGAAGCTAACCTCGCGGCCTGCGGGCACGCGCAGCGTCTCCAGAAATTCGCGCAGGCTGAGGAACTCGGCCTCCTGCTCGGCATTCTCGTAACCGTGGGCGTCATACAGCGCGCGGGCCGACTGCGCGAGGTAGGCCGACTGGGTCACGTACAGCACCCGGCCCTGCGCTTCGCGTAGCTTGACCAGCGTGACCGCGGTCTTGCCCGAGCCGGCTGAACCGACCAGGATCACGGGCGCGGGCAGCCGGCGGACGGCCTCCTGGGCGTCGTCAAAGACGATGGGCTTGTCCAGCAGCTCGAACTCGGCGCGCGTGGCGTGCATCCAACGTAGCGGCGTGGCCTCGGCGGCAGGCAAGTTCGCCGCATCGGCGCCGGGTTCATGCTCGATCTTGGATTCGTCGACCGGCGCGCCGCGCAGAAAGCGCGACTTGTCGTAGGCATGATTTTCGATGACTTCCAGCGCCAGGCACACGGTCTCGGCGCCATAACGCGCGAACTGCAGCAGCAGCCGGTTGCTGTGGTCGAGCTTGGCGCGGTAGTAGCCCCCGACGTGGAGCTTCTTGACGTCGGGGCTCCTGAAGTCGCCGGATTCGATGGCGGAGCGCACCTTGGCAAACGCGGGCTTCACCCGACGCAGGTCGAGGTCCTTGTACTGGAGCAGTCTCATGAGGTCGGGTTCGCTTAGGGTGGCTTAGGGTCGCTTAGGGTCGGGTGGGCTAAGCGATTTTGCCGGGGATCGGTCGTATTCGCAGGTGCGCTTGGTGCGCTTGGGGGTTCGCCGACGCGATCGCTCACCCTGGCGCACGCGGCATTGTCGATTCCAGCCTGCTTACAGGCTACCGGCCCTGGCTCAGAGCGAACGGGCTCATCGGACTTGCACTTCTTCTCTGTCGTTCCGTTTCGCAGCGCGGATGCTTTCCCATTCGTCGTGTGCAATGAGGGGTTGGCGCTGTCACGGCTGGCCTGCACCTTAGCGCGCACCTAGCTTGAAGCCGATTTGTTGTACCACCATGGGGCCGGCATCATTCAACCGCAAAGCAAATCACGCGCACCGCTTCGAGAGTATTTGGAAGGGCATGCCAAGTGGGTTTTCAAGTCACCAGGCAGGGATTGATCCCGACCGGCTCCAAATAAGCACTTGTGCACCTCGGTCTGCAGATATTCGGCCCCGCCCGAATCGCGGTCTAATCCTTTCCATCGATTGCCTGCAACTGGGCGAGCAACGCGGGAATCTCTACCGTAGCGGCCACCCACAATACATTGGCATCGACGTCGAAATAGGCGTGCACGAGGCGGTGACGCATGCCGACAATGGCCTTCCATGGAATGTTCGCATGGGCGCTACGCACTTCATCTGACACCTTGGTGGCAGCCTCGCCAATGATCTCGATGGCTCGCACCAGTGCAAATTGCAGCATCCGGTCAGTCGCCAAATCGGTAGACCCGCGGCCAGCAACAAACTGCATCGCTTGCTCCGCCGCTTCGATCATATGCCGAAGACGGACGATGTCTTCAGCGCGCATATTGCAGCTCCGCTGTGCGAACGACCTCGTCGCGGAAGTGGCGTGACAGGTCGCCAGCGGTGCGCAGGTCCACAATGCGGCCACCCAGCATCTCTGATAGTTCATTCTGCATCGAGGCAATGGCGAACAAGCCCGGTATGTGCGCGGCCTCGAACTCCACCAGAAGGTCAACGTCGCTGTCGGGTCGTGCCGTGCCTTTCAGTTGCGAGCCAAACAAGGACAGACTGCAAATGTGATGTCGCTCGCAAAATCGGGCCAGTATGCCAGGGTCAACATTCAGTTTCTGATGCATGCGCATCTCTCCTTCGAGGCGGATTGAACGGCGTTGGTTCAAACCGCGATTGTCTACCGGGGCGCGGCCAGGCACTGCACCGTTGGATCAAACAGAATTACCCACCGCCTCCAGCAACGTCTTGTGTACCTTGCTCCGCAACTGCGCCAGCAGGGTACAGATGAACAGCTTCGCTCATTTCCGAGCTTTCCTTTTTTTGGTCGTTGCCCAGCGGTGCGCATTTTTGCATGGGGCATGATGATGCAGTGGCACAAGCTCTTGCCCTGATGCTGCCAAACAACGCATCCGCTCTCTATTCCCTGGATGGCCGCACAGGCCGGTCGGCTCATGGCGTCAGCCTTGGCACGGCACATGATCACGAACGACCACGACAAACCCCCGCCACTGCCTTCGATTGCGCTTCTTGCTCAGCATCGCTCGCCCAATCCGGAGTGTGAAGCGCCCTCAATGAAGCCCGGCACCGCGCCACCTGTTCCAATACCCCGATGCTGACCGTCCACTTCGCCAACCGCTACGAATCGCTGTCCGATTTGCTGCTGGAGCATACCGCTGCGATGGGCCGGTCGCCCTTCGGCGAAGATCATGTCATCGTGCCCAGCGCCGCCATCCAGCGGCGGCTGACGCTGGACATTGCGCGTTCCCGTGGCATCTGCATGAACATGCGGTTTTCCTACCTCGCCCAGTGGCTTTGGCAGCGCGCGGCGGGGTTCGTGGCGGATGCGCCGGACCCCTCGCCATACGACAGCCCGGTGCTGGTCTGGCGCATCTTTGCGGCCCTGAGCGACTCCCACTGGGCGCGTGTATTTCCCCGACTCGCCGCCTACCTCGAGCGCTCCGACGCGGTGATGCGGTTCGACCTAGCGCAGCGCCTCGCGGGCAACTTCGACCAGTACATGACCTATCGCCCGGACTGGATCGGCGACTGGGCCAGGGGCGAGAGCATCGACCTGAGCCCGGACAGCGCCAGCGCCCAGGCCGACCAGGCGTGGCAGTCGGCCCTCTGGCGCCGGCTGGCCACGGAATTGAGCAACGACGGCCTTCACCCCGCAGCAGCGTTCGAACGTGCACTGCAAGCGGCGGAGCAGCCCACCGGCAACCCCGCCGCCCTGCCTGCCAGCGCCCACGTCTTTTGCCTGCCCACCATGCCGCCGATGCACTTGCGCCTGTTGCAGCTGCTTGGTCGGCGCATGGACCTGCACCTGTACGTGCTCAACCCGTGTCGCGAGTTCTGGTTCGACGTGGTCAACCAGAGGCGGCTGGCCTCGCTGACCGCGCGCGGCCGCTCAGGGCACCACGAAGAGGGGCATCGGCTGCTGGCCGCGTGGGGCCAGCAAACCCAGTCGCACTTGGGCCTGCTGGTGGACGCCGACGACGGGTCAGGCATCGACGACGCACGCTTCACCGAAAACGCCAGTGGCAGCCTGCTGGCCCATCTGCAGAATTCGATCCTCGACCTGACCGACCTGCAGCGCGGCTCCATCGTGCTGGACCCGCACGACCGCAGCATCGAGGTTCACGTGTGCCACTCCCTGACCCGGGAGATCGACGTGCTGCAAGACCGGCTGCTGGCGCTGTTCGCCGGGCCCGATGCGCCCGCGCCCGGCGACATCCTGATCGTGACGCCCGACCTCGATACCGCTGCGCCATTGATTGAGGCGATCTTCGGCACGGTGGCGAAGGACCGCTACATTCCCTACACCATCACCGGGCGCGCGCGCAGCGACGTCAACGCTCCAGCGCGCGCCCTGCTCGACCTGCTGTCGCTCGCCACCTCACGCTGCACCGCCAGCGCCGTCTTCGGTTTGCTGCAACAGCCGGTCGTGGCGCGGCGCTTCGGCCTGGACACCCGTGCGCTGGAGCAGGTGCGCAGCTGGCTGCAGGACGCAGGCGTGCACTGGGCGCTGGACGGCGACCACCGCGCCAGCCTTGGCGTGCCCGCCCTGGAACGGCACGGTTTCTCCGACGGCCTGGACCGCCTGTTCCTGGGCTACGCACTGCCATCGAAGGTGGACCAAGCCTTCGACGGCCGGCTGCCAGCCGGCGACGCACAGGGCCTTGACGCACTGGTCCTGGGCGCCCTCGCAGCTTTCGTGGATGCGCTGGCCGCGCTGCGCAAGAAAGTGTCCGTGCCCCAGCCCCCATCTGCCTGGACCGGCGTGCTGGCCAATGCGCTCGCCACGTTTGTGTCTCCTGCGCACGGCGAGCTTGAAGACCTTGGCGAAGTGCAGGCGGTGCTGGAGCAGCTGGGCGAACAGCTGCAACGCAGCGCCGTGACGCTGCCGCTGCCGCTGGACGTGGTGCGCAGCGCGCTGACGCAGGCGCTCGACGACCCGGTCCGCGGCGGCGTGCCGACCGGTATGGTCACCTTCACGTCCATGAGCAGCCTGCGCAATATCCCTTTCAAGGTGGTGTGCGCCATCGGGCTCAACGACGGCGTATTCCCCACCGGTGCGCGCCCATCGGAGTTCGACCTGTTGCCGCACCAGCCCCGGCAAGGCGACCGGCAAAGGCGGATCGACGAACGCAACCTGTTCCTGGACCTGCTGCTGGCGGCCCGCGAACGCCTGCACCTGAGCACCGTGGGCCGCAGCGTGCGCGACAACTCCGCCATGCCGCCTTCGGTGCTGGTGTCCGAGCTGCTGGAGTACCTGGTGCCGGCCATCGCGCGCGACCCCGGCGACGCGGCTGCGTTGGCGCAGGCCCGGGAGAAACTGGTCGTTGCGCATCCCCTGCAGCCGTTTTCCGATATCGCGTTCCGGCCGGCCACCGACATCCGCCTGCGCAGCTTCCACAGCGAATACGCCCAAGCCCTCAGGAACAACCTGGCGACGGCGGCACCGGCTCTCGGCGGCGCACCGACTGGCGCCGCGCAAGCGGGGGCGCTCGCCCTTGCCGATGCCGACGACGAGGACGCGTCGGCGCAGCCCGCCCACCCCATTTTCATTGCGCCTTTGCCGGAACCCGGGCCGCAGTGGCGCGACGTGCCGCTGGAGCGTTTGCTGCAGTTCTACCGCAACCCCTGCCGCTACTTGCTGGAGCACCGGCTCAACATGGAATTGCGGCGAGACGAGCAAGAGCTGCTGGACGACGAGCCTTTCCTGCCCGACATCCCGACCCGCTCGGGCCTGGCCCGGCGCCTGTTGCCGCATCTGCTGGAGGGAGCGAGCCTGGACGCCGTGCGCGCGCTGGCGCTGGCCGGCACCGACGTGCCCGTGGGCGCCATGGGCCGGCAATTCCTGGAGCGCGAACTCGCCGGGCTGCACGAATTCGCCCGCAGCGTGGCCGGGCTCACGCGCGAAGCCTGCCTGCCGCCGCATGCAGTGTCGGTCGAACTGTCGGTCAACAGCCAACCGTGGCGCGTCCACGCCGACTTCGCCGACCTGCGCCCGGCCGGCCTGGTGGGCTACCGCTACGACGAGCGCCGATCGGGCGACTACGTGGCGGCCTGGTTGCGCCATGTGATGCTGTGCGTCGAGCCACCCCCGGGTGTGGAGATGGCCAGCCTCTGGCAGGGGCGCGACGGGCAGTTTCAGCTCAAACCCTGCACCGAGCCCCATGCGGTTCTGCAAACCCTGCTCCAGTTATATGCACACGGGCTTCGCTACCCGCTGTATTTCTTTCCCAAGTCGGCCTGGATCTATCTGGAAAAAGGCGCGAGCGAATCCGCCGCCACCCAGGCCTGGCGTGTCACCAAACAGACGCCCCATGCCGAAAGCTCGGATGCCGCCTACCGGCTGGCGCTGCGCGGCCTGCCGGACCCGATGGGCGAAGGCTTCGGGGAATTCGAGGCATGTGCCCGCGCGGTGCTTGAGCCATTGAGGATGCACCTGGGCGCAACACCATGAGAAACACCACCGAACTCGACGTGTTCGCCTGCAGGCTCGATGGCATCAGCCTGATCGAGGCATCCGCGGGCACCGGCAAGACCTGGAACATCTGCGGCCTGTACCTGCGCCTGTTGCTGGAACGCGCGCTGGAGGTGCAGCGCATTTTGGTCGTGACCTTTACCAATGCCGCCACGGCCGAACTGCGCGAACGCATCCGCCAGCGCATCGTCGATACGCTGCAGTTCCTGAATGGCCACGGCGGCGCCGACGCCGACCCCTTCGTGCCCCGCCTGGTCGAGATGCTGCGCACCACGCACGCCATCGCCGACCAGACCCTGGTCGAGCGGCTGGAGCTGGCGCTTGCCACGTTCGACGAGGCGGCCATCTTCACAATTCACGGCTTTTGCCAGCGCGCACTCGCCGACGCGCCGTTCACGGCCCACATGCCACTGCAAATGGAGCTGTTGCAGGACGACTCCGATCTGGTGCGCGAAGCAGCCAGCGACTTCTGGCGCCGCCGCCTCGCCGGGGAAAGCCTGGACCCCGCGCTGGCCGCCTACCTGGTCAAGCGCAAGGACACGCCGGAGAAATTTGGCAAGCTGCTCAAACGCCACGTGGCCAAGCCGATGGCCGTCGCCAAATGGCCGCGCGACATCGATGCGGCCAACGCCGTGGATGCCGCAAGCCTGGCTGGCGCGCATGCCGGTGCCCGAGCCTTGTGGCTGGAGCAGCGCGAGGCGATCGTCGAGCTGCTCACGGGTGCATTGCCCGACCTCAATGGCACCAGCTACAAACCCCAGTCCGTGCAAGAGGCGTCCACCGAGTGGGATGCCGTGCTCCAAGGGCACGATCCGCTGGCAGCGCTGGAACTCCAGAGCGAAAAACTCGCCCTGCTGGGTACGACCAAACTGCTCAAGGGCACCAAAAAGAACCAGACCACGCCGACGCACCCTTTCTTCGACGCGGCACAAACCCTGCTGGATACGCTCGACGCCTCGGAACACGCGCTCAAGCTGGCCCGCCTGCGCCTGTTGCGCGACCTGCTCGACGAGGGCAGCCGCGCCCTGCGCGAGGGCAAGCGCACGCGCCGGGTGGTGGCGTTCGACGACATGTTGTTCAACCTGCACGAGCGCCTGCGCAGCCCGGACTCGACCTGGCTGGCGCTCGCCCTGCGCAGCCGCTTCCCGGTGGCGC
>ENA-ORBV01003418-ORBV01003418.1-microbial-mat-metagenome-genome-assembly--contig:-NODE-3418-length-31734-cov-9.892915_pt1 | contig 31734 bp, 27 predicted proteins | sample MGYA00237777_ERZ505514 | MGnify/ENA primary metagenome ERZ505514 (study PRJEB26160, sample SAMN06269048) | microbial mat metagenome | isolation source: Oligotrophic lake microbial mat | place... | reverse complement strand
TTTTCAAGCAGAAGACGGCATACGAGATTCGCCTTAGTCTCGTGGGCTCGGAGATGTGTATAAGAGACAGTGGCTGCCCGGAAGGAGGGTCGCGCGTGAACGCGCTGCTACAGGTCCGCGGGGATCAGGGGGTCGCCGTGGATATCCATGGCCTTGCCCCGGTCCACGGCGGCGAAGACCCGGCGGACGGCTTTTGGGCTGGTCAGCGCCTGGTAGACCACGTCGCCGAGGTCGGTCCGGTTGATGTAGCCCACCACGAAGGGGCTTTCGACGAGGATCGGGCCGCTCTTCCCGGGCCGCATCGTCATGCCGCCGGAGCGCACGATGGTCCAGTCCATTCCGGTGGCCCGCAGTTGCTTCTCGGCCCAATCTTTCGCGCGGATGGACTTGCCGGCAAAGGCCTTCACGAAGGGATCCAGGACGACGGCACTGTCGCCACAACCGATGGACGTGGTGAGCACAAAGCGCCGCACGCCCGCGGCCTGGGCCGCATCGATGACATTGATATTGCCCTGGCTGTTGAGCTGGGGGGTGCCCCCGATGAAGCACACGACCTCCAGGCGCGCGGCATCGCGACCCTTGAAGACAGCATCCGCTTCTTCCCGCCGGGCGGGATCCGCCAGCAGCACTTCGGCGCCGAGGCGCTCCACCAGGCCCCGATCCCGCTCGCGATGGATCACGCCCAGGACGGCCCGGCCGTCCCGGCGGGCAAGTTGCGCCAGCCGGTAGCCGGTGTCGGTGTCGGCACCGAAGACGACCAGGGTGGTCGGGTTGTGTTCGGGGGTGGCCACCCGGGGATAGTGGCAGAAGCGGGGTCGCGCCGGGTCGCGCCGGGTCGCGCGTGAACGCGCTCCTACACGTTGAAGCGGAAGTGGACGACGTCGCCCTCGTGCATCACGTATTCCTTGCCTTCGAGGCGCAGGCGGCCTGCTTCTTTCGCCCCCTGCTCGCCCTTCCCGGCGATGTAGTCGGGGTAGGCAATCACCTCGGCGCGGATGAAGCCTTTTTCAAAATCCGTGTGGATCACGCCGGCGGCCTGGGGCGCCGTGTTGCCCACGTGGATCGTCCAGGCCCGGGTCTCCTTGGGGCCCACGGTGAAGTAGGTCTGCAGGCCCAGCAGCCGATAGCCCGCCAGGATCACCCGGTTCAGGCCCGGTTCCTTGAGATTGAGGTCGTCGAGAAAGGCTTTTTTGTCGGCGTCATCCAGCTGGGCGATTTCTGCTTCGATCGCGGCACAGACGACGACCACTTCGGCGCCATCCGTCAGCGCGTGGGCGCGAACCTTGTCCACAAAGGCATTGCCGGCGAGGCCGCTCTCATCCACGTTGGCCACATACATCACCGGCTTGGCGGTGAGCAGGAACATTTCGGCAATGGCCTGCCGGTGTTCCTCCGGGATCGGGAAGGTTCTGGCGGGCTGCCCGGCGTCGAGGTGGCTGCGGAGCAGCTGGAGCAGATCCCGCCGCGCCACGTCCTCCTTCTTGCCGGCCCGGGCCGCCTTCTCGGATTTCTCTGCAGCCTTCTCCACCCCGGCCAGATCGGCCAGCAGCAGTTCGGTGTTGATCACCTCGATGTCATGGATCGGATCGATGCGGCCCGCCACGTGGATCACGTCGTCGTTCTCGAAGCAGCGCACCACATGGGCGATCGCGTGGGTCTCCCGGATGTTGGCGAGGAATTTGTTGCCCAGCCCCTCGCCTTTCGACGCGCCCGCCACGAGCCCCGCGATGTCGACGAACTCCACCGTGGCCGGCAGGATCTTCTCCGACCTGGCGATGGCCGCCAGCGGCTGGAGGCGCGCGTCCGGCACGGCGACCACGCCCACGTTGGGGTCGATGGTGCAGAAGGGATAGTTCTCGGCGGCGATACCCGCCGCCGTCAGCGCGTTAAAGAGAGTGGACTTGCCGACATTCGGCAGGCCGACGATGCCGCATTGGATGGCCATGGAAGTGAACCGGGACTGAATCGGGCCGCCATGATACTTGGTCCCGGCGCTGCTGCGCGGACGCGGAAAGCACGGGCCCGGGCCGCAGCTTTGCTAGGATTGCCACCGGACCAGAACCAAAGGCCAGTCCATGCTCCAGACTTCCATTGCCGGCAGCCTCCCCCGCCCCGACTGGCTGGCCGAACCGGAAACCCTCAAAGGCGCCTGGAAGCTCTCCGGCCAGGCCCTGGAGGACGGCAAGCGCAGGGCGGCCACCGACTGGCTGCGGCACCAGGAGGAGGCGGGCATTCAGATCGTCACCAATGGCGAGGTGTTTCGCACCCACTTCGTCCACGGTTTCCTGGAAGGGCTGACCGGCATCGACTGGCAGAAGATGACCCGCATGGGCATTCGCAACAACCGCTACGAACTCGACGTGCCGACGGTCGTCGGGCCACTGTCCCGGCCAGCCACCGTGCATCTGGACGAAGTCCGCTTCAGCCGCGCCCAGACGAAGGCCCAGTTCAAGTTCACCCTCCCCGGCCCGATGACCATCTGCGACACGATTGCCGACGGCTACTACGGCAGTCGGCCCAAGATGGCGCTCGCCTTCGCCGACATCCTGAATGCGGAGGCGAAGGAACTGGAGGCGGCCGGCGTCGATGTCATCCAGTTCGATGAGCCGGCCTTCAACGTGTTCATGACCGAGGTCAAGGACTGGGGCATCGAGGCCCTCCACCGGGCCATCGACGGGCTCAAGTGCACGACTGCCGTGCACATCTGCTACGGCTACGGCATTCAGGCCAACCTGGACTGGAAGAAGTCCCTGGGCAGCGAGTGGCGCCAGTACGAGGAGATTTTCCCGGCGCTCAATGGCAGCCGCATCGACCAGATCTCCCTCGAGTGCGCCGGCTCCAACGTGCCCCTGTCCCTGTTGCGGCTGCTGCCGGACAAGCAGCTCATGGTCGGTGCGATCCAGGTCACGGGCGACCGGGTCGAGTCGCCAGAGGAAGTGGTCGCCACGCTGCGCGCCGCTGCCGAACACGTGGAACTGGAGCGCATCCTGCCCTGTACCAACTGCGGCATGGCGCCCATTGCCTACGCTGCGGCGCTGGGCAAACTGCAGGCGCTGGGAGCCGGGGCTGAACTGCTCCGGCAGGGACGGCGGAGCTGAAGGTGATGACCCGCCTCCCCACGCAGACGCTGGCTGTCCTCCTGCTTGCGGCAGGCCTCTGCAGCCCCGGGCAGGCGCAGGGCCCCGAGCAGGAGCAGATTGCAGAGAAGGCTCAAGTACCGGGTCCCCGTTACTGGTTCCTCGACCGCCTGGGTGCCCGCGACCTGGTCCCGGCAGACTGGGCGCTGCTTCGGCAGAACATCAACCTCGCCCTCTATGAACTGATCGATGGCGAGTCCGTGGGCTGGACCGAGCCCCAGTCCGGGCACTCGGGCAGTGTGCGGGTCGTCAGCACCGTGACGGAGGGCGAGCGGGTGTGCCGGAAACTGCGCGTCAGCGTGGATGCGGATGCAGGCAGCGATGACGGCATCTTCGAACTCTGCCGCTCCGGCAGTACCGGATTCTGGCGGCTCACCACCAGCACACTGGCCCTGCACAACGACTAGCTGACGACCTAGCCCGCCGGACCAAACTCCCCGGTGGACTCAGTGCGCGGCGTGGCCGAATGCAGCTGGTGCATGGCCCGCTCGAGCCGCGACGGCTCCACGCCAGTCCGTTCCACGACAGGGGTCGCCAGCACCTCAACGGCACTAATTCCGGCTGCCATGGCGTCGAGGATCTGCAGGCGCTCCTCCTTGCCCGGCGCATGCAGGACGTAGCCCGTGACCAGGTCCCGGTGGCCGGGATGCCCGATGCCGATGCGCAGGCGCAGGAAGTCCGCCCCACAGGTGGCCAGGATGTCCCGGAGGCCGTTGTGGCCGCCGTGCCCCCCGCCCTTCTTCAGACGGGCCCCGCCCGGGGGCAGGTCCAGCTCGTCGTGGATGACCAGCAGCTGCTCGCTGGAGAGGTTGTAGTAGTCCAGCACCTTGCGCACGCAGAGCCCGCTGCGATTCATGAAGGTGTCGGGCTTGATCAGGCGGACCGCCCGGCCCTCGAGGACACCCCGGCCCTCATCAGCATGCAGCTTCGCCTCCGGCGAAAAGCGGCTGCCGATATGGGCCGCGAGCTGATCGAGAAACCAGAAGCCGACATTGTGCCGGTCGCCCGCGTGCTTCGGCCCCGGGTTACCGAGGCCGACAATCACGAGGGTGTCCGGGCTGCTTGTCACGCCGACGAAGATAGCATCGCCGCGAAGAAAAAGGCCTGTAGGAGCGCCCCGTAGGAGCGCCCCGTAGGAGCGCCTTTAGGCGCGATCCCGTTTTTATCGCGCCTGAAGGCGCTCCTACAGGGCGCTCTTACAGGCGTATCAGCACTACTTCTTGTCGCCCTTCGCCGCCGGCTTGGCGCCAGCCTTGGCCTTGTCGCCACCCGCCTTGTCGCCGGCTTTCTCGGCGCCGGCAGCAGCCTTGTCGCCCGCCGCCGGAGCGGCAGCCGCCTCGGCCACGGCGCCCGGCACAGCCGCCACTTCCTCGACGGCGCGCAGCACGTGCACGTGCACGACCGGCAAGTCGCTGTCGGAGTTGGCCACGAAGCCCGGCACGTCGACGCCCTTCGGCAGCTTGAGGTCCCGGATATGCAGCATGTCATTCAGCTGCATGGGCGCAATGTCGATTTCGATGTATTCCGGCAGATCCTGCGGCAGACAGCTGACTTCGAGTTCCGTCAGCAGATGCGAGACCGAGGCCCCGCCGAGTTTCACGCCCGGTGACAACTCCTCGTTGATGAAGTGCAACGGGATGGTCATGCGCAGCTTCTCGGTAGCCACGACCCGCTGGAGATCGAGATGCAGGATGGCGCGCTTGGCCGGGTGAGCCTGGTAATCGCGCACGATGGCCTGCAGATTTTTGCCATCGAGGGTTACGGTGAGAATGCTGGAGAGAAAGGCCTCCTGCGCCATGTTCTTGTGCACGGCGTTGGTGTCGAAGGCCACGCCGGTGGGGGCCTGACCACCACCATACATAATGCCGGGGATCTTGCCTTCACGACGCAGGCGGCGGCTCGCACCTTTCCCTGCATCGCGCCGGGTTTCCGCGGCGAGACTGAACTGATGTGCCATTGCAATACTCCTTAGGATTTTTGGTGTTCCGGACCCCCTGCGACCAGGGGCCCGACCCGAACGGGCCGCGCAGGATAGCACGGGTCCCGCGGGACCGGGTCGCGCCTGAAGGCGCTCTTACGGGGCTCAATCCAGGTAGAGGGAGCTTACGGACTCGGCAGAACTGATGCGGCGCATGGTTTCGCCCAGCAATTCGGCCACGCTCAGCTGCCGGATCCGGCCCGTGGCCAGGGCCGCCGCCGACAGCGGGATGGTGTCCGTCACCACCAGCTCGTCGAGCTGGGAAGCCCCGATCCGGTCGACGGCAGGTCCCGACAGGACGGCATGGGTGACATAGGCCAGCACCTTCTCGGCACCGTGCTCCTTGAGCGCCACAGCGGCCTGGCACAGGGTGCCCGCCGTATCGACCATGTCGTCGACCAGCACGCAGACCTTGCCCTCGACCTCGCCGATGATGTTCATCACCTCGGACACGTTGGCCCGGGCCCGGCGTTTGTCGATGATGGCCAGATCCGCGTCGTCCATGCGCTTCGCGATGGCCCGCGCGCGCACCACGCCCCCGACATCCGGAGAGACCACGACCATTTCCTGGTGCTTCTGGCGCCACAGGTCCCCGAGCAGGACAGGCGACGAGTAGACGTTATCGACGGGTATCGAGAAGAAACCCTGAATCTGGTCCGCGTGCAGATCCACCGTGAGGACGTGGTTGATGCCGGCCTCGGAGATCATGCGAGCCACCATGCTGGCCGTGATCGGCACCCGGGCGGCCCGCGGCCGGCGATCCTGCCGGGCGTAGCCAAAGTAGGGGATCACCGCCGTGATGCTGGCGGCGGAGGACCGCCGGCAGGCATCCGCCAGTACCAGCAGCTCCATGAGGTTGTCGTTCACCGGCGGGCAGGTGGACTGCACGATAAAGACCTCGCGGCCCCGGACGTTCTCGTGGACCTCGACCAGCACTTCACCGTCACTGAAGCGGCCCACCTGGGCACGACCGAGGGGCTGCATCAGGTGCTTGGCAATGCGTTGCGCCAGCTCGGGGTTCGCATTCCCGGACAGGATCGCCAGGTTCGGTACGTCCATCGACAAGTGGCTTGCCCTCGTTAAATCAGCCGACCGGTAGTGGCTTGCGGGTAGGAGCTGGGGCGGTAGGATTCGAACCTACGTATGGCGGGATCAAAACCCGCTGCCTAACCACTTGGCTACGCCCCAAGTGCATCTGCGTCGCCGCGCAATCTTACGCTGTCAGAACTGCCACTGGTCAATCACGAGCCGGATCCGTCCCACGGCACTCTGCAGGACGAGCTTGCGGGGCAGGACCAGCAGGTCCTCAGGTCTGCCCACCGTCCGGTACTCGTCGAAACTGACCACCCAGCCGTCCTGGGCCAGACGGGTGAGCAAGCCAGCACTATCCAGAGTTTCAATGGCCGGTGAATCCAGCCCCGCCAGGCCGACCAGCCAGCGTCGGGAATTGGCCACGGGTAGCGACCAGCCCAGCTGCTCCTGAAGAAAGCGCTCGGCGGCGTCCGGCCCGGTGTAGTCGGCGGCGACTTCGCCCTGGCCGGACAGCACCGTGAGGCGCTCGGGATTCCAGCGGATTTCCCGGGCCTCGGCCCCGAAGGGGCCGGCCACCCGCAACAGCGTGCGGTCGCCCGTCTGGATCCAGGTGAAGCTGCCCTGCCCGCTCGCCCCCGGCGTTTTCAGCGCAATCCGGCCCCGCGCCTCCCAGGTGTCGACGGCCTCGATCGCCGCCCGGCGCTCGGCGGGACTGAGCAGGGGTTCGCCGGCCTTCTGGCGGGTCGCGCAACTGGCGAGAAAGCCGCAGGCCAGCGCGACGAGCAGGAGTCGCGTCGCTGAGCGGTGGGGCCGGAACACGGGCTAGTTCAGCAGACGATCGGCGGTAGCGCGCACCGGCTTGCTGTCCGGGTAGGCAACCGCTGTGGACCAGAGCAGGTCGGTGGCTGCCGCCCGGTCACCGAGTCGCCAGAGCACCTCCGCCAGATGACTGGCGATCTCGGGATCCGGCAGCCGCTCGAGGGCCTCTTCGAGATGGCTGCGGGCCTCTGCGGTGCGCCCCAGCTTGAAGAGCGTCCAGCCGACGCTGTCCTGAATGGCCGCGCTCTCGGGCAGGATCTCGTAAGCGCGCCGCACGTAACCCCAGGCTTTCCGGGCCTGGCTGGTGCGGGAGGCCAGAAGGTAGCCGTAGGCATTGGCGGCCAGGGGATCATCCGGCGCGAGAGCGGCGGCCGCCTTGAGATCAGCCAGGGCCTCGCTCACCCGTCCCTGCTGCTCGAGCAGCGCGCCCCGGGAGAGCAACACAGAGATGGCGGCGGGCTTGTATTGCAGGGCCTTGCCATAGATGGCCAGCGCATCATCGGGCCGTTGCAGAAGCTGGAACAGCGCGGCCTGATACTCCAGCACCTCGAAGACCTGGGCCGGGTGGTCCTCCGCAAAGCGGGCGAGCTGCTCAATGGCCCGCTCCGGAGAGTCGGACCGGGCCAGACTGTCGGCGATCGCCAGCTGGGCGGGCAGCAGGTAGGGCCCGGAGCTGATGCGCGCGTAGAAGCGCCGCGCTGCCGCTGCGTCCCCGCGCTGGGCCGCGATCCGGGCGCGGAAGTAAAAGGCCTCAAAGCGCAGGGGACCGGCATCGTCGAGCCCGTCCAGGCGCCGGTCGGCAGACTCCAGATCACCGCTGGCGAAGTCAAGAAAGGCCAGGGTGCGGTTAATCTCCGGACGGTCACCGTACCGGGCCGCGAGAGCAGCCAGCTGCACCCGCGCCTCGGCCGTCTGGCCGGCGTCGGCGAGCAGCCGGGCTGCCTCGATCGCCACGAGAGGGTCGGGCGCGTTGTCGTCGCCAGCCTGGTCAGGCCTGGTGTTCGGCCTGGTGTCAGGGCTGGCGTCCGCACTGGGGGCGCTGGTCAGCGCCGCCAGTGTTGCCAGGGCTTCCTCCTCCCGGCCGCTCGCTGCCAGGGCGCGGACGATCAGCAACCGGGGCTCTTTCCAGCCCGGGTCGTCCAGGGCCGCGATGCGACCGGCACCCAGTGCCAGCGGGTAGTCCCGGGACCGCAGCGCGGCGGTGCCCAGCGCCAATTGCAGTCCGGGGGCGAGCGGGTCGAGAGCGGTGAGGCGGGCCAGCAAGCGGGTCACCAGCCCGGCGTTGTCTTCGGCCGCCAGGTCGGAAGCCAGTGCCAGGTAAACCTCGTCCCGGCGGGGCTCTCCGGGCCCCAGGGCCGCGAGGAATTCGGGTACCGCCTCATCCACCGCATGCCGGCGCAGCTTCAGGCGACCCATGACCTCCCGCGGCAGGGGATTCTCCGGCGCCAGCGCCGCCCAGCGCGCCGCCGTCTGCTCAGCCAGGGCGTCAAATCCGGCGCCGAACGTGAACTGTGTGGCGCGTTCCGCCACCGCAACCTCGGGCGAGGCGTCTGCCGCGGCGCTGAAGGCCCTGGCCGCGGCCAGCAAATCCCGTTCTTCCAGGGCCGCTTCGCCGAGACTGATCTGCTCCTCGGGAGTCAGCACGCGGGGGGCAGAAGCCGCGAAGGCCGTCGGCAGCGCACCCAGAACGGCCAGCAGCACCAGGAGCCGGGCCAGGGGACGGAAGCACGTGGGGTAAGGTGCGCGGTTAGCGTCGGGATTCACATCAGGGATAATAGCGGGAATGCAGTCCTCCATTGTTGAAAAGCTCGAGAAACTCGTCGACCGTTCCGAGGAACTCGGCGAGCTGTTGAATGACCCGAAGATCATTGGCGACCAGTCCCGGTTTCGGGATCTGTCCCGGGAATACTCCCAGCTCACGCCAGTGGTCAATCTGTTTCGCGAATGGCGCCGGACGGCAGCAGACCAGACCGCCGCCGCCGACATGCTGAACGACAGCGACGCCGAGATCCGGCGCCTTGGCCAGGAAGAAACCGGCCGCATCCGCAGCGAGCTCGAGGCCCTCGAAGCGCAGGTCCGCCTGCAGCTGATCCCGAAGGATCCTCTCGATGACAGCAACATCTACCTCGAGATCCGGGCCGCGGCCGGCGGCGACGAGGCCGGTCTTTTTGCCGGCGACCTGTTCCGCATGTACTCCCGCTACGCGGATGACCGGGGCTGGCAGATCGAGATCGTAAACTCCCACAGTGGCGAGCACGGCGGCTTCAAGGAAATCATCAGCCGGGTCATCGGCCGCGGCGCCTTCTCCCGCCTCAAGTTCGAGTCCGGCGCCCACCGGGTGCAGCGGGTCCCTGCCACTGAAGCACAGGGCCGCGTCCACACCTCCACCTGCACCGTCGCCGTCCTGCCCGAACCGGAGGAGATCGACGGCATCACGATTAATCCCGCCGAACTGCGCACGGACACCTACCGGGCTTCCGGTGCCGGCGGCCAGCACGTCAACAAGACGGACTCCGCCGTTCGGCTCACCCACCTCCCCACGGGGCTGGTCGTCGAGTGCCAGGACGAGCGCTCCCAGCACAAGAACCGCGCGCGCGCCCTCGCACTCCTCAAGGCGAGGCTGCTGGACCAGGCCCGGCAGAAGCAGCACAACGAACAGGCTGCACGGCGCAAGAGTCAGGTCGGCACCGGCGACCGTTCCGAGCGCATCCGCACCTACAACTTTGCGCAGAGCAGGGTCACCGACCACCGCATCAATCTCACGCTCTACAAGCTGGACGACGTCCTTGCCGGCAAGCTGGATGGCGTCATCGAGCCCCTCATCAACGAATACCAGGCTGAGCAGTTAGCCGCCCTCGAAGGTTGATTTCCCATGCACGCGCCTTTCCCCTCACTGATTGACCGGATTGGTAATACCCCGCTGATCCGCCTCAACCGGCTCTCCGACGCGAGCGGCTGCGAGATTCTCGGCAAGGCCGAGTTCATGAACCCGGGTGGCTCCGTGAAGGACCGGGCCGCGCTCGGCATCGTCCGGGACGCCGAGCGCCGGGGGCAGCTGCGCCCTGGCGGGATCATCGTGGAAGGCACCGCGGGCAATACCGGCATCGGGCTCGCGGTGGTCGGCAACTGCCTCGGCTATACCACCGTCATCGTGATGCCGGACAACCAGAGCAAGGACAAGGTGGACACCCTGCGGGCCTACGGGGCGGAGGTCCGGCTCGTTCCGGCGGTGCCCTTCAAGGACCCGAACCATTTCGTGCACACGTCGCGACGGCTGGCCGAAGAACTCGCGGCATCGGCGCCCCACGGGGCGGTCTGGGCCAACCAGTTCGACAACGTCGCCAACCGGGATTTTCACACCCGGACCACAGCGGCCGAGATCTGGGAGCAGACTGCCGGCCGGGTCGATGCCTTCACCTGCTCGGTCGGGACCGGCGGCACTCTCGCCGGCGTCGCCCGGGGCCTGCGGGCTCGCAAGGCGTCGGTCCAGATCGGCCTTGCGGACCCGGAGGGCTCGGCACTCTTTAACTACTACAACAGCGGCGAACTGCGCGCCGCAGGCAGCTCGATCAGCGAAGGCATCGGCACCAGCCGCATCACGGCCAACTTTGCGGACACCGCCATCGACTACCCGTTCCAGATCCCGGACAGCGAGGCGCTGCCCCTCGTGTACGACCTGATCCGCAGCGACGGCCTTCTCCTGGGGGGCTCCAGCGGCATCAATGTGGCTGGCGCCCTGCGCATGGCGCGCGCGCTCGGTCCCGGCCATGTGATCGTGACGATCCTGTGCGACTCGGGGCTGCGCTACCGCCAACGACTTTTCAATCGGGAATTTCTTGCCGGGCGCGGACTCGTGCTGCCCGAATGGCTTAAGCTGGACGCATGAAAACCTCCATGTCTGGCGCAGAAGGGCCGTGTAGGAGCGCCCGTAGCAGCGCCCGTAGGAGCGCCTTTAGGCGCGATACCTTTGATTCGCGCCTAAAGGCGCTCCTACCAGCGCTCCTACCAGCGCTCCTACGGGCGCTGCTGCCGGTCCTGTGGCTGGCAAGCAGTACCGCCAGCGCGCAGGAGGTTGCCGAGCCCGCCGCGCCCACCCGCGATACTCCCGAGTGGATTACCCGTAGCGACCTCGCCGCGCAGCTGCTGCTCGATGTTTACGCGCGCTTTGACCCGGAGGGGGCTGGCACGATCGGCGTGACGGGCGTCGACAACCGGGTCATCGATCTCGGACCGGCGCTCACGGAGCGGGTGCAGGCGGCCTTTAAATCCACAGCCGGGTTGCTCGAGGCGCGACTCCCCCAGGAGAAGGACCCGCGGGTTCGTCAGGATCTCGAGATCCTGCGCCAGGACGCGCGCCTCCACGCCTCCAGCGCAGAAGCAGATCAGCGCTACCTGCTGCCGAACTTCGACGTGGCGGAACACATCTATGGTGGCGTCCGTGCCCTGCTGACTGATCAGGTGGCGAAGGAACGCTATCCGTCGGCCGCCGTGCGCCTCACGCGCTATGCAGGGCTCGAGGCAGGCTACATCCCCCTGGCCGTGCTTGCCGAGACCCAGACCCGGGAGCAGCTGGGCACCCTCGGGCTGCTCTTTCCCTACCAAGGCGAACTTGAGCAGCAGATTGCCAACAGCACCCAGTACCTGGATGGCGTCCAGCAGCTTCTGGACCAGTACCAGGTGCGGGGCGGCGACAAGGCGCTGAAGGAACTCCGGGTGCAGGTCGCTGCCTGGAATGACTTCCTGAAGCGGGACGTTCTGCCGAAGGCCCGGGAAGACTTCCGGCTGCCGGCGGATCTCTACGCCGTGCGGCTCCAGGAAGTCGGCATGGACCTGCCGCCAGCTGAGCTCGTCGCCCGGGCGCAGACGGCGTTCATCGACATTCGCAACCAGATGGTCGCCCTGGCGCCGCTCGTGGTCCAGGGCCTGCAGATGGAGAGCACGGATTACCGGGGCGTCATCCGGGTGTTGCGCTCCCGCCAGGTGGAAGGTGATGCCGCCCTCACCCTCTACCGGGAGCGGCTCGCCGCCATCGAAGAAATCATCCGTCGGGAGAAGATCGTGACGCTGCCGGAGAGCGAGGCCCTCATCCGCCTGGCCACAGCAGCGGAAAGTGCAGCGCAGCCGGCACCCTCCATGCACCCGCCGCCCTTCATCAACAACCGGGGTGAGCGCGGCGAATTCGTCCTGCCATTCAACCTGCCGTCCGCAGACGGCGCGGCCCCGACCCGGCGCGTCGAGGACTTCAGCTATGACGCCGTCGCCTGGACGCTGACGGCCCACGAGGCACGTCCGGGCCACGAGCTGCAGTTCGCCAGCATGGTGGAGAACAGCGTGTCCCTGGCCCGCGCCCTCTTCGCCTTCAACAGCGTCAACGTGGAAGGCTGGGCCCTCTACGCTGAAGCAGAGATGCAGCCCTACCTGCCCCCTGAGGGCCAGCTGATTGCGCTGCAGTTCCGGCTGCTCCGGGCGGCACGGGCGTTTCTCGATCCCGGCCTGCAGCAGGGTGCGATCTCACTGGCTGAAGCCCGGCGAGTTCTCACCCAGGAGGTCGGGCTCACCGACGCCTTCGCGCAGCAGGAACTGGAGCGCTACACCTTCCGCTCGCCCGGTCAGGCCACCAGCTACTTCTACGGTTACCAGCGCCTGCTGGAGTTGCGCGCCCGGACTGAGCTAACCCTGGGCGCGCGCTTCAACCGCCAGCGCTTCCACGATTTCGTGCTGGCCCAGGGCGTGCTGCCGCCCGACCCGCTCGTCAAGGCGGTGCAAGATGAGTTCGTGCCGGCGGAACTGAAACGGTAATCGCGGCTAAAGCCGCTCTTACAGGGGGAACATGATGATTAAGAAACTCAGTGCGGAATTTCTGGGAACGGCCTGGTGCATCGCTGGTTGTCGGCCAGGGACTAACGCGATCGGGCGTCGGTAGGAGCGCCCGTAGGAGCGCCCGTAGGAGCGCCTTTAGGCGCGATGGATATAGGAATCGCGCCTGAAGGCGCTCCTACGGGCGCTCCTACGGCGTCGGCAAGGCCTGGTCGAGGTCGGCCAGCAGGTCCTGAAGACCCTCAATGCCCACCGACAGCCGCACCAGGTTGTCGGCGATGCCCATGCTCCTGCGCTCCTCGGCCGGCACGCTGGAATGACTCATGGTGGCGGGCTGGCCGGCCAGACTTTCCACGGCACCCAGACTCTCGGCGACGGTGAACACCTGCAATCTGTTCATGAAGCTGCCGATGGCGCTGGCGTCCCCCTTGATCTCGAAGCACACGATGCCGCCGAAGCTCCCGGCCATCTGGCGTTTCGCCAGCGCGTGCTGAGGGTGCGCCAGTAGGCCCGGGTAGTAGACCCGGGCGACGCGGGGGTGCTGTTCCAGATACCGGGCCACAGCGAGCGCATTGATACAGTGGCGCTCCATGCGCAGGGCGAGGGTCTTGATGCCCCGCAACACCAGATAGGAATCAAAGGGACCAAGGACTCCACCCGAGGCGCTGCGCATCAGGTGCAGCTGCTTCCCCAGTTCCGGGTCGGCCACTACATTGATGCCACCAAGCACGTCTGAATGGCCGCCGAAGTACTTGGTGGCGGAATGCATCACGATGTCGACGCCGAGTTCGAGGGGCCGCTGGTAGCAGGGCGTGGCGAAGGTGTTGTCGGCGCAGGTCAGCAGCTTGTGCCGCCGGGCAATCGCGACGATGGCTGCAATGTCGGTGACGTTGAGGAGCGGGTTGGTGGGCGTCTCGATCCAGATCAGTTTGGTGGTGGGCCGGACAGCCGCGGCAACCGCCGACGGGTCCGTCATATCAACCCAGGAAAAATCCAGCGCGCTCGTCCGCCGGCGCACCTGGTCGAACAGGCGGCGGGTGCCGCCGTAGAAATCGAGGGGCGCGATCACGTGGCTGCCCGCGTCGAGGAGGTCGAGCACGCCTGCCGTCGCCGCCTGTCCCGAGGCATAGGCCAGGCCCCGCACGCCTGACTCCAGCTCGGCGACACAGCGCTCCAGCGCGTCCCGGGTGGGATTCGACGAGCGGGTGTAGACGTGTTCCCGGGGCTGGCCCAGCGCTTCCCACTCAAAGGTCGTGCTGGTGACGATGGGCGGCATGACGGCGCCGGTGGCCGCGTCGGTGGTCTGGCCCGCGTGGATCACCTTGGTGGCGAACTGGGACGTTTTTGCTGACATCGCGAAGGCCCTGGTCTGGCGCAAGTGGGGCGCGGGTTTATTGGGGCCGCGCGGGGGCGGCAGGCTAACATAGGCCTGATGGGCACTGTCGATCAGCTGTTGCGGGAGGGTACCCGGCGCCTGGGCGGCCTCGGGGACTCACCACGCCTGGATGCGGAGTTGCTGCTCAGCCACGCCCTTGGTCAGACCCGGGAGTCGCTCTACCGGGCGCTGTTCAGCACCGTGGCGCCAGAGACGGAGGAAAGTTACGGGCTGCTGCTAACCGAGCGGGAGCAACGCCGGCCCGTGGCCCAGCTGGTTGGAAAACGGGATTTCTGGACGTTCACCCTCGCCGTGACCGGCGCCACCCTTGTCCCCCGGCCGGAAACCGAACTGCTGGTGGAGCGGGCCCTGGCGCACATTCCGGCCGACGTGCCCTGGTCCGTGGTGGACCTGGGCACGGGCACAGGAGCCGTTGCGCTCGCCATCGCCCGGGAACGCCCCACCTGCAAGGTGCTGGCCACGGACCTGAGCAAACCGGCGATCGCCGTGGCGCGCCGTAATGGCAAGGCCCTCGGACTGCCCAATGTGAGCTTCAGGCAGGGTGACTGGTTCCAGCCCCTCCCCAAGCCTGACTCCCTGAAATGGCGCTGCCACCTGCTGGTCTCGAACCCGCCCTACATCGCGGCGGACGAGTGGGCGACCACGGATCCGGAACTCGGATTCGAGCCCCGCATCGCCCTGGATGGCGGCCGGGATGGCCTGGACGCCTACCGGGTGCTCACGGCGGGTGCCCCGCGCTATCTGCGCCCCGGTGGCTGGCTGATACTGGAGCACGGATTCCGTCAGGACGAGGAGGTTCGCGCCCTGCTAAAGGAGGCGGGCTTCGGTAATGTGACCACCACGGCCGATCTGGCCGGGCGGCCGCGGGTCTCTGAGGGGCAGATCGGCGCCCCGCCGCCGTGACCCTACGCCCATGAGTCCCGTAGATCCCATCCGGTACAGCCGCCACGTGGCGCTTCCCCAGATCGGCTCGAGCGGGCAGCAGCGGCTGGAGCAGGCCAGCGTCCTGGTGGTCGGACTCGGCGGGCTGGGGTCGGTAGCGAGCCTCTACCTCGCCAATGCCGGTGTCGGGCATCTCGTGATCAACGACTTCGACACGGTCGATGCCACCAACCTGCCCCGGCAGATCCTGTTCCGGGACAGCGACGTGGGGGAATACAAGACCCACGCGACTGCCGAGCGACTGCGGGCTGCCAACCCGGCGCCCCAGGTCAGCGTGCTGAATCGCCGGCTCGATGAGGACGAACTGCGTGACGCCGCCAGTGCCTGCAGCGTCGTGCTCGACTGTACCGACAACTTTCCAACACGCCTGCGGCTGAACGCCGCCTGCGTGGCCGTCCGCAAGCCCCTCGTGACCGGTGCTGCCATTCGCCTCGAAGGCCAGGTGGCGCTGTTCCCGAATGACGACGTCACGAGCCCGTGCTACCGGTGCCTCTACTCGGACGAAGATGAGAGCTTCGGCAACTGCGCCGGCCAGGGCATCCTCGCCTCCGTGGCCGGCACTATTGGCGCCCTGCTCGCGACAGAGGTGCTGAAGCGGCTCGTCGGCCTTGAGTCGGGCCTGAGTAACCGGTTGTGGCTTTACGATGGCCTGAGCGGCGCCACCCGTATGGTTGCCATTCGCAAGAACCCCACCTGCCCCGTATGCGCCGTGGCGCAAAAAGGTACCGGACCTTAGTTATTCTGTTTCTTTAGTTGTTGCAGACGCAACAACTAAAGAAACAGAATAACTAAGGTCCGGTACCTTTTCTCTTATGAACGACAAGCTGAAGAGTAAGAACTACGCTGAGCTGCTCGCGCCCCTGCAGCTCGAACTGAACAACCTGACGCACTGGTTGCAGCACACCCGCAAGCGGATGGTTGTGATCTTCGAGGGCCGGGATACGTCCGGCAAGGGTGGGGTGATCAATGCCATTGCCGAAACCCTGAACCCCCGGCACGTCCGCATCGTTGCCCTCGCGACACCCACCGACCGCGAGCGGACCCAGTGGTACTTTCAGCGCTACGTGCAGCACCTGCCCGCAGCCGGGGAACTCGTCCTGTTCGATCGCAGCTGGTACAACCGGGCGGGGGTTGAGAAAGTCATGGGCTTCTGCACCGATACCGAGTACCGCCAGTTCCTGAAGGAAGCGCCGCGCTTCGAGCAGCAACTGGTCGATGACGGCATCCTGCTCTTCAAGTACTGGCTGGCCGTCGACCAGCGGCAGCAGGAGAAGCGCTTTGCCGAGCGGGCGGCGGATCCACTGAAACGCTGGAAACTGTCGCCCATCGACCTGGAGGCCCGGAAGAAGTACGCCGAGTACGGGAAGGTGCGTAATCGCATGCTTGCGGCAACCCACACCCGGCAGGCACCCTGGGCGCTCGTCGAGTTCAACGACCAGCGCCGAGGGCGGCTGAACCTGATCCGCCATCTCCTCGATCAGATCCCGGACACGAAGGTGCCCCAGACCAGACTCAGGCTGCCGCCCCTGAAGGCGAAGCTGGCGACAGAGCACTACCCGTCATCGCTGCCGCCGATCAAGGGCAGATACTGATTCCACGTGGACTGCCGCCCGGTTTCACATAATTGCCGGTTTGGCCTTGAGCACTGCCGCCGCTGTAGCATCCGTCGTCAATAGTCCAAAAAATACCACCCCGCCACACAGGGACTCGAGCAATGCGCCCCAGAATCGGCAACGCGGCCCTAACCTGCCTGTCTGCCCTGGTCACCGCAGGCACTGCCAGCGCCTTTGCCCTCTATCCCGCCAACGGCTTCCTTGGCTACGACTACAACAAGTGGGGAGACCCGGCGATCGGCACGAGCGCGTTGATCTACTGGAGCCTGATGCCAGTCGGGACTGGCGGCTCCGCCTACTGCGGGGCGGCCTGCCCGGGCACCAGCACGCTCAGCCTCCCCAGTTTCTATGACTGGAACACCAATACCTTCTCGTCAGTGCAACTGTCGGACCCGGTCATGATCGGTTACCTGCAGAACGCACTGAACACCTGGGCCCGGTCCGCGAACGTTACCTTCCGCTACCTCCCCGTCGATGCCGGTGTGCCGATCGACGATCCGGCAGCCGAGCCGCCGGCCACCGGCCACATCAGGATCGGGGTGTTCAGTTCCGGATTCAACGGGCCCGCGGCTGTGGGTTTCGCTCCGCCGCCGAACGGCTTCATTCCCAACAGCTCCCAGCTGGCAACCGGCGCTGGCGACGTGATTTTTGGTGCGGCTTACTCGTACCAGAACCCCACCGGCGCTGACGGCGAGCCTCTGCAGGCATTCCCTCAGGGTGGAGGTCCGTTCCTGAATGACTTCCAGGGTCTTGCACTCCACGAGATCGGCCACGCGCTGGGGATAGACCACTCCGCAGTTGCCGACGCCGTGATGTGCGGCTTTCCGAACACCTGCACCTACGACGATGTGCAGACCTACGAGATCAACCGGGAACTCAACCCGGACGATGTCGCCGGAATTCGCACCCTTTACGGGGTAGCGCCCGATACAGACGGCGATGGCGTGGTGGATTCGCTGGATAACTGCAAACTGCTGACCAACGCCAACCAGCGGGACACCAACGGGGACGGCTACGGGAACGCCTGCGATCCTGACTTCAATGGCAATGGCATCGTCGACTCCCAGGATGGCGCGCTGCTCAAGGCGCGCTTTGGGTCAGCGGTGCACCCCGATCAAGATCTGAACGGCAATGGCATCGTCGACTCCCAGGACGGGGCGCGGCTGAAGGCGAAGTTTGGGCAGCCACCGGGTCCGTCGGGCCTGGTGCCCTGACGACGCAAAAAGGTACCGGACCTTAGTTATTTGAGTTCTTTAGTTGTTGCTGTTCAGTTGAAACAACTAAAGAACTCAAATAACTAAGGTCCGGTACCTTTTGGATTACTTTTTGGATTACTCGGGGTCGTAGGCCAGGTTTGAGGACAGCCAGCGTTCCGCCGTGGCCAGTGACAGCCCCTTCCTCCGGGCATAGTCCTCCACCTGGTCGCGCCCAATCCGGCCGACACCAAAGTAACGGGACTCCGGGTGGGCGTAGTAGAAGCCACTGACTGAAGCCGCGGGCATCATGACGAAAGACTCGGTGAGCTGCACACCGATGGTTTTCTCCACGTCCAGCAGCTTCCAGAGCGTGGCCTTCTCCGTGTGGTCCGGGCAGGCCGGGTAGCCTGGCGCGGGACGGATCCCCCGGTAGGCCTCCGCGACGAGTTGCTCGCTGTTCAAGGTCTCTTCCGTCGCGTAGCCCCAGTGCACCCGGCGCACGTCGGCATGCAGATACTCGGCACACGCTTCAGCCAGCCGGTCAGCGAGCGCCTTGAGCAGGATGGACGAGTAGTCGTCCAGGTCCCGCTCGAACGCCTCCACATGGGAGTCGATGCCCAGCCCGGCCGTGACGACGAAGGCACCGACATAGTCGCGCAAGCCGCTGTCGTGAGGCGCCACGAAGTCGGCCAGGCAGGCATTAGGCAGCTGGCCCGCGAGCGGCTTCTGCTGGCGAAGATGGTGCAGAGTGGCGACCGGGCCGGAGCGTTGCTCGTCCGCGTAGATGGCAATGTCATCGTCCCCCACCCGGTTGGCAGGGAAAAAGCCGAACACAGCCCTGGCAGTCAGCCACTTCCCGGCCACGATCCGGGACAGCATCTTCTGCGCATCCGCGTACAGGTCCCGGGCCGCCTCACCCACGATTTCATCGTCAAGAATCGCCGGAAACGTCCCACGGAACTCGTAGGCGTTAAACAATGGCATCCAGTCGATATACGGCACCAGGGTGACGAGCGGGATGTCGTCCAGCACCCGCACTCCAGTAAAGGTGGGTGCCGCCGGCGGCAGAGTCCACTGCAGAGCGATGCGGTTCCTCCGGGCGTCGGCAATACTCAGCTGAGGCGACGCTTCGGTCCGGCGGCCATGCCGCTCACGCCGCACGCGGGCGTCTTCCTTGACGCTGGCCACATAGGCCGGCCGGTCCGCGGTGCTCGCCAGTTTCTGGGCCACGCCCACCGCGCGGGAGGCATCCTTGACGTAGACCACGGGTCCGTCGTACTCGGGATCGATCTTCACCGAGGTGTGGGCAGGCGAGGTGGTGGCCCCGCCGATGAGCAACGGGAGAGTGAAGTTCTGCCGCTTCATCTCCTTCGCCACTTGCACCATCTCCTCGAGGGACGGGGTAATGAGGCCGGACAGCCCGATCATGTCGGCCTTCTCGCGGCGCGCCGTCTCCAGCACGCGCTCGCAGGGCACCATGACGCCAAGATCGATAACTTCGAAGTTGTTGCACTGGAGGACGACGCTCACGATGTTCTTGCCAATGTCGTGCACGTCACCCTTCACGGTGGCCATCACGATCTTCCCAGCCTTGCGCGGGGCGCCGGACTGGGCAGCCTCGATGTAGGGCACGAGGTGAGCCACTGCCTTCTTCATCACGCGGGCTGACTTGACGACCTGGGGCAGAAACATCTTGCCGGACCCAAACAGATCCCCGACCACGTTCATGCCATCCATCAACGGGCCCTCGATCACGTCCAGCGGCCGCTGGGCCAGGAGACGGGCCTCCTCAGTGTCAGCGACAATGAACTCGTCTATGCCCTTCACCAGCGCATGGGACAGGCGCTGGCCAGGCGGCAGCTGGCGCCATTCCTGGTCAACCTGCTTCGCCACACCGGCACCCACGTCGCGGAAACGGGCGGCGAGCTCCAGCAAGCGGTCGGTGGCGTCGGGGCGCCGGTTGAGGATGACATCCTCGACGGCCGCCTTGAGTTCGGGCTGAATCTGCTCGTAGATCGACAGTTGCCCGGCGTTGACGATGCCCATGTCCATGCCGGCCTGGATCGCGTGGTACAGAAATGCCGAGTGCATGGCCTCGCGCACTGCATCGTTGCCCCGGAACGAGAAGGACACATTACTGACTCCCCCGCTCACGAGGGCGTGGGGCAGCGTCGCCTTGATCTGTCGCGTGGCTTCAATGAAGGCAACGCCGTAGTCGTTGTGCTCCTCAATGCCGGTCGCCACCGCGAATATGTTCGGGTCGAAGATGATGTCTTCAGCCGGGAAGCCCACCTGCTCAGTCAGCAACCGGTAGCACCTCGCGCAGATCGACAGCTTGCGCAGGGCGGTGTCGGCCTGGCCCTGTTCGTCAAAGGCCATGACCACTACCGCGGCACCGTGCCGGCGGATCTCGCGCGCCTGGTGGAGAAACGGTTCCTCGCCCTCCTTCAGACTGATCGAATTGACCACGGGCTTGCCCTGCACGCATTTCAGCCCCGTCTCGATGACGCTCCACCGCGAGGAGTCGATCATCACGGGCACCCGGGCGATATCCGGTTCAGTGGCTGCGATCTTCAGGAAGCGGTCCATCGCAGCGACAGAGTCCAGCATCCCCTCGTCCATGTTCACATCGATGATCTGGGCGCCGTTCTCGACCTGCTGCCGGGCCACCGCCAGAGCCGCCGCGTAGTCCCCCGCAATGATCAGTTTGCGAAACTGGGCGGAACCCGCGACGTTCGCCCGCTCGCCCACGTTGACGAACAGCGAGTCCGCGCCGATGTTGCAGGGTTCGAGGCCGGACAGGCGCAGCTTGATCTCCGGCGTCGGCACCTTGCGAGGTGGATGGCGGGACACTGCTTCGCGAATCGCGGCAATATGGGCCGGCGTGGTGCCGCAGCAGCCGCCCACCATGTTCAGCAGCCCGGCCGAAGCAAACTCGCCCAGCACACCAGCCATTGCTGCCGGCGTGTCGTCGTAGCCGCCAAAGGCGTTCGGCAGGCCGGCATTCGGGTGCACGCTGATATGCGTGCCTGCCACCCGGGACAGTTCACTGACATGCGGCCGCAGATCCTTGGCGCCGAGCGCGCAGTTCAAGCCGACGACGAACGGGTCGATGTGCCGCAGGGAGTTCCAGAAGGCCTCAGGGGTCTGGCCCGACAGGGTGCGACCGGACGCGTCCGTAATAGTCCCCGAGAGCATCACCGGAATCCGCAGCTCCAGCGCCTCACCGACAGCGGCAATCGCGTAGAGCCCGGCTTTGGCATTCAGCGTGTCGAAAATCGTCTCCACCAGGATGAAGTCCGCCCCACCTTCCAGCAATGCCCGGACAGCGTCCATGTAGGTGGCAACGAGTTCATCAAAGCTGATGTTCCGATAGCCGGGGTCGTTGACGTCAGGCGAAATCGAGGCCGTCCGGCTCGTGGGGCCAATGACTCCTGCAACAAAGCGCTGCTGGCCCGTCTGGGCGGTCACGTCGTCGGCGACCGACCGGGCGAGCCGGGCACTGGCCAGGTTCAGCTCATGCACACAACTCTCGAGGCCGTAGTCCGCCAGCGACGGCGCGCTGGAGTTGAAGGTGTTGGTCTCGATGACATCGGCGCCGGCTTCGAGGAACTGCCGGTGAATCCCGCCAATGACGTCCGGGCGGGTGATGCTGAGCAGGTCGTGATTGCCCTTGAGGTCCCGGGTGGAATCCGCAAAGCGCTGCCCCCTGTAGTCCCCTTCATCAAGTCGGTGCGCCTGCACCATGGTGCCCATGGCGCCATCAAGGATGACGATGCGCGTTGCCAGGAGGGCCTCAAGCGCTGGATAGCGGGGCGTTGTGGGCAGGGTGACCGGCGTACTCAAGCGACCCCTCCCCCGCTGATTGGCCCGTTGACTGGCCCGTTGATTGGCCCGTTCCCGGGCTGAGGCCTGAGGCCCAGGGCGTAGCAGATGGCGAAGGTCAGTTCCGCCCGGTTCAGGGTGTAGAAGTGAAACTCACTGATGCCGTGCCGGCGCATTGTCGCCACCTGTTCAATGGCCACGCTCGCGCCAAGCATGCGCTGGGTGTCGGGATCGTCGTCCAGGCCCTCAAAGCGCTCGTGCAGCCACAGCGGGACCGAAGCCCCGGCGCGCTGGGCAAAGTTGAGCATCTGGCGGAACTTCGCGATGGGCAGGATACCGGGCACGATGGGCGCGGTGATCCCCTGGGCAACGCAACGGTCGCGAAAACGCAGGAAGTTCTCCGTGTCGAAGAAAAACTGCGTGATGGCGCGGTTGGCACCCGCGTCGAGCTTGCGCTTGAGGTTGTCCAGGTCAAAGGCCGCGTCGGGCGCCTCGGGATGACCCTCTGGATAGGCGGCCACGGAGATCTCAAAGTTGGCCACTTCCCTAAGCCCGCGCACCAGGTCGACCGCGTAGGCATAGCCACCCGGATGCGGGCTGTAGTGCGGGGCGCCCGCGGGCGCGTCACCACGCAGCGCGACGATGTGACGGACCCCTTCGTCCCGATAGCTGCTCGCGATGGCCCTGATCTCATCCCGGTCCGAGCCCACACAGGTCAGATGGGGCGCACTGACCAGACCGGTTTCGCTGGCGATGCGCGAGACGATCCGGTGCGTCCGGTCCCGCGTCGAGCCATCCGCGCCGTAGGTGACGGAAACAAAGCTGGGCCTTAAGGGCGCGAGCTTCTGGATCGCCTGCCAGAGAGTCGCCTCCATCTCTGCCGTCCTGGGCGGGAAGAACTCGAAGGAGACCTGCACGGGGGGCTTCTGCGGCGTAGCTTCTGCTTCAGGCATTGGTACCGGTCCTTGCAAGAGCGACCTGTGGTCGGGGAGCCAGGCGACTGGCCAGGAACAACGCCCTGTCGGGCGCACGGCCCGGCAACCACTGGCGGCGGTTGATCACGAAGCCCAGCACAGCAAGCTGGCCCGACAACTCGCCGTTCGTCGGCAGAATCCGGTCCAGGATCAGCAGCTGGCCTGACGGGCGCAGTACCCGCGCCGCCTCGCCCAGGATTCTCTGCGCGTCAGCGGCCTGCTCAAGGGCGTCCTGCACAATCACGCGATCAAAAGTCTCAGCCCCAAAGGGCAGCGTGGTCGGCAGGGCGTTGCGGATCGTCCAGCGGGGCAGCCCGGCCTGCCGGAGTCGCGCCCGGGCCACCTGCCGGCGGTGGCCCGAGGGCTCCGTCCCGACGGCCGTCCGGGCATCCGGCAGCAGCACCCGCAGCAAGTCGGCAGACCCGCAGCCCACATGCAGGAGGTCGCCCAGCTGCCGGGAACCCAGCAGCCCGCGGATCAGGTCTGCAAACGCCTCATCCGCTTCCGAGGCATGCATGCCCCGCGTCCGTCCCGCACGCAGGGCCCGCCGCAGCCCTTCACGCTCCCGCTGCCGGGATATTTTCTGGAGGCGGGCCCGGTCCCGGGCCAGGGTCGGGTCGTCGCCCCCGGCCAGAGCGGCGACCGCGGTCAGAATGCTGGCCTCCAAGCCCGGTGCGGACCAGCGGTAATAGATCGACCGCCCTTCCCGAAAGGATTCCAGGAGCAACGCTTCGGCCAGGACCCGGAGATGCCGGGAGACCCGGGGCTGGCTCTGCTCGAGAACCGCCACCAGGTCGCCGACCCGGGTCTCCCCGCCCAGCAGCGCGACCAGTAACCGCACGCGGCTGGGCTCGGCGGCGGCATTCAGCTGCGAAACGGCCTGGGTCAAATCCATGCGCCAAATATAAAGACATCGTTATATGTCTGCAAGAAGCCGCATCACAGTCATGCAAAGGAGCGGCGCACGACCGCAGGGCCCCCGGCAAAAGCCGTTAACTTCGGCGATCTAGCTGCTAACAGGAGGCAGATTGGCGGCTACGCGGGCCGTACCGATCCAGCTGCGGACCAGTGAGTAGGCCACGGCGAGCACGGTCGGCCCGATGAACAGACCGATGATGCCCCAAGCCAGCAGCCCCCCTATAACCCCCATGAGGATCAGGGCAAAGGGCAACTTGGCCCCCCGACTGATCAGGTAGGGGCGCAGAAAGTTATCCACAGTGTTCACCAGGAGCAGCCCCCAGATTCCCAGGAAGATGGCTGAGCCCGTCTCCCCGGTGTAGTACAGCCAGATGGCCGACGGGAGCCAGATGAGCAGGGTCGGCAACTGCACCAGAGCCAGCATGAACGTGCCGAAGCCCAGCACGGCCACGCCGGGCATACCGGCGATGAAGAAACCGAGCCCGGCGATCAGGGCCTGCACGGACGCGGTGCCGACCAGCCCGATCGAGACACTGCGGACGGTACCCACGACCAGCGGAATGATGTGACCCTGTTCGCCAATGTTCAGCCTGGAAACCAGCCGCTCGGCCAGGTCGGCGGAGCGGTCGGCGGTAATCAGGAGGACCCCCGAAATAAGAATCGCGAACATGAATTCCAGCAACGCGAGCGCCAGGTTTGCCCCCTGAGCCAGGGCCCACACGCCGGCAACCTCCGCGGCTGGCATCGCCTTGGTGATCATCCCTGACATGTCAGTAACGGCACTCAGCCAGACGTCGCGGATCAGCGCGCCCACGAAGGGCAGGTCACTGACCCAGCGCGGCGGAGCCGGAGCGATCGAAACCGTCAGGTCCCGGAGCATCGTCGCCAGCTGGGGCAGGGCCTGCCCGAGCGTGGCGGTCAGCGCGGCGAAGGGCAGCACCAGCACCAGAAAGAGGGCCAGACTACACAGGCCTGCGGCCAGCACCGGGCGATCGCCAAACCTGGCGGTCAGCCAGACGAAAGCGGGCCAGATGGTAATAGAGATGATCGCTGCCCAGGTCAGTGCCACGAGGAATGGCAGGATGATCTGCAGGCACGCCAGCACCAGCACCGCCAGCGCAATGAGCCGGACTATGCGTTCAGTGGTCCAGGCACTCAGGGCAGGAAGTTGAGGATCGGCCATGACCGGTCAGGGTACCCCAGGAGCCGGGAGCATCGTGTCGCGCTTCAGGATATTGATGATCGCGGCGCGCTCCCTGGCAGTCTTGACCGGGCCAATCGAGATGATCATCGAGGTGCCCGGCAGAAACTGGTCGGGTCCGGCCAGGAACTTGTCCAGGGTCTCGTCGTTCCAGACGAGGCCCGTCTGACCGGCATCTGCCATGGCCTGTGAATAGGTGAAGCCCGGCACCCGGCCTGCCTGCTGGCCGAAGATGGCGTAGAGATTCGGCCCCACCAGGTGCTTCCCGCCCTTCTGCATGGTGTGACAGAAGCCGCACCACTTGTAGGTTTCCGCCTTGACCTGGCGCTCGTACCCGGTTTCCGGCGTGATGGTGACAGCCATCACGGGCGCCGCGTGGGACGTGACGCCCTCTGGAGCGTCAACCGTCACGCCGATGGGCCAGGGTGTGACGCGAAAAGTCTGGTAGGGCAGGTACGCAGCAATCAGCACGATGACCAGCGAGGCCAGCACGGCAACGGCGCGCGGCCCGGTCGTCACCGCGGAGGTCGCCGGTGCCGACGCCCGCCCGGCCCGCCAGCGTGCCGCCACGAAGAAGAGGGCGGTAACCGCCAGGTAAATGCTCACTGCCACAACGCCGGGGCCAGGTCCCTTGAAGGTCGAGAGGGCATACACGCTGACCAGGACGGTGATCCAGACCTGGGCGCCGAAGCCCGGCGGAAAGGCGGCCAGCAGGCCCACGCCGCGGCGGAACACGAGGTACACGGCCGTAATGGCGGCCACGGCGGTCAGCAGCGTGGCGCCAAACCCCAAGGCGGAGTGAAAATACCCACTGAACATCCACAGTGTTCGATCCTCGCCGACGAGCGCTGGCAGCGTGGCGAACGGACCGAGGCGGACGGGCAGGCTATCGCTCCAGGCCGAGAGGAACCCGAGTGGGGGCATGCAGGCCAGCACCACGTAAGTCATCAGCGCCAGTTGCGCCGTCCAGGCGTTGGCCGATGGCGGCAGGGCGCGATTCGTCGGTGCCGGTCGGTCCCGCCACCAGAGCCAGAGGCGCCAGAGCAGCGCGACAAACAGGATGAGCCCCATGAGGTAGTGCCAGCTCCGCAACTCGTCGCGCATCAGCGATGGCTTGACGGTGCGTGGCATGGCCACCGAAATGGCCGCCTGCACGGCATAAAGAAACGCAATCAGCCAACCCAGAATCTTCGCCATCGAGAAATCTCCAGTACGAGTGCCTTGTAGGAGCGCCGTGTAGGAGCGTCTTGTAGGAGCGCCTTCAGGCGCGATCCAATTAGGAATCGCGCCTGAAGGCGCTCCTACAAGGCGCTCCTACAATTTCTGTTTCAGTAGTTCATTGACCTGAGCGGGGTTCGCCTTGCCACCACTCGCCTTCATGATCTGGCCGACAAGGAAGCCCAGTACCTTCGTCTGGCCGGCCCGGTACTGCTCAAGCTGCAGCGGATTGGCGGCGAGCACGTCCGCGACGATCTTCTCCAGCGCGCCGCTGTCGCTGATCTGTTTCAGACCCCGCTGCTCCACCACCTGCTGCAGGTCCGGAACCTGGCGGGTGAAGGCGAATTCCTCGATGAGTTCCTTTGCGCTGCTCCGGGCGATGAGACCTTCGGCAGCCATGCGCAGGACGGCAGCCGTCGCGGGCACGTTGACCCCGGCCGGCGTCCGCTCCGGACCAAAAAGGCTGAAGAGCTGGCTCTGCAGGGTGTTGGCCGCTGCAACGGGCTGGCCGGACTCCCGGGCCAGAGCATCGAACAGCGCCGCCACTTCCGGATCGGCGGCCAGCACCTCGGCGGTCTCCGCCTTGAGGCCGAAGTCCCGGGCCCAGCGTTCGCGTCGGGCATCGGGCAGTTCGGGGAGCAGCCGCCGGACTGCCTCGATGTACGCCTCGTCGAGTATCACCGGGAGCAGATCCGGGTCCGGGAAGTACCGGTAGTCGTTGGCCTCTTCCTTGCTGCGCATCGGCCGGGTCTCGTCCCGGTCCGGATCGTAGAGCCGGGTTTCCTGCACGACCCTGCCGCCGCTTTCGAGGACGTCGATCTGCCGCTGGACCTCGAAGAGAATCGCCCGCTCCAGGAAGCGAAAGGAATTGAGGTTCTTCGACTCCGTGCGCGTGCCCAGCGGGTCCGTGCCGGCGCGGCGGATGGAAACATTGGCATCGCACCGGAAGGAACCTTCCTGCATGTTGCCGTCGCAGATCCCCAGGTAGCGCACCAGCTGGTGCACCTTCTTCATGTACGCCACGGCTTCCTTCGCCGAGCGCAGGTCCGGCGCCGAGACGATCTCCAGCAGCGGGGTGCCCGCCCGATTCAGGTCCAGACCGGTCAGGCCCGCAAAGTTCTCGTGGAGGGACTTGCCGGCATCCTCCTCCAGGTGTGCTCGGATCACGTGCACGGCTTTGGTACCGCCACCGTCCAGCTCGATGGTGATGTGCCCGTCGTGGACGATGGGCAACTCGTACTGGCTGATCTGGTAGCCCTTCGGCAGGTCCGGGTAGAAGTAGTTCTTGCGGGCAAAGACGGAGCGCCCGGCCACGGTGGCGCCGATCGCCAGACCGAACAGCGCGGCCATGCGCACCGCCTCGCCGTTCAATACCGGCAGGACCCCCGGGTAACCCAGATCGACCAGGCTGGCCTGGGTGTTCGGTTCGGCGCCATAGGCCGTGGCTGAACCGGAGAAGATCTTGCTGTGCGTAGCGAGCTGGGCATGAACCTCGAGGCCGATGACGGTTTCCCACGTCATGGGCGCGTGCCGGTAGGAGGGCCCGTAGGAGCGCCTTTAGGCGCGATCAATACGGGAATCGCGCCTAAAGGCGCTCCTACGGGCGCTCCTACGGACACGGCAGGCGGCAGCTGCTGGTGCCAGTCGGTTTCCCGCTGGAACACGTGGGCAAAGTTGAACAACACGGCCTCGCCGAAATGGGGCCCGATGAGCTGCAACCCTACCGGCAGGCCAGCGGAAAACCCGCAGGGCAAGGACATCCCCGGCAGGCCGGCCAGGTTCACCGGGATCGTGTAGATGTCGTTCAGGTACATCTGCACCGGATCATCCACCTTCTCGCCCAGCCGGAACGCGGGAGTCGGCGCCGTGGGGCCGGCAATCACGTCCACGTCGGCAAAGCAGCGGCGAAAGTCGTCGGCAATCAGGCGCCGGGCCTTCTGCGCCTTGAGGTAATAGGCGTCGTAGTACCCGGTGGACAGCACGTAGGTGCCGGTCAGGATGCGGCGCTTCACCTCGGCGCCAAAGCCCTCGCCCCGGGATTTCTTGTACAGCTCCTCCAGTGTGGCGGCGCCCGCGTGCCGGTGGCCAAAACGCACGCCGTCGAAGCGGGACAGGTTGGACGAACACTCGGCGGGGGCGACGATGTAGTAGGTGGGCACCGACAGGGACAGACTCGGCAGGGAGATCTCCTTAAGGGTCGCGCCCAGCCGCTCGTAAACCCGGAGGGCCTCGCGCAGCGCCGCGGCGGACCCCGGCTCGAGCCCCGTGTCGAAGAACTCCTTCGGCACACCGATGCGCTTGCCGCGCAGTGCTTCGCCCAGGGTCGCGGTGTAGTCCGGCACGGGAAGCTCCGCGCTGGTGGAATCCCGAGGATCGAAGCCCGCCATGGCGCTGGTCAGCAGGGCCGCATCTTCTGCTGTGAGGGTCAGAACCCCGGCCTGGTCCAGGCTGGAGGCAAAGGCAATCATGCCGAAGCGGGAGACGCGCCCGTAGGTGGGCTTGAAGCCCGTGATGCCCACCAGCGCTGCCGGCTGGCGAATCGAGCCGCCCGTGTCCGTGCCCGTCGCCGCCGGGACCAAACCGGCCGCCACAGCGGCGGCAGAGCCGCCGGAAGAGCCACCCGGCGAGCGGTCCGTGTCCCAGGGATTACGCACGGGGCCGAACCAGCTGGTCTCGTTGGACGACCCCATGGCGAACTCGTCCATGTTGGTCTTGCCCACCGTGACGATGCCGGCCGCAGCCAGTCGCTCGACTGCCGTGGCGTCGTAGGGGGAGACAAAGTTCGCGAGCATCTTTGACCCGCAGGTCGTGCGGATCCCGGCAGTGCAGAAAATGTCCTTGTGGGCGAAGGGGATACCCGTGAGCGGCCCGCCCTCGCCCCGGGCCAGCCGGGCGTCGGCCTGGTCCGCGGCGGCCAGGGCCAGTTCCGGCACCAGGGTGATGAAGCTGTTCAGGACCCGGTCTGCGGCGCCAATGCGGGCGAGGGCCGCGGCTGTGAGTTCCCGGCTGCTGACCTCGCGGGCCGCAAGGGCCTGGGACAGCTGCGTGATGGTGGGGCGTTGCGGCAGTGGGGGCAATGGGGGCATTTCTTGGACCGGGGATCGCGCCTGAAGGCGCTCCTACTCTAGAACCCGGGGCACGGTGTACAGGCCGTCCGCGACGTCGGCGCTGTTCTGCTGGTAGAGGTCCCGACGATCTGCTTCGGTGACCGTGTCGGTCCGCAGGCGCTGGCTCATGTCCATCGGGTGCGCCATGGGGATGACAGCGCTGGTATCAGCCAATTGGAGCTGAGCGACAAACTCCACAATACGGCCGAGTTTCTCGACCACGCCATCGAGCTCCTCAGGCCCGATTTCGAGACGGGCCAGGTGAGCGATCTGTGCGACGTTCTGGCGGGTGAGTTTCACCGGGTCTGGCTCAACGTAGGTCTGAATGGCGATTGGTCGAAGTGTGAGGCAGGCCGCGATTTTCCTGCCGGCAAATCATACACCGCTGTTGCTGTATCCGACCCCCGGCGTTAGGCTACCTGGCTTCTACGGGGCACTTCTCTCTGGGCGCGGGCACCATGCTGACACAGCCATGCTGAAACGGCTTCGGGGTTATTTTTCCCACGATCTTTCGATTGATCTGGGTACCGCAAACACGCTGATCTACCTGGCGGGGCACGGCATCGTGCTGGACGAACCGTCGGTGGTCGCTATTCGGGAAGAGCCCGGTCGTGGCGGCAAGATCGTGGAGGCTGTGGGCCAGCAGGCCAAGAACATGCTGGGCCGCACGCCAGGCAACATCACGGCCATCCGGCCCCTGAAGGATGGCGTGATCGCCGACTTCACCGTGACGGAGAAAATGCTCCAGCACTTCATCCGCAAGGCGCTTCCTGGCCGCTATTTCCGGCCCAGCCCGCGGGTCATCGTCTGCGTGCCCTACGGTTCCACCCAGGTCGAACGGCGGGCCATCCGGGAGTCTGCCGAGGGCGCGGGAGCCCGCAAGGTCTGGCTGGTAGAGGAACCCATGGCGGCGGCCGTGGGCGCCGGGATGCCTGTGCACGAGGCCCGGGGCTCCATGGTGCTCGATATCGGCGGCGGCACGTCCGAAGTGGCAGTGATCTCGCTCAATGGCATCGTTTACGCGGCATCCGCCCGGATCGGCGGTGACAAGTTCGACGAGGCCATCATCAACTACGTCCGCCGCAACTACGGCATCCTCATCGGTGAGGCCACCGCTGAGCGCATCAAGAAGGAGATCGGCTCTGCGTTCCCCGGCGACGAAGTCCGGGAGATCTCCGTCAAGGGCCGCAACCTGTCCGAGGGCGTGCCCCGAAGTTTCAGTCTGAACAGCAACGAGATTCTGGAGGCTCTGCAGGAACCACTCCAGGGCATCGTCCAGGCCGTGAAGCAGGCGCTGGAGCAGACGCCACCGGAACTCGGCGCGGATGTGGCGGAGCGCGGCATCGTCCTGACCGGCGGTGGCGCCCTGCTGCGGCACATCGACAAGCTCCTTATGGAAGAAACTGGCCTGCCAGTCGTAGTCGCCGATGAACCGCTGACCTGCGTGGCGCGGGGCGGCGGCAGGATACTCGAACTGCTGGACGAGGTTCCACCGTCGACACTGGGTCTTGAGTAGGAGCGCCTTTAGGCGCGATCAATGCCGGATCGCGCCTGAAGGCGCTCCTACAGGCGTTTCCCGGAGGAAATGAGGCATGTCCCCATTTCCATCGTCTGCAGACAGCGAAGGCCGGGCCTACCGCAACGCGAGCCCCGGGCTCCGCTTCTTCCTGACCGCGAGCCTGGCCTTGGCCCTGATGTTTCTCGACCATCGGGGCATCTACCTGGCCCAGGTGCGGGCCTACCTCGGGGCGGCCATGTATCCCCTCCAGATCGCGATCGACTCACCGTCTGCCGGACTGGACTGGGTGCGGGAAAATCTCGCTCGCCGCAAGACTCTGCAAGCGGAAAACGCAGCCCTGCGCAGCCAGTCGCTGACCAATCGCGCCGAACTCCAGCGCCTGGCCGCACTGCAGGCGGAGAACGCGCGCTTTCGGGCCCTGCTCGACTCCAAGACCCGGGTTTCGAATCGGGTCGTGGTCGCTGAGATTCTGGCCGTGGACATGGACCCGCTCCGCCACCGGGTCATCCTCAATAAAGGCGGTCGCGAGGGCGTTATTGAAGGCCAGGCGCTCATCGACGCCATGGGCGTGGTCGGCCAGATCACCCGGGATCAGGGCGACAGTGCCGAAGCGATCCTGATCACGGATCCTGATCATGCCGTGCCCATCGAGGTCGTGCGCAACGGGCTGCGCAGCATCGCCGTCGGAACCGGCGACCTGGAGCGTTTGTCCCTGCCCTTTCTGACCCGGAACGCGGATATCAAGGCCGGCGATCTGCTCATCACCTCCGGGCTCGGCGGCACCTTCCCGCCGGGCTATCCGGTTGGCACCGTGACCGCTGTCGATGGCTCCTCGGGCGACGCTTTCCTGGAGATCGCAGCGCGGCCAGCGGCAAACCTGGACCGGCTCCACGAAGTGCTGCTGGTCTTCCTGCAGCCAGGCAGCGCAGCAACGCCGGCACCGGCGCCTGGGCAACCTCCCCCGCTCGTGGCCCTGTCTCTTATACACATCTGACGCTGCCGACGAATAGAGAGGTGTAGATCTCGGTGGTCGCCGTATCAT
>ENA-ORBV01003414-ORBV01003414.1-microbial-mat-metagenome-genome-assembly--contig:-NODE-3414-length-31756-cov-13.580100_pt1 | contig 31756 bp, 24 predicted proteins | sample MGYA00237777_ERZ505514 | MGnify/ENA primary metagenome ERZ505514 (study PRJEB26160, sample SAMN06269048) | microbial mat metagenome | isolation source: Oligotrophic lake microbial mat | place... | reverse complement strand
GGGCCGCGTGCATTGCAGGTTTTATGCAAACGCTTACATGCTTGACTGTTGCTCATGGAAGGTCCGGCGTCAACCGGCATGAGCCTGTTTTTCCGTGATCGCGTTCGCGGGGGGGGGTGGGCGAAAGGGAATGAAAAAGGGCGCCCCCGGTGGGACGCCCTCTTGGGTCTGAGATAAAACCTTCGAGCCGGATCCGAAAGGGATCAGCGGCGACGACGGGCGGCGAATGCACCGCCAACGGCGAGCAGCGCGATCGAACCCGGGGCCGGGATGTACTCGATATTGCTGAAATCCGCGGAAACCTGGCCGCTGCCAGTGGTTCCGAAGACCTGGACAAAGCCGCCAACGGTGGCGTTGTTCAGCGCGCCCCAGACGCCGTGCGGGATCTCTTCGGCGGGGTTGCCTTGATCGAACGCGAGCCAGCCGCTGGTGAGCGCGCCGTAGGAGTAGCGGACCAAACCAGGGGACATGGCGGACAGACCCTGGGGGTCATACTCGACCCCGAGGCGGACGGTGGTGCCGGGGGTGTAGGTCACGCCCTGGGAACCCGTAAAGGAGTAAAAGGGGAGACGGCCGCCGAAGATGGCGACTTCGCCGTCGGTGGTGCGGAGATTGAACACACCAATGACGTTTGGGTCCCACCACGGGGAGAGCTGCAGGCCGCCTTCGCCCGCGCCAGTTCCGATCGTCGAGATGGTCACATCCGCGAAGACGGCGTAGGTATCGCCGTTGGCGAACTGGGCGTTGGATGCCTCGCCATCGGCGGACAGACGCCAGTTGTGGCGATTGGCAAAGCCCGAAGGAGCGGCGAGGCCGGAATCCGTAAAGGTAATGTTCGCGGGATAGTTATTGACGGCGACGAAGCTGGAGCCGGGATAATCGTTGAAAATCCGCCCGTTGATCTTCGCGCTGTTCACATTCGGGGCTGCAAACGCCGACGCCGCCATCCCCGCAGCTATAGCCGCGGCGAGCACACAATACTTCTTCAAAATACACCTCTCTCTTCTCGACCACCAAGGATTCGTCGGGCTCCGCGCCGCAGGACGCGTCGACTATCGCCCAACGCTCTCTCTCCCTGGAACAAGGTCAATCTACCCCGTGATGTCGGGCGATGCAAGCGGTTTCACCCGGAAATTCGATTCATCTGGTTCCCCGTGCCTTCTCGGACTCTGCGGGGGCCATCCCGAGCCTCTGCATCCCTTGTCGCACTGGCTGGCTCTGCATGAACAGCCGCCACACTAACCCGCTCCTGGCGTTCTCAATTGCCAGAACCAGTGGTCCCTGGTCGATGGCTACGCAGTCGGGAGCCACCCAGCCCGTCCCGAGGTTGAACGAATCTTGGAAGCCGTAGTTGCCGTCGGCCACTTCGAGCTTGCCGGGGTCTCGCCAGACCAGGGGCTCGCCATCGCTGCGTTTGAGGCCGCGGTAGTAGCGCAAGGCCGCGATGGCCAGCTGCGGCTCGAACATCACAGCGCACCCTGCCGCGTAAGGGGCGATGGTTCCGTCGCCGTAATCGTCCTTGGGGACAAAGTCTGCAAAGTCGACCTGCGGAACCTGGTCGCTGGTGGCGATTCGCGATGGGAATACGCCGGGGACCGAGTAGCCACTGGCGGCGTCGCAGGCCGACAGGCCCCAAGCGTTCTCTCCCAGCGTGGGGACGCGCTGCGGGTTCCGGATTGCCTTGTTGCGGTGCAGCAGCACGCCGCGGCGGGCGTTCTCCCACCAGTCGACACGCGGCCGGCGCGTCACACCCTGCGACTCCGGGTCATCGGGGCCCATGGCCGCGTAGTCGATGAAGCAGTGCGCGAAGAAGTGCGTGAACAGTGCGCCCGACCACGGGAACCAGATGTGTACGCCCGAGCCATCGGCCTCGCCGAGCATCCGGCGCAGCCGGTAGTAGAGCGATGCATCGACGCGGTGTTCGGGGTTTGGCGCGGCCGCGGCGAGGAAGCACACCAGCCGCTGCTCATCCGCGGCATCCGCCCATGCATAAGGCAGCAGAGCGCCCTCGCCTGTCGGGTCATCAAACTTCCTGGGCTTCCAACCCAGTGAGATGAAGCCTTTGAGATAGGGCTCATTTCGCTGGGGGTTATTGAGGGCGAAGAAAGTCCAATCCGCCGCGGCAAAGAGGCGGTTGCCCCGGTCGGCGATCTCGCCTCCGAAGTACTCGGCGGCGACGAGCATTCCGGCGAAGAGCAGCGCCGAATCGATGGTGCTCACCGCATCGCTGTTGATCGGCGCGGCGGTGCGGCCATCGACGAAGTGAAAGAACATTCCGGCCTTCCGGTTGTTCGGGTTGGCCTCGAGCGTTCGAAGGATGCGCAGCGCGCGTTCCGCGGCCTGCTCTCGTGTCACCCAGTCGCGCTCGACCGCGCCGGGCAGGGATGCGAGCTGGAAGCCCACTCCGGCGACGCTCGCCATCCGCACGCTGGAACGGTCGAACACCATTCCGGATTCTTCATCGCAGGCATTCCAGAGGAATGCGAACGAGGCCCGTGCGACCTCTTCCAGCAGGGCGTCATCTTCGGCGGCAAACTTAAATGGCGGCCGCGGCGAGCCGGGCTCGGAGGCGATGACCCATTCCGACGCCGCGCGAAGGCTTCGGTCGGCGGTGGTATCGCGTGCATCGGGTGCGGTGCGCTGCGCGGTGGAGCAGGCGACCAGGCACGAGGCCGCGGAGGAAAGGATGGCCGGACCAGCGAGGGTGACGCAACGACGCAAAGAGAACCGCTTTGTAGTCAATGTAAGCCTTTGCATGGGTACAAGCTATCTCCTGTGTGTGGTATCTTCCACCCCAGATGAAGAGAGAACGCTCAAAAAGAAGTTCGAGCGATCAACGCGGGGCCTCCATGGAGGATGTCGCGCGCGTGGCGGGAGTCTCCACGGCGACGGTCAGCCGCGTGCTCAACTCCCCCGCGATCGTCGCGCACGAGACACTCTCGCGCGTGCACCGGGCGATTGAGAGCCTGGGGTATCGGCCCAATGTCTTTGCGCAGGGCCTTACGACCAATCGCAGCCAACTGCTGGGCATTCTGCTTCCGGACATTCACGGAGAGTTCTATTCGGAGTTGCTTCGCGGGGCGGATGTGCAGGCCCGGGCGCTGGGCTACCACCTGCTGGTCAGCACGCAGGGGAGCGCGCAGGAAACTCCGACATTCTCCCCGACAATTCTGGGCTTCATCGGCGGGCTCGCGGTCATGATTACCGAGCCCAACGACCGCCTGTGGTCGCAGGTGAATCAGGCCGGGCTGCCGCTGGTGGTCATCGATGAGAAACGCCGCGGAAACGGTGTTGACCGCATCCTTGTCGACAATCGCTCGGGCACTCAGGACGCCGTTGAGCACCTGCTTACCTCGGTGCCGCCCGATCGCTGTTACTTTGTTGGCGGTCCCAAAGAGAACTTCGACACGGCGGAGCGGGCACGGGTCTTCGTCGAAACGCTCGCCAAGCACAAGCGCAAGGTCTCGGCGGAGCAGGTTCGGTACGGGGAGTACAGCGTCGAGTGGGGTCAGCGCGCGTGCGAATCGCTGTTTGAGAAGCGCACACCAGGCCCGCTCGGTGTTCTCGCGGCGGATGACGAGATCGCCTTCGGGGTGCTGATCGCGGCAAAGGACCTGGGCGTCGGTGTTCCCTCGGAGCTCAAAATCGTCGGCTTCGACGATACGCGACTGGCGTCTCTCGTACGGCCGAAGCTCAGCACGGTGCGCGTGCCGATGGCCGATGTGGGGTCTGCGGCGGTTCGCATGCTGGTTGACCGTCTGCACGAGCCCAAGCGGGCCACTCAGACGCTCACGCTCCCTACCGAGCTGGTCATCCGCGACACCAGCAAGCCGGTTTGATCGCGCCGTGCAGCTTGTTTGCCTATCTCCGGACCCGGCCGCGCACGCGCGGCTACATTGTGGTCCGTTCCTGCACGACCCGATGCGATACCGCATCACCCGCTCCCCGGAGAACCCCGCATGCCCTTTCCGTCTGACTTTGTCTGGGGCGCTGCCACAAGCTCATACCAGGTCGAGGGGGCTTCGGCGGCGAAGGACCGCGGCCCGAACATCTATGAGCCCTTCTGCAATCGCCCCGGCGCGGTGTATCTCGGTCAGAGCGGCGCGGTCGCCGCGGACCATGTGAACCGGTACAAGGAAGACGTTCAACTGATGCGACAGATAGGCCTGAAGGCGTACCGATTCTCGATCGCCTGGAGCCGTGTGCTGCCCGATGGTGTCGGGCGCGTGCACGAGCCGGGGCTTGGGTTCTACGACAGGCTCGTGGATGAGCTGCTCGTCGCGGGCATCGAGCCGTGGGTGACGCTCTTTCACTGGGATCTGCCGCTGGCGCTCCAGCATCGGGGCGGCTGGTTCAACCGCGACATCGCGGACTGGTTTGGCGAGTACACCCGAGTCGTTGTCGACCGGTTGTCGGACCGGGTGAGCAAGTGGATGACCATCAACGAGCCGCAGGTGTTCATCAAGTTTGGAATCGGGGATGGGAAGATCGCACCTGGGCTCAAGCTCGGTCTGGATGAACAGGTCGCCGCGTGCCACAATGCGCTGCGGGCCCACGGGCGCGCGGTGCAGGTCATCCGCGAGCGCGCCCGCAAGGCGCCGAGTGTCGGCTGGGCGCTGGTCGGCCGGACCGACATCCCGGCGAGCGACTCGGCCGCGGATATCGAGGCGGCGCGAGCGGGCAGCATCGGCATCCATACTCCTGATCTGTGGAACAACACGTGGTATGCGGATCCTGTGTTCTTTGGCACCTATCCGGAGGATGCTCTGCGGGTGTTCGGCCCTGCCTGCCAGCCGCCGGTTCAGCCCGGCGACATGGACCTCATCAAGCAGCCGCTCGATTACTACGGCCTGAACATCTACGACGGCCGGATGGTGAAGGCGGGGGCCGATGGCAAACCCGAGGTCGTGCCGTTTGCCGACGGGCACCCGCAGACCGCGTTCCGGTGGTTCATCACGCCGCCGGCGCTGTATTGGGGGCCGCGGTTCATCCACGAGCGCTACAAGGCCCCGATCTACATCACCGAGAACGGACTCTCGAACGTCGATTGGGTAATGCTTGATGGTAAAGTGCACGACCCGCAGCGCATTGATTACACCACGCGGTATCTTCGCGAGCTGGAACGCGCCATCGGCGACGGCGTCGATGTCCGCGGCTACTTCCACTGGTCCCTGCTCGACAACTTCGAGTGGGCCGAGGGCTACAAGGAGCGCTTCGGGTTGATTCATGTCGATTTCCCGACCGGTAAGCGAACACTGAAAGACTCCGCGCACTGGTACAAGGATCTGATCGCCAGTAACGGCGCGGGGCTGCACCGCCCGGCCGCGGAGCTGTTTGCGTCTTGACAAGCTGGCGCGAAGCGAACACACTTGCGATGTGAAGGCTTACATGCTTGGAATATCGTGGTTTGTGACCGATCGCGCAAAGCCGCTGGCGAGGGCTTGCCTTGCGCTTGCGTTGCTGGGTTCTTCGGCTTCACCCGCGACCGCGCTGCCGCGCGCTGCCCAGCCCGCTGTGACTGAGCCGCTGGTGGTGAATGCTCCGCTGCTTGACAGCTTCGATGATCCTGCATCCTGGCAGGTCATTGTCGCCGATGGTGTTGCTCTCAATGTTGGCGGCGAGCCCGGACGCAACGGCGCGGCGGCAAGGCTCGACTATGACTTCACCCGTGGCTCCGGCTACGCCATCATTCGAAAAGAGTTCAAGCTCGATCTGCCGGCCAACTACCGCTTCTCCTACTCCATCCGCGGCGTCGGGCCGCGGAACACGCTTGAGTTCAAACTCGTCGATCCCTCCGGTGACAATGTCTGGTGGGTGAATCAGCTCGATATTGAGTTTCCGGCGGATTGGCAAACTGTCACGCTTCCGCGGCGGAAGTTCTCCTTTGCGTGGGGTCCTTCCGGCGGCGCGCCGCTTCGGCAGGCACGGTACATCGAGATGGTGATTACCTCCTTCAATGGCGGGCGCGGCACAGTCTGGCTTGATGATCTCCGCTTCGAGCCGCTCCCGGAGGTGCGCGAGTATGCCGGCATCCCGATGGTCCGCGGCTCCACTCCGGCGGGCGCTGCGTCGCCCGCCCGGCCGATCGGCACAAACGGACGCATCGACTATCGCAGTGAGCGGGGCGACACTGCTCCGGCTGTCAGCATCGACTTCGGGCAGGCGCGCGAGCTTGGCGGGATGATCATCGACTGGGGCGTGAATCACGCCGCGGATTACGATGTTCTCTCGAGCGTTGACGGCACAACGTTCGTGAACGCCGCGACCGTCCGAGCCTCCAACGGCGGGCGCGACTACATCACTCTGCCGAACACCACTGCCACATCGGTGCGCATCCAATCGCTACACCAAGAGCAGCGCGAGCCCATTGCCCTGGAGTCGGTCCAGTTTCTGCCGCCGGAGTTCGCTGATTCCGCCAACGCGCTGCTTTTGCGCGTGGCGGCCGATTCGCGACGCGGCTGGTATCCACGCTACTTCAAAGGCGAGGCAAGCTACTGGACGGTTATCGGTGTGCACGGGGATGAGAAGGAAGCGCTGATCAACGAAGAGGGCGCGGTCGAGGTCGACAAGCTTGCTTTCTCCATCGAGCCGTTTGTCTACTCGGGCGGCAACCTGTTGACGTGGGAGAACTCGACCAACTCGCAGTCGCTGCTGGACGGCTCGCTGCCGATTCCCACCGTGCGGCGCGAGTCACCCGGTCTGCGGCTTGATGTCACGGCCTTTGCAGATGGAACTGCGGGAGCCTCGAGCCTGCTGCTCCGCTACGAACTCAAGAACACGGGCGCATCGCCGACCGAGGGCTGGCTCTTCCTTGCGATCCGGCCGATGCAGGTGAACCCGCCGTATCAGAACCTCAACATCACCGGTGGCGCGGCGAATGTGCAACGCATTCTCGCCGAAGCGGGCCGCATTCATGTCGACGAGCGCGTGATCATGCCGACGATCTCGCCAGAGAACTTCGGCGCCGCGACGTTCGACAACGGAGAGATCATCGAGCACCTTTCTCTAGGCCGACTGCCCACATCCGATTCAACCGATGACCCGCGCGGCCTTGCCTCCGCGGCCATGTCGTATGCCTATCGCCTCGCGCCGGGCGAGAGCAAGGTTGTCGGTCTGGTCGTGCCGTTCCATCGCGCATCTCCGGACTTCAAGCCCGACGGGAGCGGTGACGCTTCCATCGCCCAGCTTGATGCTCGCCTCGCCGCGGCCCGCGGCGTGTGGACAGAGCTTCTCGGCCGTGTGCAGATCCGGCTTCCGAAGGGGAACGAACGGATCACCGACTCCATCCGCGCCAACCTCGCCTACATCCTCATCAACCGTGATGGTCCGGGCATACAGCCAGGATCGCGAAGCTATGAGCGCACATGGATCCGGGATGGCGCGTTGACGTCTACCGCGCTGCTATCGATGGGCCTTGACGAGTTCGTGCTTGAGTTCCTCGACTGGTTCGCAGCGTTTCAGTATGACAACGGCAAGATCCCGTGCTGCGTTGATCGCCGCGGGCCCGACCCCGTGCCCGAGCATGACAGCCACGGCCAGTACATTCACGCGGTTTACACCTACTTCACGTTCACCGGTGACATGGCGTTCCTGCGGCGGCACTATCCGCACGTTCTCGGCGCGGTCGAGTACATCGAGTTCCTGCGCAACCAGCGGATGACCGACGAGTTTGCAACGGGCCCTGATGACAAGCGGGTTCTTTACGGCCTCATGCCGGAATCGATCAGCCACGAGGGATACTCGGCCAAACCGATGCACTCGTACTGGGACGATTTCTGGACACTCAAGGGCTTGATCGACGCGGCGCGTCTTGCCGGGTACATGAGCGATGAGCCTCGGGAGACGGAGTTCGGTTCGCTGCGCGACTCGTTCGAGCAGACACTCTACGAATCAATGCGTCTGGCGATCAAGATCAAGGGCATCGACTTCATCCCCGGATGCGCGGAGCTTGGTGACTTCGACGCCACCTCCACCACTGTCGGCCTGTTTCCCTGTGGCCAACTGGGCAGTATTCCCGAGCCGCAACTCTCAAACACCTTCGAGCGATATTGGAAGTTCTTTCAGGATCGCCGCGACGGCAAGATCCAGTGGAAGGACTACACGCCGTATGAGCACCGCGTGATCGGTTCGATGGTGCTGCTTGGGCAGCGAGATCGCGCCCACGAGGTGCTCGATTACTTCTTCCGCGATCAGCGTCCGCAGGGGTGGCGACACTGGGCGGAAGTTGTTCGTCGAGAGCCGCGGGAGCCGTGGTTCATCGGCGACATGCCGCACACGTGGGTGGGTTCAGACTTCATCAACTCGGTACAGGTCATGCTCGCGTATGTGCGCGATCATGATCAGGCGATGATCATCGGCGCAGGCGTGCCGCGGGCGTGGCTGGAGTCGGCGGAGGGCCTCGATGTCGCCAACCTGCGAACGGAGTTTGGCCCGCTGAGCTACATCACACGCGCGGCAAACGGGCTCATCACGATCAAGGTGGAGCCCCTCAAGCAATCGCCCCCGGGGGGTGTTCACATCCAGCTTCCGGATGCTGATCGGCTAAAGTCGCTCGTACTTGAGGGCCGCGAGATCCCCATTCCACCTGACGGGCTGGTGACTCTGCCCAAGCTCCCTGCGACGCTGGAGCTTCGCTATACCCCCCAGGCCGAGTAATCCCTCCACGAATCCGGGGCTTCGGATTCGGCGTTCCCCGTAGTATTGCTTGCGATCCTTCATTCCGTCCGCTTCCTGCCCTGCCTGTGGCCGCCGCATCTTCCCGGCGCATACTTGGTGCACGTGACCCATCGCCCTTTCAAACTCCGCACCCGCACCACAGCCACCCGAGCGAGCTGCAAGGGTGGTTCGCCCGCGCAGCTTCGTTCGCTCGCAGCTGCGGTGATGATCGCGTCATGTGCCTCCGTCAGCGCGGCAGATATCGTGATTGCGCCCTACACGGTCGACGGGCCCAACGACACGGTCGCCGTAGCCGCGGCGGCGTTCGCCGGGTGGTATGCGAGTGCCGACTCGTTTCAGGATCAGATCGAGATCCGCGATATCCGCGGCAACCTCCGCCGAACCATCGCGCGAGCGGAGATTGCGTTGCTGGCACCGTGGATGAATCTTGATGGCGGGACCGATGGACCCAGCGCGCTAGCGTTCACGGCATCCGGCCGCGTGCTCTACATCCTCGTGCATGATGACACCACCCCGGGGGATGGGCAGCCGAGCGATGTGCTGCTGCGCTACGACGTTTCCACGAACGTGCTTTCGCGGCAGGCACGGCTTGAGCTCTTCAATCAGGGCAACACTTGGCCGCGGCTGAGCGCGGCCCATCACAAGTCGCTCCTGTATGTCGGCACCGGCAGCGGGCAGATTGCTGTCTATGTGGCCGGTTCCGCATCCGCGGGCTCATCACCGGTTGCCACGTGGTCGCTCCCCGGCGGCGGCATTGTCCATGGCCTTACGATCGATCGCGACACCGGCACGCTGTACGCATCGAGCGGCGTGGCGATCTTCCGAGCAGCACTGCCGGCCTCGCCCACAGCAACGCCAACCTTCACGCAGCTTGCAACCGGGTCCGAGGTCCGCGCGCTCGCGTGGGGCGATCACTATGGCGCGGCCAACCAGCGCGGGCTGTACATCTTAAGCGGGAGCGGCCCGGCGAACTCCAAGGTTGACTTCATCGTCGCGGCAACCGCCGCGACCGGCTCGGGTGTGGTGCCAGCGCCGTACACCACGGCCGACACCATCTGGCATGACATCGCCTTCACGGCCGATGGTCGGCTGTTTGTCGGCGCGGATGAGGACGCTGCGATGCTCTCGGACTCGGGCGATGCACGGCTTGGGTTCGACGCGTGGATGCGCGATGAACTCGCGGAAGTCACGGCGATGGGCCGCGGCCTGATTTCTCCCGACGGTGAGCCCGACGGATGGGTTATCGATGCCGATGTTCTCCCGAGCTGGAACTGGTTTCACCCGGCGACCCCGGATGCGGCGGCATGGACAGTGTGCCTGCTGATGATGAACGAAGCGGTGAATGGCGATCCGCAGGCGCAGCAGGATGTCGCCCGCGTGCTCACGCGCTATGCGGGGCTCTCTCCTGACGGTATTAAGCCCGCGCGCAGCGCCGACGGGATCTTCAAGCACTGGCTCAACCCCGCCACCGGCAACACGGAAGCAACATGGCCCGATGAGTACGCCACGCTCAGCACGATGAAGATCGTGTTTGCCGCGGCACGTGCCATGGACCGCTACCCGGATGATCCAGCGATTGTGCGCGCGGCATCCCGCATCATCTTTCTCACGCGCAACTGGGGCGCGTACATCCACCCATCATCAAACGCGATCGCGTTCAAAGGCATTCCCGGTGGCGGCGCGGACACTTCCTCCTGGTCTCCGCCGTTCAATGAGGGGATCATCTTCGCCGAGCAGGTGAACGCCTACGGCGGTTCGGCCGAAGCCTGGTTCACGCGGTCGCTCTGGCCGACGGCCACGTATCTCCCCGGACGGCCGATCACGGTCGCCGCGCCCGGGCTCTTTCAGCCCGCGTTCCTGAGTCTGTATGCCGCGCTGGTCTCCAAGCCCTTTCGCGATGATCCCTCGCCGACGGGTTGGCGGGCGCAGCTTGAGAATGTGCGATGGTCGAGCGCGGCGTACACCGATGATGTCGGCGCGCGATACTTCACCGTCTTCTCCGCGGGCACGAGCCCGGCCGGATACAACGCCGATACGTTTACGAATCATCCTGGGAACATCACGACGTTCACCTCGCTGCTCGCGCTCGCGGCTTACGGCGAGACGGCGGAAGCGGTCGGCGGCTATGCGGCGTATCGCAAAGGCGCACGCCAGACCTTCAAGACCGGCGCAAGCATTCTGTACCGTCGACCGTATGACGGCGGCTCGTTCGTGCCCAACTCCGCGGGGCTGCCGGATGTCGCACTTGGCGCGCTTGCGCTGGGCGAGATTCTCCAGCCCGGGTCGGTCGATGCCATCCTCTCGCGGCCATACCCGCAGCGGGAGATGTGCCCGATCGACGTCAACGGCGACGGGATGATCGATATCGAGGACCTGTACGCCGCGATCATTGCGCCCGCCGATCGCAACGGCGACGGGGTAACGAATGCCGCGGATTGGCGATGCCTGCTCAACTGGCTGCGCCGCCATGAGAACACGGACATCACCGGCCCGTGACGGGTTGCCTTAGAAGTTTACAACGGTGCTGCTCTCGCGGACGATGAGGCGCGTGGGCAAGCGCGAGCAGACGACCTCCGCGGATGGGTCTTCGATCCGGCGAACCAGCAGGCGCACAGCCATCGCGCCCATCTCCGCCATTGGGAGGGCGACGGTTGACAGCCTGGGCCGGACGAGGCGCGAGATCTGGGAATCGTTGAAGCCGACGATGCGGAGCTGATCGGGGACGCGGAGGCCCGCATCGGTCGCGGCCTGGATGATGCCGCAGGCGATCTTGTCGTTGGCGGCGAGCACGGCGGCGCCTTCGAGCCGCTTGAGGCGCGACATCCGGATGCCCCATTCCTTGCCCCAGTCGAGCGAGTAATCGCCGAAGCACACCTGCTCGGGCGCGGCGGTGATTCCAAGCTTGGCGAGCGATTCGGTGAATGCCTTGGCGCGCTGGATGGTGTCGAAGTTCCCGCGCGGGCCACCGACAAAGTACAACGCCTCCGGCCCCACCCAGCGGAGGAGATGCTCGACGGCTTCGCGGGTGCCGCGTTCGTTGTCGAGTACCACGCTGTCGACGCCGCGGCTGCTCATGTCGGTATCGAGGATGACCGTCGGCACGCCGGATGCGGCAACCTCCTGGGCGAGCGGGTCCTCGGCCTCGGTGATGACCACCAGCAGCGCATCGATCAACGATGAGCCGACGATCTGTCGGCGGGCGTGGCCATCATCGCTTTTGGCGATGGTGGTCATCATCAGGTGATAGCCCAGGTGCGTGGCTTCTTCATCGGCGCCGTGCAGGAGCCACGTCATGAACTCGCCGTGGAACCGGGGCAGCGCGAGGCCCAGAACGTGGCTACCCCGACCGCTGAGCGCCTGCGCCAGCGGGTTGGGCACATACCCGAGCTTTCGGATTGCGTCGCGCACCCTTGCGGAGGTCGAGGCGGACACCTGGGACGTGCCGTTGACAACCCGGCTCACAGTGGCGATGGAGACGCCCGCTGCCGAAGCAACGTCCCGGATTGAAACTGCGTGCTCGCCATCCCCCGCATGTGAATCAGGCTTTACCAAGTTGCTCGCGGCCACCACTCAAGCGGGGCCGGCCTTTCCTGAAGATCGACGGATCACCGGCATCATGCTATCTCTCCAGCCGGAACGAACGGACCTGCACCTCGCCGCGGCGGGGCTCACCGGAAACCTGGATGCCCAGGTTCCGAACCGCCTGCATGTCGATGCGGTATCCGCCCATCTGACTGCCGAAGAACTGCTGCCGCAACAGTTGCACGATCGGGAGACGGTAGGACTCCACTTCGCCGGTGCCGAAGATGGGGATCGAGACGTACGCCTCGGCGTCATCGCCGGCGGTCGTGTCGAACTTGCTGGTCGAGGGGGCCGCTGCGCCGGCCTCGGCGAGGACGATGTTGACCTGCAGGCCCTTTGGCACGATCGCCTCAAGGACGATCGTCGAGTAACCGTCGAGATCGGTCGAGAAAGCGGGGCCGCGCGAGAGGGCGGAGGCTTTGGGACCAAAGAGGTTGATGCCTGCGCCGTACTGCGAGCCGGCGTCGTAGGTGAGGAGCATGCCGGGGTCTGTGCGCTTCCATGTCATGGTTGCGTCGGGTGCGCCCCAGAGCTCGGGTTGCTGGGTCCACTCGCCGAGGAGATCGAGCGTGGGCGCGCGGCCGGGGTGCTGGCCGGGGGTGTAGGTCACGGCCTTGCGCTTGGGGAGCTCGGTCGGCATGACGCGGGTGGTCGCGGCGTGCAGACCGTGTACCCGCCCGTTGGTTGCCTTCATCGCCGCAAGCAGTTCCGTGTAGGGCTTGTTGTGGATGTCAACGACACCATAGTTGGAATCTTCGCCGTCAAACCGGCCCTGGGGAGACTGGTCGCTGAACTCAAACCAGTGCGAGGCGATGACATAGGGAACTGTGGCGATATCCGCAATAAGCGAGGCGTATGAGGCGGCACGGTCGGCCTGAGTCTCGAGGATCGCTCCTGCGCCACGCGAGTTGGGCGTTCCGCTGGCGTTCTGGCGGGCGCGCCACGAGAACTCGGTGTGCATGATGGGCTTGCCGCCCAGCACCCAGAAGCGGGTCAGGGTGTTGACATCCGCGCGATTGTCGAAGATGTACTGGTTGAGCGACATGACATCGCAGTATTTGCCGCACGCGCGGATCACCGCATCGGGCGCGTTGCCGGGGATGCGCGTGCCGAGGATGAGCACGCCGGGGAGCTCCTCGCGGACGATGCGGGTGGCGGCTTCATAGAAGCGGACGGCGAGCATGGCAGTGAAAGCTTCGCGGTCGGCCATGACACCCGGCGATGAGCAGCCCATGAGGTACGGCGCGGAGATCTCCTCAAACCGCTGCACGGTGCGCTGATATGCGGCGGAGAGTTCTGCCGCGCTTCCGTGCCGGGCCTTGAGAAACTCCAGAGCCTTGACTCGCCGGAGATCGCCTTCGGGGAGTTCGAACGCCTGCTCGAGCAGGGTGTAGGTCGGGATGTCATCCCATCCCGACTTGCCGTACCAGGGCATCTCGTTATCGAGGAAGACGCCGATGATGCCATCGTGGTGCTTGATCTTGGCGAGGGCGGTATGGACATTGGCGCGGACGTAGTCCTCAAAGTCGCTGCGCAGCGGGCTGAGGCAGCGCGTGTGCTCGCCCTCAACCACATACAGCACGTGCGTTGCATGCAGCCCTGGGGCCGTGGGGATCGCCGGCGAGCTCCACGCGCCGAGCGTGTTGAACCCGTGATCCGTGAGCAGCCTGCTGACAGACTCCGACCACGCGCTCAACTGCCCGTTGAACTCCGTGGGCACGGGGTTGTAGAACGACGTCCCGGGCCGTGGCATATATGGCTCGGAGCTGACGTTGTTAATGCCCAGCGAGTAGAACCGGGTACCGTCGGGCGCCTGGAACCACCACACCCCGCGGTCATCCTTGACAACGCTGTAGCGCGACTTGGGTGATGCCGCGGCATCGGCTTGCGGGGCGATGCTCGCGCACGCAAGGCTTCCCAGCGCGGAGACAGCGATGAGCGCAACGCCGAGTGCAAGTCGGTTCATGGGCATCCTTGGAACCAGTAGCTGAGGAATGAGAAAATGTCCTGGACGTTGATACCGTCCACTTCGTTGAAGTCGGCGCGCGGATCGGTGGCGAACCACGCCGACAGGAACGCGAAGATGTCGGGGACGCTGACGCCGTCGACGCCGTTGAAGTCGCCGGGGCAGACGACCACGTTATCAGGCGTGGCGTAGTCGAGCGTCACATCGTCCATGAACGCCGAGCCGGAACCGACACCCGTCTGCAAGTACACCAGCGCGACCCGGGCCGTCGCGGTTCCCGCCGGAGCGGTTGCAGAGAGCGAAGCGGGGATGGCGGTATCCAGTGGGGAAGAGTTGGAGATCGCGGTGACTTCCTGAAAACTGATCTGCTGGCCGAAGCGGTTGTTCCACTCGATCTTGAGGACGACGCGGTTGCCGGGAAGGAGCCGGGAGGCTTCGGTGTGGCGGCCGACGACCGAGGCCGACCATTCCTGGCCGGGGGATGCGGGAAGGTCCTGATAGACGCCGCTGTAGTACGGGCCGCTGCCGGAGATGCCAAAGAGGCGAGCGCTGGATCCGCCGGTGCTGGGGTTCTGAGCGGAGCGCTGAGCGTTGCCGAAGGTTTGCCAGCTTGCGGGCGATGCATCGCCGCCGGAGCCTGCTTCTTCAAACCCTGCGTTGAGGAGGAGGACATCGCGCATGTAGACGCGGACCCAGTCGACAAGCATGCTCTTGGGGAAGACCGTGGAAGCGTTTGGATTCCCGGGGAGGTGGCCGCCGACGGCGAGATTCAGGATGACGTACATCGGTTCGTGCGGGAAGTTGGATGTCGAGGTGTGGCGGAGGACACCATCAACAAACCAGTCAACGCGCGCGGGTGACCACTCAACGGCGAAGTTGTGATAGCTGGTCGTAAAGTTGGGGCCGGTCCAGGTAATGCCGTAGGACATGACGTTCTGGACGGTGCCCCAGTGCTGCGTGAAGTACACCGTGTTGGGGTTGCTGCCGATCAGCTCCATGATGTCGATCTCGGGCGGCCAGGCATCGGTGCTGGGGAGCAGCCAGAACGCGGGCCAGTATCCCTGACCGGCGGGGAGAATCATGCGGGACTCGAACCGGCCGTACTGCTGATCGAGGTGGCCGCGGGTGTTGATGCGGGCGGAGATGTAGTTCCGTCCGCCGTACGGCTCATCGTCGGCTTCGATATCCAGCACACCATTGCCCACTGTCGCCTGCTGCGGCCGATAGAACTGCAGCTCGCTGTTGTACGGCCAGGCAATGTTCTCAGCGTTCCACTTCGTCGGGTCGAGTACGCCGCCGGTGAACTCATCGCTCCACACCAGCCTCCAGCCAGGGACTTCCGGCGACTGGCCCATCGCTGGCGCCGCCGCGAGCAGACCGAAGGCGACGGCCGCGCTTCCGATTAATGATGCATTCATGCCGTTCGAGTTCATCCCGGGCCTCCTTTGGTTGCAGTCGCGGCAGTCGTGATCGTCGTCCGGACAACCGGCTTGCCGTTGGCATCGCCTTCATCCGGAGTCAGCGCCCCACCATTTGTTTCAATGACTTCCCGATACCAGTGTGCGGAATCCTTAAGCGTGCGCTTCTGTGTCACGAAGTCGACGTGAATCATCCCGAATCGCTGCTTGTAACCCTCCGCCCATTCGAAGTTGTCCATGATCGACCAGTGGAAATAGCCGTCGATCTTCACACCGTCGTTGATGGCCTTGCCCAGCTGCTGCAGATATCGACGAGTGAACTCGATTCGCTGGGGATCCTGCACCTGACCCTCGGCATCAGGGACGTCGATGTTGGACATGCCGTTCTCGGTGATGACGATCGGCAGGCCATAGCGCTCATTCAGGAACCGCGGGCCCCAGTACAATGATTCCGGATGAATCGGCCAGCCGAAGGCGGTTGTTGGCGCTCCAGGCAACGCCGCGACACTGACCGCCTTGCCGTCACCGCCGGCACGCACTGTGGAACCTGAGTAGATGTTGACGCCGAAGAACTCCAGCGGCTGATGGATTGTCTCCATGTCACCCGCGCGGATTTCCGGCACATCTTTCCCAAACAGTTCCAGGCCATCAGCGGGGTAGTGCCCCTTGCACACCGCATCGCCAAACCAGGTGTTGTTCCAGACGTTGCGCTGCGTGATGGTGAACGTTGCGCTTCGGGCGACGGTGAGATCGGCGGCGGAATCGGTCGCGGGGCACACGATGTGGCCGACGGGCGCCCAGCCGATGCTGAGTTTGCGCTTGGCACTCGCGCGGAGTGCCTGCACGCCGCGGCCGTGGGCGAGGAGGGTGTTGTGGGAGGCCAGAAGAAGGTCGGGGAAGGAGAGCTTGAGACCGGGGGCGTGCTTGCCATCACTGTGACCCAGGCCGATGTAGACCTGGGGCTCGTTGAGGGTCATCCAGTGCACGACGCGGTCGGAGAGCCGACTGGACATGAGGCCTGCATACTCCGCGAACCAGTCAGCGCTTTCACGATTGAGCCAGCCGCCGCGACGGTAGAGATCGGTGGGCATGTCCCAGTGGAAGAGCGTAATCCACGGCTCGATGCCCGCGCCGAGCAGCGCATCAACGAGGCGGTCATAGAACTCCAGACCGGCTGGATTCGGCTTGCCCGTACCGGTGGGGAGCACGCGTGGCCACGAGGTTGAGAGCCGATACGCCTCCAGGCCAACGGATCGCATCAAGGCCACATCCTCACCGAACCGGTGGTAGTGGTCGCACGCGGTATCACCGGTCTCGCCCTGGTGCACAGCACCGGGGCGTGTGCAGAACTCGTCCCAGACCGATGACCCGCGGCCATTGGCCTTTGCTCCGCCTTCAACCTGGTAGGCACTTGAAGCAGCGCCCCATACAAACCTCGAAGGGAACATCATGCCCATACTCCTGCGCGGATCATTCCTTGACCGCGCCGCTCGTTAATCCTGAAACAAAGTCTCTCTGAAGCAACAGAAACAAACCCAACACCGGCGCGACCGAGAGCAGCGTGCCCGCGATCTGCAAGCCGTAGTCCTGGTAGTACACACCCTTGAGCTGCGCCACCGCGACCGACAGCGGGAACTTTGAGGCGGATTGCAGCACGATCTGCGGGTTGATGAAGTTGTTCCACACGCCCAGGAACGTGATCAGCATGAATGCGCTGATCATCGGCCGAAGCAGCGGGAGCGCGACGACCGTGAAGATGCGAAGCTCTCCGCATCCATCGATCCGCGCCGCCTCTATCAACTCCTTGGGGACCGAGCTGCGCGATGCCTGGCGGAAGAGGTATACCCCGAAGGCCGGAGCCGCGGCCGGCACGATCAACCCCCAGAAGGAATCGAGCATGTTGAGGCGGAACAGCAGCTGATATCCGGGCGCCAGCAGCAGCGTCGGCGGGATGATCACCGACGCCAGCACCATCGCGAGCATCGCGCCCTTGAACCGGATCTCGTACCGTGCGAGCGCGTATCCCGCGGCGGCGCAGACCAGCGTCGCCACCAGTGCCGTCACCGACGACAGGAACACCGAGTTGAGCATCGCCCGCAGAATCGGCGTTCCCGCGAACAGCTCGCGGAAGTTGTCCAGTGTCAGACGGTCCCACGCCACCCCGAGCAGCCCCTCTCCACGCGGCAGGAACGCTGAACCGAAGAAGTCCTGGTTGTCCTTGAACGCTCCGCAGATCAGCCACACGAACGGCACGAGCATGACCGCCGCGCCGAAGTAGAGCACGCTGTACCGCGCGACCGAGGTCGCGGCTTCCATCGCGGAGCGGTGGACAGTCATGCAGCGGCCCTCCTGCCCGATTCGCCACCGAGCCACCGCTGCAGAACCGTGAACATGATCAGGATCATCGCCAGCAGCCACCCAACCGCGCTGGCGTAGCCCAGGTCTCCCTGATCAAACCCCATCTGGTAGAGATACATAACGATGGTGAGGCCGCGGTTGTCTGGGCCAGCGGTGCCGTTGAGCAGCACGTACGGCAGTTCAAACAACTGGAAGCTGCCGACGATCGAGAGAAGGACCACGAACGTACCCACGGGCCGGATCTGCGGGATGATCACGTGGATGAACCGTCGCCATGGGCCGGCGCCGTCGATGGTGGCGGCCTCGAGCAGTTCCTTCCGCACATTCTGCAGCGCGCCAAGGAAGTACACCATGTTGAAGCCGACATACTGCCAGAGTGATGCCACGATCAGCGCGGGCATCACGTATCGCTGAAGCCACGGGAAGTCGAGGTCCCAGCCGATCGCGGAGTGCAGCGCCTGATTCACCAGGCCGGTGCGCTTCTCGAACATGACGCCGAAGATCATGGCGACAAACACGACGCCGACGAGCACCGGCGCAAAGAACACCGTCCGAAGGAATGCTCGCCCGCGCAGACCGGGACGATCCAGCAGGAGCGCGAGCCCGAGCGCAAGGGGGATCTGGATGAACACGCTCCCGGCGGTGAACACGAGCGTGTTTCGGACGGCCCGCCAGAAGAGTGGGTCGGCCACGATGTGACCGAAGTTCGATAGCCCGACAAACTCCTGGTGCGCCGGCCCGAACGTCTGCTGCATCGAGAGCGCGATCGACTGCACCATCGGGTACACGAGGAAGGTTGCCGACACCAGCAGGAAGGGCGCAAGGAGCACCCACGGCGCCCATCGACCCTGGGAGTGCGCGGAGCTCATGATCCACCGCCAATCGGCTCGGCATGCGGGGAATCCGGCCCGGAAAGGAACACGTTGCGCCCGATCTGCGTCCGCACCTGCTTCTCGGCCGCGCGCAGCAGCTCCATCGCCCGAGGCTCGAGCTCCTCGGGCGTGAACTTGCCGGTCGAGTCGGCATACGCCGCGAGCGATATCACGGCCGTCTGCACGCGCAGCTTCGCCAGTGTGTTGTACGGCGAACTGGTCCGCAGCGGCACATCGGGCGCAAGATTGATGAACTCGCGGCCCTTGCGCTGGCCGGCGAAGTACGGATCGGGCGCGTCAAACACCGGATCGCCCCAGAAGCTCCGTACCGGTGTCACGATGTCGCCTTCGACATACATGCTGCGTGCGAGCTCCGGAGAAATGTACAGCCGCTTGACGATCTCCCACAGTTCATCCTGATTCGCCGCGGTCTTGGCGATCCCCAGCATCGTTCCGCCCCAGACGCTTGTCCTCCGCCCCCCCCGCTCCCACGCGGGGATCGGCATGACCTTCACCTTGCCGGCGAGCTGCGGGATCTCGTTCTTCCAGATGTTGCACATCCAGTCGGGCATGAACGCGGCGAGCACGTATCCCTCGGCTTTGAGCTGGTTGCCGCTTGCGGTGAAGTCCGGTGCATCGGCGGCGATCCGGCCGGGCCCATGGCACCAGGAAACGATGGTCGAGATCACGCGCGCGTTCACGTCGGTTGCGATCCGCACGCTCTCGGATTCATCAAAGAAGCCCCCGCCTGCCTGGAGCAGGAGCAGTTCGATGAAGTCGTCCTTGTCTTCCCACAGGTTGAGCAGGTAGCGGCTGGGCTTGCCCGAAGGATCCGCCCCGCGCTCGTGCATCAGCGGTGACATCAGGCGGACAAAGTCGTCCCACGTTTCGATCGCGGCGACATCGATCCCCGCGGCCTCAACAATGTCGGCCCGGTACGCGAGCATGACAGGGTGCACATCGTGCGGGAGGCCGAAGATCCGGCCGCGTGAAGTCCACGGCCCGAACGATGGTGCGTTGATCTGCTCGAGCAGTCCCTCCGCGCTCAGTCGGTCGGTGAGGTCGACAAAGCCGACGCTCTCCAGCGGGCCGACAAAGGCCCGCGCGGCGACGCGTCGTTCTGCCTCGATGAGTTCGGCCGTTGGTGACTCGGCCAGAAAGCCCTGGAGCATCCGACGTTCCAGCGCGGGGAAGCTCATCAGCGTGATCTGCGGACGGGCTTCGGCCGGCCAGGCTGCGATGATCGGGTCGTACAACTGCTTGTGCAGCCGGGCGAAGGTCCACATCTGCACACCGCTGGCGGCCTCGCCGGGGAGCACGGCCATCGCAACCGACGACAAAACCGCGGCCGCGGCGACAGTCCACACGCCGAGCGAAGCGGGCGTGCGGATCGCAGGTCTCTTGTTGCTCAGACCCGCGTCGCTCATGAGCGAGTTCCACTCCAGTCAGGTCGCATCGTTCCCGACAAGCCAAAGCCGGTTGATCTCCGAGGTCGAATCACCGCCGGATCATTCGGGCTCCATGCTGAAATCCAGCGGGGACCAGAGCACAGCCTTAGTGCTTCGCCCCGTTGAGGTGTTGACAAGCTTGGAGAAATCGAACTGCGCGACATGTCCGTCGGCAAAGCCCATGTTGGTTCCGCCGCGGAGTGCGTTGACGTCCTTGGTGCGCCGCGGGTGGCGGTAGTACGGGACGTACGACTTGGGGAATGCGCCGCCGCTCTCAGGGGCGAGTGTGAGATAGTTCTGGTTGGGGAAGGCGTATCCGCCGAGCCCCATGCCCCCTCCGAATCGCAGGCCGGGCGTTCCGAAGTAGCCGATCTGACCGATCGCGAACCACGTTGTGGGCTGGCTGGTATCTTCGGAGGGGAAGGTGCCCCATGCCTCGCCCATCAGCAGCGTCGCGGTAGGGAAGTTCACGTTGGTGTCCCACGCCTTGCCGAGCTGACTCTCGCCATTGACCACGGCGTTGGATCCGGGCAGGAACGCCTGAGGAGGCCCGCCGCCGATGCCCTGTCGCCAGCTTCCGGCGCTTGCGGCCCAGAAGTTCATGCTGTACGACCGCCCCGGCGAGGGATGGTTCGGACACTCCATCACGCCGCCACCGACGGTGTTGTTCTTCACGTTGCCCGGAAGGAGATTGGAAGCGTCCATCTGCGGCAGGTATTGACCGATCCGCGCCTCGTCGTACCAGATCATGTTGATCTTGCCGGTATCAGGGTCGGGCATCGCTTCAAGAATCGGGGGGAACTTGCCGCGATAGTCCCCCGCATACACGAGCAGTGAAGTGATCAGTTGCCGCACGTTGGCCTTGCACTGCACATCCTTCGCCGCGTCGCGGGCCTTGCCCAGCGCGGGCAGCAGCAGGCCCACCAGCAGCGCGATGATCGCGATCACCACCAGCAACTCGATGAGTGTGAATGCGGCTCTGCGCCGGGGGCGTACGGTTGCAAGCAAACTTGTGCTATTCGTGTCCATGTGCATGCTCCTGCGATTCAAAAGGCAACACACGGAACGTCTGACCGTTCCGGACGGTGAAAGTCACACCTTGTCGAGAACGGCCACACGCGTGCCGTCCGGGAGAACCGAGAACCGCTTGGCGGAAGGCCGCGAAGTCGTCCGGTTAATCTCCAGCATCGTTGTCCGCACCAGTCGCAGATGGGAGTCGGCCTGCCCAAGCAGCGAGCGCGTCAGCCACAACGCGGCCTCCTCGCCCAGCATCCGCGCATCCTGACACACGGCGGTAAACGGTGGCCACGTGTGATGACGGATGTCGCTGTCGTCGAACCCCACAATCGAAAGCTCATCAGGAATCTCGATCTCGAGTTCCTGGCAACGGCGCATGGCGCCGAGGGTTGCGAGCGGATCGGTGAAGAAGATCGCGGTGGGAGGGTTGGGCATGCCCATGATGCGGTTGATCGCCGCGCCGCCACCCTCGAAGCTTGCGACGATCTCAAACGTCAGGGACGGGTCGAGCGGGATGCCATGCTCCGCAAGCGCGTGCGCGTATCCCTCGCGTCGATCCTTATGGTCGGTATCGGGCACGTTGTGAACCGCGCACGCGATCCGCCTGTGCCCGAGCTGGATCAGGTGCTCCACCGCGCGGCGGCTGTCGTCCCGCGAGTCGCAGCAGATGAAGTTCACCTTCGGGTCCTCAAACCGGTCCGCCACCACCACCGATGGGAACCCCTCCGCCGCGATCGCCTGGCAAACGCCGCGGGTCGATTCAAACGTTCGGAGCACCACACCCCGCAAGCCCTTCCGCATGAAGAACTGGGAGTAAGACTCCTCGGCCGACTTATCGCGCTGGAGGTTCACGAGCTTCACGTCAAACTTCTGCTCGTTGACGCCGCGGAGAATGCCGGTCAGCAGCGCCGAATCAAACGCACCGTAGTCCGCCTTCACCGGCGCGGCGGGATACACCAGCCCGATCACCGTGGTCATTCGCTTGCCCACCGCCGGGGCATATCCGCTGCGGTTGGCAGCCGCGACTACCCGGTCCCGAGTCATCGGGTCCACACCGGGATGGTTGTTCAGCGCTCGCGACACCGTTGCGACGGAGACCTTGGCGAGCTTGGCGATCTGACGTACCGAAGACATCTGCACCTTCCCTTCATGCGGCCATCGCCCATGCGACTCGCCCGCCGTCAGACCCAACTCCAAGCCCCGAAACAGGAGCGGGAAGACTCCCGGGCGCAGCCCTGCTTGGCTGCGCCCGGAAGCCCCGCAGTTTAGTTATGGGCAGCCTGCAAACCAGGCGGAGAGGAACGCGAAGATATCCGGAACGGCGACAGTGCCGCTGTTGTCAAAGTCAGCGCGGCATTCCTGGATACCGTCACAGGAAGTGATCTGGCAAACGGTGTTGCTACCAAGGAAGCTGCCGCCCAGTGCGACACAGGTCGCTTCGGTCGTCACCACGCACTCACCGGTGCTCGGGTTGCAGCAGGCGCCGGGGTTGGGCGCGCCACCTTCCCCGGTGAACTCAACGTCATCGAAGTAAACGGCCGTGTCGAAGACGGGAATGACCGGATTGAAAAGGAACGACTGCACTGCAATGACGAGGTTGCAGCTCACCGCGCCGTCGGGGGCAACGGCGGTGAGTGTGAACTGCTGGTATTCGTCGGTCAGGGAGTCCTGGATGGGAGTGTTGAGCCCAAACTGGTTGCCGATGAAACCGCCAACGGCGTCTTTCCACTCGATGCGATACTCAACCCCGTTGTTGACGTTCCCAGCACGCCGCGCCCAGAGGCTCAGGGTGTAGCTCACGCCAGGCTGGATTGCGCCGATTGGTTGCTGAACACCGGCAAAGGCATTGCCATCGCCCGAGACCGAGACCAGGAGAGCGGCGGAGCCGGTGCGGGGCGCATCGAGCGACGCGGCCGCGGCGAGGACGGACGTCGGCGGGCCACCAAAGAACGCCGTCCAGCTTCCCAGCGCAGGGGGGACGTCATACTGGATGGCACCCTCGAAGCCGGGGTTGCCGACTTCCGTTTGCGCGATTGCTGCGCTGCCAAGACATGCCACGACCGCCGCCGCCAAGGTGGTGCAAATGTTCCGACGCATGCTTCGATCTCCGTGAAAAGCTTTGAAGAGGTGTGACGAACACAGACCCCAACCGCCGCCCGCAAACTGTGTCAACCCAGAGAATCTACCACAGATGAAACGATCATGCAACTGTTTCACGGCGAAACAGAAAAATCATTTTGCTCGTTTCTCGCCCGGAATCGTGGTCTGATCGCCTTCTCATCGACCGACTCCCCAAATTCTGTGGAAATGTTCATGAAACTGTTGCGACGACGTTTCGGACGTGTTACGTTGCATATCGGAGAGATTCTGCTCCCAGCCCTTCTCGCCTCCGCCGGCCTCCTTGCGGCCACTGAGAGGTGTCGAGAAAGTGTTGGAGCAGCCAGATTGCGTCTATGTCCGCCAGTCCGCAGGCTCGTGTGAGCATTCCGCTGCTGGCGTTTGGAAAGAGGAGAGAGATCGATGCGACCATTCTTTGCCGTACTGTCGGCCGGGCTGCTGACGTGTTCAGCCGCGCAGGCAGCGACTGTCAATGTCAATGACTCCACGGCCCCCTGGCTGGGCTTCATGAACGTCTTTGAACTCCCCGCCAATGGCGGCGGGTTCGTCTTTCCGAGCAACTGGGGCGTTGCGGACCTGACCGCGACCTTCGACGACGCCAACAGCAAGCTGACGCTCTCCCCGAACACCATCGGCGATCCCGATCCGTTCTGGTATCAGGGCGGCGGCGGCCCGGGCGCGCTGGGCAACAAGGTTATGGAAGCCAACCTGTATCAGCAGGTGGATGACGGATCTTTGTCCGGACAGATCGTGACCTTTGAAGGGATCATTCTCTCCAACACGTTCACGAGCGCACACGTTTCGACGATCTTCATTCGCGACTTCGCGCCCGACTTCTCATCGTTCGTCGAGTCGAGCATTCCCGTGACGGCTGGCGCGTTCAGTGTCAGCCTGCTCACCGATGCCGACCCGCTTCGGCATGTTCAGTGGGGCTTCCAGACCCGCGGCGAGAACGTTTGGATCACCGACACCGAGCCGTTTGGCAACGTCATGATCACAACCATCCCCGCGCCCGCTTCTCTTGCGCTCCTCGGCCTCGGCGGCTCCATGCTGCTGCGTCGTCGCCGCTGAGTTCGAGCCTCGGACCTCTTCAACCTGTCGATCACGAGCCCCGGCGATGACTGTCGCCGGGGCTTTGTTTTTGCGCGCAGGAATCGTCGCGGGACTGCGGGTGACCATGGGGTGGCGCGATCCGACTGGGGATTCCGCGTTGTGGATGGGACGGTGCCGGCGCGAACGCCCGCGATTAGCCTTCACATGCACCCTGCAACAACACGGAGAACTCTCATGGACTCGAAGACAGGTGGATCGGAAACGCGCGTTGTCAATCGGGGGAAGCGTGCCGCGCACATCGCCGCGATGGTGATGGCCGCGGGGCTCGCGGCGCCGGGATTGGCACAGGACCGCTCCTGGAATACTACCGGCGGGCAGTGGTCGGCGCCGGGTAACTGGACGCCGCTTGGCGCTCCGCTTCTGACGAGCACTGCGTTCATCGGCAACACGGGTGTGGCAGAGAACGCCATCGTTCAACTGAATCAGAATGCCGTCATCGCCGGGCTTCAACTGAGCGACGGCATGCGGTTGCATATGAACGGCTTTTGGCTGAACGTCACCGGCACCACGGTGGTGTCCGGGCTGAACATCCTCCCTCCAGACTTTGCCCACGCGTATACAACGCTGCAGATCTCCGATGTGGTCGGCACTGCGTTCGTGACAAACAATCTCACGCTGAATGACAGTGGCCGCGCGCACCTGGCAGATGGGGCGTAGATCGTGGTCAATGACCTTCTCAGCATCGCTGATGGCAGTGGCTTCACTGGGAACGGCACCGTGACGTTGAACGGATCAGGAACGACGCTGATGAACAATGGCCAGATCCGCGGCTACAGCGACGGCGGGATCGAGTTCGCGCAGTCGGATGCGACCGGACGGTACGACCTGGATGGCACCACCGGCGACGGTTGGCTTTTGATGATTGGCGAAGGCTCGTTTCTCGGATTCAGTGGCCTGGGTCTGACGGACCCGTTCAGCGGGAGCGTCAGCATTGCGGGCGGTTCCCGTCTGCACGTGTCGCTGGTCGAGGGCTGGTCAGCAGATCAGCAGAGCGCAATTCATCTCGGAAACTCTGACCCGGCCACATGATTGGTGTTAGCAAGACGGACAGACACAGAATTGCCAAGAGATTTCTTCGGATTGTGGATGGATGTTGCAAGGTTCAGCGGGGCTGAGGGTTACGGGATGCGGCCACTGTGGGAAGCAGCGATATGATGGACCGACTCTCACAGCGGCGGGTACTGAAAGTGAAGACAGGTCATTGACACCCCTGAACCAAAGTCGCTAGTCTGCCGTGTACCCAAGTGGGGTGTGCGATGAGGGGATTTCTGCTCCTCCGATCGGTGCACAGCGATTGATTAATAACAGAGGAGATACGAATGGGGTTCTTTTGGACGATTGCGGCTCTCCGTAACACGAGACTCAGCGCAACCACCGTCGTCGTAGCCTTCGGGCTTATGTGCTCCGGGTCCGTCTATGCCGAGCTGATCTACTGGAACGCCTCGTCTGGCGTTGCACCGTGGGATTCCGCACTCCCGCCATCACAGCGGTGGTCGGGTGGCGGACCCGGAATGACGTACGTGCCGGGGCAGTTTGTGAACTTGAATGATCTCGGCTCTGGCGGTTTGGGCATGGCGAAGGGTGATACGTTCACCGTCGTCGCTCCGGGCGCCGCTTGGGCGTATCAGACCGAGGTTCGGGTCAATTCACACAGCCGCGATTTACTCGACTGGGGTGTGGAAGGCGGGGTGGACTTGGGACCGCAGGGGCTTCGCCTCGCAATTGCGCGAGATCGAGTTGGCTTTCAAGGAAACGACGGCAACTCGTGGCTGAACGGCATCTCTGTCCCGCTCGACGAAACAGACAATTTTCGCACGTACCGAGTGACTCACAGTGAAGGAATCGTGTCGCTATATGTGGACACGTTTGATGCGCCCGTGATCACGTTTGCGCTTGCGGGATCATCCGGTCAGGCATACGTGATCGGAGCGTCGACTTCAAGCGGGGGCGCTGCCAACTTAGACGTTCGTGGGTTCGGGTTCAATCCGAGCGGAACATTCATTCCCGCACCGACCTCCGGGGTGTTGCTCACCACGCCGACAGTGGTGGGACCGACAGACTTGACGATTGCAGGAGTTCCACTCGGTTCGGCGGACATTACCGTGCGAGGAACAACGCTCACGATCAATGGGCGGCACACAATTGCGGGTCTTCGGCTCGAACGTGGGGCAACGAATCAACCGGGCATTCTCACGCATGACACCGGGTTCAGCCACGACTACGGCAGCGGAGGTTCCGACGTCGTGTTCGGACTGGACCTGTTAGTCAACGGCAACGTGAGCATCCAGGCAGCGTCTGGAGCGTTAGTCAGGTCAAGTGTTGATGTATCGCGAAAGGGTTATGCACCGCTGCAAGGGCCCGGCGCTGGTGCTGTCGTGGTGGTAGGTGGCTTTGTGTCCTATCGAATCGGCGGAGGCTTCGGGGGTCGGGGCGGCAACGCAGGGCCCACCGGCGGGGCTTCCTATGGCTCCGCCGCTGCGCCTGTTCAGTTTGGGAGTGGCGGAGCAAACGATGGATCTGGTGGCGGCGTTGGCTCGGGCGGACGCGGCGGAGGTTCAGTCAAACTTGCGGTGCTTGGTACGGCCACGATTGGCGGTCAGATTCGAGCCGACGGTGGTTCGGTATCCGTGACAGAGTGCGGATGCTCTGCTACGGGCGGCGCAGGCGGGAGTATCTGGCTAATCGCTCAAAGCGTGATTGGAAGCGGTGTAGTTTCTTCAAATGGAGGCACAGCCGCGACGAGTTGTGGTGGTGGTCCTGCTGGCGGAGGTGGGGGTCGAGTCTCGATCACCGGCTGCGGTTCGAGTTCCTTCCTTGATCGCGTGACGGTCACTGGCGGCATTGCTTGCGCCTCTGGTGAAACGGGGACAGTGGTCATACAGGATGCTTCGTCCGCATTGGCGGCTACAGAGCAGCCAACTGTCTGCCGTGGCGGAACGGCCTCCATGAGCGTAATCACTGGAGGCTCTGGCAACTTTGGCTATGCGTGGCACAAGGACGGCGAGGCATTGGTGAACGGCCTCACTGCTTCGGGAGCGGTAGTGCTCGGCGCATCTGCTGAAGTGCTCCACATCGCCAACTGCCAACGCGAAGATGGTGGACAGTACCTCTGCGTAGTGACCGGGCCTTGCGGACCGGTAAGCACGAACACGGTCGACCTCTTTGTTTGTGAAGCCGATTTTGATTGCTCGGACACTGTCGCCGTTCCGGACATCTTCGCGTTCCTCAGCGCATGGTTCATCGGCGACTCACGCGCTGACATCGACGGCTCAGGCGGACTCTCAGTCCCCGATATCTTCGCCTTGCTGAGCGCATGGTTTGCGGGATGCCCTTGACCGCGTGTGTGACATCCGGCGAGGGGGTGCGCTCACCTTGTGTCGATGCGGAGTCATGAGCCCCAACCAAATCGTCCCTCTGACTATCGACGGCCGCATCGCCCTCTTCCCCCTTCACTCCGATAATGGCCGCTGCTATGCGGTTGTCGAAGCAGCAGACGGCGAGAAGATCTCGTCGCTGGCATAGTTCCGCCATCGTCGAACTCACTACCGGACGTTCCGCCGCACCAATGGGAGCTTCCTGACCATGCACGTCTGGGTCTTCGGCCCCGCACCGCCGGGTCTGGTCATCGACCATACAGGGTTACGAGGGCCGCGGCTTCATCATTGAGGCTGCGCCGCCGTGTTACTGGCGCGCCATGATGCACTATGAGCCAGCGATGCGCGGCCGTACTCGCTCGTTTGAACACGTTGAAGCGGAGCTTCAGCGTCCAGCTGCGTCTCGCCAGAACTTCGACTGGGGCGATGTGAAGTGAAGGGGGCTTCGGAGTTGGCTTTTCTCGGGTGCAGAACAAGACCGGCATCAACGGCAGGCGGGGCTTCTACACCCTGCGCAAGACCGGCGCGTCACAGATTGAACGCATCAACCCGCTCCTGACCGGGATGTTCCTCGCGCACTCGCCGCGCGAGATGAAGAAGCACTATGCCCTCCCGCACTGGGAGTCGTTGGACTCGGCGATTGCGGAGATGGGCCGAGTGTTTGGCGTCGACTCGTGGCCGGTCGACGACCACGAGGCCGCCGAATCGGATTGACACGAATCGAGTGGCTTGCTCTTCCAACAAAAAACAGGTCAGTGCGCAGGTCAGAGCGGGTCACGGGCAGTCTTGTGGCCAAAAACAAAAACGCCTAAACCCTTTCGGATTCAGGCGTTGACGGGAAGTGGAGGCGAAGAGATTCGAACTCTCGACCTCTTCCATGCCATGGAAGCGCTCTACCAACTGAGCTACGCCCCCGTCCTGTGGCATTCCCCGGTTCGGCCGAGCCGCGCCCGGGTGATGAAGTGCAAGGGTAGATCGTCCTTCCGCCGCGTCAAATCCACCCAAACAGTCGCCAATTCACCCGTGGACGGTCCCGTTCGCCCGCGCAAGCACGCCCTCGACCGCCTCCACCACGGTTCTCACCTCGATCCGGTCCATCCGGCAGCGATCCTTATGGTCATCCGCCACCTCTGCGGCCGGAAGGGTCGGGTCCGCCAGCAGCTCCGCCCTCGCCACCCCGTCATCGGGGAGCGTGGTCCACCTTGCATCCGTCGGCCCGAACAGCGTGATTGTCGGCACCCCCAATGCCGCGGCGATGTGGCGTGGCCCGGTGTCGTTGGTGATCATGATGGCCGCCCGGCGGACCACGCCCTTGAGCGAACCGATCGCGATCCCCAGCGACGGAAGTTCCGCCACCACCGGCGGCCCGCCGCTCTCGCCGGCACTTTGTTCCTCCACCTTTCGCCGCGTCAGTTGCGCCACCTCCGCCACCAGGGCACGCTCGCCCGGCGAGCCATTCACGGCGATGTCCATCCCGCGCGCCGCAAGGTGCGCACCCACCTGTGCAAAGCGCTCCGCGGGCCAGCGCTTCGCCTGATCGTTCGCGCCGGGATTCAGAATCGCGAGGGGACGAAAACCCGTTATCCCTCCGCTCCGCAGCAGCCGCTCCGCCGCGGCATCTTGCCCGGGCGTCACACCCAGTTCCAGCCGCGCGGTGCTGCGCACGGCTGGATCCGCTTCGCGTTCTGCCCCACCACCACCACCACCGCCCAAAGCCGCGCGCGCCGCCCGCAGGTAATACTCCACCATCGGCACGGGCGCAAAGCCCGTCCCTGTACGCTCCGGCTTCAGGCGTTCTGTGAGCAGCATCCCCCGGCCGTCTCGGTCATAGCCGATCCGCCGCGGAATGAACGCCAGCCGGGTGACCAGCGCCGTCGAGAACGAGTTGGTCAGCAGGAGCGCTGTGTCGTATGCACGTCCGCGAACCTTGGCGGCGGATCGCTTGGGGCCCATCATGCCTTGTGAGCTCGCGACGTGGATCTCGTCAAAGAAATTCGTCCCCGCCAGCAGTTCATCGAGCCCCGGACGCACCAGCGCGCCGATGTAGGAGCCCTTCAGGCTCGACCGCAGCAGCCGAAAGGCGGGTGTCGCCATCACCACATCGCCCAGCCACGACGGCGCAACAACCAGCAGTCGGAGGGGAAGATCGGGACGTGGCTGCACACCCAAGGCTAGGGAGTCACGCTGCGCGTCGAGAACTCTGCCGCGCCCCGCCTAGCCTCCACCGATCATGCCATCCGCACGCCCCGCAGTCTTCCTTGATCGCGACGACACGCTCATCGCCAATCGCGAACCGACGGCTTCTACCCCGCACCCCGGCGATCTGATCGACCCCGCATTGGTGCGTCTGCTCCCGGGTGTCGCCGCGGGGCTCCGCCGACTCCGGGATGCGGGCTTTGCATTGGTGGTCATCACCAACCAGGGGGGCGTCGCCCGCGCCGTGTGCAGGACCGAGCAGGTCGAAGCCTGTAACCGCCGGATGCAGGACTTCGTGCGTGCCGAGGTCGGCGTTGAGCTTGATGGCGTGTACTACTGCCCATACCACCCCATGGGGACGGTTGCGCCGTTCAATGTGGAGCATCCATGGCGGAAGCCTGCGCCGGGGATGATCCTGGCCGCGGCGGCCGATCTGGGGCTCGACCTCTCGCGATCGTGGATGGTTGGCGATGCCGAGCGCGACGCACAGGCGGCGATCGCGGCGGGCCTCGACCCTCGGCACACGATCCTCATCGCCGAAAGTTCGACAACGTGCGCGCGACTCGCCTCGGGCTTCACGGAAGCCGCCGAGTTCATTCTTGCTCAGAAGAGTGCTTAGGCCCGCTCCTGCTGCACCGGCTCGATCTTCGGAAGCATTCCTGACTTCCTCAGAATCTGTTCCGCGTGCAGCTTGCCCCGGATGAGATTCAACCGGTCCGAGACCTGCTCCATGCTCGGCCGCTGATCGGGGTTGATCTCGACACACTCCATGACCACCTTGTCGAGCATCTCCGGGACACGGGGGTTGATCTCGATTGTGGGTCTGGGGCGCTCCAGCAGGTGATCTTCAACCGAGCCTGTGAGCGAATCGGCCTTCGCCAGCGCGGTGGGAACAAAGCTCCGCGTCAGCATCCAGTACATCGCCGCGCCGAGGTTGTAGACGTCGGTCTTGGGTGTGATCGCACGCCGGTGGACCTGCTCGGGGGCGATGTAATCCGGGGTGCCCTGGATCCGCTGCTTCACGGTGCCGATCTTGCACGACTGGCCAAGGTCGATGACCTTGGCGTTGAGCTCGTTGTCAACGATGATGTTGTTGGGCTTCATGTCCGCGTGCACAAAGCCCGCGCCGTGCATGTTCATGAGTCCCTGCGCCACCTGCTCGCAGATCAGCACCGCATCTTCAAACGTCGCCGGCGGCTCGCGCTCTACGCTCGCGCCGTCTACGTGCTCCATCAGCAGGAATAGTTCCCCCACGGTCAGCAGGCTCGACTTCTTGGTCACCATCTTCTCGACCCGGCGGATCCGCGGCGAACGGATCTTCGAGCCGATCTCATACTCCGTGATCGCCTGATCCAGGAACCGCTGATCCTTGTCCGTATCCCGGACGACATGCTTCATCGCCCAGATCTGCTTGGTCTTGGGGTCTTGAACGAGATAAATGATCGATGCGGCACCGCGGCCGAGTTCCGACATCACGCGGAAGCCTTCGACCGTCTCACCTTGCTTCTTGGGTTGCAGAGGCACTCTGACTCCCGATCCGTTCCGACCACTTCAAACGCGAGGCGGAACCGGCAAGACACGCCGGGCTCCGAAGCCCCAATCCCACACCCCCTCAAAC
>ENA-ORBV01003413-ORBV01003413.1-microbial-mat-metagenome-genome-assembly--contig:-NODE-3413-length-31760-cov-13.465928_pt1 | contig 31760 bp, 35 predicted proteins | sample MGYA00237777_ERZ505514 | MGnify/ENA primary metagenome ERZ505514 (study PRJEB26160, sample SAMN06269048) | microbial mat metagenome | isolation source: Oligotrophic lake microbial mat | place... | reverse complement strand
GAAAGGCTGGAGGGCATGCAGGTCATCCGCGAGGCGGGCGCGTTCGTTGCGCTCGACACCTCCGACCTCGTGGAGGAAATGAAAGCGCTCGTGGCCAAGTCGCGCAGCGCCGGCCCAGCGGCGACCAAGCTCTGAGCGTGCTGCACATCACGAACGGCGAGCCGCGCGGCCAAGGTGATGAGGCAGGCGGGCAGGGCGAAGTTCCAGGAGATCGCCAACGCCGCGAAGCGCGACTGCCCGCTGTCGAAGGCGCTGGCGGGGGGTGCGGAGATCATGCCGAAAGCCACGTTGCGATAGGCGGCCTTGTGCCATAAACGACAACGCAACAACCCGCAGCGCCGCTCCACGACTGGCTTCGCAGAAATAAAAGTTACACTTTCCTAGTCCGCCTTGATCCCCCGGGCCTTGATCACCTTGGCCCAGCGTTCCATCTCGCGCCGGATGTGCGCGTCGAACTGCTCCGCCGTGCCGCCGACCGGCAGCAGGCCGGTGGCCAGGATCTTCTCGCGCACGTCGGGGCTTGAGAGTGCCGCGTTGATCTCGCGGTTGAGCCTCGCGACGATGTCTTTCGGCACGCCGGCCGGGATGACCATGCCGAACCAGGTATTTACCACGTTGTCCGGGTAGCCCTGCTCGACCAGCGTGGGAATGTCGGGCGCAGTCGTCACGCGCTCGCGGGTAGAGACCGCGATGCCCCTCAGGCGCCCGGCTTTCATGTGCTGCAGCACCGACTGCTGGGTATTGCTTCCGGCGGTGAGGCGGCCGCCGAGCAGTTCGGTCACGGCCGGCGCATCGCCCTTGTACGGCACGTGCTGGTAATTCGCACCCGCCACGAGGAACAGGAACTCCATCGACAGGTGCGGGCCGGTTCCGTTCCCCGCAGTACCGATGTTGACCTCGCCTGGCTTGGCCTTGGCCAGCGCGATGAGGTCGGCCACGTTGCGGATCGGCGAAGCCGCGGGCACCGAAAGGACCAGTGGCGCATCGACCAGGTGCGCCAGGCCCGCGAGGTCCTTGAGAGTGTCGTAAGGCATCGAGGCAAACAGCGAAGGGTTGGTCGCATGCGGCACGCCGGTCACGCCGATCGTGTAGCCGTCGGGCGGCGACTTGGCGACGAACTCCGAGCCGATGCGCAGGTTCGCGCCCTGCTTCGCCTCGACCACGAAAGGCTGGCCGAAGCGCTGCTGCAGCTTCTCGCTGATGGTGCGCGAGATGAAATCGGTCGGCCCGCCAGGGGCGTAGAACATCACCACCTTGACCGGACGGTTGGGATAGTCCTGCTGGGCGGCCGCCGGCAGCGCGGCGGCGACTAGCACTGCAAAAAGCAAGTTTCGCATGGTTCTCCTCACTCCGGCCGGATGCCGGCGTCTTTGACGACTTTGGCCCACTTGGCCGCTTCCTGCTTCTGGAATTCCGCAAACTCCTCGGGCGAATTGGCGACCACCTCCGCGCCGACGGCCTCGAGCCGCGCGCGCACCTCAGCCGGTGCGACCGCCTTCACGATCTCCGCATGCAGGCGCAGCACGATATCGCGCGGCATGCCGGGCGGGCCCGCGATGCCGAACCACGTAAACGCATCGAACCCGGGCAGGCCCGACTCCGCGATGGTCGGGATGTCGGGCATTGCACGCGTGCGCTGCGCCGTGGAGGCGCCGAGCGCCTTGATGCGCCCGGCTTTGATCTGCGGGATCGCGGTGGGGCCGAGCTCGATCATCATGTCGACTTCGCCACTCATCAGCGCGGCCATCGCCGGCGCGCTGCCGCGATACGTGATCGGCAGGATGAAGGTCTTCGCCATGCTCTTGAACAGCTCTGGGTTGGTGTGCTGCGAGGTGCCGTTGCCTGCCGAAGCGTACGTGAGTCGACCCGGATTGGCGCGCGCATAGGCGATCAGCTCCTTCACCGAATTCGCAGGCACCTTCGGATTCACCACGAGATAGCTCGGCACCCGGATCACCAGCGAAACCGGGGTGAAATCCTTCGCCGGGTCATAGGTGAGGTTCTTGAGCAGGCTCGCGTTCACCGACATGATCCCGGTCGAGCCGACGATCAGCGTGTAGCCGTCGGGCGCGGCCTTGGCATTTCTTTCCGCCGCGATGACCCCCCCCGCGCCCGGCACGTTCTCGACGACCGCAGGCTGCCCGAACGCCTTGCTGAAATGCTCGGCGATGATGCGCGCGGTGAAATCCGCGCTGCCGCCGGGCGGGAAAGGCGCCACGATGCGGATCGGTTTAGAGGGGTAAGGCTGCGCGAAGGCAGTCCCGGCGGCCACTATCAGCGCCAGCGTCAAGCTTAGGATCCTGCTTCTCATCCGGTTTTCTCCTCTGCGGCCGCGAAGGCCTTGCGCAACTCGAACTTCTGCACCTTGCCCGTGCTGTTGCGCGGCAGCGGCGCAAGGAACCGCACGTGCCTGGGTTTCTTGTAGCCGGCGATGCGGTCACGGCAGTGATCGACGATCTCGTCCGAGGTCGCAATCGTGCCGGGCCGAAGCTCGATGAAAGCGGCCACCGCCTCTCCGTACACGGCATCCGGCACGCCGATCACTGCCGCATCCTGCACCGACGGATGCTGTTGCAGCACGAGCTCGACTTCCTTGGAATAGATATTGTAGCCGCCCGAGAGCACCATGTCCTTCTTGCGGTCCATGATGTAGAGGTGGCCGTCGGCCTCCCTCCTCGCCATGTCGCCGGTGGCAACCCACCCGTCGCGGATCGTGTCCGCGGTTTCCTTGGGCTTGTTGAAGTAGCAGCGCATCGTGAGGTAGCGCCCCGGCTCGCCGGTGCGCACCCACATCTCGCCCACTTCGCCAGTGGCGACGTCTTTCCCGTCCGCACCCACCAGCCGGACTTCCGCGCCCGGGTTCAGGCGGCCGAGCGAGGTCGGGTGCGTGAACTGTTCGTCGGGTGAGAGCAGCGTGAGCCCGCCGACCTCGGTCATCGCGAAGAACGAATACAGGCGCACATGGGGAAGGGCTTCGTGGATGCGCTGCTTGACCTCGAGCGGGAAAGCCTCACCGGTGACGAGGACGACGTTGACCGTCGCAAAGTTTTCTGGATGCGTCTCGATCTCCGTAAGCAGCATGCGGCCGACCGTGGGCACCATCCCGATGACGGTGATGCTCTCGTCCCTGATGAGCTTCGCCGCGCCGGCCGGATCGAACCTCGGCATCACCACCAGCGTGCAGCCGTGCAGGAGCATGTTCGCCATGCGCGCAAAGCCTGTGCGATGCGCGAGCGGCGTGGTCACGAGCTGGCGGTCGCGCTCCGAGATGCCGTACTGGATCGCGTTGAGGTAACCGTTGGGAATGATCGAGTTGGCCTGCGTGATGATCGCGCCCTTGGGCTTGCCGGTCGTGCCCGAGGTATAGACGATGATGTTGTCGTCGAACTCGCTCGGCACCGCGGGCGTTCCAGGCGCCCCCGCGGCGATCAGCTCGGCAATGGAGTGCTCGCCGGCCCTCGGCTGGCCGGCCGCGATCCGAAGAACGTCCTTTGCGTTCGTCGCTGCGCGCTCGAAGACCTCGCGTGTCTCCTCCGAGATGAACACCGCCTTGGGCGCGCTGTCGGCGAGGATGTAGGCGATCTCGCCCGGCGCTAGGCGCGTGTTGACTGGCACCGCGATGCCGCCGGCCTTGGTGATCGCCATGAAGGCGCGCACGAACTCCACGGTGTTCTGCAGCTGGATCGCGACGCGCTCGCCGATGCCGACGCCTTTCGAGCGCAGCGCATTCGCCAGCCGATTCGTGGTGTCGTCGAGCTGCGCGAACGTAAGCCGCTCGTCGCCGCAGATGACTGCGACCTTGTCGGGCGTGGCGCGCGCGTGCGTTGCGAGGAACGAGGCAAATTTCATCGGCGCGGCTTTACTCCGGCTTGATGCCCGCGTCGCGCAGGACCTTGGTCCACTTGGCGATGTCGGTCCTGATCAGCGTGCCGAACTCCTCCGGCGTGCCGGGGGTCAGCTCGATCGCCGACTGGCCGAACTTTTCCCTGAGCTCCGGCTGACGCAGGATGCGCCCGATCTCCTGCGAGAGCCGCTGCACGATCGCGGGCGGTGTGCCGGCGGTGGTTACGAGGCCGAACCAGATCGTCGACTCATAGCCGGGCACGCCGGCTTCGGACACGGTCGGCAGGTCGGGCATCAGCGAGAAGCGCTTGAGGCCGGTGGTCGCCAGCGCGCGCAGCCTGCCGGCCTTCACGAACGGCAGCGTGGAGGACCCCGGATCGAAGCTGAGGTGCACCTGCCCTGCCATGACGTCCGCGATGCCCGGGGCCGAGCCCTTGTACGGGATCGCGGTCATGTCGGTGCCGGTCATGATCTTGAAGAGCTCGCCCGCCATGTGCGTCGAGCCGCCGTTGCCGGTGGTCGAGAACGTGTACTTGCCCGGATTCGCCTTGAGCAGCGCGATGAGCTCCCTGATGCTCGATGCCGGCACCGTGTTGGGGTTTGTGACAACGAACATCGGCATCGTCATGCCCAGCGAGATCGGCGCGAAATCCTTCACCGGGTCGTACTGGATCGCCTTTTGCGTGTACACGTTCATCGCGAGGCTCGTGATGCTGCCCACGAAGAGCGTGTAACCGTCGGCCGGCGCCTTCGCCACCAGCATCGCGCCGACCATCTGGCTCGCGCCCGGCTTGTTCTCGACCAGGAAAGGCTGGCCCATCGACTCCTGCATCTGCTGGGCGAGCACGCGCGAAAAAGCGTCGGTCACTCCGCCCGGCGAATAGGGGACGATGATCTTGACCGGCCGGGTGGGATAAGCCTGTGCGAAGGCGGCACCGGATATGCAGATCAGTGCAGCTGCGATGATGCGTTTGAAGTTCATTCCTGTCTCCTTGGTTTACGCACCCGGGTCAGAGCCCGAGCATCATTTTGGCGACGATATTGCGCTGGATTTCGTTCGAGCCGCCGTAAATCGTCATCTTGCGCAGGTTGAGGAATTTCGGCGCAACCGCCGCGGCGAAGGCATCGATGCCTTCGAACTCCCCATCGAGGGCTTCGCGCGGCTGCGCGTGCGGACCGGCGGCCTGCACGAAGAGCTCGCTAAGCGCCTGGTGGATCTCGGTGCCCTTGATCTTGAGGATCGACACTTCGGCGCCGGGCGGGCGTCCGCTGCGGCGCATCTGGTCGAGCATGCGCAGGTTGGTGAGCTCGAGCGCCATAAGCTCGACTTCGACACGCGCCACGCGGTCGCGAAAGCGAATGTCGTCGATCAGGGGGCGGCCGTTGCCCGGAACCGTGCCGGCGTAAGCCTTGAGCTTGGCGAGCGTTCTCTTGGCGATGCCGATGCGCCCTTGGTTGAGGCGCTCGTAGCCAAGCAGGTACTTGGCCACGGTCCAGCCCTTGCCCTCCTCGTGCACGAGGTTCCCGACAGGCACTCGGACCTTGTCGAAAAAAACCTCGTTCACCTCGTGGCTGCCGTCCATGAGGATCAGCGGGCGGATCGTGATGCCCGGCGACTTCATGTCGATGAGCAGGAACGAGATGCCCTCCTGCTGCTTGGGGCTGTCGCTGCCGGTGCGCACGAGGCAGAACATCCAGTCGGCCCACTGCGCATGAGTAGTCCAGATTTTCTGGCCAGTGACTACATAGTGATTCCCGTCGCGAACGGCTATTGACTTGAGCGCTGACAGATCCGATCCCGCACCCGGCTCCGAATACCCCTGGCACCACGACTCGCTGCCGTCATGGATGCGCGGCAGGAAGCGCTGCTTCTGCGCCTGCGTGCCGTAGTGGATCAATACCGGCGCGCACATCATGAGCGAGAGCGCAGGCAGCTGCGGCGCGCCCGCGTAGCCGCACTCCTCCTCGAAGATGTACCGCTGCACCACATTCCATCCGGTGCCGCCCCACTCCACCGGCCAGGCCGGCGCGACCCAGCCCCGGTCGGAGAGGATGCGATGCCAACGCTGGGTTTCTTCCTTGGTGAGCACGGCGAAATTCGCCACCTTCTCTTTCAGGTCCGCGGGGAGGTTCGCATCCAGCCATGCGCGCACTTCGTCGCGGAAGGCGCGTTCTTCGGGCGAGTAGTTGAGGTCCATCTCAGGCGGCCCCGGCGACCGAGGGTTGCAGCTGCTCCGCGAACCGCTTGCGCAGCTCGAACTTGAGGACCTTGCCGGTGCTGTTACGCGGCAGCGCCGGCACGAACTGCACGTGCTTGGGCTTCTTGTAGCCCGAGATCTTCTCGCGGCAATGCTCGATGACCTGCTCGGCCGTCAATATGTTTCCGGGGCGGATCTCGATGAACGCGGCGACCGCTTCGCCGTAAACCGCATCAGGCACGCCGACCACGGCGACATCCAGCACCTCCGGCAATTCGAGGATCACGGTCTCGACTTCCCTGGAATAGATGTTGTAGCCGCCGGAGAGGACCATGTCCTTCTTGCGGTCGACGATGTAGAGATAGCCCTCGGCGTCGAATCGTCCGAGATCGCCCGTATGAAACCACCCGTCCGTAAACGCCTCGGAGGTCGCTTGCGGGTTGTTGAAGTAGGCGCGCATCGTGAGCGAGCTGCCCGGCGGGCCGGAGCGCACGAGGATCTCGCCGGTTTCGCCAGTCGCTACGCGCGCGCCGTGGTCGTCGACCAGCTTGACCTCGACGCCGGGGTTCACGCGGCCGACCGACGCGCCCTTGTCCAACTGCTCGCCGGGGCCGAGATTGGCGATCGCGCCAGCCTCGGTCATCGCGAAGAAAGAATGCAGTTCCAGCCCCGGCAACGCCTTGAGGAGCCGCTGCTTGATGTCCACCGGGAAAGCTTCACCGGTGACCACTGCGGCGCGCAGGCTCCTGAAGCGCGACGGCGCGGCTTCGATCTCGGGCAGCAGCAGCCGGCCCACGGTGGGCACCATGCCCATGAGCGTGATGCCTTCACATTCGATGAGGCGGACTGCTTCCTTCACGTCGAAGCGCGGCATGACCACCAGGCTCGCGCCGATGCACACCATGTTCAGCAGGCGCTGGAAGCCCGCCCGGTGAGCCAGCGGTGTCGTTGCGAGGATGCGGTCCGCAGGGGTGAGGTTCCACTGCACGCCGTTCAGGTACGCAGCCAGGGTGATGTAGTTGGCCTGCGTGATGATCGCGCCCTTGGGCTTGCCGGTGGTGCCCGAGGTGTAGGTGATGGCGCAGTCGTCGAACTCCGGCGGGATCTCCGGCAGGTCGGTGCCGCCGCTTGCGACGATCGCCGAGAATTCGATTTCGCCTTGCGAGCGCGAGCCGCCGACGGCGATCTTCAGCGCAGGGCTGTTGCCCGCGCGCGCGAGGATCGGGCGCGTCTCGTCTTCGAGGAGCACCGCCTTGGGCGTGGCATCTGAAAGGATGTACGCGACTTCCGAAGCCGAAAGCTTCGGGTTCAGCGTGATCGCGATCGCGCCCGCCTTCACCACACCCATGAACGCGACCGCGAACTCGGCCCGGTTCGCCAGGTGGATGGCGACGCGGTCGCCGACCGTGATGCCCCGCGAAACCAGCGCGTTGGCGAGGCGCGTCGACTGCTCGTCCACCTCGCCGAAGGTCAGGCGCGTTGCCTCGCAGGCGACCGCCTCGCGCGCCGGGGTCGCCAGCGCGTGTGCTGCGAGGAAAGCGGCCAGTTTCATGCAAAGTAAATGGGGTCAGACCCCACTTTTCCTTGGGCTCGCTGCACATCTCGTCGCTGACGAAAAATGGGGTCTGACCCCATTTATTTTCCTTTTCAGGCGGGCTGGAAGGCCGGGTAGTTGATGTCTTCCGACAGCTTTTCCCAGTAGAGCTTCACCGGCATGTCGATCTTCACGTCCTCGGCCTTGACGTTGAAGAGGTTGGCCAGTATTCGCACGCCCTCTTCCAGTTCGACCAGCGCGACCAGGTACGGCACGCGGTCTTCATGGCCCGGCCAGGCGCTGAACGTGTTGGTGAAGCTGTACACCTTGCCGCGGCCTGAGACTTCGCGCCACTCGAGGTTGCGCTTGCCGTTGGCCATGCTGACCGGGCGCGGGAAGAACTGGGGTTTGCCTGAGTCCTGGCAGTACTGGATCACGAGCTTGCCGTTCTTGGCCGCGTCCCAGAACGGCTGGGTGTTCATGTAGGTGTTCGGGCGCGGGATGGGCCGCGGGATCTTCTTCGCCTCCGGCGCCTTGGCCGGGTTGCCCGGGATAGTCGAAGACGAGGGCTTTAGTTCGCTCATGATTGCTCCAGGACGAGGACGCCTGAGACGCCCCAGTTGCGGCCGTAGGGAATGACGCCGATGCCGGTGACCATGCAGTTGCGCGGGTCGGATACCTGGCGGCTGCCGGCTTCGCCGAACATCTGGCGCACGCCTTCGACGAGGTTGAGGCCGCCGCCGGCGAGGCCCGGCTGGCCGGCCGAGATCTGTCCGCCCGAAGTGTTTAGCGGCAGCGTGCCTTTGTAAGTGAGATCCGTATTCATCACGAACTCGCAGCCCTTGCCCTTGGGGCAGAAGCCGATGTCCTCGAGCGTGATGATCAGCGCGATCAGGAAATCGTCATACGGCATGATCATGCGAATGTCCTTGGGCGTCATCTCCGCCTGCTCGAGCGCCTTTGGACCTGCAACGGAGAAACCGGAAACGGTGATGTCGGCCAGCGGCTCCGAACCCTTGAAGTTGCTGATCTCGCCGTAGCCGATCGGATGCACCATCTTCTTCGCGCCGAGCTTCTTGGCGTTTTCGGTCGAGGTGACCAGCACGCCGTTGGCGCCGTCGCACACCATGACCGAGTCGAGCATGCGCAAGGGTTCCGAGACGTACTTCGAATTCAGGTAGTCGGCCTCCGTGAGCGGCTTCTGCAGCTTGTCGACCGCATTCGGGTTCATCAGCGCGTGGTTGCGCTGCGTGACCGCGAGCTTGGCGAGCGCCCGATCGTCCAGTCCGTACTGGTGGCGATAGCGCTGCGTGATGAGGCCGAAAGCACCGACCGGGCCGCGCAAGCCGACCGGGTACTGGAATTCGCCGCGCTGCGCTCCCTGCTCCGGATTGCGGCCCGACGACTGCGCGTCCGAAGCGAGCACAAACACCGTCTCGCACAGTCCGTCGCGGATCGCGGCCGCCGCGCGGGCGATCCCGCCGATGCCCGAGGTGCCGCCAAGACCGTTCAACTGCATCCAGTGGGGCGAAATGCCGAGCATCTCGGACATGTAGACGCCCCAGAACGGATTTGAAGTCTCGCTCATCGTCTCCGCGATCGACAGGCCGTCGATCTTGTTCTTGTCGATCCCGGTCTGGTTGAGGATCTGCTCGAACACCTCGCCAGCGAGGTCGTACGAGCTGCGGCCGCCCTTGAGGGTGACCTTGGTCTCGCCGTAGCCGATGACCGCAATGTCTTTACGTTTTGCCATGGAATTCCCTTGAGATGGGGGCCGCTTCGGACCCTCCCGATCATAACCATCTTTGTTGCGCGGGCCGGCGGTGCGGTGCGAAACACCGAGATTGCGCGAGCCCGGCGAATGGCTTAACTTGGCCCCATTCAAACGCAGGAGGAACGCTCATGTCCAGCCAGTCTTTTGCAGGCAGCACGCTCGAGGTCCGGGGGGATCTGGTCGAGGCGCACGAGCGCGCCTGGGCCGCAATTGCCGCGCCCGGCACCTGGCTCAGCGGCACGCAGCGTGTCGCGGTCGCAGCCGAGATCCGCAATGCGCGGGGATGCGGGTTCTGCGAGCGCATCAAGTCGGCGCTCTCTCCGTACGCGGTCGAAGGCACGCACGACAGCCTCGGCGTACTCGGCGCCGCGCAAGTCGAGCTTATCCATCGCGTGGTCAACGACCCCGGCCGGCTCTCGGAAAAGTGGTCCGCGTCGGTGCTCGCGCGGGGCCTTTTCGAAGGCGAGTACGTCGAGACCGTCGGCGTGATCGCGATGGTGATGATCATGGACACGTGCCATCGGGCGCTTGGCCTCGCGCAACGCGCGCTTCCGGTCGCCGCGCAAGGCGAGCCCACGCGCTATCGCCCGCCGGGTGCGAAAAAGAAAGCCGCGTGGCTGCCGCTGGTCGAGCCAGAGGACGCGGTACCCGAAGACGGCCCGATGTACCCAAACCCGAAGGCAGGCTATATCTACCGCGGCCTTTCGATGGTGCCGCAGGCCGTGCGCGACTACTGGGCGCTCGCGAACGTGCACTACCTGCCCGGCGAGTACGTGTACCAGTTCGACACTTCGATCCGCGCCATCGAGCGCCCGCAGGTCGAGATCCTCGCGGCGCGCGTCTCCGCCATGCACGAGTGCGCCTATTGAACGACGGCACATGCCTACATGCTCCGTGAGAGCATGCAAATCAAAGGACGCCAGGTCGACGTGAGTGGCGTCACCAAAGGATTCGACGCAGTCGACATCCCGCATGCGGCATTGCTGATTGAATTCGCCGAAGCGGTGGTCCTTTTCGATCAAGCGCGCACTGCAGCCGCGCGCGCCGCGCTGCTGGCCGCGCTCGGCGAGGCGGGCCTGGTCGACGCCGCAGCGGTGGTCGGCGCCTTCCACGGATTCGTGCGCATCGCCGACGCGATCGGCATTCCTTACACGACGGCGGCACGCGGCATCGATGCGCCGGAAATTCGAGAGCGGGCCGGCGTGAACGACTTTTACCGCGTGCGGGGCGCGGAGTAAGCGGGCTGCCCCACCCGCCGGGGTCGTGTGTGGTAATATGCCACATATAGCTACACCAATTTTGAGCAACCCGCATGGCGAAGTCGGTCAGGATTTCGGATCCGCTGTTCGAGCATGCGACGCTCGAATCCACGCTGATGCACCGCTCGATTGCGATGCAAATCGAGCACTGGTGCGCGCTCGGCAGGGCGCTCGAGGCGAGCGGCATGAGCGTAGGCGAACTGAAGTCCACGCTGCAGGAGCCGCTGAAGAGGAAACCGGCCCCGGGCGCAGCCCGCACGGCCCCCGAGGCGAGAATGTGGGCCGAGAAGCGCCAGCGACAGCGCCGCGACCGCGCGGCGATCGCCCACGGCGAGGTCCGGCCCGAATCGATGTACCTGATCCCGCCCAGCCTGGCGAGAAAGGCAATCGTCCGATTCAAGGACGTGGATTTCGATTGACTGTTCGTTCGCGCGGCGAAGCCGCATTTGATCGGGAGCAGCTGGCGAATCTGCTGGCGCTCGCGCAGGACGCGGTTCTCGTAGGCGGACAGGCGGTCGCGTTCTGGGCTTCGTTCTTCAATGTTCCCTTGCCGCCTGCTTTGGGCGCTTACGTGACCAAAGACAGCGATTTTCTCGGCAACCGCGAGGACGTGAAGCGCATGGCGAGCGGCATGCAGGGTGCGGCGCTGTATCCCCACCAGCGCGGACTCACCGCGCTCGCCGGACAGGTCAGGATCGAGTTGTCCGAAGGCACCTTTGTGAATATCGACGTCCTGCACCGGATTGTGGGATTCCAGGACGCGGACAGCATCCGAAAACGCGCCCAGGCGGTGGCCGTGGGGGGCGCGCGTTTCAAGGCGATGCACCCCCTCGATTGCCTCAGGAGCCGCCTCGAGAACCTGCACAAGATCGCGGAGAAACAGAACGCCGCTGGGGCAGCGCAGGCCGAACTGGCGGCGAGGATCGTGGGGCGCTACCTCGAAACCGTGCTGGAAGCCGGGCACGAACGTCTTGCCCTGAAGGCCATCGAAAGCGTCGCAAGCATGGCGTTAGGGCCGGCCGGCAAGTTTGCGTTCGCAAGTTTCGGCGTCGATGTGCTCGAATCGGTTCCGCTGAAACGAATCTCGAACCGGAAGTTCCTGGAAGTACGCTGGCCACAAATCCGGACCCAGGCGGCAGTACGGAGGCGTCCAAAGCGCTGAGGCCGGCGGAGCGAGAAGCGGCGTCCTTTGCGCCGTCTCAGGGAATATCCTTGGTGTCCCCCGGCGGTCCCTCGTGATGCGGATGCAGTTTGTGCGGCGACTGCAACGGCACACCGCCCGGCGGCACGACGCGCACCAGGAAATCGATGACCGCGTTGCCAAAAATATCGTTGCGGTCCCCGGCCACCATGTGACCCGCATTGGTGATGTTGACGTACTCGGTGTGCGGGCACAGCCTGCGAAACTCTTCGGCGCCTTCTTCGCTCAACACGTCTGACAAGCCCCCGCGCACCAGCAGCGCAGGCAGCGTGAGGTTGCGCGCGCAGGCCTCGAGGCGCTCCTGGCGCTTGGCCATGTCATAGCGCGTGGGCCGGAACCTCGGATCCCAGTGCCAGTGATATTTTCCATCGGCCCCCAGGCGCACGTTCTTCGCCAGGCCGGCCAGGTTCTTCGGGCGCTTTCGATGCGGCTGGTAGCCGGCGATCGCATCGGCGACTTGATCGAGGGAGTCGAACCCCTCCGGCCTTTGGTGCATGAACGCCTGGATCTTCTCCACGCCCTCCGGCTCGAGCCGGGGCGCCACGTCCACCACCACGAGCGCTGTCGCATCAACGTGATCCTCGCCGACCGCGACCAGGCTGGTGCCCCCGCCCATGGACGCGCCGACCATCACCGCGCGTCGGCCGCCCAGGGCCGAGACGACCTTCATCAGGTCCTTCACCATGATGTCCTGCCCATAGTCGCCGTCGGGAGACCAGTCCGAGTCCCCGTGGCCGCGCGCATCGAATGCGATCGCGTAAAAACCGGCGGCTCCCAGTTTTTCACCCGCACCTTTCCAGGCATGGCGTGTCTGCCCGCCGCCATGCTGCAGCAACACCAGCGGTCCGGCAGGATCCCCCCATGAGTCGCCGGCGATGCGCACGCCACCCTCACCCGCCCACACATGCATGGGCTCGGGCGTGCCCGGCAATCTTTGTCCTGCGCTCATTGCGGTATGCGTCCTCGCTATGGATTGCCAATCGCCCGATTCCGAGCGCAAACTGACCCTAGAGTAACGCCTTAAGCCAAACGACGACAGGCATCCAGTGACGAACAAGTTCTCCCTTGCCGTATTCGCCAAGCGCGACTGCCCGACCTGCCAGCTCGTTGAGCCCGTGCTGCAGTCATTGTCCGCGGGCGACGCGAAGCTGACTGTGTACTCGCAGGACGACCCGGCTTTCCCGGAGCGCATCGACGGCGTGATCGATGATCGCGAACTTGCAGCGTCCTTCAAGCACGGCATCGAGATCGTGCCCACACTGATTCGCTTCGAAGATGGCAAGGAAACTGCGCGCACGGAAGGCTGGGATGTGAACGAATGGCGCCGGGTCACCGGCATCTCCGCTCTGGGCGCGGGACTGCCGCCGCACCGCCCGGGCTGCGGCTCGAAGAGCGTCGAGCCGGGCCTCGCCGAGTACCTCGAGGTCAAGTTCGGCGATCCGGGCCTGCGCTCGCGCAAAGTCGACCACGGCGACTACGACGATCCCATCGAGGTGTGCTTCGAGCGCGGGTGGAGCGACGGGCTGCCGGTGGTCCCGCCGACCGACGTGCGCGTGATGCGCATGCTGCAGGGGACCACGCGCAAGCCGGATGAAGTGATCGGCCTGATTCCCCCGAACCTCGCCGAGTGCACAGTGGAGAAGGCAGCGATCAATGCGGTCATGGCCGGGTGCAAGCCGGAGTACCTGCCGGTCGTGCTGGCGGCGGTCGAAGCGGCGCTCGAACCCGAGTTCACGCTGCACGGCCTGCTCGCAACTACGTATTTCTCCGGCCCGATCATCATCGTCAACGGCCCGGTCGCAAAACGCATCGGCATGAACTCGGGACTGAATGCGCTTGGCCAAGGCAACCGCGCGAACGCGACCATCGGTCGCGCGCTGCAGCTCATCGTGCGCAACGTCGGTGGCGGCCGGCCGGGCGAAACCGACCGCGCTACGCTCGGCGGGCCGGGCAAGTACACCTTCTGCTTTGCCGAGGACGAATCGGACGCGGGCTGGGAACCGCTCTCGGTCTCGCGCGGCTTTGCGCGCGGCCAATCCACCGTCACCCTCTTCCAGGGCGAAGGCGTACAGGGCATCGTGGACCAGAAGTCGCGTTCGCCCGCAGACCTCGCGCGCTCGCTCGCGCTGGGCCTGTGCGCGATCGGCCACCCGAAGCTCGCGCAGATGCAGCGCGCGATCCTCGTGCTTTCGCCGGAGCACTACGCGATCTTTGCCGAGGGCGGCTGGGACCGCAGGCGCATCGAAAGCGCGATCCTCGAGGCCACGGTACGGCCGGGCAAGGACCTCGTTGCCGGTGCCCAGGGCATCGGCGAAGGGCTGCCGGCCGCGTTCGCGGACAAGGGCGTGCCGAAGTTCTACGAGGACGGCCTCATGATCGTGCGCGCGGGCGGCCCCGCGGGCCTGTTCTCGGCGATCCTCCCGGGCTGGATCGCCGGACGCAACCGTTTCGAACTGCAACCCGTCACCAAGGAGGTCAGGCCATGACCGCAATGAACTGGATGCGCGACCCTACACCGGAGACCTCGCCGCTCAAGCGCGCGCGCTTGGCTCCGCCGCCCTCGCTCGAGGGCAAAACCGTCGCGCTCTTCGACATCGGCAAGACGCGCAGCAAGGAGTTCCTCGATCAGGTCGAGCGCCGGCTGCACGAGAAGAACATCAAGACGATGCGCACCGGCAAGCCGACCAACGCCAAGATCGCCACGCCGGAGATCCTGCAAAAGGTGGCCGAAGAAGCCGACGTGGTGCTCATAGGCTTATCGGACTGAGGCTCCTGCACGTCGTGCAGTCTGCACGACCTCATGAACCTCGACTCCCGCGGCATCCCGGGCGTCTCGGTGGTCACGACCGGATTTACCGATGCGGTGGCTGCGCAGTCGCAAGCGCTCGGGTTCGAGCCGGCGATCGTCTACGTCACCCACCCCATCCAGAACCGCACGCCCGAAGAGCTCGACCGCATCGCCGACGACGCTTTCGAGAAGGCCATGAAACTCCTCACTGCTTGAGCCCATGAACAGAATTCGCTCGACTACCCGCGTTCTCCGCCTTGCCGTCGATGGCATTCCCGCCAAGGCACGGCTCGAACTGGCGGCCTCGCCTCGTTTCGTATTCGTGCGTGACGGCGATGCCATCGTCCGCTGCGCGGGGTCGGCGGCATCGCTGGGCGCGGGAAGCGGATCGCAATCCACGCAGCCTTGCTCGATCGAAGGCGGCGCGGGAGGCGCGACCCTCCTGCGCTGGGAACTCGTCGAAGTTGGCACCCCTGCCTGGGGCGTTGAGCATTCCAGCGAACTGATCGCGCGCGAAGTCCGCCTGCCCGAACCGGGCGGATACCTGATGCGCGCCGACCGCGTCGACTTTCCGCTGGGCGGCATCGCCTACACGCACACCCATCGCGGCCCCGGTATAAGGTGCCTTCTCCGAGGTTCGATTCGCGTCGAGGCCGCGGGCGAGGTGCATGAAGTCAACCCGGGCGGCGCATGGTTCGAAAGCGGTCCCGACCCCGTGCTGGCAACCGCGTCCAGCCGCGAGCTCACCGGGTTCGCGCGGGTGATGATCCTGCCGCTGGACCTTAAAGGCAGGAGTTCGATCAGCTATGTGAACCCCGCGGACGCGGACAAGCCCAAGACCCAGAAGTACCAGGTCTTCGCCGACGAGCCGATCTGAGGCAAGTCCATTCATTGGGGCCAGGCTCAGTTTCTTGAATTGAGCCTGGCCCCTTTAAATTAGCGGTGCTCGAGGCGCGCCCTTGGAATGTCCTGCACATGCCCTCACTGCTCAAGATCGACCTGATTCGGCTCAAGGCAGGCGAGTACCGGCGCAAGGAGTTCGACCGGCGCCGCCAGGTGGATCTCGCCGGCATCCCCGTGTGGATCGTAACCGCCGAGGACCTCATCCTCTCCAAACTCGAATGGTCTCGCGACTCGCGCTCCGAGCAGCAGCGGCGCGATGTGCGCATGCTGCTGGGTGGCGTGCTCGATCGGGCCTATCTCGATGAATGGGCGCGGCGCCTGGATCTTGTCGAGTTGCTCGGGGAGGCCGGGCGTGAATGACACCAGTCCGGAAATCGAAGCGCTGCTTGGCCAGCGCTTCGCGGCGATGACCGGCGAAGAGCGCATGCTGATGGCGCTACAGATGTTCGAAACCGCCCGGCTGGTCGTGCTTTCGTCGCTCGACCCGCGGCTGGGAGAGTACGAACGGCGGCGCGAACTCGTGCGACGTTTCTATGGGGATGAGCTGGCGACGAAAGCATTTCCGCAACAACAAAATGGGGCCAGGCTCAATTGGAACTTAATTGAGCCTGGCCCCATTTAACCCGCATAGTCAGGTGGCGGAAGAGAGTGGGAGTCGAACCCACACAGGGACATCAGATGGCCCACACCGGGTTTGAAGTCCGGCCGCCCCACCGGGAGCGATTCCCTTCCGTTGTAATGAAAGTCTAACGCACTGGGTTTGCAGGCTGGCGTCCCAGGTACTCTGCGGCCGATATTGCGGCGGCCATACCCTCGGCCGTCGCGTGCGAAAGCAGTCCGCCATAGCCCGAACGCACAGCGCCCGCGGCGAATACGCCCGGCATGGAAGTCTGCAATGACGAATCCGTTTCAATGCATCCCGCCGCATCGCGCCTGATTGCTTCTGGCACGAACCCGCTCTCGGGCTCCAGACCGATGTAAGCGAATAATCCGGTGCAGGACAGTTCGGCGCCACCGCGAAACCTCACCGCTCGAACGGCTTTGTCCCCAAGCACGGCCTCGATCTGCACATTCAGGTGCACTTCGACATTCGAATGCCCGCCAAGACGGTCGACCAGGTGCTGCTGCGCCCGGAACTTGGCGCCTCGATGCACCAAATGCACTGTGCGCGCGAACTCGGTCAGCACGATGGCTTCCTGCAGCGCGGAATCTCCTCCGCCGACCACGACCACATCCTGTCCCTGGTAGAACGGGCCGTCGCAGTCCGCGCAGCGCGAGACGCCTTTTTCCTCGAGCTCCGCTTCGCCGGGCACGCCGAGCCGCTTGAGCCTCGCGCCCGAGGCGATGATCACGGAACGCGCTCGATGGCTGCCCGCGTCGCTCTTCACGACCAGGAGCTCGCCATCGCGTTCGATCGCTTGCGCGACAGCTGAAAGATTCTTCACGCCGAGCTTGGTGATTTGCATCATCAGTCCGGCGGCGAGATCGCTGCCCGAGCCGCTGAATTCACCATCGAGTTCGTTGATGTTGGTCACAAGGCCGCCGAAGAACAGGCTCTCCATCGTCGCCGTGACCAACCCGTCGCGCAGCGATTGGCGAGCCGCGGAGAGGCCAGTGACCCCCGTGCCGATGACCAGGACGTCGTAAGGTTCAGGCATGGGACCTCCCGAGCACGGCCGCATAGTCCTTGGCCACGACACGCAGGTCACCGATGCGCCGCGTGATGCCGATGCGGTCGAGGCTTTCGAGGAGCTCGATGGCGCGCCCGCGACCGATGTCGGTCCGGTCCCGCACCTGGGCCGCGCTGAACTTGCCGCCCGGCAGGCCTTTTGCGACGTCGGACGCGAGCGACGCGAAGGCTGCGAGCGTGCCGCGAAGATAAAACCGGTTGTCGGTGACACGCACGACCTCGCCTGTCTTCGCCTTGCGATGCAGGAAGTCCTTGAGTTGCGGTTCGCGGGTCTTTGCAGCCGCCGCAAGCTCGGCAATCGTCAATCCCCCGAATCCCGCGTCCGCGAGCAGCGGCTCCACCACGCCCCAGGCCTTCTCGTCCGCCGGATTGTCCGTGGCCACGTGACGCGGCAGGCGAGCGACCGAGCCGGCCGCCTCGAGCTGCTTGCGTTCGGCCAGCATGCGCAGGATCGCGGCGAAGGTCGCTGCGGCCAGTTGCGGCGCGCACGCCTTGCGAAGCGCGGCGACCTCGATGCCGGATGCCTGGGGCGAGTTCGCATGAAACTGCTTGAGTGCCGCCAGCACGCTCGTGCCAGTCGCTTCGATGGCTGCTCGCGGCAATCCGATGCGGGGGTCCTTGCCGATCACGGCCAGGGCGCCTTGATCGACCAGCTCGGCCAGCCGCCGGTCGTCGAGGTTGAACGTGCGCGCAAACCAGTCGAGGTCGACGCCCGCCGGGGTGCACGCCTGCAGTTCGCGGATCGCGAGCGCGGCCTCGCCGCTTTCGAGCGCCGCCAGCTGAGCCGCGCGCAAGGCTGCGCTGCGCCGACCGCGCTGCGCGGCCGGATCGATCACGACGCCGCCCCCGAGCGTGCGCATCGCCGACTGGTCGCGCACGATGAAGCGATCGCCGTTCAATGCGGCCACCGGCGTTTCGGTCACCAGCTGCACCAGCGCCGATTCACCGGGGCTCACGTTGCCGGCGCGGCGGATCGAAACCCGTGCGAGCACATCGCCGGCCCCGATGTGCAGGTGAACGGGCGTCCAGTGGGCCAGCGGCCGCGTCTGCGTTTCGAGGAGGCGCAGGCGAACCTCGATGCGCTGCGTGGGCGCGTGCAGCACGGGGTCCACCAGCCAGTCGCCGCGCATGACCTGCGCGACTTCCACGCCGGTCAGGTTGAGTGCACAGCGCTCTCCGACCGATGCGCCAGACGCGGGCTTGCCATCCTTCTGCAGGCCGCGCACGCGCACCTCGTGACCCGCCGGTGAGAGCAGCAGCTTGTCCCCCGGCACCACGGAGCCATTGAAGACCGTACCCGTGACGACCGTCCCGCTTCCGGCCACGCTGAACACCCGATCCACTGCATAGCGAAAACGCCGCCCCTGCTCCAGTCCGCGATGCGTCCCTGCTGCCGCTTCCAGCGCCGTGCGCAATGGCGCCATCCCCGCGCCAGTCAGCGCAGACACCGGGAAAACCTCAATGGCGGCCAGCCCCGTCGGCTCGAGCAAGGCGCGCACGCTTCGCGCCACTTCTTCGACCCGTTGCGGCGCAACCCGGTCGATCTTGGTGATCACCGCAAACCCGCGTTTCACCGACAACAGCTCGACGATATGCAGGTGCTCGATCGTCTGCGGCATCACGCCATCGTCCGCGGCCACCACGAACAGCACGAAATCGATGCCGCAGACACCGGCCAGCATGTTGCGCACGAAGCGCTCGTGGCCGGGCACGTCGACCAAGCCGATGGTCGCCCCGCTGCCTGTGCGCAGGTACGCGAAGCCCAGGTCGATCGAGATGCCGCGGGCTTTCTCTTCCGGCAAGCGGTCGGTGTCGACGCCGGTCAGCGACTTCACCAGCGCCGTCTTGCCGTGGTCGATGTGCCCCGCGGTCGCGACGATCATCGCTTCACCCCGCCGGTTTCAGTTGCGCGAGCTGCGCAACGAAACCCGCCTCGTCCTCGAGGCAGCGCAGGTCGAGGATGAATTCGCCCTCGGAGATGCGGCCGATGACCGGCACCGGCAGCACGCGGAACGCGCGTGCAATCGCATCGGCCGCGCCGCTGCGTCGCTTGCCGGCCGGAGTCGCGGCGACGCCAGCGCTTGGCAGCGTCTCCACCGGCAAGGCGCCGCTTCCGATCTGGCTGGCGCATTCGAGAACGCGCACCGATGCGTGCCCTTCGAGCGCTTTCGCCACGGCAGGCAGCACGCGATTAGCCACCGCACCGATCTCCTCGCGCTTGCGCGTGAGCAACCGCAAAGTGGTGAGCTCGGTCGCAAGCTTTTCCGGCTGCACATACAGCCGCAGCACCGCCTCGAGCGCCGCGAGCCTCACCTTGTCCAGCCGCAGCGCGCGCTTCATCGGGTTCCTGCGGATGCGCTCGATCAGATCGCGGCGACCCACGATCAACCCGCACTGCGGCCCGCCGAGCAGCTTGTCGCCGCTGAAGGTGACGATATCCGCGCCGTTGGCGATCGCCTCGCGCGGCGTCGGCTCGTGCGGCAGGCCGAAGTCCTCGAGGTCGACCAGCATGCCGCAGCCCAGGTCGTTGATCAGCGCGATGCCGTGCCCATGCGCAATCGCCGCAAGCTCGGCCTCGGGCACGGTCGCTGTGAATCCCTGCACCGAGTAGTTGCTCGTATGCACTTTCATGATCGCCGCAGTGCCGTTGCCGAGCGCACCCTGGAAATCCTTTGCATGCGTGCGGTTCGTGGTGCCGACTTCGCGCAGCTTGCAGCCGGCGCTGGCCATGATGTCCGGGATCCGGAACGAGCCGCCGATCTCGACCAGCTCCCCGCGCGAAACAATGACTTCCTTGCGGCGCGCCAATGCGTAGAGCGTGAGATACACCGCGGCGGCATTGTTGTTGACCGCAATCGCGGCCTCGGCGCCCGTGAGCCGCATGAGCCAGGCTTCGACGTGGTCATCGCGCTCGCCCCGGGCGGCGCCTTCGATTTCGTATTCCAGGTTGACCGGCCGCGACATCGCCTGCACGGCGGCTTCGATCGCGGCCTTCGGGTAGAGCGCGCGCCCGAGATTCGTGTGCAGCACGGTGCCGGTGAGGTTGAAGACCGGCCGCAGCGACGGCCGCATCAGCGTTTCGATCCGCGCGGCGCATTCGGCGGCGAGCGCCGGATTATCCGGGCTCTGCGTGCCATCCCCGGAGGATAGCCGCGTGCGCTGGTCGGCAAGGACCGCCCGCACCGCATCGACCAGCACCGTCCGTCCGTAGCGCTCGGCGAGCGACGTGCCTTCCGGCGAATGCAGAAAACGGTCCACCGATGGCAAGGATGCGCGCCCGCCGCGTGCCATGGCCGCCATTCAAGGTTTCCAGATCCGCGCCGCGCGTGAGCGCCGGATGGCAGCGTCGCGGGTGGCGAGCGGCATTGCATGCGCGCGGGCAGTCGCGACAACGAGCCGGTCGGCCGGGTCGCCGTGAAACGACGCGGGCAGCGCGTCGAGCGCGAGCACCACTTCGAGGTCGAGCGGCAACACCGAAATCATCCGCTCATCGGTCGCGCGGGCGAGCCATTCGGCAAACGCAAGCGGCAGATCGAGCTTCCGCTTGGCATGCAGCACCTGGGCTTCCCACAGGCTGATCGCCGGCAGGAACAGCTCGCGGCGAACGGCTTTTGCATCGAGCGCGTCGCGTTCGGCGCGCGACAGCGGCGAGCCCGGCGTCAGCCACCATACCCAGATATGGGTGTCGAGCACTACGCTCAACGCAGGGACTCGAAGTCCTCGTCGCGCAGTACCGACTCGCCCGGCTCGGCGAGCAGGCGCCCGCCGAGCGCGCGCAATTGCTCCCAGGGCTTCAGGCTGCCGGGCGCCGCGGCCGACCCCGGAGGATTCAGGCGAGCGACCACCTTGCCGCGGCGCGTGATGGCGACCGGCTTGCCGGTATCTTCCACGCGGCGGATGATCTCCAGGCAGCGATGCTTGAACTCCGTGACTGAAATGTCCATATTCAAATTGTAAATGGCCATTGTCAGATAATCAACCGCGATAGGGGCGGGCTGCGAACCTGCAGTTTCGCGCCTCCGGCCCCTCCCGTAGACTGGCCGCATGCAGAAGATCCTCGAGGGCGTGATGGTGCTGGACCTCACGCGCTTCTTTTCCGGGCCGCAGTGCACGCTGCTCCTCGCGGGCATGGGTGCCGAGGTCATCAAGATCGACGACCCGAAAGGCGGGGACCCGATCGCCTTTGCGCCGCCGTACGACGGGCCCGAAGGAATCTCGCTGGATCGCAGGACCGGCAAGGACATGGGCCTCGCCTACCTCAAGCGCCAGCGCGGCAAGAAATCGGTCACGCTCGACCTCAAGTCGGCCGACGGGCGCGCGATCTTCTTCGAGATGGTGAAGAAGGCCGACGTGGTGGTGGAGAACTTCCGCGCCGGCGTGTCGACGCGCCTTGGCATCGACTACGCGGCGTTGAAAGCCGTGAACCCGAAAATCATCTATTGCGCGCTGACGGGTTACGGCTCGAGCGGCCCGTCGAAAGACGACAAGGCCTACGACCTCATGGTGCAGGCGGCCGTGGGGCTTATGAGCATGACCGGCCAGCCCGGCGAGCCGCCGGTCAAGACGGCATCCGCGCTTTCGGATGCGATCGCCGGGGTCTTCGCTTCCAACGGCATCGTCGCCGCGCTGTTTCACCGTGAGCGCACAGGCGTTGGCCAGGCCATCGACGTGGCCATGGCCGATTGCCTGTTCTCGCTGATCTACGACGAGCCGATCGACTGCTACGAGCAGCTCGGCCTCGCGCCGCGCCAGGGCAATCGCATCATGCGTTTTTCGCCCTTCAATATCTTCCGCGCGAAGGATGGCTGGGTGGCGATCGGCGCCGCAACGCACGGCGATTGGCTATCCCTGCTGGAAGCGATGGGCCGCGCCGACGTGAAGGACGATCCGAACATGATGGAAATCGGCTGGCGCATCGCCAACAACGACGCGGTCGATGCGCTCGTAACGCAATGGACCGCGCAGAAAGCCAAGGACGAGATCGTCGAGGCGCTCGGGCGCGCCGCAGTGGCCTGCAGTCCCGTGCGCTCGACCGACGAAGTCATGCGCTGGCCGCAACTGCTGGAGCGCGAGATGATCGTGAGCCTCGTCAATCCGCTGACCGGCGAAGCCTCTCCCGCTTCGGCCCCCGGCTTCCCGATCAAGTTCAGCCTGACTCCCGCGGGTTACGACACGCCGGCGCCAGTGCCCGGCGCGCACAGCGAAGAGATCTTCGCGCGCTTCGCGAACCTTTCGCCCGCCGACGTGAAGCGGCACAGGAGCAACGGGGTTATATGATGATGAACATGAAAATCAGCAAGGACGTGGGCAGCCTATGACCAGCGCGATCTCCAGCGCGGTCCTCGAAGTCGAGGACGCTTTCGAAGCCAACGAGCTGTTCCAGCGCAACGGCTGGACCGACGGCCTGCCGGTCGTCCCCCCGACCGCGGAGGGCGTGCGGCGTTTTCTGGCTGCCGCCAGGCTGCAGGCGAACGACACCATCGGCGTCGAGCCCGTCCGCCGCCGCCGCATTTCCGCCGAGAAAGTCGCGATTGCGGCGCTGATGGCCGGCTGCCTGCCGGAGTACATGCCGGTCGTGGTCGCGATCATCAAGGCGCTCTGCAGACCTGAGCTGGGGTTGCATGGCAGCACGGCGAGCACCGGCGGCAGCGCGCCCTTCATCGTCGTCAACGGGCCGATCCGTACCGCGCTCGGCATGAACACGACCCACAACGCGCTTGCGAATGCGAGCCGCGCAAACGCGACCATCGGCCGCAGCATCCGGCTTTTCCTGATCAACGTGCTCGGCGGCGTGCCGGGACAGCTCGATCGCTCGACGCTTGGCCACCCGGGCAAGTTCACGTTCTGCGTCGCGGAGGACGAGGAAGGCACCACGTGGACGCCGCTCTCGGTCGAGCGCGGGATCCCCGCAGGCACCTCCGCCGTCACGGTGATGGCGGTCGAGTCACCGCACCAGATCATGAACGAGTGGACGCACGATCCGAAGGACCTCTGCGACACCTACGCCGCCGCGATGCGCGGCAACATGCTCACCTACTCGATCTGGGAAGGCAACTACGCGGTCGTCATTCCCAAGCAGCATCGGGATATCTTTGCCGAGGCGAGCTGGACCAAGGCCCACATCCGCGAATACGTTTATGAAGTCGCGCGCGTGAAACGGGGCGAATGGCGCACCGTCGGCAAGGCGGCGGTGGCCGGACGCAAGAACGAGGAGCAGGTCTACCGCGCGCTGCGCACGCCCGACGACTTGCTCGTCATTGCGGCCGGCGGCCCTGCCGGAGGATTCGCGGCCATCGTGCCGCCGTGGTACGGGAAGAAATCGCTGGCCATCACCGAACCGATCATTTAGTCATAACCACGCTTAACCGAAGGAGAAGCACACATGACCCTGATGGTCCTGGACCCACGGCAAGTTCCCGAAGGCGAGGCGCTTCGCCTCGCCCCCGCGCTGCCTTCGCTCGAAGGCGCGGTGGTGGGAATGATCGACAACGCCAAAATCGGCACCGAGCGCCTGTTCGACTTCATCGAAGAGATCCTGCGCAAGGACTACGGCGTGCGCGAGTTCATCCGCCGCCGCAAGCCCGATGCGAGCCGACCGGTGCCGCCCCAGATGCTGGCGGAGATGAGCGGGGCCGACGCGGTCCTCTCCTCGACCGGCGACTGAGGCAGTTGCTCGTCGTGCAGTCTGCACGACGCCATCGAAGCCGAGCGGCTGGGCATCCCGGCGGTTGCGATCATCACCGACCGCTTTATTCGCAGCGCGGAGGTGATGGGCGAGCTCAACGGCTTGCCCGGCTATCCGTTCGCGGTCATCACGCATCCCGTTGCCAACAACGACGACGCCACGCTGCGCGAGAAAGCGCGCGTCGCGGTGGACGCGATCATTCCCCTGCTCATGAAGCGCAAGGAGTAAGTGGCAGCATTTTGACTGGAGAATGGCTACTGGAGCGGACAAAAGTCAATAATTGGCAGTATTTCTCATGCTGACCCTGGTATCGATGCTGCAGCGTTCCGAGCTGCTGTACGGCGGCGGCATCGCGGTTCGCGACCCCGGGGGCAACCTCACCTGGCGAGACTACATCGACCGAAGCGCTCGCGCGGCGGGCATGTTGCGCGGCCTGGGACTGCGCGCCGGCGATCGGTTCGCGATCCTTGCGCGCAATTCGGCGCGCTATGCGGAACTGCTGCACGCCGCGTACTGGTCGGGCGCCGTCCCGGTCCCGGTCAACTTCCGCCTCGCGCCCGCCGAGATCTCCGCGCTGATGGAGGACGCCGACTGCGCCGTGCTCGCGGTCGAGGAAAGCTTCGCCGGGCTCCTGCTGCAGCCTCCGCTCGACGCCTGGCGCGCGCGGGCATTTTCGCTGGGGGCCGCTTCGCCGTCCGGGTTGCCTTGCTATGACAGCCTGCGCGACGCCGCGGCGCGGCTCGATCCGCACGATTCCGCTGAGGAAGACGACGCGATCCTGCTCTACACGGGCGGCACGACAGGTCGCGGCAAAGGAGTGCGGATCTCGCACCGGAACGTGATGGCGAACGCGCTCCAGCTCGCGCGGACGATGTCCGTCACCGGCGGCGATCGCTACCTGCACGTCTCGCCGATGTTCCATTCGACCGACCTCAAGGCGACGGCGGTATCGATGCTCGGCGGCGGGCATGTCTACCTCCCGGAGTTCACGCCGCGCGCGGTGCTCGCCGCGATCCAGCAGTACGGCATCACGATCGGGAGCCTCGTGCCCACGATGATCCTGCGCATCCTGCAGGACGCGTCGTTCGGCCAATTCGACCTCGCCACGCTTAGGCTCATCAGCTATGGGAGCTCACCGATGCCGGCAGAACGGATCCGCCGCACGATGCAGGCTTTTCCGGGGGTGGGCATGCAGCAGGTCTATGGACTGACCGAGACTTCGCCGGTCCTCGCGATCCTCGACGAGGACGATCATGCGCGCGCCCTCGCCGGCCGGGAAGACCTGCTCGCAGCGGGCGGCCGTACGCTGCCCGGGCTCGACGTGCGCATCGTGGACGGCGGCGGCGAGGACGTTCTCCCGGGCCAGTCGGGCGAGATCATCGTGCGCGGGCCGCAGGTGACCCGCGGATACCACAATCGCCCCGCCGAGAACGCCGCCGTGTTCCGCAACGGCTGGTTCCATACGGGCGACCTCGGGCGGCTGGACGACGAGGGCTACCTGTTCGTGCAGGATCGCAAGAAGGACATGGTCATCACCGGCGGCGAGAACGTGTACACGTCGGAAGTCGAGGCCGCGATCTGCAGGCATCCGGCCGTGCTCGAAGCCGCCGTGGTCGGCACGCCCGACGAGCGCTTCGGCGAGGCACTCTGCGCAGTGATCGTGCCCGCCCCGGGCACAGCGCCGACGCCTGAAGACATCATCGAGCACTGCCGCAAGCACATCGGCGGCTACAAGATCCCGCGCCGGATCGAGTTCGCCAAGGCCCTGCCGAAAAGCGCGATGGGCAAGGTCCTGAAGGAAACTCTGCGGCAGCGAATGCGTGAATCGCCCGCCGTACCCGAATAGCAAAACAAGGAGACTGTAATGCGCGCTTCAAGAGTCCTGCCGACCGCTCTGCTCGCCTTCGCCGCGGCGTTCGCCGCGCCCGCGCTTCACGCGCAGGCTTTCCCCTCGAAAGCCGTGCGCATCATCGTGCCCTATCCCGCGGGCGGCAGCACCGACGTGCTGGCGCGCGCGCTCGCCAACGACCTCACGCAAGTGTGGAAGCAGCCGGTCGTGGTCGAGAACATCGGCGGGGCGGGGTCGATCATCGGCACCGAGCGGGTCGCGGGCTCGCCTGCCGACGGCCACACGCTGCTGTTCACGATCGACCCAACGGTGGTCGCCAACCGTTTCCTCTACAAGAAACTGCCGTACGACCCGGACAAGAGCCTCGTGCCGATCTCGATGATCGCGCGCTCCGGCCAGTTCATCATCGTGCACCCGTCGTTTCCCGCCACCAGCCTGCGCGAGCTCGTGGAGGTGGCGCGCGGCTCGCCCGGCAAGATTGCCTACAGCTCCTACGGGCACGGGGCGCACCCGCACCTGGTGTTCGAAACCCTCGCCAAGCGCGAAGGCCTCAAGTTCCTGCATGTGCCGTACAAAGGCATCGCGCCCTCGACCGCGGCCGTCGTGGCGGGCGAAGTGCAGATCTCGGTCGGCAGCCCAGCCGCGACCGGCGCGATGGTCAAGGCGGGGCGCTTGCGCGCGATCACGCTCACCGGCCCGACGCGCGCCAGCCGCTTCCCGGACGTTCAGACCTCGGCCGAGGCCGGCTTCCCCTATATCAAGGCGATCATCTGGTTCGGCCTTTTCGCGCCGGGCGGCACCGAGCCGCGGATCATCGAGCGCATCTACCAGGACGTGACGGCGATTGCGAAGCGCCCGGACTTCACCGAGAAGCACATCGACGCGCTGAGCCTGGAGCTCGTTGCGAACACCCCGGCGGAGTTCGCCGCGGCGATCCGCACCGATGTCGAGAACATCGGCGAGATGGTCAGGGCCGCCGGCGTGCAACCCGAATAAGCCAAGGACCCACCATGATTGCATCGATTGCCGTGCCGGAGCGGCTGCCCCGCCTCACTTCCGGCGGATTGCCGCGCAAAGCCAGCGAGGATTTCCTGGCGACGCTGTCGGCCTGGGAGGCGGCGACGGATTTGCATGCGGTGCCACCAGGCGCGCCTCGCGTGCCTTCGCTCGAAGCCGATACCGCGATCGTGCAGACGGTCTGCGCGCAAGGCCGCGGTTTGCTCGGCAGGCTCCCGCTGCGTTCGAGGCGCGATGCCTCGCAGAAGGACGCCGGATTCGCCCTCGTCCACCTGCTGGCAAACGCCTGCTGGCGTTTTTTCCGCCGCAACGCTGTCCCGCTCTATCGTGAGCTCACCGACGAAGGCCGCCGCTCGCTGCGCGTCGGCGAACTCGCGTGGGAAGCGGCTGCGCGCGTGCCGGGCATCCTCCCCACCGAGGCCGAGCTCGCCGAGGAAGGCCGGCACATGCAGCAGGACAAGGACGGCCTCGAGATCACTCAAGGCATCTTCTTCAGCCACGTGCTCGGCGACCTGCGTGCCGGATCGCATCTCATCCGCGCAATGATGCGGCCGATGCCCGAGGCGATGGAACGCCTGGAGGAGTTTCGCCGCACGGGCAAGGCCGATCTTGGCACGGTGAAAGTCGCGGTCGAAGGCCAGACCGGCTATGTCTACCTGCACAACGAGCGCTACCTCAATTCGGAGGACGACACCACTGTCGGCCCGCTCGAGGCCGCGATCGACCTCGTGCTCCTGCACCCCGACGTGCGCATGGGCGTGCTTCGCGGCAGCGTCGTGGATCACCCGAAGCACAAGGGCAAGCGCATCTTTTGCTCGGGCATCAACCTCACGCGCATCTACCAGGGCAAGCAGAGCTACCTCTCCTTCCTCTACCGCCAGCTCGGCATGCACGCCAAACTCCTGCGCGGCATCCTGCCGGAGGATGAACCGGACAGCCTCGACGCGCCCCTGAACGAGCCCGAGCAGACGCTCGAGAAGCTCTGGGTCGCAGTGGTCGAGACGTTTGCGATCGGCGGCGGCTGCCAGCTCCTGCTGGTGGTCGACTACGTGATCGCCGAGTCGGGCGCCTACTTCAGCCTGCCCGCGCGCAAGGAAGGCATCATCCCGGGCGCCTCGAACATGCGACTGCCGCGGTTTGTGGGTGAGCGCCTCGCGCGCGAGGCCATCATGTTCGACCGCATTTTCCATGCGGACACGCCGGAAGGGCGGCTCATCGCCAACCAGGTCGTGCAGCCCGGCGCGATCGACGATGCCGTGCGCGAGTGCGTAGCCAACGCGGTGGGCTCCGGCATGATCAGCGCCGGCGGCAACCGCAAGGCGATGCGCGTCCAGGCCGAGCCGCTGGAACTGTTTCGCAGCTACATGACGACTTACGCGGTCGAACAGGCGTTCTGCCACCTGAGCGAGCAGCTCGTGCAGAATCTCGAGAAGCACTGGAACGCCAAGGCACGCAAACTTTGAAAATGGACCTGCAAGCATGAACTCCCCCTCTTTTGCGGCGACGGCCGCCGCACTGACCGAGCCGCTCGACTGGCCCGAGGAAGGCGTGGCGCGCGTGCCTTTCCGCGTGTTTTCGGACGCGGAAATCTACGCGCTCGAGCAGGAGCGCATCTTCCGGGGCCCGATCTGGAATTTCCTTTGCATGGAAGCCGACGTGGCCAAGCCCGGCGACGTTCGCACCACCTGGGTCGGCGAGACGCCGGTGGTCGTCACGCGCGATCACGACCTCGAGCTGCACGCGATGATCAACCGCTGCGCGCACAAGGGTGCGCTGGTGTGCCTCAAGCAGCGGGAGAACCGCGAGTCGCTCACCTGCGTGTATCACGCATGGAACTACGGCCTCGACGGCCGGCTCAAGACCGTCGCCTTCCGCAACGGGATCAAGGGCAAGGGCGGCATGCCGGAGGACTTCGATCCTTCGAAGCATCGCCTGCAGCCGCTGCGCGTCGCGACTTTCTGCGGGCTGGTGTTCGGCACCTTTTCCGAAGAAACGGAGTCGCTCGAGGAGTACCTGGGCGCGCCGATGTCGAAATTCCTCGCGCGCAACCTCGGCCGCCCGCTCAAAGTCCTCGGCGTGCACAGCCAGATGATCCACAACAACTGGAAGCTCTACGCCGAGAACGTGCGCGATTCCTACCACGCCACGCTCTTGCACACGTTCTACACGACCTTCAACGTGAACCGCCTCGACATGGACGGCGGCATCATCCTGTCGGACAAGAAGTGGCACCACATCAGCTACACCAAGCGCGCGACACTCGCGGCGGAGAAGGAATACGACTCCGTCCACTCGAGCCAGTTCAAGTCCGACCTCGCCGGGCCCGAGCTGCTCAAGGCGTGGGACGAGTTCGAGGACGGCATCACGCACAGCATCCAGACCGTGTTCCCGACGCTGGTGGTGCATTTCACGCTCAATTCGCTCGCGGTCCGGTATTTCGTTCCGCGCGGCGTCGACAAGACGGAGCTCTACTGGGTCTTCCTCGGCTACGAGCGCGACGACGCGGAGCAGCAAGAGATGCGCGTGATGCAGGGCAATCTCACCGGCGCCGCGGGGCTTGTGTCGCTCGAGGACGGCTGCATCAACTCTTTTGTCCAGCGCGGCACGCGCGCCAGCCCCGAGGCCGAGGCGTTCATCGAGATGGGCGGCAAAGTGGCCGAGTCGAACGAATCCTCGCGCGCCACCGAAGCCTCGGTGCGCGGGTTCTGGCACGGGTACCGCAACATCATGGGTTTTCACTGAATGAATGCGCAAGAGGCCGCGCTCGACCCCTCGACCTGGCTCAAGGTCGAATCCTTCCTCGCCGACTACGCGCATCGTCTCGACGACGGCCTGATCGACGAGTGGACCGGTTTCTTCACCGAGGACGCGACCTACCAGATCACGACGCGCGAGAACCACGAGGCCGGCTACCCGATCGGCATCATGCTCTGCAAGGGCAAGGGCATGATGGAAGACCGCGTGCTCGCGCTGAAAACCGCCAACGTCTTCGAGCCGCACACCTACTGCCACATCGTCGGCCGGCCGGACCTGAAGGAGGCGTCGCCAGGCAAGCTGGCCGCGCGCTCGAACTTCGTCGTGTACCGCACGATGGAAGACGGCGAGGCGAGGCTCTTCGCCTCCGGCAAGTACCTCGACCGCATCGTCGTGGAGGGTGGCCGGCCCAGATTCCGCGAGCGGCGGGTGTTACTGGATTCACGCAGGATCGATGTGTTGCTGGTGTATCCGCTATAGACCGGCCCAAAGGCTAGATCATTGAATCCTTGATTGCTAGTTCGCTGCTTTCTTTGAATTGCATGTGGCGCACAGAATTTGCGCATTGCTCAGGTCAGTCCGTCCGCCTTTTGTGTGTGCCCTGATGTGATCCATTCGAACATCGTTCCAAGTTAACGCCTTGCGACACTTTGAATTCCTGCAAGCCTTGTCCTTCGAGCTATGCCAAAGCAATTGCTTCTGTTCCAGGGAGAAGATCCGTTTGCTGTCCTTGCGCGGATAGATCGAATGCAAAAGCTGTTCGATAATCTTCACACGGGCCTTGCGATGACGGGCGGTGTCCGTTCCCGCTTGAACTGAATTGTGATATTCGCGCGCTGTCGATGTGAGTTGGTAGCGCTCACCAGTCCGGAAAGCATCGCGATATCGGGCCAACTCGAGGCTGAACTGATTCAGAACCTTGAAGGCCAACGCAGTCGCCCGCCTGTCCTTCAGTTCGTAGCCATCTCTCTTCATCTTCCAGACGGCGAAAAATAGAGCATAGAAGTCCGATGCCTTGTTAAAACGCGTAGTTTTAAGCTGTGGCAACTGCTTCCTTATGAGATCGAGGGTTGATTTCACTTCTCTGGACAATCTACCAATTGTGTTTTTATTGACAGATTCATTGCTCATGACCTTATCGAGTGTTTTCTTACGGTCCAATACCGACTCAAACTGGATCGTCAGCATCAATTCAGTGATCAACTCAACTGCTTTCATCCGGGTGATCTGACCGGAACTGAGAATTCCCATATCGCGGAAGTAGCCCTCGTACTTCTTAGATTTGGCGATCGATTCCGACGCCAGCAAGAGGCCACTGTTCTTGTACCACCTGGCATGTCGAATCTCTTGACCGCTCAGTTTCTTGCCAGTGGAATTTATTCGAATGAATACCAGCTCAATATCTGGCAGCCCCCCCCGAACAATTACGACCGGGAATTCATATGATAAGAATTGTTTCGTGACCTTCGGTTCAAATTTTTGAAGTTCTTTCCAAGTCCATTCGTCGAAATCTTGATTTAACCATTCGCCATTCGTCTCACACTTCACAACGAGCGGCATGCGTTTTCTGGTAAAGGCGAGAAGTGATTCTATTCGCTGCTTGCCATCGATCACGTCAAATATGACCTTATGTCCTTCTTTGTGCTCCCACAGGAATAGATTCGGCAATGGCATCTGTCGAACGATCGTATCAATCAGTGCCTTCTGGTCCTTTGGCTGCCAGACCGATGAGCGCTGGAATCCCGGCTCAAGATTGAGCTTTCCTTCCTCACGCAAAGCCAGCAGTCGCTTTATTGAGAACGAGTCGTGCTGTTTCGAGAAATTCAAGATTTCCGTCCCGAGTTTGGGTCAACTTGTATTTGGAAGATTCAGCTTCTACGAGTTTGCCGTGTCACATACTGCTTCAGCACCCCGTCCATGCGAGCCTGCCAGCCGTCACCCGTCGACTTGAAGTATTCGAGAACTTCCTGGCTGTAGCGCACGGATATCAGCTTCTTCGCCTTTCCTGTCTTCGGGCGGCCGCGCAACGCATACATCGGCACCATTGCTTTTAGTTGGGCCGTCGTCAGCGGCTGTGCGTCAGGGTCGGCTTTTGCCGCGGCGGTAATGGCCCGGTCTTCCCGCGTCGTGGGCATCACGACGAAAGGCCGCTTAACCGGCCTGGATGCTTTGGACATAGTGTTTCACCTCGCGACGATTGGCTCGGCGCAGGCTGATGATTCTCCGCACCTCGCCACGATCCACAAAGGCCACGTAGTCTGTCTC
>ENA-ORBV01003412-ORBV01003412.1-microbial-mat-metagenome-genome-assembly--contig:-NODE-3412-length-31784-cov-13.455388_pt1 | contig 31784 bp, 23 predicted proteins | sample MGYA00237777_ERZ505514 | MGnify/ENA primary metagenome ERZ505514 (study PRJEB26160, sample SAMN06269048) | microbial mat metagenome | isolation source: Oligotrophic lake microbial mat | place... | reverse complement strand
TTTTTCAAGCAGAAGACGGCATACGAGATTCGCCTTAGTCTCGTGGGCTCGGAGATGTGTATAAGAGACAGTTACCGTTACAATGGTCGAGTGAATCTCCGTGGAACCATCGCCGCCTTGGCGGCAATCGCCCTTCTACTGACCCTGTGGCCGCTTTCGGCAAGCCAGGGACAGTCACCACCCGCATCAGGCACGGGAGAGATTTCCCTCCGCGTGGCACAGTTTGGACTTTCAGGCTTCGCCCGGCCCGGCGACTGGGTGGGGATCGAACTCAAGGTCACCGACTCCGCCGCCCAGCCCCGAAACGTTCTGCTCCGCATCCATATCCCAGACAGCGACGGCGACTCCGCCCTGATGAAGCGGGTCATCGTGGCGAACCCGGGCGTCGAACAAAGTGCCTGGCTCTACGCCCACCTGCCGTTCAACGTGGACGCGGGGACAACCTTCAAAATCACCGCGCACGAAGCAATCGATTCTGGGAACGGCGTTCCCGGAGAAGATGGCACGCAGTACATCCCCGGCCGGATGCTCGCCTCACTCGCCTACCCCATGGGCAACCCCGCGCTCAGCACGCAGGGAATGATCGGCGTGGTCGGAAGCAACTCCGCGGGCCTCGATCAATACCAAGCCAACTTCATCTCCACCGGAGGCTTCGCGCCCACCGGCCACGAACTCACAAAAATCGTGAGCGGTCTGGCTCCGGGTCTGGCCCCGGGGCGTTCCATCGGAACCTTGCCAGATCGCTGGCACGGGCTCGCGGCGTTTGAAGCGATCGTCTGGACCGGCGCATCCAGTCAGGAACAGCCCCTCACTCTCACAGCCCCACAGGCCGATGCCATCCGGGAGTGGGTCGAGCGCGGCGGTCACTTCATCGCAATCATCCCCCCCGCGGGGCAGTCCTGGGTTGATGTTCCAGGTAATCCCTTGTCCTCGATCATGCCGGAAGTAGCCCTGCAGCGCAACGACGGTGTCGATCTCAACACCTATCGGCAGCTTCTTTCACGCCGTTCGGATGTCGCTCTTCCCAACAACGTGGTGATGCACTCCTTCACTCCGCGATCCGGCACCGAGCGCTATACCGCCATCCCGATCCTGAATGGTCCCGATGGCAAAGCAGTGGTCGTTCGCAGGCTCGTCGGAACCGGCGCGGTCACGCTCATCGGCTTTGATCTCACAACCCGCCAGATCGCTGACGTTTCCGGAGCTCTCCACGCGGATCTCTTCTGGCACAGAGTGCTCGGCAAGCGATTGCCACTCCTCAGCCCCGCCGACCTGAACTCTGAAACGAGACCTACCGCCGTTGGCACCAATACGCCACCCCCCCCCAAGTGGATCGGCGGCCGCGCTGATGCGGACCTCGATGGACCGATCGGTCCCGCGATCACCCGTTCCGCAAAGGCCGCGGCCGGTCTTCTGCTGGCCTTTGTGGTCTTCCTGCTGTACTGGCTGCTGGCAGGACCGGTGGGCTTCTACGCACTCAAGGAACGAAACCTCAAGCACTATTCCTGGCTCGGTTTCGTCGTCGCGGCGGGCATCTTCACGGCCATCGCCTGGGGTGGCGCAAACGTCCTTCGTGGTCGTCGCATCGAAGGCCAGCACCTCACCTTCGTCGACCACGTGTACGGCCAATCGAATCAGCGGATCCGCAGTTGGTTCACGCTCCTCCTGCCGACCTATGGCACCCAGCGCATCGCCATCGGCGAGGCGGCCGACACCGATCGATGGAAGCACGCACTGACTTCCTGGGAGCCATTCACAAGCACCGGCGGCTCGGGTCTCGCCTCGTTCCCCGATGCACGCCCGTATGAAGTCGATGCCCGCTCTCCCTGGCGGCTCGATGTCCCCGCCCGCGCAACCACGAAGACCTTTCGCGCCGACTGGGCAGGGGGGTTGCCCGCAAACTGGGGCATGATCACGCCCCGCAGCGCCGACGGCGCAAGCGTCGGACTCGGCGAGGAACTCCAGCTCACGCGTGATCCTGATGTCTTCAACCGGTGGCGAATATCCGGTAAGCTCACCCACGGCCTGCCCTCGGCGCTCGAAGATGTAACCGTCATCGTGGTCGTCGGGCAGGACACACTTCCGCTGCCTCGCAACTCCCGCATCATGTATAGCGATGGCCGCCTCCAGGCACGCGCGTGGGACTTTGCCGCGCCAGCCAACAAGCCTTGGCTGCCGGGCGAAGAGCTCGATCTGGCAGTGGTCACCGGCAGCGACGGCAGCGCCTCCCGCATGGAGATCACCCGCCTGCTCGACCGCATCGTTCCCAAGCCGCCATCCATGGGTGGTCAGTCGCCCATGCTCCTTGCCGAGCGCAATGTTGTCGAATCGCTCATGGCTCTCTCGTTGTTCAGCATCCTCAATCCGCCCGAACCCAACCAATCAGGCACGCAGACTCTCGCCCGACGCTCCGCCGCGCACACGCTCGATCTGGCCCGGTGGTTCACCCAGCCCTGCATCATCGTCATCGGCCACCTGTCCGCCGATGCGCAGGGCAACGGCATCGAGTCGCCCCTCCCTGTCTCCGTGGAAGGGGCCCCGAGCGACACCACGCGCAAGCGAATCCTCGGCCGCACGGTCATCCGATGGGTCTATCCCCTCCCGCCGGCTCCGCCGGGGTTCGCGGTCGCTCCTCCGGATTTCAACTCGCCGGCAGGCGCACCCGTTCCCGCCGACCCGTCGGACGCGCTCGACACCCCGGCGCCAGACACCAACCCCTGACCTCGCCACGCTCCCTCTCTCGAATTCCCGCCGTGCCGCCCGATCGCACCCATTACCCTTCTCTGCAGAGCCCAGCTCCTCGCAGCCCGTTCAGGAGACCCCGCAAGTGCCGATGATCGAAACGATCAACCTGACCAAGCGCTACGGAGATCTGGTCGCGCTCGACTCTCTCAATCTCGCCATCGAACAGGGCGACTGCTTCGGCTTCATCGGTCCCAACGGCGCGGGCAAGACGACCACGATCAAGATTCTCGCCACGCTGCTCAAGCCCTCTTCCGGTCAGGCGATGATCGATGGCCTCACCGTCGGCTATCAGAACCGGCAGATCCGTCCGCTCATCGGCTACGTGCCGGATTTCATGGGCGCTTACGAGGACATGGTCGTCACCGAGTACCTCGAGTTTTTCGCCGCCTGCTACAACATCCACGGGCAGCAGCGCAAGAAGGTCGTCGCCGACGTTCTCGATCTGACCGACCTGAACTACAAGGCCACCGCCGAGGTGAACTCCCTCTCCCGCGGCATGCAGCAGCGGCTTTCGATCGCGCGTGTCCTCCTCCACGATCCCAAAGTCCTGCTGATGGACGAGCCCGCCTCCGGCCTCGACCCCCGCGCACGCATCGAGATCCGCGAGTTGCTCAAGGAACTCAAGCGGATGGGCAAGACCATCATCATCTCCTCGCACATCCTGCCCGAACTCGGTGAGCTCTGCAACGTCGTCGGGATCATCGAGCGTGGCCAACTCCTCTTCTCAGGATCCGTGCAGCAGGCCATGACCCGCGCACGCGTCGGAAATGTGGTGCACGTCGCCGTGGCTGATCGCACGGCCGCGGCAGTCAAGGTCCTCCAGGCAATGCCGGGAGTGGCCAAGGTCACCGTTGTCGAGGGCCAGCCCGCTCCGAAGGGGATGAACGGCACCGCCGCCCACTGGGACGGCCGCGTCATCCACATTCACTTTGACGCCGATGCCAAAGCGGATGTCACGGATGTCCCCAACCTGTTGATCAATCAAGGGTTCCGCATACTCCTCTTCACCGAAGAGGCGGTCAACCTCGAGACCGCATTCATGCGACTGACCAAGGGCGCGGTGCAGTAGGTCAGCTCCGTAGCCTCACTTTCAACACGCGGTGCCCGTTGAATCCGGCAGACACGCCGCTTAATCGAGATTTTGCGGATTTCAGGCTTTCGCTGCGCCTCGCGCCCCGGCATAATCATCCCGCCGGTGTACTTCCCCTTCGGGATGGTCGTCGAGGGTCGGAGAGAGACCTTGCGAGTTTCGCCGCTGAGCATCATCGCGATCACTCTGCTGGCTCCGCCAGCCATGGCCGATGTTGCGTACTTCAACGATCACGCGGCATTCACGCTCCAAAATCTCGATCGCGGCGGGTTCCTCCGAGAAACCCAGACGTTTGAAGAAGCGTTGATGGAAAGCGGCAAGGCCCCCTTCCCCGATGCACTGACCAGCGGGGTCCCCCACTCCCCTGTGTTCCCAAATGGCCTTGCGGCCTCCGGCCTCACCATCCAGACCAATCGCCTCGCCGGACCGCTCGCCCCTGTCGATCAGCCTTCAAGTATTTCTCAGGCCCTGTTCGCTGTTGGCCACGGCGCAATCGGCGCGACAAGCGTCAAGGTTGGAGAAGACCTGAGCATCCTCTTCGGCATCGAGTGCAGCATCGATCTGCTCTTTGACTCGGACAATCTCACCGCTATCGGGCTGGATCTTTCCCGCTTCCAGGCGTTCGGCACCGCCGGCTGGCATATCGGCATCTTTGACGCCAACGACGCTTTGATCGGGCAGTACCTCTTCGACGGCGTCATCGCCGCCGAACCCGCCAAGAACTTTTTCGGCGTGTGGTCCTCCACGCCCATCGCCCGAATCAACTTGTTCGATCTCTCCGCAACACCATCCCCTGATGCGGTCGACAACATCGAGATGTGGGTGCCAGCGCCATCAGGCGCGATGACACTCACGCTGCTGCTTGGCGTCACGCTACGGCGCAAACGCCGGCCGGTTGCCCACCAAGATCAGAGCCACCCATACCCGATCGCTACGGCGTAGACCACGCCGATCGCCAGGCTGATGCCAATGGTCACCCATCCCAGGATGATCCCGGCCCTCGCCATGCCCGCGCCGTTGTGAGGGCCGGGAATCATGCGAGCCTGTTTCGCCGCCATATGCCCCATGACCACACCTGGGATCGCAATCACGATCGCAAGTGGCCCGATGCAGGTGATGCACAGAGCGAGCGACACGATCCCAAGCACCATCGCCGTCGTGGCCAGGCTGTTCACCTGCGTTCCCGGCGGCCCCGACCAGATCTCCGTTCCGCATTCAGGGCACCGGCCATCCACCCGAATGCCCGCGAGCTCATACCCGCACTTCCAGCATTGCGGCCGGATCGGCGGCGGCTGAACGATCTGGCCTTCGGGCGCGGGCTCCATTGCCCCAGCATACCGGTCAGGCCCGACGCAAGCAGGCCACAACAACCGATAATCCCCCTAAAACGGGTCTTCAAGCGCGAGATGTCACGGCAGAGCCGCAGGCACCCATTACGCACGCGATTAGGAATTTCTTGCCGCCTGATCCCCCGCACCCTACTCTTCCCCACCAGGGCCGAGTTCGCGGCCGGTGTCGGGGTCCGTGGAGGTCACGGACGAGGCACATCTCAGGATATTCCCGCGCCGGGTCGACGCCCGTCGCTTCACACACAAGCGCCCTTGATGGCGGCGCGTCGGATGCGGTTTCCCACCGCGTCTGCCGAGCCTTCGTGCCGCCGGTGTCGCTGAAAGGATCGTGCAACAATGGCTGACAACTCTCTCGTTCAGGACCTCATCGAGGCCGGAATCCATTTCGGCCAGCGGGCCTCGAACTGGAACCCCAAGATGGGGCCGTACATCTACGGCAAGCGGAACAACATCCACATCATCGATATCAAGGAGACCATCAAGGGTCTCCTGCTCGCCAAGCGCTACATCACCAAGACCGTCGCCGACGGCAAGGACATCTGCTTCGTCGGCACCAAGCGTCAGGCCCGCGCAGTCATCGAACAGCGTGTTGCCGAGGCCAAGATGCACTTCGTCACCGAACGCTGGCTGGGCGGCACGCTCACCAACTTCCGCACGATCCGTTCGCGTCTGCGCCGCCTCGAGGAACTCGACAACATCGCCAACACGGATAACTTCGCCAGCTACTCCAAGAAGATGGAAAGCCAGTTGAAGCGTGAGCGCGCCAAGATCAGCCGCAACCTCTCCGGCATCCGCGGCATGGAGAAGCTCCCCGGCGCCCTGGTGATCATCGACACCAACCACGAGGTCACCGCCCTCCGCGAGGCCCGCAAGCTCGGCATCCCCACCATCTGCCTCATCGACACCGACGGCGACCCCGAGATGGCCGACATCCCCATTCCCGGCAATGACGATTCGATGCGCTCGATCGACGTGGTCGTCCGAGAGCTTTGCCTCGCCGTGAGCGATGGCCGTCAACAGCGCGAAGTACCTCGCGAAACCGCGGCCCCCGGCCAGCCCGCAGGCGATGGCGGCCCGCGTCGCTCCCGCCGCACGCAGTTCCGCGCCGACGACTCGGCCGTATCGCCCGGCGGCGAATCCGAGCCCGCCCGGAGCCCCGAAGCCGCAGTCGCCACCAAGCAGGCCTGATCATCTGGCTGTAGCCAACCTTTCGACCCCGCAACACCATTTCGCGGCCACGTTCAACAGCTCGTGGCCGCCAGCACAGAGAGCCAGACTCAACCAGGAGGACGAGCGGAGGCGTGATTGACGCTTTCCTTACCGCCGCGGCGCGAGTTCCGGATCGACGAGGAACACATGAGCATCGAGATTAATGCCAAGGACGTGATGAAGCTCCGCAACGAGACGGGGCTTTCGATGATGGAGTGCAAGAAGGCGATGGTCGAGACCGGCGGCGACGTCGAGAAGGCCAAGGACCTGCTCCGCAAGACCATGAAGGGCAAGATGGACGCCAAGACCGATCGCGCCGCCGGCGAAGGCCGCATCGCAATCGCGGTCAACGAAGCCTCCGGCGTCGCCGCGATCGTCGAGATCCGCGCGGAAACCGACTTCACCGCCAAGAATGACCAGTTCATCTCCGCCGTTCAGAAGATCGCCGATGCGGCCCGCAACCAGCCCTCTGGCTCTGTCGCCATGTTCCCCGAGGCTCAGAAGCTCATCGACGACCTCCGAATCTCCACCGGCGAAAACGTCTCCTACGCCCGGGGACACAAGCTCGGCGGCGCAACCGGCACCACCGCCTACGGCAAGTACGTCCACCACGACGGCAAGACAGGCGTCCTCATCCAGGCAGAGGGGTCGATCAGCGAGGAGACGCTCCGCGATATCTGCATGCACATCACCGCGACGCTTCCCAAGCCCCTCGGCGTGACCGCCAAGGACATCCCCGCCGACATCGTCGAGCGCGAGCGGAAGTTCCGCATCGAACAGGCGATGGAATCGGGCAAGCCCAAGGAAATCGCCGAGAAGATGGTCGAAGGCGGCATGCGCAAGTTCTACGAAGAAGTCGCGCTTCTCGAGCAGCCCTTCGTCCGCGATGAATCAAAGAAGATTAAGGACATCGTCGGACCCAAGGCCAACATCATCGCCTTCCTGCGCTGGCAGGTCGGCGAGTCACACTGACGTGGCCGCACCCTTCATTCTTGAACCACAACGCCCCGGCCCTCCGCCGGGGCGTTGTGCTGCGCCGTGAGCGCTCCCTGCCGGATGGCCGGGCGCGATGCCGCCGCGGCGATGTTGCGAAGCAGACGCTGCTTCCGGACATCCGTCGCCCCCAAGTCCGTGGCCGCCCGACGCACCCGCAGACACATCACCCCATCTTCAAGCTCCGCCTCCAGCAGCCCCCACATGGGCGGAACTTCATCCGTGGCGATCAGGCCCCGCGGTGCCGCGAGGTACAACCGATCCGCCAGCCGGTATCGCGTGAGCATCCAGAACTTGGTCTGCCCATGCAGAGCCTCATCAATGTACCGCAGTTCGAGCATCACCTTGCGGTACGAAGCCAGCCGACTGCGATCAAACTCCCAGGTCTCCATTTCCTGAAAAAGTGACGTTCCACCGAGTCTCAAACTCGGCTCAGCCACGCGAATGATCCGCTCCTCCAGACATCTTCTCGCCCCGTCAAGTTCCTGTCGCCTCGCAAGCAACCTCGGGGTCTCTCGGGAATCACGCAGAAAATCCGCCCGCGATTGCTTGCACTCAACGATGATCGTCTGGGCATTCTTCTGCCGCGGAAACATCGTTTCGCGTTCAATCCAAGGTGCGCGCTCAGGCCGTCCATCCTGGTACCCCGCGACATCGACCCGAAATCTGGAAATCGGACAGCGGACCTCGCACGCCGCGGCGCAGCACCCGCCCGACAGCAGGGCCATCGCGGCCGAGAGCCGGAGTTCCATGTGCGCCTGCGTTTCCACCATCATCACTCCATTCCGGGCAATCTTCGCGATTGGCGGATTATTCCCAGATCGTAAAACCCTGAGCATTTCTAGACCGTACATCCACCTGTTAGACGCTGATGATGATAGAGTTTGTCACCCAAACCATCCTCTGGGAACCCCGTACGACAGTTTTCGGCAGTATGGGTAGGTGGAAGGACCGAAGGTACACATGACCACGAGCGCTTCGCTTGAACGCACTCCTCGCACCATGGCTATCAACGCAAGGGACAATCCCTCGCACGAGTCGCGCGTACAGATCCCATGCGGACCCTACCGAATCCTCGTCGCCGATGACGACATGCTCGTGGCGATGGGAATGGCGTCATCCCTGAAAGACCTTGGCCACAACGTCGTTGCGGTCGTCGCCGATGGCGAGGCCGCGGTGCGTGCCGCACGCGAGCACAAGCCCGACCTGGCAATGCTGGACATCCGGATGCCGCGCTTGGATGGGATCGATGCCGCCGCGGCGATCGCAACCGAGCTGGGTATTCCCAGCCTGATCGTCTCGGCCTACTCAGACCCAGAGCATATCAAACGCATGCACGCGCGCCCGGAGGTTTCCGGCGTTTTCGGCTATCTCCTCAAGCCCGTCCAAGCCGAGGAGCTGCGCGTCGCCATCAGCGTCTGCGCCCAGCTCGCGGCGGTCGATGAGTTCCGACGAAATCGAATCGATCAGCTCGAGACCAACCTCAGCAATCGCCGCATCGTCGAACAGGCCAAGTGGACACTCGTCGAGAAGCACCGTCTCAGCGAAGCCCAGGCCCACGAGAAGCTCCAGCGGGCCGCTCGTGATCGTCGCCAGGCGTTGATCGACGTCGCTCAGGGCGTCATCAACTCAGGCCAGCTTCCCTGAAACAAAGCGACGCCGCGGCGCACCCGCCACCGCGTCGCCTGCTCTTATGTTCTGGGCTCCTGCCTCAGTTCAAACCGTTCACTTTCATCCCGAGACTTCGAACCAGGAACGCCTGCACGTCAGACGCCTCCTCGATCCGCTTCTGCGTGGGCTTGCCTGCGCCGTGGCCCGCCCGGACTTCGATCCGGATCAGCATCGGATTGGCGCACCCCTGTGCCTCTTGCGCCGCGGCCGCAAACTTGAACGAATGCGCTGGGTACACCCGGTCATCATGATCGCCGGTGGTGATCATCGTCGGCGGATAGCAAGTGCCCTTCTTGAGGTTTTGGAGCGGCGAGTACGCAAGCAGCGCCTTGAACTGCTCCGCATCGTCAACGGACCCATAGTCCGCCGTCCAGAAGCGGCCGACCGTCCATGTGTGGAACTTGAGCATGTCCATGACGCCCACCGCCGGAAGGCACGCGCCAAACAGCTCCGGCCGCTGCGTCATGCATGCCCCCACCAGCAGCCCGCCGTTTGATCCGCCTTGGATGGCCAGCTTCTTCGGATTCGTATACCCGCCATTGATGAGATATTCCGCCGCGCCGATAAAATCGTCGAAGACATTCTGCTTGTTTGTCTTCGTGCCAGCAAGGTGCCAGTCGCGGCCATACTCACCGCCGCCGCGCAGATTGGGAACCGCGTACACCCCGCCCATCTCAATCCAGGTGATCAACGCCGGGCTGAAGCTTGGCGTCAGCGAGATGTTGAAGCCGCCGTAACCATACAGCAGCGTCGGCAGCTCTCCGTTGGGCTTCAGATCCTTCCGATGCGTGATGAACATCGGAACACGCGTGCCATCCTTCGAGTTGTAGAACACCTGCGCGGTGATGTAGTCGTCCGGATTGAAGCTGACCTTCGGAGACTTCAGCACCTTTGAACGGCCGCCCGCAACATCGTAGCGATACGTCGCGCCGGGATTGGTGTAGGACGTGAAGGAGTAGAACGTCTCCTTGTCCGTGCGTTTGCCGCCAAAGCCGCTCGCAGAGCCGATGCCCGGCAGATCGACCTCCCGGATGAAATTGCCCTTCAGGTCGTACACCTTGACGACGCTCTTGGCATCCTGCAGATACTGGACGATGAAGTGATCCGCCACGCATGAAACACCCTGGATGGAATCCTTCGACTCGGGGATCAGCGTGACCCACGCCGAGCTCTCAGGATTCTTGAGATCAACCGCGATCAGCTTCTTCCGCGGCGACTGGTGGTCGGTCACAAACCAGAACGTGTCCCCATCATGATCGACCATCGAATACTGGGCATCCAGCTTGTCAAACAGCGGCGTGATCTTCAGTTGCCGCAACTCACCCGGTTGGGCGTCCCGCACATCGATGTACGAGAAGTTGCTGTTCACGTTGCCAGTCTTCCGGAAGCCCAGCGTGATGAACTCCCCGCTGTCCGTGAAGCCCGCGCCGTAGGACCACTCCTTCTGGTTGGGCATCTCAAACAGCACCTCATCTTCCCCTTGCATCGTGCCCACTCGATGCAGGCAGATCTGCGGCGGGTCATCGGAGGCCCTCAACGCCTCGCCTGCTGCGGGCTCCTTGTACCGGTTGTACAGAAAGCTGTTACCATCCTTGCTCCACGATGCGCCCGTGAACTTGGACCAGCGGATCTCGTCGCTGAGATCCTTGCCGGTGTTCAGATCGCGGATCCGCCACGTCCGCCAATCGCTCCCCGCTTCCGAGATGGCATAAGCCCAGTATCGGCCGCAGGGCGAGGGCGACCCGCCCGCCAGCGAGGCCGTCCCATCCTCTCGCAGAGCGTTGGGATCCAGAAGCACCTGTCCCTCGCTCTCGAGTTCCTTCGTGACATACACCACGCTCTGCTTCTGCAGGCCCGTATTGCGAGAGTAGAAGTACCGCCCGGCCTCCTGCCCAGGTGTGCTGAACCGCTCATAGTCCCAGAGCTCTGTCATCCGGCTCCGGATCGAATCGCGATACGGAAGGCTCTCGAGATACTCAAACGTCAGCTTGTTCTGCTCGGTAATCCAGGCTTCCACTTCCGGCCACACCGTGGACTCCGGGGTGTCTGCCTCTTCCAGCCACGCATACGGGTCGGGCACCTTCGTGCCGTGATAGGTGTCGACCTGCTCGACCTTCCGCGTCTTCGGATACGTAATCTGCGCCGGTGGCTGAGACGCGTTCATCGCCTCTGCTGGTCGAGCCGCAGTCCATCCCGCAGCCGCGCCCGTAAGAATCATCAAAGTCCCGACAGCACTGGCAGCAGCATGGCGATGCATCGTTCAATTCTCCCGAATCATGGGTGAGCACCAAAAACCATCAGGAATCAACGGTCAGCGCATGATATCACCACTTCGCATCCACCACGCCGTTCCTCTGCGACGCTGCAACCCATCCGGCCCGTCACGTTCATGCCATCCGCCGACGCCCGGTTCCTGCTTTTTTCTACAGCTCTGCTGCCAGGACCTTCAACTCCCGCCGCATCACCTTCCCCGTCGGGTTCCGTGGCAGCGCAACCAGCTCCCGCACATGCCGCGGCACCTTGTAGCCTGCAAGATGCTCCCTGCACCACCGGATCAGTTCCTTCTCGTCAAACGGCTGCTTTGCCCCATCGCCCCGCGCCGCATCCTCCCTCATCTCGACATACGCGACCGGCAGCTCGCCGCGAATCGGATCCATCATCCCCACCACCCCGGAGTCCTTCACGCTCGGGTGCTTGTTCAGCACTTCCTCGATCTGCCGCGGGAACACATTCTCCCCGCCCACGATGATCATCTCTTTCAGCCGCCCGGTGATGTACAGGTGCCCTTCCTCATCCATGCGCCCGATGTCCCCCGTCCGGAAGTACCCGCGCTCATCAAATACCGCGGCGGTTTCCTCCGGCCGCTTGAAGTACCCCTGCATCACGTTCGGGCCCTTGATGCGCACCTCCCCGTCTCTTCCCGGCGGAAGGTCTTGCCCTGTCTCCAGGTCGACAATCCGCTCGCTCACCATCGGCAGCGCTCGTCCGACAGACTTGATCCGGAACTCGTGCGGACGGCACCAGTTCGAAACAGGCGAAGTCTCCGTCAGGCCGTACCCCTCGTTGAGCGTGACCTTGAACCGATCTCGAAAGCCTTCAAACACAGCGCCCGGCAACGGTTCCCCGCCAGACACCGTGTACTTCAGACTCTTGAAGTCATCAGGTCCGGCATCCTTCACATGCAGCAGCGCGTTGTACATCGACGGGATCGCGATCAGCGCCGTGGCGCCGTGCTCGCGGATCATCCGCACGATCTTCGCCGGATTGAACCTCGCGGTATACACCACCTTGCAGCCCACCGTCAGCGGCAACAGCGTCAGCACCGTCAGGCCGAACGTGTGGAACTGCGGCAACACCCCCGCCAGCACTTCCCGATTTGTGAACCCCACCCATTCCACGATCTGCTCGATGTTCGTCGTCACATTTCCGTGGCTCAGCATCACCCCCTTGGGCTTTCCACTGGTGCCCGAGGTGTACAGCAGCAGCGCGATATCCTCATCCCGCGCCGTCGCCGGCACACGGAACTCCGGCACGCTCCGAAACTCCAGTTCCTCAAGCCTCAGCAAAGACACCTGGCCGCGCGATCCTCGCAGGCATGCCAGCGCGCCCGTCTCATCCAGTGCCTCGCCCTTGTGGGTTCCCTTGAGAAACTCCAGCATCGGACCCGCCGACACAATGCAGTCGGTGTCACAGTCGTCGACGATGAATCGCAGCTCTTCGGGCTTGAGTAGGTAGTTCAGCGGGACCACCGTCCGCCCAAGCATCCACGCCGCCAGCGCGGCGATCGGAAATGCCCCCGTCGTCGGAAGCATGATCCCCACCGTCTGCGTCCTCGACTTTGCCGCGATCGCCTCGGCAACGTGCAGCGCACCGACCAGCAGTTCGAGGCCGCGATACGACCGCTGGTCATCGACCACGTAGGTGCGAAAGGGACGCCGGATCAACGTACGCAAAATGGGCCAATGAACTGACATGCCAGAAGGTTAGCGGAACCCAACATTTCCCGCGCGCCGCACGTCCATTGGGAACCGGGACCGCTCCTCACACGTCATAGAGAGAGAGCAGCGCCGCGCCAACACCGCGCAGTCGCGGCCTAAAGTTTGGGTGATGTTCCCCGCCGCAGCGCTCGCATCGACGCTGCCCCGGCGGAGGAACCGTCCCCGCTGCCCCAGGGAGCATCGATATGACCCGCCTCCACCGCCTCGCGGCCACAACCCTCGTGCTTTCCGTTGGCGCTCCTCTCGCCTTTTCTTCCCCGCCCAACACCTCGCCAGAAGCAACGCCCCCGGCCACCGTTCCCGGCGATGCCCCTGCGCCCGCCAGCGATACCGCTTGGGAAGCACAGTTCGCGCCGGATCCCGAAAGTCCCATCGCCCGCAAGTTCGCCGAAGCCCAGAAACGCAAGCTGGTCATCGAGCGCGAGTTGAAGCTCATCCGCGCCAAGCACTTCCGCGGCATCCGCGGAACCGAAATCCGCCAGGCCGGCATCGCAAAGATGAAACAGTATTCCGAGCCCGCCCTCTTCCCGTCAATGCTGGAGATCTTCAGCCCCGAAGGGCCGGACGTGCAGAACGCGCTGCTCGATCACTGGTCTGATCTCAATCTCGATGAGGCCGACGCAACCATCACCTGGGCCGCGATCTTCGACAAAGACAAGGACTTCCGCGCCGCCGCAAGGCAGCGGCTCCTCGCCAAGGCAAATGCCAACAACGGCAACGTCTCAAACCGCATCAAGTCGGTCATCGCCATCGGCCTCAAGAGGCAGCGAACAAGTGAGGTCGTCGCCGCGGCAGAACTCGCCCGCGATCTCAGGCTCTTTGACGCCATCCCGATGCTCATCGCGGCTCAGACTCTCGGGCAGGTCAGCGGCGGGGCTGGCGGCACCAGTGTCGGACTCGGCAACGAATCAAGCAGCGATGCAGCACTGGCCTACATCGTCGTCGGGACGCAGGTCGCTTTCGTGTCAGACCTCACCCCCGTCGTCGGCGACAATGCGGTGGCGTTCGATCCAACGCTCAGCGTCGCCACCGAGGGCGTAGTGATGCGCGTGATCGATGCGTTTGTGGTGACCTACCGCCTCGAAGTCAACAGCGCGCTGATCGGGCTTGCGAACGCCGGATGGGACGGCCGCTCCACCGCGCCGCTCGGCTGGAACGGCCGCGCCTGGCGCGAGTGGTACGCCAAGGAGTTCCTGCCATACCGCAGGCAGCTCGCCGCGCTCGCTGGTCAGACACAAGGGAAGTAACTCGAACTCGGCAACACCGCTCTTGGTGGCACCGCTCTTGGTGGCACCGCTCTCCAGAGCGGTGTTCCTGTTGGCCACAATTACCCCGGTGTCCTGACGCTCCACAATCCGCTTCCCCCAAAAGCACAGCCGCCGCGATGCAAATTGCACCGCGGGCGGCTGTGGGTGGTGGGGGCTTGTTGAACACGGGCACGCCTTCATGCCCGCGAAAATCGATTGGCTTACTGCGCCAGCTTGGGGCCGCCCTGCTGGCCCGGGGGGTTCAGCTGGATCTCGCCGTTCCGCTCCTCGTACTGGCGGATCACTTGGCCCAGCGAGATCGCCAGACGCTTGGCGCCACGCCAGTTCATCACCACGCGGCTGCCCACGCTGAACAGCAGCGCGGGCTGGTTATCCTGGGTCGGCATCGGCAGGTTCATGCCGAAATCGAGCACCACCTCATCACCCGTCGTCGATGTGCGGATCGTGTTGGCATAGGTCGTCTGCATCTTCGACTCGTCGATGCGGAGTTGGACCTGCTGCTGTGGCTGTTGAGCATCGGACATTCAAATCTCCTGTGGCTTTGGCCGTTGGGACGCGGCTCCGGCTTCCGCCTTCGCACAGCGTCAAACTCCCCTCACCCGTCCCCCTCCACCCTTCCCACCGATCACTTCCCAGTCCACCGGTGGGGCCAAAGCGTAGGCCCCTGCCGATACGACCGCCCCCGGCCAAAGGTTGCCTGATTTCTCACCGACTTTCGCGATTTCAAGCACCCGCCCGGTCGGCATACCGTGGCCCATGCTCTCACCCATCTGTGTCTATTGCGGCGCGGCCAAAGGCAAACGTCCAGAATACGAAGCCGCGGCCAGATCGCTCGGTGCCGCCATGGCCCGTCGCGGCGTCGGCCTCGTCTATGGCGGCGGCTCCGTCGGCCTCATGGGCGTCGTGGCAGATTCGCTGATCCAGGCCGGCGCGGGCGATTCCATCATCGGGGTCATCACGCGCGAACTGATGGACAAAGAGCTTGGTCACCGTGCGGTGCGCGACCTGCGGATTGTCGATTCCATGCACCAGCGAAAGAAGGCCATGGCAGATATCGCCAAGGGGTTCGTCGCGCTGCCGGGCGGCCTCGGAACCCTCGACGAACTCTTCGAGATCATCACCTGGGCGCAGCTCGCCATTCACGATTGCCCGATCGGGATCCTGAACGTTCGAGTGAACGGTCGCGGCTTCTACGATGGCCTTCTGAGCTTCCTGGATGAACTCGCCGCGGAAGAGTTCCTGCGGATCGATCCTCGCAAGGCGCTGGTCGTCGATGATGATCCGGACCAGCTGCTCGATCGCATGAGCCTGCAACCGAGTCTTGAGCGATTCGGATGGAAGAGATAGACCTGCAACCCGTCGGCATGCACCCCCCCACCACTGGGGCCTTCTACGGTACAAAGTGACTCACTGTCTGCATGAAATCGCAACATTACTGGTTTACCCCAACCCCAGCCGATGATGACACGTACAACCCTCTGAGCGCTCCGGCGCGAACTCTTGCAGGATTGAGGGCGAATGCGGGACTCCTTCCCCGTATTACCTCTGGGTCGTGGGGCCAGCGTCCGTGCGGGCCCCGCGGCCTTTTTTGCGGCAATCTATCTCAGCCAGCCAATGATCGACCCATGCCAACATGGGCTTGGATCGTCGCTTGGTACGCATTGGCAAGTGTCGCAACGCTTGCGGCGTTCGCGTGGGACAAACTCGCCGCGCGAGGCGGCCGGCGCCGCATCCCAGAGCAAACTCTTCACGTGATGGAACTGCTCGGCGGTTGGCCAGGGGCCATCGTTGCGATCCTGTGGCTCCGTCACAAAAGCAGCAAAGCCCCATTCTTGCTGGTGACATTCGCCATCATGGGGATCCATCTGGCCGCGATCGGAGCTTGGTTGATGAAGTAGCAAAGACGGCCGAGGCCGCAAAGGCCCCGGCCGCCACAACGACGCCAAACAGAACTGAGGCAACAGAGGTTCTCAAACACTCACGATCCGCAGCCGGTGAACCAGCACGACAGGAACGCAAAGATGTCGGGAACGGCGATGCCCTCGACACCGTCAAACTCGGCTCGCGCATCGCCCGCAAACCACAGTGACAGGAACGCGAAGATGTCCGGCACGCTCAGCCCGCCCCCATCGATGTCGCACGGGCACACCGGTCCGCCCACCGTCTCAACGACGACATTGTCCGCCCCGAACTCGATGATGCTGAACGCATAGAAATACCCCGGCTCAAACGTGCTGATGGTCACGCGCGTCACGTTCTGCAGCACGCTCCGGAATGTCCTCCCCGCGGGCAGCTTCGGCTCAAAGGTCACCGGATCCTCAGCACCGGTTCCGCCCCACCCCGCTGGCAGTTCATCCCCCGCAGGCACCGGGATCAGAAACTCATAGCTCTTCCAGCCTTCCTCCATGGACGGCATATCCGGGCCGCGGAACCACACGCTCACCTCATCACCGAACTCATTCGGATCTCCCTCATCAAACAGTTCCAGAATGATCGGACGCGATGATGGATCGATCGGGTTTTCAAAGAAGCTGAGGAATACAAAGTTCCGAAGATCGACTGTGACACGCAGACCGTCGGCATGCACGGTCAGGTCGCCCGTAAGACCGGTGGCCGCACCCTCCGCAATGCTCACAATCGGTCCCAAGTACGCATCCTGCGGCAGGGCAATGTACGGCCCATCAATGCCGCGCCCATCATCGTAAATCACCTGATTGCCATTGAGCGTCCAAAGAACGCTTCCATCCTCCTCGAACGTCTCCCGAGACAACTGCTGCGCAGACGCCGTGGCGCACATCGCAGCCGCGGCCGCCAGAGCCAAGCACCTCGTCCACATCCCCGTTTTCGTCTTCATCCTGAAACTCCTTGAACCTGTTCCGCGGCATCACCGACTGTCCGCGATCGACCGACTTAGCAGAGAGTTCAGCCCCATAGTTCCGCCCCACGCGGGACGGGGGACCAAAGCCACAACCTCTACGCACAACAGTCTACAACAGTTTCCGGGAAACTTCCAAGAAGTTCTGAAGAAGCTTGGATCGCCCGCTGGCCGATGGTATCCTCCAGCACCAAACCCCCGATCGACGCATGGCCAAATCACCCCCATCTCGCCCGCAAAGACCTGCACTCAAAGACTTTACGTCAGTGATCGATCCGGTCAGCTTGCTCTCCGGGCCTGCCTTGGAGGCTGAGATCGTATCGATCGGGTCCTCGCTCGTGAGCACATTGCAAGCCGTCGTTCAGACCGTCAGAACTACAGGTTCTGGTCCAATCGCGCTCGCGTCGGCCCTCGGGCTCGACAAAGTGCTCGCAAGCCGCGTCCTCAAGGCGCTCCGAGCCGGAGACGCCATCGCCTCCATGTTCTTCATGCCAGGGCCCGATCCCCTCCGCACAATGGTGCGTGCTGCCTCCAAGCGGGGTGTGCCCCCCGCAGTCTGCGACGCCGCGGCCGAAGCAGTAGACCGTTTCGAATGGCTCATCCAGAAGCAGGTGGGCGACCGCAGTCTCCTGGACTCGATCCTGAGTGCGTGGATCCCCGAAGGCCGGGCAGAGTTCGAGCTGCGACGCAAGCAGGCAGCCTTCAAAGCCATGAGCCAGTTGAAGGGCGCGCAGGCAGACACCATTCTGGCAACCTGCATCCTCGCCCCAAGCCGCGACCCCGAGCTGATGGACGTCATCTGGGTCCATGGCCTGACCGGGTTGCACCGCGTGCGGCCGGGCGTGACGGTGAAGATCGCATCTCGGCGCATGTCGAGCGAACCCAAGGCACGCCGGCCGATGGATCTCCATCTTCAGGAGATCGATGGCACCGCCGCCCCGCTCGTCGAGGAGTTCTGTTCGCAGCCCGTGCCCCCGGTCGGCGTGCACCGCGTTCAGGATGCCATGTTCTACACGCTCGGTGGCGATGGCTTTGGCGCAGCTTCCGCCGTCGATGTCTACTTCGCCGAGGTCAACCTCGCGGAAATCAAGAGCAACCCGGCCGCGGTCACCGCAGGCTGGTACTTCTTCGCCGAGGCCGCGGTGCCGGCGAAGGCGCTGCAGTTCGACATGGTCGTGCATCACGATCTCTTCGGCGGCGCGGACCCATCGCTGCGTTTGCACGACACCGTCCTGGAAGGCGTGGCGGATGTCTTTGATCCCCGCCGCGACCTCGACCGTTTCGACATGCTCGAGCGCATCCAGTCTCTCGGCCGCGGCCCCGCGCAGATCCGCTCGGCACGGGCGCCGGCATACTCACAGTTGATGCGCATGGTGTGCGAACAGCTCGGCTACGACCTCAGCGCGTTTCGGTCCTATCGCTGCGCCATCGACTATCCGGTGTACGGATCGCAGGTATCGATGCTGTTCGAGGCGAGACGCTAGGAATTGAGTCAGTTCGCTTCATTGTTGGTGGCACCGCTCTCCAGAGCAGTGCTTGCATCGCCCACAGGTGCCCAGACGCGGGCTAGTGCTTGGGCGGATCGATATGGCAGCCGTACTTCTCCGCGGCAAGCTGCGCGATCTTCGACAAGTCGGCCTCCCTGACCGGCGCAGGAGTGGTTGAGCCCGGCGCAAGCTGCGTGCCCGTATCCATGAACATCCGCTCAAGGCCACCGGGAAGCACCCCAAAGAGCATCCGCGCTGGCCGCGAAGTCTCGTTTTGGAAGCGGTGCTTCTGATTGCGTGGGGCGAACACAAAAGTGCCCGCCTTCGCCACGATCGGTGCCTTCAACTCCGATGATTCGATAGAGAACGTGATCTCGCCCTCGAGGATGTAGAAGAACTCATCTTCGCGCGTATGCGTGTGCGGCGGCGGCCCACCGCCCGGCGGCACAATCGCATCGATCAGTCCCAGTGCACCACCGGTATCCTGCGCCGAAGCGAGGATGCGGTAGACATCGCTGACGACGGAAACAGTGGGCGCGGCATCAGCATCGCGGGCATACGCGTTGGTCATTACCGATTGTACTGCCTTGGTATCACTGCAAGGTGGGCACGCCGGGCATGCCCGCCGCGGGCCAGCAGAACGCGAAGATCGCGCCTGTGACAAGACCGTAGACAAGTCCGTCAATCACACACATCACAATGGCACGCGCGCCACCGTTGAACCAGATCATGTTGGGGATGAACGAGAAGCACCACGTCAGCACGCCCGCCGTGCCCACGACCTGATAGACCCGGCCGAACTCCGCGCCGTTGGGAAGCACCGCTCGCGCGAGATAAGGAATCAGCACGGTGGCCGCGAGAAACGTCAGGAAAGTGAATGCCATGTTTTTGCCCATGTTCATCTTGGGCCAAACGTTGATCATGCCCATCGGGCCCTCCTCCATCTTCCTGATGAACTCGGGGTCCTTCATCTGCTTGCCATCCTGGCAGAATGGGAAAATGTAGCGGCCGGGCTTCAGCCCCAGTCCGCGCACAGCCTTGATCATCGCCTCCTCGTCGGGCGGCGCAGATTGATCGCCCTTGTGATGCGGCAGAACCGCCCAGGCCAGGAAGCTGCAAAGGAAGAGGGCGACAGCGGTGAGGATAATCGGGAGCCAGAGATCGGTGAGAAAGGCCATGGTGGGGCTCCTTAGGGCCGCTCGCTGTCTTGGGGGCTGCCTAGGCCAAAGTATCGGAATGGCGGCCTCAACTTCACCAATGATGGACGATCTGAACAACGTCCATCGCTTCCCGGCGTGCAGGTGCACAACCGTCCCTATCTCTCAGCACAAGCACTGCAAAGCGCGGACGATCACTCCACCGCCTGCATCCGCTTCCACTCCACCGTCGATCCAACATTCGGATCAAAGCCCCCCGGCCCAACCAGCAGGTACTCCCCCTGCGGGTTCACCCAGGCGTCGTTGTATCCCGAAGGCAACTGCACCTCGCGGCTCTCGTAAGGATTCGTATACGTTTCCACGCCGCGGATGTACTCCCCGAAGCTGCGGTTAATGCGGTCCTGCGAGGCATTGCGCTGGGCATACGTGTCTGCCCACAGCTTGCGGCTGTGCTCGGCATTCTCGGTGATGATCTGGCTGAGCCGCGTCGCATCGCGAATGCCCTGCATCTGACGGTTGCTGAAGAGCTGCCGGACGTGCATGTACCCGCTGAACCAATCCTGCCCGATGCGGGCGGTGTTCACGACGGTGGTCATCAGCGGAGCGTGCTTGGCTAAACCGCTTCCGCCTGCCGCATCCTTCGGCGCACGGAACGAATACGCCGAGCCGACGCTCCAGAGTGTCATGCCCTGGCCCGTATAGTACGACAGGAACACGTAGACATCCTCCTCCCACTGCTTCCCCTCATGCTCAAACTCGTAGCGCACGCGACCGGAGTAAACAGATGCCTGTCCTCCCGCGGGCGCCTGCTCCGCCGCCGCGGCATACTGCCGCTCAACCTTCTCAAGCCGCTCCACCTCAACCTGCTTGGCACGCTGAAGATGCGGCAAGGCCTGCGCGAAGTACATCGTCCGCACAAACTCCGCAGCGTCGCGAATCGGCGGATGCACGACATTCCCCATGTAGTTGCTGAAGAGCTGCATGGGCAACGGCGGGTTGTCGATCCAAGTGAAGTTCTGCAGCGGGAGGAGCTCAATCTGCGCTGCGCCGCCGGGTTCGCTGATTCGCAGCCGCAGATTGGCGAGAATGCTGTAGTCGTGCATCCAGGTAATGCCGCCCTCGTGGTTCCAGCCCTCGGGGATGAGAAAGCTCACCGCCTCGATGTTGTTGATGCCGGGGTCCTTGATGGAGAGCCGCTTGAGCTTGAGCGAGCCTGCCGCTGCCGGGCCGGCGGGCCCACCACTCCCCTCCGGCGCAGTCGCGGCGGGTTTCGCGGCATCGGGCTTGGCCGCGAGGGGGTTTGTCGGCGCGACGGGTGCGCTCGGCTTTTTGGCCAGGGGATTGGTGGGCGATGAAGGAGGAACCGGGAGCGTGTAAACAGAGCCGCCCGTCAAGAACTTCAAAACGGTCCCTTCCATCGCAATGCTGCACGGATAGGACGTGCCGTCCACCGAGAAAGTGGCCTGTAGTCCTTTCAAGCGGTCGTAGCGACCTGACAGTGGGTAGGCCTTGCCGTCGAGCGAGACCGTGCCGGTATAGCTGTCATCTACACGCTGCAGAACGAGCGTCAATCCCTCTCCTGTGAACGTGCCGACGGGCGGCGGGTCGACGGCGAAAGCGGGGACCGCGACGACAAATGCAAGGGTGATCGCGATGACCGTGGCAACGATTCGCATGGGATGACCTCCGAGTTGATCTCGATGGCAGTGTACCACGCGTCGAAGACCCGCTCTGGCCGGACTCACCAGTCTGTCCAGCCGTATCCCAGATTCACCAATCTGCACCCCTTAAAGCTCCGGCGCGAAGCCCCGCCGCATCGTGTTCTCGCAGCTCGCTCGAGGCTCAACAAACTGCAACAAGTAGTCACCGCCGCCGGCCTTCGAGCCGACGCCGGACATACCAAAGCCGCCGAAGGGCTGGCGGCCAACCAGCGCGCCAGTAATGCCGCGATTGAGGTACAGGTTGCCCACGCGATACTCGCGCTTGGCACGCTCGATGTGCGTGGGCTTGCGACTGAACACGCCGCCGGTGAGCTTGTAGGGGAGCGCATTCGCAAGCGTCAACGCGGCGTCATACGTTGGTGCAGTCAAGACGGCGAGCACCGGGCCAAAGACCTCCTCACGCGCGAGTTCATGCTCCGGCTTCACACCCAGAACAATCGTGGGCGGAACAAAGCTGCCGGTGACACCCGCGGGCAGAGGCATCTGGATGACTTCAAGCTTCGCCGCGCGGGCACGCTCCACAAACCCGTTGATCTTCTGCTGCGCTTCAGCATCGATGACCGGCCCGACATCGGTGCCCGGCCGTGTCGGGTCGCCAATCACCAGCGCCCTCGTCGCCTCAACCAACCGATGCACGACGGTCTTGTACTGCTCTCCCGCCACACCTTGCGGGTCGACGATGATGAGCCGCGAGCACGCGGAGCACTTCTGACCTTGAAACCCAAAGGCGGACTGCCGCACGCCCAGAACCGTCTCATCAAGGTCAGCAGTCGTATCGACGATGATCGCGTTCTTGCCGCCCATCTCGCAGATGACCCGCTTCACATGCGCATCTGGTCCGCTGACAAACGCGTTGTACTGATCCCGCGGCGAAGAAAACGGGCTCGGCGGCGCGGCCGCGCTCAGGATATCGCACCCCACATCGCGCGAACCGGTGAAGGCGATCAGTGCGACACGCGGGTCACGCACAAGCGCAGCGCCCGTCGTCTCGCCCGGCGCAGGACAGAACGCAAGCAGCGATGACGGGCCCATCGAGCCGGGCAGACGTGCAGCGGAGAATGCCTGCGACATCGCATCGTGAATGATGTCCACCATCACCTTCGCGATTCCCGCGGTCTGCTCCGCGGGCTTCACAATCACGGTGTTGCCGGTGACCAGGGCGGCCACGGTCATACCGCAGCAGATCGCCAGCGGAAAGTTCCACGGCGAGATCACCACTGCGACGCCTCGCGGCTGATACCACTGCTCATCAAGTTCGCCCAGGAACGCACCCAGCCGCTGCCTCGCAAACATCGGCACGGCAAGCCGCGCGTAGTACTCGCAGAAGTCAATCGCCTCGCAGGTGTCGGCATCCGCCTCGCGCCACGTCTTGCCCGATTCCTTGATCATGATCGCCGACAACTCATCACGCCGGGTACGCATCGCCGCCGCCGCTCGCACCAACACATCCGCGCGCACCTTCGCATCGACATCGCGCCACGCGGCAAACGCATCGTTCGCGCGGGCGACCATCTCGGCCGCCTGCTGCGGTGTGCGATCGCTCGCGACCTTGGGTACCAGCGATTTGGCAACCGCCGCGCCGAAGGCCTCGCGCTGGTCGCGCTGAGAGAAGTCCCGCATCGGCTCGGTGTAGAACGGACGCGAGTTGGAAACGCCGTCAATCGCCGGAGAGAGCCTGTGACGCTCGGGCGCGACCGAAAGCCGATCATCAGATTTCCCCGCAGAGCCATTCGAACCCGCATGCGCGCCGGCGTGCGGCGAAGCCAGCAGCCGCGCAACATCCGCATTATCCGCAAACCCCGCCTTCAACCACGATTCGTTCGAAGTGTTCTCAAGCAGCCGCCGCACCAGGTACGCCATCCCGGGGATCATCTCGCCCACCGGCACATACTCGCGCATGCGCAGACCGCCAACCCCCGGCGTCCCGCCCCATCCGATCGCGGCGTACTTCAGTTGGTCCGCCATCCCGTGCAGCATCTGAAGCTCAATCGCACTGTGCGGCAGGCCGCGACGTTCAACACCCGCAATGGCGGCCGCGATCGATCGCACATTGTGCGAGCCGAGCGCGAGCTTCACCCCCCCGCTGCCACCGCTCTCGCTCTGTGCGCTCGGCAGCGCAGGTGCATGGTCGAGATAGATCTCAGCCATCCGCTCGAAGCACGCATCGGTCTCGCGCTTGGTCGGCCACACCGGGCACGGCCACCCCATCTGCTCGGAGTGGATAACGTGGAAGTCCCAGTACGCACCCTTCACGAGCCGTACCGTGACAACATGCCCGGTGCGCCTTGACCACTCGCAAATGCGGCGAGCATCGGCATCGCCGGACTTCAAATACGCCTGCATCGCAACACCCGCGTGGAAGATCCTTCCCTGAGCGTCTCGCTTGCCCGCGTTCATCTTCTCGCAGCAGCGCATGAACAGGTCCAGCGTCAGGTCCTTGAGCTGGAACTGCTCCATGTCGAAGTTGACAAACACACCCTTCTCGCGCGCCGATTCAAGCACCGGCATCAACCGCCGCTCAAGCTCGCGGATCGAGCCCTCGGTATCGATCGGATCGCACCGCGCAGAGAGCGAAGAGATCTTGATCGAGACGTTGGTGCGCGGAATCGCGCCCCACGCATCAGTCTCCAGCCGCGGATTCGGCTTCCAGCTCGCCACCGTCGCCGGCAGATTGTTGATCAGATCAAGATACTTGGCCTGATAGGCATCCGCCTCTTCATCCGACAAACACGCCTCGCCAAGCAAGTCGACGCTGAAGCAGATGCCGTCATCCCAATACTTCTTCAGGTTCGGCAGCGCGCTCGCCGCATCCGTCCCCGCGATGAACTTCGACGCCATGCCGGTGATCTGCTTGCTGATCTGCCCCGCCGCGAGGCCCTTGGCAACGTTCCCGAGTTTGAGCGCAGCAGCAATCGGCGTCGGCACCGTCACACCCGGCTGCGACAGATAGTCATCCAGCACCTCGAACACCTGCTCAGGTGTGCGGAGAGTCGGGAAGCAGTCCACAAACCGGAACAACTGCACCTTGAAGTTCGGGTCCTTCATGGACCAGTTCATCAGGGCATCGGAGTAGAACGCCGACGAAAGCAGCCCCGCTTTGTGGCCGCGGGCCGCACCCAGCAGCTCCGTGCCGACCTCGACCAGTCGGACCTCGTTCCCCGATGCCCCACGTACGCCAAACGCCGTCGCGTCGGAAGGACTGGAGGGAACGCTGGGGGGTTGGGAAGCGACGCGGGGCTTGCGAGAGAACAGGGCCATACTGGTCCGGCTCCGGATAGCAGAAGGATGGGGATGTGGTCCGCGCCGGAGTGTATGGTGGTCCAGGAGCCGACATGCAGCTCCGGGCTGCCACCGTCAGGGGATCAGTACCCTCTGCGCCGCCTCGACCCTCGTCCCCCCCGCATCCGTCACCGTGTGATGGAACCCCGGCCGGATCGCGGCGGATGCCCAACCCCCCCACTTTTCATCGCCCGCAACAGGCTTCGCCATCGCAATCATCGCCACCTGATGATCCGGCCCCAGCGCGAACCGCTTCGTGATCCGCGTCAGTGCATCCACCGCCGCCTCGACAGGCGTGGCGCCCCGCCGCATCAACTCCACCGCCAGGAACGATCCGCACGTCCCCATGACGAGTTCCCCATTTCCCGTCGCCGCGGCCGCGCCCGCCTCTTGATCCACATACAACCCGTGCCCGATGATCGGCGAGTCCCCCACTCTCCCCGGCACCTTGAACGCCATGCCCGATGTCGAGCACGCGCCCGCAAGCCGGCCCGTCGAATCCACCCCAAGCACACACACCGTATCGTGCGACTGGCTCGGCCCGCTCCGCGCCTTCTCTTCAACGTTTAGCGGCGGAATCCAGCCGCGATACTTGTCGCGATCAAGATTCCTCGGATCCGCAATCCACTTCTCCCACTCGCCGCGGGCATAATCGGTCAGCAGCCCCTTCTCGCCGATGGGTGCGAACCCCTCGCGCTCGGCAAAGCGATCGGCATCTTCGCCGACGAGCATGATGTGGATCGTCTTCTCCATCACCCGCCTGGCGATCTCGCAAGGGTTCGCAAACCGCCGCAGGCACGCGACCGACCCCGCCCTGTCCGGGTTCTCCATCACGCACCCATCGAGCGACACCCGCCCCGAAGCATCCGGCAACCCGCCGATCCCGACGGAGTTGATGGTCGGGTCGTTGTCCACCGCGGAAGCGCCGGCAATCACGGCATCGAGCGCACTCCCGCCGCGCGAGAGAACCTCCCACGCCGGGTTGTTCGCCACAGGCCCAAACGACCACGTCGACAGCACGGTTGGTGTCATGCCCGAAGCGTACCAACTGATGAGTCGGAAGTGGGATGTGGGATGTGGGAAGGGGGAATGGGCGCGCGGGGATACCTAGCGCGAAGATCGCGAAGCTAGAGAAGCGGTACGCAGAGGCCGCGGAGGAAGACTAAGGGGGCGTGCGGAGAGGACTGGAGGGGAAGTGCCGAGTGGCGAGTGGGAAGTGGGGAAAACTGAGGAGTGGGGACTGAGGATTGAGTCAGCCGTCAGTGTCATCCGGCGGGTCGTGGTGGCCGCCGGGGGTGTTGTCGTCGTCGCGGGTGTTGTTCTGTTGGCCCTCGCGGGTGTTGAGGGTTTCGATGTTGTCGATGAGCCAGGGGTGGGAAGCTGATTCGCGGATGAAGTGGAACTCGGCGAAGTCGGTTTCGCCATCGATGCCGCGGAACTCGAAGGGCTGGACTACGCGGAGAATGGGTGAGCCCCGGGGCGCGTGGGGTGGCGGGAACTCGGTGGGTCGCAGGACTGCGCTGCTGTGCGCGAGCAGCGTGTGGTAGTTGCTGCATTCGGTGCAGGCGAAGTCGTCGGCGGATTTGGCCCCGACGGCTCTTTGCCAGGCGGGGGTGAAGAAGTTGTAGAGCGTGCGCAGGCCATCGCCATCGCATGGGTTGTCGGGGTCCTGCAGGCGCGCGAGGAGCATGCAGGTGATCATTTGGGGATCGGCATCGACCTGGGGCTCGGTCGGCGGGCCGAGGATCGCCGGGGCTTCGTGCAGGATCGGCGCGGTGCGGACGGTGCGCGAGCGGGTGCGGTAGTGGCCGGGGATGCGGGAGAGACTCAGACCGGCGCCGCCGCGGGCGCGGGAAGATGAGGCGTGCGCGTGCGCCCCGGTGCCCATCGCCGCGAAGAGGCGGGAGGGGGAAGAACGCGCGGCGGGGACGGTGGTGGTGAAGCGGAGCAGCGCGCTGGCGGAGCGGCGACGCTCGACCGGATCGTTGTTGAGGCCGGCCTTGCAGTGGAGGTCGCGCAGGGTTTCCGTGGCCTCATCCTGAAGGACTTCGTACTTGCGCTGGCGGATGTGCTCGCGGGAGATGAGGATCGCGCTGATGCGAGCCAGCGTCTGCGGCGCGCTGTACCAGTCGAGGTAGAGCTTGAGGGCGATGTTGTGCTTCGCGGCGATCTGCGGAGCGTCGAGGATTCCGGCGGCGGCTTCGATGAGGAGGATGGAGTCGTCGAGGAGCGGAAGGGGGGAGGAGGACTTTGGATTTTGGATTGGGGATTTTGGATTGGAAGAAGAGGAGGTGAGTGGCGAGTGGTGAGTGGCGAATGGAGGGGAGGAAGAGAGGGCGGGAGAAGGCGAAGGTTCCGAAGGAGAGGCCGTAGGAAATGCAGGAGCCCCCTCCGCCGCCTTCGGCGGGACCTCCCCCTTAGGGGAGGTTGAGACAGGAGCGGCGTTGGGCGCATTGTCATCGGGCGCGGCGGGTGAAGCGGAGTTGGTCCCCGGGGAGTACATGGGGGACAGTATGGATTATGGACGGGTATCTGTCAAGGGTTATTTTCGGATTTTGAACGGTGTCGAAGAGGATTGCGAAGTGGTTGGTAGGGAGGGGGATAGGGATGATGGATGAGACTGAACGAGATGTTGGGACGGGGTTTGGAGGTAGATCAGGAAACGCACGGACCCCGCTTCGAAGACTCGCCGGGATCCGTGGCACGTCCATGCAGAAGAGTCGATCGGTAGTGCCGCCCGCCGAAGCGGAGCTTTCAGCCATGCTACCCGCCGGCAAAGTCATCCGGACCCGTGCACCCGCTCTCAGTCTGGCCCGGGTGCCGTAGTACATGCGCCTGCTGAGGGGTCACCGCCGCCGTCTTCGGACCGCTGCCACCGCCCCACCCATCACCAGCACCGCCGCGGCTCCAGGTGCGGGCACCGGGACGACGGAGATGTCGTCGATGTTCCACTCACCTGGAAACACCGCTTGCCCGAACTCAAGGAAAGAGCCACCAATGTTGGCGTGAATGGGGATTGTGTACTGAGTCCAAGGGAGGGTCTGAAAAGGGCCAGGCACGCTCAAGGCAAACTGGCCCTCCCACCGGACGGTCAATGGGCTGTTGGGAAGCGGGCCGGGGGTGCGGACCCAGAAGCTCAACTCATAATCCTGTCCAGCCTGAGTGGGAAGGACTTGTGAGATGAACTGCAGGTTCGTTGAGGCTAGGCCGGCCCAGTATTCGCCACCGTGAGCGTTCCCTGAACTTGAGACTCTGAAATGAGACACATTGGGAATGTTCGGCGGTACTGACCAGCCCGAGAACCCACCAGTCTCAAACCCACCATTGAAGACCAGTTCTCCCGCAAAGGCGGGAGAGGCAGCCCCCAGGAGAAAGGCCGTAGCGACGCAGAATCTCGATGTTCGGGGCATGCTCGGGCCTTTCGAATAATTGAGTGAGAGCGGTTCAATCTACCACGCAGGTTCCTCCGAGGCAACGGCCTGTGTCCCAGAACTACCAAGCCCGGGACCGAATTATCACTCGACCGGCTTGCAGCCCGTTGGCTGACATCGCTGGTTTCATGCAAGAGGAAGCTCCGCGAGCACTGGTTCATCGAGTCTTGACATTCGCATGTGGATAAGTAGGACTGTCGTTTGCATGAATGTCCCGTTGCAACTAGGTTGCGTCGGCTGCTTTGTACACCGCGCCATGGCCTGATGCGCATATTTCCGCAGCCACTCGTCTTCTTTTTAGATATGGAGGTATAGATGCAAAGGCGCCAGAAACGGCTTGCTGCTGTAGCTGCGGTTGCGATGCCCGCGATTGGACTCATGGCCGCAACGGCCCATGCGCAGTACGGAGGGGCGTGCTGCCTGCCGGACAAGACCTGCATACTGGTCGCATCGCCGTGGGAGTGCAGCCGTGATGGTGTGCGCGGCATCTTTCTCGGTTTCGAGACCACCTGTACCTCCAACCCGTGCGCGGATCACTATGTTCCCGGCGTGGGGATGAGCCAGACGGCCGCGCGGCGGCTGACACGCCAGGGCGTCATCCACACATTATGGCACGACAGCGACGCCGAGGAGGTCTACGCGGCGGACCATCTCATGTGGCACATGCATGAAACGTATGGCCAGATCATCGCGCCGCATATCTCGATTGATCTGGCGAGGTTCTGGCGCACCACGCCGCAGGATTCGGCGGAGGCCGCCGCGGCAGAAGTGATCGCGCTCGTCGGGCTTGCAAAAACGGCGTGGGACGGACGTGAGGATGACCCGCCGAAGAACTTCTACTGGGCGCTGCGGATCGATCGGTATGGGCAGGGCTTCGACTGGACGCCGATCACGGACAATGGTTACGCGTTCGCGCAGGGGTCCATTCCGCTCTTCTCGAATCATCCCGGCGACGTGATTGAAGGGAAACTCAGTGCGCGACGGTACATCCCCTCGCACGCAGGAACGGTGGGTTCCGTTACCGGCACGTACAAGTTCAAGGTCAAGGAAGAGCTGCTTGGGGGCTGGATCCACTCATTGTCGTTCTTTGGTCAGTTCACGGAGGACTATTACCTTAACGATGCCAACTCGGCAACTTGGCCCGCGCGGATCAGGATCGGCAGCCACGATCCGGTGGACATTACGGGGTACGACCCGGCGGAGCGGGAGTTTGAAATCGACTCATCGTTTGCCGGAACGCTTGCCATGAATCAAGGCTTCGAGATCATGCGGCACGATGCGTATGACAACCCGGGACTGTGGCCGTGCTACTTCTTTAAGAACGGGGCTGCGGAACTGAGCACGTGGACTGCCCACTTTTGCGCGTACCTCGGGGATGAGGAGAACTGGCCCGATGACACCATCATCGCACCGGTCGCGGTGGTCATCCCCACGGAAGACATCGGGGCGGTTTCGGTGGATTACGACAACTACTGGCAGTACCTCAATCACCCGAAAGCGGACGCCACGCACATAAACTACGAGGGCGATACGGTGGATGGTACCTACGCACTCAAGCAGTGGCACGACTTGTATGCAGAAGACCGGAGCCAACAGCCTCTTGACGGTCAGTTTGATGAACAGCTTTCAGGGTTTCCTTACAGCCCCGGCAACGAGGATCTGCACTCGTACCTCACCGCGACATTCATCACGGCGTATAACCACCATCGCGAGGAGGCGACGTGGACGCATTTCCGTGCGATCTGGCCGCGGGCTATTCTGACGCAGTACCTGATCGGCAAGGGGTACGGGGTGTACGACCCGGAAGAGAATGAGGGCGAGGTGCCGAGCGGGCCGGGGGAATCGGGTTACCACGGCCTGCCGGGCCAGTGGAAGGAGAGCGTCAACTGGGATGCGTACGGCTGCATCCCGGGCGCAAGGATCCCATGGGACCCGCTCGAGAATGGGCGCGTGGTGCCGCTGTGGCAGCACTCTGCGGTTAGCACAACGGGCGAAGCGGGGGATGGGTCGTATCTGGATGAGTTCCCAGTTACGCTTTTTGGGTTGCCATACCCCCAAGAGTCGGGCGATCCGTTCGATCCAACCTACTACTTGACAAACGGCATGTCCGTGTTTGTCGAGTTTACCGATGGCCCGAACGTTGACCACCTCTACGAGGCGACTGCCTACAACACAGGCGTGCTTGAGTTGACGGAGAACCTTGAAGAACTAACAAGCGCGGGCGATCCTTTCATCATCTACTACCCCGCTGCGCCGCAGTACATCGAGTACTTCCTGAGCAACGGCGACACGAAGTGGCCTCTTATCGAGACGTTCTGCGAGCGGTACGGCGAGGACGTGGATGACGCGGGTTTCGCCGCCACTGGCAAGAAGTGGGCCGCGGAGCAGGCTCGGGCGCAGACGTACGCCCTGCCGGAAAATCCGTACACGCTCACGCTTGGGCCGGAGTTCAAGGACGGAAACGATGAGTTGGTGTCCATGTGGGCGACCTACCCCTTTAAGCCGTTCACGGCCCAAGACGGTTGGCTAAGCGACTCCGAGTGGGGCGAGATTGCATCTCAGGCGCGCGACTACGGCGTGAACCATTTCGACTGGTATGTGCCGGGGCTCCTTGATGAGAATGATGATCCGACCGCGGCGATGGACACCGTCTTCTATGCGCTCTACACGTTATCCGCGAGCAATGGCTCGTTCATACAGCACAACATTGCTTGCATCGCGGACTGGGACGGAGATGGGGAAGTGACGGGCGAGGATGCCATGGCGTTCAATGCTTCGCTGAATGGCGACCCGCGGGATCTTGCCGCGGACCTGAACAACGACGGACTATTCGACGCAGCCGATCAGGCGATCTTCGATGCCGCGTTCTGCGTTGGTGATTGTGCGCCCATTGACGATCCCGGCTGCACCGGAACCGGTCCGGGGACGTGTGATGATGCGGACTGGTGTGAGGATGACGACGTTGTCAGCGTCCAGGATCTGTTCTGCTTCCTCAGTGATTGGTTTGCCAACGACTACGATGCGCGAAACTACGGAGGCACCGAAGGTGTCCAAGCGATCTTTGCGTTCTTAGCGAACTGGTTCTCGTGGGGCGTGGGACCATGTGATCCGTAATCCATCCCTTGGTTGCTTGATCGACAGGCCCGGGCCGCGAAGCCCGGGCCTTTTCATTGGCTTCCCCGGCTAGTGAACCTGCGGGCCGATGACCACCACTCAACCCGGGGCTTCGGTCAAAGCACCTCAGCCCCCGGCGTCGGAGGCGGTAAACAACTCTCAACCCGGGGCTTCGGTCAAAGCACTTCAGCTCCGGCGTCGTGGAAACTGCGCACGGGAAGGATGCCCGTGCCACATCTCAAAACGACAACCGGGGCCATTGCTGGCCCCGGCTGACTACTTTGCTTGTACACCCGGCCTTGCGGCCAGGCGACTTGAGGCGAGCCGCGAACGGCTCACCGAGTGATTACCACTTGCCGCGGCCGCCACCACCGCCGCCGCCGCCGCCACCGAACCC
>ENA-ORBV01003407-ORBV01003407.1-microbial-mat-metagenome-genome-assembly--contig:-NODE-3407-length-31834-cov-8.393960_pt1 | contig 31834 bp, 27 predicted proteins | sample MGYA00237777_ERZ505514 | MGnify/ENA primary metagenome ERZ505514 (study PRJEB26160, sample SAMN06269048) | microbial mat metagenome | isolation source: Oligotrophic lake microbial mat | place... | reverse complement strand
CTGGTGAAGTCCCTGCACATCGCCGAAACGCGCCCGGAGCGCCTCGCCGAAGTGGTCAAGTCCACAGGGGCGGCCACGGCCACCGCCGATTATCGCGACCTGCTGAAGATTAACGACATTGAGGCGGTGTACATCTCGGCGACACCGGAGACCACGCATTACCCGATGGCGCGCGACTTTCTTTCGGCCGGCAAGCACGTGTTTCTGGAAAAGCCCATCGCACTGGAACTGGCCGAAGCGGACGATTTGATCGCCATTGCGCGCAAGAAAAACCTCAAATTTACCATCGGCTATTCACAGCGCTTCAACCCCAAGTTCGCTTATGTGCGCAAGGTCATCCGCGAGGGCACCATCGGCCGTCCGGTGAGCGCTCTTGTCAGCCGCCACATCACGCGCAGCCTGGGTAAAAAAATCAGCGGCCGCGTAAAACTTTCACCGGCGGCGATGGAATCGACGCACGACCTTGATTTCCTGCTCTGGTGCCTGGAGCCTTCCAAGCCGGTGCGCGTGTATTCGCAGAACAACTACGGCGTGATGAAGGAAACCTCCGGCCAGGAGATTCCCGACACGCAGTGGATCACCGTTACCATGGACAGCGGGCTTTCCTTTGTCGTCGGCGGCGGCTGGAACCTGCCGCCGGGTTACCCGAATTTCTCCACCACCTGGATCGAGATGATCGGCACCGAGGGCGTGGTTATGGTCGATGACAGCCACCGCGACGTGGTGCTCAATACCGTCAACAAGGGCATGGTGCTGCCCATGTCGACCATGCCGGGCGAGGGCGTCGAGCACACCTACGCCGGACCGATGGCCGCCGAGACCATTCATTTTCTCGAGGCCGTGGCCTGCGACCGCGACGTGCTGGTCACGCCCGAGCACGCGCGCATGGTCATGGAGGTGTACATCGCCGCCGACCTCTCGGCCGAACGCAACGAGCCGGTCACGCTGCCCTTGCCCGCGCACGAGGCCAAACCGGTGCGCGCCGTCGCCTGAGAAAAAAATAGACCTGTCATTCCGAGCGAAGCGAGGAATCTGCTTTTGCTGTAAATCCAAAGCAGATTTCTCGGCCTTTGGCCTCGAAATGACAATGCTTTTATTGAAATGAATTTTCGGATCTTAGTCGCCCGATCAACATAGAGGTCGAAATCATGCCCCAAAAGAATCCCAAACGTATCGGCGTCGCCATCATCGGCGCGGGCCGCGTCGGACTGTTTCGCGGCGAGGTGGCCAAGCGCCATCCGCAGGTCGATTTCATCGGTATCGCCGAGATCAAGCCCGAGCGCGCCAAGCTGGTGGGCGAGCAGATCGGTGCCGACTTTGTCACCGCCGACTATCGCGAGCTGCTGTCGCGCCCTGAAGTAACGGCGGTGATCGTCGCCACCGACGAGCACCTGCACGTCGATCCCATCCTGTTCGCCTGCAAAAGCGGCCTGTCGCTGTTTATTGAAAAACCGCTGGCCACCGACCTTGCCGAATCCGAGCGCGTGATGGAGGCGATCAAAAAATCCGGCGTCGATGCGGTGGTCGGCTACACCCAGCGCTTTCGTCGCCGCTGGCTGGCGGCCAAAGAGAAGGTGCGCACCAACCAATTGGGAGACGTGACCCTGGTGACGTCGCGCGCCTTCATGAACCGCCTCGTCGCCCTCGACAACTACAAGCGCACCAAGGAACCGTCGCAGATTTCGCCCATGGTGATTTCCGGCACCCACGCGCTGGATATCGTGATGTGGATGATGGAGGCGAAAAAGCCGGTCGAGATGTACGCCCGTTCCGTCGACAAGGCGCTCGGGCCCATCTGCCAGGGCACCGATGCCACCGCCGGCATGATCACCTTCGAAGATGGCGCGATGTACCACTCGTCGATTTCCTGGGCGCTGCCGGTGATCTGGCCGGGCGCGGTCTACAGCCTCGATGTGGGCATTGTCGGCACCGAGGGCGTGCTGACCATCGATGACACGCACCGTGACATCGTGCTCGCGACCACCCAGTCGCAGTCCGAGGGCTATGCGCCCGATACCAGCCGCCGCGTCGACTTCATGGGCAGTTACCCGCCCGGCGACATGGCTTTCGGCGAATTGCGCGGACCGATGCGCGAGGAAACCGAACAGTGGTTCAACCGCCTCGCCATGGGCCTGCCGACGCAGCATGCCACTGCGGCGGAGGCGCATAATCGCCTGATGCTGACCAAGGCATTTGATTTGTCGGCGCGCTTGAAGCGTGCGATTCCGCTGCCGATCACGCCCGAGGATGAAAAAGAACTGACGCAGACGGTCAAGACACGGTTGGAGAAAGTGGCCTGAAGTAATTTTCAAGGACTCACTGAACAACCCCGCCATTCCCGCTTTCGCGGCAATGACGGAACAGGGGCTTATTCGACGTTCCCTTAATTGTTGAATTGTTTTGCAGTGTCCGCGCAGACGGATGGCGCAAACGCATAGGAGGAATGCATGAAAGCAGCATTGAAGGGAACACTCAGGGCGGGCGTTTTGGCATTGCTGGCCCTGGGGATGTGCGCGGGCAACGCCCTGGCGCAGGGCGGCTATCCCAACAAGCCGGTGCGCATGATCGTGCCCTTCGCGCCCGGCGGGGCGTCGGATTTTGTCGGGCGTGTGCTGGCGCCGCGCCTCACCGAGGTCCTCGGCCAGCAGGTGGTGGTGGAGAACCGCGCCGGCGCCGGTGGCAACATCGGCATGGAAGCGGGGGCGCGGGCGGCACCCGACGGTTACACGGTTTACCTCGGCAACATTGGCACCATCGCCATCAACCCGGCGCTCTATCCCAAGCTCACGGTCGATCCGCTGAAGGATTATCATGCGGTAACGCAGGTGGTGGATCTGCCCAGCGTGCTGGTGGTCAACAGCAACTCGACCGCGGGCAGCGTCGCCGACCTCGTGGCGCAGGCCAAGGCCAATGCCGGAAAACTCAATTACGCTTCGCCGGGCAGCGGCACCATGAACCGACTTGAAATGGAAATGTTTCGCCGCAACGCCGGCCTTGACATGGTGCACGTGCCTTACGGCGGTGGAGCCGGTCCTGCGGTCGCGGGGGTGGTCGCAGGCGAAACGCAGGTGATGTTCACCACCATGCCCTCGGCCATCGGCATGATCCGCGGCGGCCGCCTCAAGGCGCTCGCCACCACCAGTCCCAAACGCGTCGAGCAACTGGCCAATGTTCCGACGATGGTGGAGGCGGGCTATGCCGACTTTGTCACCAGCTCGTGGCAGGGCGTGTTCGTTCCGGTCGGAACGCCGAAGGAAATCATTGACCGCCTGCACGCGGCGCTGGCGCAGACATTGCAGACGCCGGACGTGATCGAGCGCCTCGGCAAGGGCGGCGTCAGCGCCGTGGCCAGCGTCTCACCGCAGGCCTTCGCCGAATTTGTCGCCAACGAGCACCGCCGCTGGGGTCGCGTCGCACGCGAATCCAAGGCGACGGTGGACTGAGAACAGGGCATCACGGTAAAACAGGGCACCACAGAGGCACAGACACACAGAGAACCGCGAAAGACGTTTTAGAATAGCTTTTCTCTGTGTGTCTGTGCCTCTGTGGTTAATGCTTTTGACTTTTATGAACGGGAATCCAATATGACCAGCATTATTCGCCGCCGTCTGCTCGCAGCCGCCGCCGGCACCGGCGCAGGTCTGCTGCTCGGGCGCGGAGCCCTCGCGCAGGAAATTTATCCGAACAAGCCCATCAACGTAATCCTGCCGCTGCAGGCGGGCAGCGCCTCGGATATCGCGGTGCGGGTTTTTTGCGAAAGACTCGCCGAGGAAATCAAGGGTACCTTCGTCATCGAGAACGTGCCGGGTGCGGCCGGGCTGATCGGCGCCGAGCGCCTGACCAAGGCGACGCGCGACGGTTATACGCTGGCCGCGCTCAACAACAGCATTCTCACCATCTTGCCCAACGTCAAGCGCAGTCAGGTGAAATTCGATCCGTTTGTCGATTTCGTGCCCATTCGCGGTATCGCCAGCATCCCGACCCTGCTTGGCGTCAACAAGGACGTGCCCATCAACAACGTCAGGGAACTGGTGGCGTTTGCGAAGCAGAACCCGGGCAAGCTCAATTATTCGAGCGGCGGTCCGGGCAGCCCGCAACACCTTGCCACCGAAATGTTCCAGGCCATGGCCGGGGTGAAGCTTACCCATGTGCCCTACAAGGGGGCGACGCAGGCGGCGGCTGATCTTGCCGGAGGCCAGGTGCAGGTGATGTTCATCGCTCATTCGCTGGCCTTGCCGTTTTTGCCCGGCGGCCGCGTCAAGCCGATCGCCTTTGCCGGCGGCGAGCGCTCCAGTGCCTTCCCCGATTTACCGACGGTGGCCGAGGCCGGTCTGCCCGGTTTTGATTACTCTTCCTGGGTTGCGCTGTTTGCGCCGCGCGACACGCCAGCCGCGGTCGTCAATCTGCTGCGCCAGGCCAGCGCGAAAGTGCTGGCGCCAGCCGCGATCAAGGAGCGTCTGGCCAAGTCGGGTCTGGAGTTGTGGGACTTGCCGGCGGAGCGCGTGACGGCGGTGATACGCGGGGATTTTGCGCGCTGGGAAAAAGTCGTCAAGACACCCGGATTTTCGGCCGAGTAGCGTGACGCAGCGATGACGACATCGACCGCCGCGCGCTGGCGCGGCAGGCAGTTCCACAACCAGCCCGAGGACAGCCACATCCACGGTTTTCTGGTCGCGCTGTGGCACGGGGTGCATGACGAGAGCGGCGGCAGCGTCGATATCAGCGTGCACCCGCGCAATGGCGATATCGCCGGCTCCGACCCGGGCGCTCTACGTATGCTGGTCTCGGGCGAGCTCGAGTTCATGACGTTGATGGGCGGCATCATCGGTCAGGTGGTGCCGGCGGCGGAAATCCAGGGCCTGCCCTTTGCGTTTGCCGATACCGACCAGGTGTTTGCGGCGATGGACGGAGCGCTGGGGGAGTGCCTCAATCGCGAAATGCGGGCCAAGGGCATTCATGCGCTGCCAGGTTGCTGTTTCGAGAACGGCTTTCGCCACATCTACGGCCGCGACAAGCCGGTGCGTTCGGTTGATGACCTCGCCGGCTACCGCATGCGTGTGCCCGACGGCCGGCTGTTTGTCGATGCCTTTACCGCGCTCGGTGCGGTGCCGGTCATCGTCAACATCAAGGAGTTGTACGAGTCCCTGAAGACTGGTCGCGTCGATGGCCAGGAGAATGCGCTGGCGGTGCAGCAGGTCAATCACCTGTATGAGGTGACAACATATCTGTCGGTGACGAATCACATGTGGTCGGGCTTCAACCTGTTGTGCAACCTCGCGTTCTGGCAGCGGCTGCCGCAAGACATTCAGGGCATCATCCAGCGCAACGCGCGCCGGCAGGCGCTGGCGCAGCGCGCACATACGCGAGGCGAAAACGACGGCATGCTCGCCTTGTTTGTGCAACAAGGCATGGTCGTCAACGAGGCCGACACCGCCAGCTTCAAGGCGAAGCTGGCGGGGGAATTTTACAGTCGCTGGAAGTCCGAGCTGGGCGCAACCGCGTGGAAACTGCTTGAGGCGCAGGTTGGCCGGCTCGGCGGCTGATTTACGCGCCGGGCCGCCTAGGGGACCAGTATCGACGACCCGGTGGTGCGTCCGCCCTCGAGGTCGGCATGCGCTCTGGCCGCCTCGGCCAGCGGGTAGCGCGCATTGATACTGACCTTGAGCGCACCCTTGGCAAGCATCGCGAACACCGCTGCTGCCGAGGCCTCAAGGTCGGCGCGGCTGGCGGTGTAGGTGACCAGCGTCGGCCGGGTGAAATACAGCGAGCCCATTTTTTGCAACAGGCCGGCCTCGACCGCCGGCGGCGCGCCGGTGGTGGTGCCAAAGGACACGAACATGCCGCGCGGTGAGAGGCAGTTGAGCGTGGTCTCGAAGGTGGACTTGCCGACCGAGTCAAAGGCCACCGGCACGCCGGCGCCGCTGGTGAGTTCCTTGACGCGCGCGACGATGTCTTCCTTGTTGCGGTCGATCACCACGTCATAGCCGTTGGCGAGGGCCAGTTTGCATTTGTCGGCGCCGCCAGCCACGCCTATCATGCGCGCGCCGAGGTGCTTGCCCCACTGGCCGGCAAGCAGGCCGATGCCGCCCGAGGCGGCATAGAACAACACCGGCTGCCCGGCCTTGACCGGGTAACAGCGGTTGAGCAGGTATTCGACCGTCATGCCCTTGAGCATGCAGGCGGCGGCGAGTTCATCGCTGATGTCATCGGGTGTCTTGATCAGGCGGTCGGCGACGACGTTGCGCAAGTCGGCATAAGCGCCGGGGCCGCCGCCGGCGTAACAGACGCGCTCCCCCGGATTGAAACCGCTGACGCCGGGCCCGGACTTGACCACGACGCCGGCCGCCTCATTGCCCACGCCCGAGGGCAGCGGCATCGGATAAAAGCCCGAACGCTGATAGACCTCCTGGAAGTTGAGACCTATCGCGGTCTGGCGCACCTGCACCTCGCCCGGTCCGGGATCAGCAATATCCATGGTTTCGAGCTTCAATACCTCGGGGCCGCCGGCGACGGCGAAACGGGCAACGCGGGCCTTGCTGGTCATGGTGTTCAACTCCTTGATGGATTATTGGTGTGTTCCGGTGGAGCCGGCGCGCGGACCGGCCGCGGAAGAGGTGCGTGTGCTCAAGGCACGACCGCGGGATTGGCAATCGCGTCTATGGTGCGTTTGCGCGAACTCTCCGTGTGCTCCTTGATCAGCGCGGCGACCTGGCGCTTGTCGCGTGCCTTGAGCGCGTCAATGATGGCGACGTGCTCGGCGACGAATTGCTGCAAGCCGGCCTCGGCGCTGCTTTCGGTGCTGGTGACACTGACATAGGTCAGCCGGTCGAAGTGTTCGATGATATCGATGGCCGCGCGTGCGAGGCGCAGGTTGCCGCAAAGGCCGGCCAAGGCGATATGGAAGTGCCGGTTGTAAGCGATCCAGGCCGGCATGTCGGTGCCGGCGGGGCTGGTGCGAAAGGCGTCGAGGCACGCGATATCGGCGTCGGTGGCATGGTCTATGGTGCGCGCGGCGCAGGCGCGTTCGTAGAGCAGGCGCATCTCGTACATTTCCAGCGCGTCGGCCACCGATACCGGGCGCACGCGGTAGCCGCGGCGCGGCAATACCTCGACGAGATTTTGTTCCTGCAGGCGCAGCAGCGCATCGCGTATCGGCGACTTGCTGACCTCGTAGCGTTGCGCCAGGTCTTGCTCGTGGAATTGCGCCCCGGGCGCCAGCGCGCACGACAGGATTTCGTCACGAATCCGGTCGTAAATGCCGTCGCGCATCAGGCGGGGCGCATCGGCGGTTTTGGCAGAGGCGGTGCTGGGCATGCAATATCAGCAATGGCTTGAATGACCGTAAAGTATATCAAACTGTAATGCAGGCCCCGAACTCTGTGCCAGCCGGTTAAAATTTTCTCATATGGCAGCGCACAAAATAATGGGCGGTCTGGCAAAAAAAACGCAAGTCGCTTGACAGCGTTAAATCATTGCTGGAATATCAGGCCACAAAAATAATGCTGTTCCCCGTTAAAAATTCTCCAAGGAGGAGACCCCCATGAAGCTCGCAAGCCTCAGTAAAACCGCGTTGTCCGTCGCCGCGCTGTTCGCCGCCGGAATCGGCCTCGCCCAGGCCGAAGATATCAAGCTGCGCATCGCATCGGGCCACCCTGCGGTCAACACCTACGTCAACCTGATGCAGAATTTTTTCGTGCCCGAGGTCAGCAAGCGCGTTGCCGCGCGGACCAAGCACAAGATTGAATTCGTCGAAGGCTACGGCGGTTCCATGGTCAAGGTGGCCGATACGCTGGAGGGCGTGCAGTCGGGCATCATCGACATCGGCGGCTATTGCTTTTGCTTCGAGCCGTCCAACCTGCCCTTGCATGCTTTCCAGGTGATGTTGCCCTTTGGCACCATGAGCCCGGAAAAGAGCGTCAAGATGGCGCGCGCCGTGTATGACAAGGTGCCGTTCTTGTCCAAGGTGTTCGAGGACAAGTACAACCAGAAACTGCTGGCGCTCATTTCCGACAATGGCTACAACCTTGGCACCAACTTCGCATGGAAGACCGTGGGTGACCTGAAGGGCCAGAAACTCGCCGGTGCCGGCCTCAACCTGAAGTGGCTGGAGTTCGCCGGCGCAACCCCGGTGCAGGGGTCGCTGCCCGAGGCCTATACGGGGATGCAGACCGGCGTGTACAACGGCTGGGTCATGTTCCCGTCCGCCTGGGTCAACTTCAAGCTGTACGAAGTGGGCAAGCATTACACCGAGATCGGCTTCGGTGCGATCACCTGGCACGGCCTGACCATCAACAAGGCGCGCTTTGCCAAGCTGCCCAAGGATGTGCAGAACATCCTCGTCGAGGTGGCGAAGGAGTTCGAAGGCAAGACCGGTTCGGTGAACGAGGAAAACTATCCCAAGCAACTGGCGCAACTGAAGACGCTGGGCGTGAATGTCTCGGCGGTACCCGATTCGGTGCGCGTTGAGTGGGCCAATTCGCTCAAGGGCTGGCCGCAGGACAAGGCGACCGAACTGGACAAGGCCGGCATGCCGGCGACGCAGGTACTCAAACTCGCGCTCGAAGAGGCGGAAAAGCTCGGCCACAAATGGCCGGTGCGCTACGGCGTCAAGTAGCAATCAGGCGGTTATACAGTTGTGCGAGGTCGAAGGGTTCGCCCTTCGACCCGTCCCCCCCCCATACGCAAGGAGCAGCCGGCGTGATCACCCGAATGCTCGACTGGATTGCCCGCGCCATGCTGGTGTGCGCGGCGGTGCTGGGCCTGACGCTCAGCTTCATTGTCTGCGCCGATGTCATCGGCCGGGTGGTGTTCAACAGTCCGTTGAAGGGCACGCCGGAACTGGTGTCCTCGGCCATCGTCATCATCTGCTTCATGCAGGCGCCCTTTGCCATACGCTCGGGCGGCATGATCAACGTCGATTTCATCGTGCAACACCTGTCGCCGCGCGCGCAGTCGGTGCTCGCCTGTCTCGGCGCCTTGCTCGGCGCCGCCTTTTTCGGCTTTATCCTGTGGGGCGCCTACGATCCGGCGATGAATGCCTGGACGGCGGGCGAATTCGAAGGCGAGGGCGCGCTGCGCGTGCCGGTGTGGCCGGCGCGCTTCACCATCGTCGTCGGCGTCGCGCTGGCGGCGCTCAATTATGTCCTGCTGGCGCTCCGGCATTTCCACACAGCGCTGGACGGAACCATGCCGCAAAGCGTGGGGACATCGCATTGATGTGTACACACGCCCCGGCAATCGGAACGCAGAAAGCCCCCCGCCATGTTTGACGCGCTCGACCTGACCATTCTCGTGGTGGTGCTGCTGGGCGTCGTCTTCGCCGGCGTGCATATCGCCGTCGCACTGGGCCTAACCGCAGTGCTTGGTATTTACCTGATGACCGACGATATCGAGGTGGCGCGGCAGTTTGTCGCCAACACCTCGTACGAGGCGTTGCGCGATTACGTTTTTGCCGTCATTCCGCTATTCATGCTGATGGGTGAATTCCTCGCCAAGTGCGGTGCGGCGCGCGATATGTTTACGCTGGTCACCAGGCTCACCAAAATCATTCCGGCACGGCTTGCTGTCGCGACGGTACTCGCCAATGCGATATTTGCCTTTGTCACCGGCGTCAGCATCGCCGCAGCGGCGGCCTTTTCGCGCATCGCCTACCCGGAAATGAAGCGCGCCGGCTACTCGCGCCAGTTCTCGCTCGGCTGTATCGCCGGCAGCGCCTGCCTCGGCATGCTGATCCCGCCCTCAGTGCTGATGATTGTCTGGGGGGTGCTGACCGAGCAGTCCATAGGCAAGTTGTTTCTCGCCGGCGTGATGCCGGGCTTTCTGCTGGTCACCTTCTACATCATCTACATTCAGTATGTCGCCTTCACCCGGCCTGAAGTGGTCGGTGAATTGCGCAAGGGAGAGGTCGCGCCACCGCCGGAACCGGCAAGCGACGGCCATATTGAAGGTGCATTGCTGAGTACCGTTCTGGTCATCGCGCTCGTAATAGGCGTGCTGTGCGGAATCTGGTTCGGCGCCTTCACGCCGACCGAGGGCGCCGGTGTCGGCGCCGCCGCCGCGCTGCTGCTGGCCATTGCCAAGGGCCTGCGCTGGAAGGAGGTTTTAGAGGTCGTCGTATCGGTTGGCCGCACCTCCGGGCCCTTGCTGCTGCTGCTCTTCACGGCGCAACTCTATGCGCGCGTGCTGGCCATGACCGGCGTGACCAAGGCGGCGCAAGACCTGATTCTCGGCTCCGGCCTCGGGCCGTTTGCGATTCTTGCGTTGATGGTCGCCATCTGGTTCGTGCTCGGCTGCATCATCGATTCGATTTCCATCATCCTGTTGACGGTGCCGGTGTTCGCGCCGATTGCGGCGGCGGCCGGCTTCGATCCGATTGCCTTCGCCATCCTGGGCATCATTGCCATTGAAACCGGCTTGCTGACGCCGCCCTTCGGTCTTCTGGTATTCACGGTGCAGGCGGCGTTGCCCGACGAGAAGGGCGCGGTCGGTGAGATATTCAAGGGCGCCGTGCCCTACTGGATCGCGCTGCTGGGGGTGATTCTCAGCATCGCCATTTTCCCGCAAATAGCCACCTGGCTGCCGGACCTCGCGTTCTCGGCCAAATAGCCATACAAAGGAACTGCCATGCCCGCCTACTGGATTGCCCGCTCCCGCATCGACGACCCCGTCGCCTATAAAAAGTACACCGACCTCGTGCCGGGCATTCTCAACACCTATGGCGGCAAGGTGTTGGCGCGCGGAGGCAAGTACCAGATCAATGAGGGGCCTGAGACCTTTCACCGTTTTGTCGTGATTGAATTCGCCACGCTGGAGCAGGGCGTCACCTGCTTCAACTCGCCCGAGTACCAGGCGGCCGCGTCATTCCGGCGCGCTGGCGGCGGCGTGGTCGAGAACGTCATTGTCGAGGGCGGTGAGGCCACCGTGATCTGAACGTATGCGCCGGCCGGTCCCCCGGGTACGGCGGATTCAACAACTGTTTGCTGCTTAGCGAAGGAGGGCGCGATGCCACTCGGACATCTTGAACACATCCTGATCCAAACTGCGGACATGGATGCCACGCGCGAGTTCTACACCAAGGTGCTGGGCATGCATGTCGGGCCCTCGCCCGACTTCAAGTTCCCGGTGTTCTGGCTCTATATCGGTGACAAGGACGTCATCCATGTCACTGCCGGTGGCGCCAATACCAGCGACAACCGCAAACAATACCTCGGGCAGCAGTCCGAGGCCGTCAGCGGCAGCGGCGTCATCGACCACCTGGCCTTTCGCTGCACCGGCCTGCCTGAAATGATGGAGCACCTGACGGGGTTGAACATCGATTTCAAGCGTCGCATGGTCAACGACCAGGGCTTGTTCCAGTTGTTTTTCATGGATCCCAACGGTGTCAAGATCGAACTCAATTTCTCCAATGCCGAGGTGGGCGACGTGCGACCGGCGCTGATGGCCTCGGAACTGCCGGCCTGATTTCAACCGCCATTACAGCGGCCGACAGCGGCGACGGCGGCTAGAACGCCGCGTCGATAGGTGCGATAATACCCACACCAAGCAAACTGACTTTCCTGGCTTTCCGACAGGCGATGGACGCCGCGTCATTGCGCCCCACTTGCGCCGGACCCCGGGCTCCCTATTTACACACCGAGGCTTTGCATTCATGACCCAACCACTCGATCTGCTCAAAATCGCCCAGGAAGAGCAAAACGGCGATCTGTTCAAAATGCTCGACGGCATCTACAAGCGCTCGGCCGCCAAACCGCGCGGCATCAGTGACGCCATCATCTGGGAAGGCGGCAACGCGGCCGGCGGCGTCAAGCCCGTTGCGCATGCCTTTACCGACATGTTCGCGCTCAACGGCACGCTGATGGCCCTCGATGTGCTTGGCCTGCCCTTCCTCGGCGTGCCGATGATGGCGCAGTTCCGCCACGACACCAAGCTCGCCTCGCTCGACTGGTTCGGCAAGCTCGACTACACCTCGCTCAAGTGGTCCACCGCCGGTGACTTCATGGTCAACGACGGCGGCAAGAAGGTCGTCGTTGCCGGCAAGTCGGCCAACGCCCCCTTGCGTACCGCCGCCGGCGTCTATTGCAACGTGCGCCCCTACGGCACCATCACCAGCATCCGCTTCATGCCCGGCCTGCCGTACTCGCAGGACAAGAAGAAATTCGGTGTTGACCCGGCCACCGGCGTCATTCATTCCGAAATGAACACCCCCGGCATCCGCATGTGCTACGCCGTGCGCCTGTTCCTGAAAATGGTTCACGAGACCGGCCAGATCGGCCGCGTCGCGACCAAGCCGACGCAGGCCCAGGAAGACACGGTTAACGCCGGCGTCGTGCGCTGGATGCTGCAGGGCACGAAGTTTCAGTTGAAGCGCAAATACTCGGTCGATGCCTACGAGGAGCAAAAAGAAAAAGTCGACGCCATCGTCGCACTGCTGCCCAAGGACTTCAAGGCCGGCATGGAAAACTGGGGCGGCGACATTTACGAGCATATCTCCGACACCAATTTCGGCCTCTTGCTGCACGACATGATCCAGCAAAAGGGTGCGATCGTGTACGCCACCGACCTTGACGGCGACCGCCTCACCGACCTGATGGCCGATGCGCCCGACGTTCTGCGCGCCTGGGGCCAGATGGTGCTCGACAAGGTCAAGCCCGGCACCGACATGAACAAGGTCTGGTCCGACATGGGCTTCACCATGAAAAACGGCAAGGACATGACCAGCGTCATGTACCGCATGGTGGGCGAGCCGATTTACGAACAGACGCTCGGTTCGGCCGACGCGATGTTGCTGCGCCTGCTTGACGGTGATGAGACCGTGGGCGGTACCAAGGCACCTTACGATCCGCGCATCCACTTTGTGCTGATCAACGAAGCCTACAAGGCGGCCAATCCGGGTAACACCGATCTGGCGAAGTGGCTCGATGCGCAACTGGCGGCCTTCGACAAGATTTACGACGCCAAGCGGCCGAAGTATCTCGATGGCTACAAGTTGCTGAAGGATGCCATCAAGCCCTGGGGCGCCTGAGTTTTACTGTCCGGGAGACCGGGCATTGGCTGGCAAAGGCCTGGATCGCGATGCGGTCCAGGCCTTATTATTTTTGGAGCTGGCTGGAAATGCCGGTCGCTCGAGCATTTCCAGCTGCCGTCGTTGCCGCTCAGATGGGAATCCAGTGTCTTGGTTCTTCTCTTTGCGTTCGGTGGCGCTACTTTTTGGTTGGGCGGTTTCACCCCCTTGCGGGGGGCGAGTCACTTTTCTTGCTTCGCCAAGAAAAGTAACCAAAAGAAGGCGACCCGGAGGTGACGGTCGCCACGCGACTGCCCTGCGATGCTCGCATCCTCGGGCCGGTCCCGAACTCGCCCCACGATAAAGCTGTGGGTCTCAGACATGCGGGACCGGACACCTCCCGAGGACGCTGCGCTTCTCGGCGTCCCCTACGGGATTGGAGGTCAAAGGCAAGGTCAAGGGCAACGTCAACCCCAAAGGCAACGTCAACTCCAAGATCAAAAACATCGTGTACGCACGACGCGATGCGCCAGCGAGCGCAAGTCGCATGCTGTCGTTCTGCTTTTCGCTTTTGATGTCGGGGCCCCTGCGATGGCGCCGAGCAACGCAGGCGAAGCGGGAGGGGTCCGGTCACGCATGTCTGAGCCCCGCGGCGTTTGCGGGGCGAGTTCGGGACCGGCCCGCTTTGCCGAGTAGCGCAGGGGACCCCGAAGGGGCGGCATCGGGGGTGTGCTTTCTTTGCGTACTGCTTCGACCGAAGGAAGTCCCCGGAGGGGATGCACAAGCAAAGAAAGTGAGTCGCCCCCCCCCGCAAGGGGGCGAAACACCCCAAACAGAAAGACACGACACCGAACAATCAGAGAAGAAAATGCAAAAATGCGGGATCGGAATTCTCCCGAGTACCCTGCGCTTCTCGGTGTCGCCGACGGGACTCAAGGTCAACAGCTAGGCCAAGGTCAAAGCTTGGCTGCCGCCGCTTAGCCGTTGGCCTTGATATTCGCCGCCTTGATGACGCGGGTCCACTTGGCGATTTCAGCGTCCACACGCGTCTTGAACTCGGTTGCATTGCTGCCCACCGGCATATAGCCCATCTCGGCCAGCCGCGCATTGAGCGGGCCGCCGCTGCGTACTGCGGCCGAGGCGATGTCGCTGACGCGATCGAGTATGGGTCTGGGTACGCGCGAGGGCGCGATCAGGCCGAACAGCGGCGCAGCATCGACCGAGGGAAGTCCGGCCTCACTCATGTGCGGTGCATTGGGCAGCAAGTGTGAGCGGCTGGCGCCGCAAACGGCTAGGCCGCGCACGGTACCGACGCGGATGTGCTCGATCATCGAGGGCACGGTGGTGAAGGCGAAGTGGATGTGGCCGGCGATGAGGTCGTTGAACACGGTCGAGCCGCCGCGGTAGGGCACATGATTGACCATGAGGCCCGCGGCCTGGCGGAACTGCTCGCCTGCAAGATGCGGTGCGCTGCCGACACCGGCCGAGCCGAAGTTGTACTTGCCCGGCTGCGCCTTGCACAGCGCGATGAATTCGGCCAACGTCGTCGCCGGCACCGAGCTGTGCACGTTGAGCACCAGTTGCGCCGTTGCAGCCAGCGAAAGCGGCGCGAAATCGCGCGCGGTGTCGTAGGGCAGTGTGGCGACGAGGCCGGGGTTGATGACAAAGGCGCTGTCGATGAACCCGAGCGTCTGACCGTCGGGTGTCGCCTCGGCAATGGCCTTGGTGCCGATCTGCGTGCCGCCGCCGCCTTTATTCTCGATGATGACGCTCACGCCCAGGGCCGCCTGCAATTGCTGGCCGATGAGACGGCCGATCACGTCGGTGGCGCCGCCGGGCGGGTAGGGCACGATGATGCGCACATTGCCTGCCGGATAGCTTTGCGCGCCGGCCGGGCCGGCAACACCCATGGCCGCAGCCGCTGACCACGCCGTGGCCCCGAGCAGAAATTCGCGTCTTTTTTGCATGATGATCTCCTTTGATTGTCTTTTTTTAAATGCTTGTAAATTCAAAATTCCGATACCTTTCACGCCGTCACCCCTTCACTCCCGAACATAAGGTCCATTGATGAATTCGGGCTCCGGATCGGCACCCAGGCCGGGTCGGTCGGTGAGTTCGTATGCGCCCTTGCGCAGCGGCATCGCGCCGGCATAGGGTGTGAATCCCAGATCGCAGAACAGGCGCTCGGCCGTGACTTCGTGCGCGTGCGCCGCCAGCACGTGCAGGGTTGCCAGCAGGCCGGGTCCGAAGCAGGTGCAATGCGGTGCGAGTTTCACCGTGCTGCCGGCGCATAGCTGGGCGATTTGCCACAGCGGCGTCAGGCCGCCGAGTTTGATCGCGCTGGGCTGCACGTAATCGACCTCCCGGTCGGCGATCATGCCGGCGAGTTGCGCGGCGCTGCTCGCGTTCTCGCCCGCTGCAATGGCGGTGCCGGTCTGCCGGCGAAGTGTGGCGAGGGCAGCAGTGTCCTCGGGCGGCCATACCGGCTCCTCGACCCACAGCGGCGCCAGCGGTGCCATGTCGCGCACGGCCGCCGCAGCCGCCCTGGGTGACCAGGCGCAATTGACGTCCACCATCAGCGGCAGGGCGGCACCCATGGTGTTGCGCGCCGCAGCGACGGCCGCAGTGGTTTTTTCATGCAGTTTGACCTCGCGGTGTCCGGCCTCGAGCGCGCGCGACACGTTGCGCTGTATCAGCGCCGCGTCATCGTAATACTGCAGCAGCGAGGCATAGGTGGCGATGCGTGTGCGCCTGGCGCCGCCGAGCAGCGCATGCACCGGCACGCCCTCGAGCTTGCCGCGAATGTCCCACAGCGCGATGTCAAGGCCGCTCAGCGCATGCACCACCGGGCCGGAGCGTCCCATCAGGTGCAGCGCGCGATGCATCGATGTCATCAGATTTGCATCGAGTGCATCGCGCCCGACCGCCAGTGGCGCGACGCGGTTGCGGAATATCGAGGACAGCGCATCGAGGTCGGCGCCATAGGACTCGCCCCAGCCCACGGTGCCATCAGCAAGCTCGACGCGCACGAGGCCGCTGTCGAGGGTGTTGCGTGGCGTGCCGGCAAACAGCGGCGGCGGTGCGCCATGGTCGAAAGGCAGCCGAAGCTGCAGGCAACGGACGGATTTGATCAGGGAGGCGGTCACAGGCGGGAGGGCTCTTTTGCAGGGCGTCGGATTATTGTCGTGGCGCTGTCGCGCTTGGCTGCATTGCCACTACAGCGCCCGGCCATTCTAGCCGCGCGTGCGTTCGATTGCGGCGGCGGCTTGAAAATTAGATGGCAGAGATGCGATGTCCGACAATGCCCTGGCGGGTGCAATCCGGGTGGGCGCTGCCGACAGGCCGGCGCGGTTCAGCGCCTGCAGGCCGGCTTTTTATCGGGGCATCTGCTGGAGACCCGCGCCGGGCAGGCGTTTCCGGCGTATTTTCCCATGGTCTGGCAAATGAACAATTGCATGACGCTCAGAGTTTAGGTATGCGGATGCGGCTGACCATCAGCGCCCCCGAGGCCGCAAACAACAGCGCCAGCGGATGCAGCGTCAGGCCGGCGATCTGCAGCGCGCCGAACCACAGCGCGTCGCCGATGGCGCCCTGCCATGCGGCGAAGGCCAGCAGCATCACCAGTAGCAGCGATGAAGGAATGGGCGTGCCCTCGAAGTGCGAGACCTTGCCGTCGTCGCCTGACAGCGCCTCGGCGGTAACGTTGTAACGCGCCAGCCGCGACACGCCGCAGGCGACAAAGCCGGCGAGGATGACGCGGTCGTAAAAGCCCTGCATGCCGCAGCCGAAGGCAATCACCGCCGGTGCCACGCCGAAGGAAATCACGTCGGCGAGGGAGTCGAGTTCGCGCCCCAGCGCCGAGGTTTTCTGGCGCCAGCGCGCGATGCGTCCGTCAAACACATCAAAGACAAAGGCCGCCAGCACCAGCGCGCAGGCAAAGTACACATGCCTCAGCTCGGCGCTCTGCATGTAACTCATCATCGAGAACAGCGCGCCGGTGCCGCAGACGGCGTTGGCGAGCGTGAACCAGTCGGCGAGATGAAACTCGCGGATCATGGCAAAGGGCTTGGTGCGCTTGGGTGTGTTCATGACGGACAGGGTAGCGTATTGCGCGCCAGGGCGATGTGCGCTGTCCTACTGAAGGAGGCGAAGGCGGCGCGCGCGCGCCATCGCGCCGCACGAAGATGAAGCTGATGCCGATGGGCCGTCGGTTCCATGCGCCTGGCAGTGTCCTGGGTGGTGGCTGGAAACGCCCGGGGGACGGGCATTTCCAGCCGGTGCCATCAAGGTGCAGGCAGGTGTGCCGGCCGGCTTTGGCGGTGGGCACGTGCGCACCGCCCGGCGCCGCGGCTTTGCTATGATGCTGGCTCGAAAAAAAACGTCCCCTTCAACAAGGAAGCCCCCGCCATGCAGTCTTACTGGATTCAAGCCGCCGGAACCAAAACCCTTATCGAACTGCGTGAGGTGCCGGTGCCCGAGCCCAAGTCCGGACAGTTGCTGGTGCGCGTGCACGCGGCCGGCTTCAATCGCGGCGAACTGATCGTCGGCGGCCTGACCAAACCGGGCGCGACCAAGGCGGTGGGACAGGAGGCGGCGGGCGAGGTGGTCAAGGCGGGCGAGGGCGTCAGCGGTTTCAAGCCCGGCGACCGCGTCATGGCGCGCTGCCCCGGTGCCTTTGCCGAATATGCGCTGGTCGATGCGCGCGAGGCCGTCATCATTCCCGCCAAACTGTCGTGGGAAGAGGCGGCGAGCATCCCGCTGACCTTCATGGTGGTGCACGACATGCTGGTCGCCAAGGGCAAACTGTCCAAAGACGAGTGGCTGCTGATCACCGGCGTTTCGTCGGGCGTGGGCGTGGCGGCGCTGCAACTGGGCAAGGCGCTGGGCGCCAAAGTCATCGGCACCTCCGGTTCGGCCGACAAGCTGGCGCGGCTGAAGGCGCTGGGCCTGGATGTCGGCATCAATACCCGCAGCGCCGATTTTGCCGCTGCGGTGTTGCAGGCCACCGAGGGCAAGGGCGCCAACCTGGTGGTCAACAACGTCGGCGGTTCGGTCTTTGCCGAAACCATCAAGGCGCTTGCCTTCGAGGGCCGTCACGCCACCGTCGGTTATGTCGATGAAGTGCTCAAGGCCGAGATCGACATCGAGGCCTTGCACACCAAACGCCTGACGCTGTTCGGCGTGTCGAACAAGTTGCGTAATGCAGAGCAGCGCGCCGGCACGGTGAAGGGCTTTGTCGATGATGTGCTGCCGCTGATGGCTGAGGGCCGCATCAAGCCGGTGATAGACAAGGTCTTCCCGTTTGCGCAAATGCAGGCGGCCAAGGACTACATGGAGTCGAACGCCCACCTCGGCAAGATCGTGTTGCGCGTGGCGGCGGCCTGAACGTGTGCTCCGCCGCATGAGCCCGGACCGGGTCGGCGGCGGATCTTGACGCTGGGCGCACGGCGGCGCCAAATCGGCCCCAAGTATCGGGTCGCGGTTTACTCGGCCTGGATGCCGGCTTCCTTGACGACGCGACCCCAGGTGGCGTATTCGCGCTCGATGTATCTGGCGAGTTCGGCAACGCTGCCCGGTTGCGGCTCCATGCCCTGGTTGAGCAATTGCGTGCGCACATCGGGCGCATTGATGGCCCTGACCAGTTCGCGGTTGAGTTGCTCGACAATGGCGCGCGGTGTCTTGCCCGGTGCCATGTAGGCATACCAGTTGGTCGCCTCGAAGCCGGGAAAGCCGGCTTCGGCGACCGTGGGCACATCGGGCAGTGAACTCGAGCGCGTTGCGCCGGTGGTGGCGAGGGCGCGGATCTTGCCAGCCTTGATTTGCGGCACGGCCGAAGGCGCCGAGGCAAACACCGAGGCGACCTGGCCGCCCAGCAGGTCGGCCATGGCCGGACCGCCGCCCTTGTAGGGCACATGGGTGATGTCGGCCTTGGTGACGATTTTGAATAATTCGCCGGCAAGGTGGCCGGCATTGCCTATGCCCGACGATCCGTAGGCAATGCTGCCCGGTTTGGCAATCGACAATCTGACGTATTCGGCGACGTTGTTGGCCGGCACCGACGGGTTCACCACCAGCACATTGGGGAAGACCACCGCCATGGTGATGGCGGTGAGATCGGTGCGCGGGTCGTAGGGCAGCTTGCTGTTCTGGTGCGGCGCGACGGCGACCGATCCGGGGGCGGTCAGCAGGATGGTGTAGCCGTCGGGCGCGGCCTTGGACACGTTGTTGGCGGCGATATTGCCGCCGGCGCCTGCGCGGTTCTCGACAATGACGCTCTGGCCGGTGTTGTCGGCGAGCTTTTTGGCGATGATGCGGGCGGCGGTGTCGGTGCCGCCGCCGGGGGCGAAACCGACGACCATGGTGATGGGTTTGCTCGGGAAGGCCTGGGCGAGGGCTGCCGGGGCGGCGATGGCTGCAACTAGGCCGGCAAACAGGCCGGCAATCAGACTGCAAATCAGGTTGCCAATCAGCGCGGGCAGGACGGGGCGGGTGGTGTTCATGGACTCTCCTTTGGTGTTTCGCAAAGCGCGGCGCCCGGGGCGTGGCGCAGGGTGCGTGGCGCAGGGCCCGTGTCGCGGCCGGTATCGCCGTCTTTTGGCGTCGCATTTTATCCCTTCTGGGCAAAAGCCCGGCAAAGCTTGCGAGCGGCGGCGCGTGACGCGATAATCACATCCCATCCGGTCCCCCAAGGGCCCGGTCACCTCCGGCGCCGCGCGCCGACATTGCAGCGCATAGCAGCGCATAAAACCATGCCTCACGTTCCCGCATCAACCGCACTCTCCCGTTTTCGCGTGCTCGACTTGTCGCGCGTGCGCGCCGGCCCGACCTGCGTCAAGCAACTGGCCGATTTCGGCGCCGATGTCATCAAGATCGAATCGCCGCCCGGTGTCGATGCCAACGAGGGCATGGGCGGTCCGCGTGATGCCGCCGACTTCCAGAACCTGCATCGCAACAAGCGCTCAATGACGCTCAACCTCAAGCTGACCGAGGGGCGCGAGATATTCAATCGCCTGGCAAAAAAATCCGACGTCGTGGTCGAGAACTACCGCCCCGACGTGAAGTACCGCCTCGGCGTTGATTACGAATCGCTGAAGGCCATCAATCCACGCATCGTCCTTGCCAGCATTTCCGGTTTCGGCCAGGACGGTCCCTATCTGACGCGCCCCGGCTTTGACCAGATCGCGCAGGGCATGAGCGGCCTGATGTCGGTCACCGGCGAACCGGGCAAGGGCCCGATGCGGACCGGCGCCGCCATCGCCGATCTCACCGCCGGCTGGCATGCCGCCCTTGGCATCATGACCGCGCTGCTCGAGCGTGAAGTGTCGGGCGAGGGCCAGTGGGTGCAAAGCTCTCTGCTGATGTCGGGCATTGCCTTGCTCGACTTCCAGGCGGCGCGCTACCTGATGGACGGCGAAGTGCCGCTGCAGGTCGGCAACGATCACCCGACCAGCATGCCGACCTCGGCCTACACCACGTCCGACGGTTACATCAACATCGGCGCCTCGGGCGAGGGCATGTGGGTGCGCCTGTGCAATTCAATCGGCCGCCCCGAGCTGCTCGAGCGTGCCGAGTTCAAGGGCAACGCCAGCCGCGCAAAGAATCGCATCGCGCTCAACGCCGAGATCAACGCCACGCTGAAGACCAAAACGAGTGATGCGTGGATCGCCATTCTCAATGAGGGCGGCGTGCCCTGCGGCCCGATCTACACCGTCGATCAGGTCTTTGCCGATCCCCAGGTGCAGCACATCGGCGCCGCGGCGACGGTGAAGCACCCGCGCCTGGGCGCGGTCAGGCTGGTCAACCAGCCGGCCAGCCTGTCGCGCACGCCGGCGAGCCTTGCCACCGCGACGCCGGAAATCGGCGAGCACACCACCGAGGTGCTGGGCGAGGCCGGTTACAGCGACGCCGAGATCGCCCACCTGCGCCAGATCAAGGCCGTCTGAGCGGCCGCGCGCCGCCCCAGCGTATCGAATCTATCTGACCGGACATTTCATGGCTGAACTCATCACCAAAAAAGAAAACGGCATAGGCTGGGTCATTTTTTCCAACCCGACCAAGCTCAACGCCATGACCTACGACATGTGGGTGGGTTTTCCGAAGGCGCTGGCCGCCTTTGATGCCGATCCCGAGGTGCGCGTCGTCGTCACCGCCGGTGAAGGCGAAAAGGCCTATGTCTCCGGCGCCGACATTTCGCAGTTCGAAAAAAACCGCGGTACCGCCGATGCCGTGGCGGTGTACAACGCCGCCACCGCCGAGGCCTATCTTGCGCCTGCGCGTTGCAGCAAGCCGGTCATCGCCAAGATCAGCGGCGTATGCGTCGGCGGCGGACTTGGCCTTGCCGCGATGTGCGATTTACGCATTGCCGCAGACAATGGCGTGTTCCGCATGCCGGCAGCGCGTCTGGGCCTTGGCTATGGTTACAGCGGGTTGCGCCGCCTGGTCGATCTGATGGGGCAGGCCAATACGGCCGATATTTTTTTCTCGGCACGCAAATTTAATGCCGCCGAGGCGTTCCGTATGGGATTTGTCAACAAACTCGTCCCCGCGGCAGAACTCGACAAGGCGGTCACCGACTATTGCACGATGATCGCGGAGAACGCGCCGCTTACCGTTGCCGCGGCGAAGTACACCATCGCCAATATGAGTTTCCAGGCCGACCAGGCGGTGCAGGACGAGGTGCAGTCCATGGTCGATGTCTGCTTTGCCAGCGCCGACTACAAGGAGGGCCGCACGGCTTTCATGGAAAAACGCACGCCGCAGTTCAAGGGGAAGTAGGGATCATTTATTAGCTGACCCTGCCAGAGCTTGTCATTGCGAGCGCAGCGAGGGATCTTCTTTAGAACTGAACCGAAAAGCAGATTCCCCGGCCTTTAACCTCCGCATGACCTGTTATTTTTTAGGGTTGATGGCCCCAGGCGAGAGGTAATGCCGGCACTGAAAGGAAAAGAGGGTATGCAATCGAAACGAATCACCGCCGTACTGGCTGCGCTGCTGCTGTGCGCCTCAATCAACGTTTTTGCGCAGGCCTACCCGAACAAGCCGATCCGCCTGGTGCTCGGCTTCGCCCCGGGCGGCGCTGCCGACTATGTCGCGCGCGCCATGAGCGAGCCGCTAAGCCGCGCTCTCGGCCAGCCGGTGGTGGTGGACAACAAGCCGGGTGCGGGTTCGAGCATCGCCGCTGATTTTGTCGCCAAGGCGACGCCCGACGGTTACACGGTACTGATCGCCAGCGCGGCCGCCATATCGGTCAATCCGGCGCTCAATCCCAAGCTGGGCTACAAGCCGGGTGACCTGCTGCCGGTGACCAAGGTGTCGGCCTCGCCGCAGGTGGTGGCGGTGAACCCGTCCATCGGCGTCGGTTCGATCAAGGAACTCATCGCCTATGCCAAAAAGAATCCGGGCAAGCTCAATTACGCCAGCTCGGGCAACGGGTCGGCGCCGCACATGGCGACCATCCTGTTCAACCGCCTGACCGGGACCGAAATGGTGCACGTGCCCTACAAGAGCGGCGGGCTCGCCGTGCAGTCCGTGCTCGCCGGCGACACCCAGGTCACCTTCGCCACGCCGCCCTCGGTGCTGCCCCTGGTCAAGGCCGGGCGGCTGAAGGCGATTGCCATCACTGCGCCAAAGCGCTCGTCGCTGATTCCCGATTTGCCCGGAATGGAAGAGGCCGGCCTCGCCGGTTACGACATGTCGCTGTGGTACGGCTTTTTTGTTCCCGCCGGCACGCCGGCGGATGTTGTCAAAAGGATTTTCGACGCGACGACGGCGGCTTTGCGTGAACCCGCTGTGGCACAGGCCTTCGCGCGCGAGGGCACCGAGACCGCGGCGTCACGCTCGCCGTCTGACTTTGCCGCCTTTCTGGCCGAGGACGACAAACTGATGGTGCGTCTGGTGAGGGAGTCGGGCGCCAAAATCGACTGACGCGGACTGAAGCGGACCTCGACCGACTGCGGCCCTGCCGCGCCTCAAGTGATGTGGCACTTGACGCGCGGCAGGGCCGCCTGTTTTGATGCGGGTATTATCCATTGAGGTGCGCCCCATCATGCGTGTGCTGGTCTTGTTTGCCCATCCGCTGCACGAGAGTTTCCACGGCCTCCTGCATCACACCATCGTCGAGCGGCTGCGCGCGGCCGGACACGAGGTCGATGACTGCGACTTGTATGCCGAGGGTTTTGATCCGGTGCTCGACGCCGGCAGCCGCCGCCGTTATTTTGACCTTGCGACCAACCGGCAGGGCGTTGAAAGCTATGTCGAGCGACTGTTCGCAGCCGAGGCGCTGGTGCTGTGCTTTCCGGTCTGGTGTTTCGGGCCGCCGGCGATCCTCAAGGGCTTCATGGATCGGGTCATGATTCCCGGTGTGTCGTTCGCGCTCGACGAGCGCGGCGTGATGCAATCGAATCTGCGCCACATCAAGCGTCTCGTTGCGGTGACCACCTATGGCCGCGACCGGCTCGAGTCGTGGTGGCTGGGCGATCCGCCGCGCAAACTGGTGACGCGCTACCTGCGCTGGTTTGTCGCGCCCGATGCCAGCGTGCGCTACATGCCGCTGTACGGGCTGCACAAGAAGGAGGGCAGTGTGCAGCAGGCCTTTGTCGAACGCGTCGCCGGCGTGATGGACGCCTTGTAGCGCCCCGACTGCCTAGCGCGGTTCGGCCAGCCGGTTCAGCGCCTTGGTGATCGACACCGCATCGTCGCGCAGCGTGTCGAGGTGGCCACGCATCATTTCGGCGGCCCCTGCCTCGTCCATGGTGAGTATGGCCTCGACGATGCGTTCGTGCTCGGTCATGGTCACCGACATCAGCCCCGAATGGAAGGTTGCCGCACGGCGGTAGGCTTCCAGCCGGTTGCGCAGATTGAGCGTCTGCGCCTCAAGGTAGCTGTTGTGGCTGGCCGCATAGACTGCCTCGTGGAATCGCTTGTTCGATTCGTAGAAGCGCTGCGAATCCTTGTGCTTGGCGGCTTTGCCGCAGGCATGGTGGGCCGCCACCAGCATCAGCCTGTCCTCGGCGTTGTGGCGGCGCGAGGCGAGGGCGGAGCAGGCGCTCTCGAGCACCGCCATCATTTCGAACATCTCGAATACCACATCCACGGTCAGGCTGGTGACAAAGGCGCCGGTGTGCGGCTTGATATTGATGAGGCCGGCCGAAGCAAGGTGCTTGAGCGCCTCGCGTACCGGTGTGCGCGAAACGCCGAAGCGCCTGCCGATGCCTTCCTCGTCCAGCCGCACCCCGGGGCGCAGTTCCCCGGCCAGAATTTCGCCCTCCAGCGCGGCAGTGATGAAGCTGGCGCGGGTGGTGCCGCTGGCCGCTTTGGTCAGCGGCGGGATCTTCGGTGAATTCATTGCAGAAAGTCATTCCCTTGAACAAAGGCCCGCCAATGCCGCCCCACGCCAGCGCCTGATTATGCCGAGCCCAATCAGGCCAATCCCCGCCATGGCAGGCGCCTGCACACGCCGGGCACCATGCGGGTGCATGCGATTATCGTATACGACCCCGTTTCAATCGTATACGATAAACCCGAATTGCCTTTGCCGCCCTGTCTATGGGCAAAGTGGCAGCGCATTCAGGGTGTTCAGGAGGTTGACGCGCGCGTGCCCGGGGCGTTTTAGGCGGGCACGGGGATTGCTGGCATTTCGTTGTCGGAGTTTTTTGCACGGTTTGGTGGCTCGGGATTTGCTTGGATCGCTCTGCGGGTAATCGAAACGGTTTTGTCCGGTTTGCTGTTCTCATACGACAAGGAGACGAAAATGCAAGATGAACGAAAGCATGGTTGCCCATGGTTCAAGGGACGCAGGACTTTTCTTGGTGCGGCGCTGGCGGCAGTCGCCATATTCAACGCACCGGCGCTGTACGCGCAACAGGGCGTCACTTCAAATGAGATCGTCATCGGCGCACTCGGTCCGCTTACCGGGCCGTTCGCTTTTATCGGCGCGCCCGGCCGCGACGGCATGGCTCTGGCGATCGACAAGATCAATGAGGCGGGCGGTCTTAACGGCCGGAAGTTAAAGCTGGTGTTCGAACATGCAAACACCCCGGCCGAAAGCGTCGCTGCGGCGAAAAAGCTGGTTGAGGAATCAAAAGTGTTTGCATTGGTGCTGGCTTCGGGCAGCACCGGCGCTGCGGCGGCGGCCGACTACGTGCGCGCGGCAAAAATCCCGACCTACAACATCTTCGGTGCGACACCGATTATCCGCACGCCCTTCGCAAAGAATATTTTTCACAGCGCCATCCCAGGCGCAGAAGCGAGCGGCAAGTCGATGATTGATGAGGTCTTTCGGGCCGTACCCAACGCGAAAAAGATCGGTGTCCTTGCCGGTACCTACGCCTTCCCTCAGTCGCACCTGAAGGCCATCCGCGAGCAACTCGCAACCCGGCCCGGTGTCGAGGTGGTGGTGGAGCAATTCGATGCCGCTTCACGCGAATTCACTGCACAACTGCTTTCATTTTCGAGGCAGAAGGTCGAGGCCGTCATGGTACTGGGCAGCTTTACCGAGGCGGGATTCGCCATCAAGCAGGCTCCGGAAAAGGGCCTGCCGGCGTCGATGACCTGGGTGCTGGACGCGTCTGGTGTCAATGACGCCATTGTTGCCATCGTTGGCGGGGAAAACACCAAGCACCTGCACGGCTATTACAACATTCCGTACTTCCCGACCCAGGTCAACGACGCGCCGATGGCCGGTTTCCGCAAGCTGTGGATCGCCAAGCACGGCAATCCGCCCGAGGGCCGGCCCAACCTGTATGACATGGTGGGCTACGGCGCGACGTATGTGCTCGGCCAGGCGATCAAGAACGCCGGCCCCAACCTCACGTGGGATTCGTTAATTGCGTCGTGGGAGAAACTGTCCGAAGCCAAACCTTCGGCCCTGGGCGGTTTTGACGTTATTTACCCCGAGACTTTCAGCGCCACCGACCGCCAGGGCGGCCGCAGACTGGGTTCGGCCATGATTGTCGACGGCAAGTGGAAGGTGGTGCGGTAGAAGTCTGAACAGCTGCAGTCGCGATAGGACGGGGGAGGCATATGTCCGAGTTGCTGATGGTGATCATCGGTGGTCTGGCGTCCGGGGCTGTTTACTCCCTTGTCGCTATCGGCATCGTGGTTATTCACAAGGCGACAAAGACCGTCAACTTCGCCCATGGTGGCTTTGTGCTGCTGGGCGCTTTCGCCGCCTATCTCGTTGTGGTCAAGCTCCAATGGACGTACTGGGCGGCCTACCTGATTGTTCCGGTGTTGATAGGCGGCCTCGCAACAGGCGTCGAACTGGCCATTCTGCGCCCGCTGCGCAAGGCAGATCTTTTTACCGTTATCACGGCGACAATATTCATTGGCATCGGTTTGTCGGAGATTTACCGGCTCTCCTACAACACCGAGATTCTGGCGATGCCCAAGCCGATAGCAGGGGCGCCGTTCTTTTTTGGCGATGTAATCCTTACACGCGGACAACTGTGGGTGGCGGCGGGGGCGCTTACAGCCGGATTCGTCGGCCTTCTCGTTTTCAGCCACGCCACAATCGGGCGCAGCATGCGCGCGATGGCCTCCAATGTGCGCGGAGCGACCCTGTGCGGATATTCGGTTGACCGGGTGTATGCCATCGCATGGTTCGTCGGGGGCGCGCTGGCCGGCCTTGCCGGCGTTTTTGCCGGGCCCAGCAAGGGTATTTCCCCGGATCTTGCAGTCGCCATGATTACCGCCGGATTTGTCGCCGCAGTGATCGGTGGCTTTGATTCCTTGCGCGGCGCACTGCTCGGTGGTCTGTTGCTTGGTCTGGCAGAGACCTTCGCTGCAGCCTATGTTTCAAGTGCAATGAAGAGCGCGATCAGCTTCCTGCTGCTGTTCGTGGTGCTGTTGTGGCGACCGGATGGGCTGTTCTCGGAAGCAAAGGTACGCGATGTCTGAAGCAATGGCGTTGCTGTGAAGATATTTCTGCCTTCGCTTTGCATTCTGCTACTGACCCTGGCCGGCAGTGCGCTCAGTACGTACTGGCAGTACGTGTTCACGATATCCATCGGCGCGACAATCGTCGGTGTTGCCCTCGTCATGCTGGTCGGTTATGCGCGCTGCATCACCATCGCCACCGGATCAATGCTCGCGGTGGGTGCCTATGCATCGGCGCTCACGGTGCTAAAACTTGGCTGGTCTTTTCCGTTGGCGCTTCTCACCGGCCTTTTCTTCGGCGCAATTGCGGGGTACGTGCTCGCGGTGCCCGCAGTACGCTTCCGAAGTCACAATCTCGCGATGGTCACGCTGGTGTTCCAGGAGGTGGTGATCATATTCCTGCGTGAGGCAAAATCGCTGACGGGCGGTGCGGAAGGGCTCAACATCCCGCCGCCGGTGTTTTTCGGGATCGTTATCAAGAGCGATATCGGCAACCTCGTCATGACCGGCATTGCGGCGGCGATCGTGATTTTTCCGCTGACGGTGCTGCTTTACGGGCCCTTCGGCAAGAACCTCAGGGCGCTGGCGGCCAATGAAATAGGCGCGCGCGCCTTTGGCATCAGCCCGCGCAAGTACCTGATCGCGGCATTTGTGGTCAGTTCTGCGGCAATCGCGTTTGCCGGTGCCCTGTCCGCGCCCCGGTTCCGTATCATCGATCCGGACAGCTATGGCGTGCTGACGTCCATATTCACGCTCGCCTATCCCATCATCGGCGGCATGAATTCGATCTGGGGCGGGCTGCTCGGGGGCGGCGCCCTGCGTATCCTGCCCGAGGTGTTGCGACCCCTGGCCGATTACATCGAGTTGATGTTCTGTGTGCTGGTCGTGCTGACGGTAATGTATTTTCCGGGCGGATTGGTCGAACTGGTCGAGCGGATGAGTGCGCGGTTCCGCCAGGGAAAGACCGCCTCGTCGGAGGCAGCGCTGGATGGCGCGGAAACGCGCGATGCCATGGTCAAGGCGATGCCCCCGGCGATGCCGCGCGAAGACGAAGTCGCGGGGGCCGCGGCGCTTCGTATTGAAGGCATGTCGAAGTCGTACGGAGCCTTGCAAGCGGTCAAGAATGTCTCTATAGAGGTCGCGGTCGGAAGGCTGCATGGGCTGATGGGGCCCAACGGAGCCGGCAAGACCACCTTGTTCAACATGGTGACCGGATTCACTCAGCCGGGCGCCGGGTCTGTTACGAGTTTCGGCCGATCGCTGAGCGAAGTGCCGGTCGAGGAGCGTGTCGGATTGGGCATTGCCCGAACCTTCCAGCATGTTGCGGTGTTTCCGTCGTTGAGCTGTTTTGACAATACGCTGATCGGACTCGGGCGCAATGGAGTTACGGCATCCATGCGCCGGAGTATTGCATCCGCCCGCGCAGGAGTTGCGGCCGGCGAGGAGCGTGAAGCCGTCATGGCGGCACTGGATGCGGTCGGGTTGAAGCCCCTTGCGCTGCAGCCTGCCGGGTCCCTTTCACTCGGCAACCAGCGGCGGCTTGAAATTGCGCGCGCCATTGTTTCACGGCCGCGGCTTATCCTGCTCGACGAGCCGGTGTCCGGGGTCGGTGCGGACGAAGCGGCTCAGCTTCGCGAACTGCTGCTCGCGATCAATCGCGAGCTGGGCGTGACCATGTTTGTGATCGAACACAACATCGGTTTCCTGCTGTCGCTGTGCGACCGCCTGACCGTGATGAGCTACGGTGAAATCATCGCCGAAGGCGAACCCAACGAGGTGGTGGCAACGCAGCATGTGCGCAGCGCCTATTTCGGCGACAAGGCGACCGCATGAGCATATTGTCTGTTTCCGGGCTTACCGTGGCGCATGGCCAGATCGTGGCGGTGCGCGATGTCGCGCTTGAGGTTGCGCCCGGGCAGTGCCTGGCGCTGCTCGGGCCCAACGGCGCGGGCAAGACGGCCAGCGTCGAGGCCATTGCCGGTTTGCTGCCCAAGGTGTCCGGCCGTGTCATGTTCAATGGCGAGGATATTTCCGGAATGCCGGCGAGTACCGTGGTGTGCCGCGGCCTTGCCCTGGTGCCGCAATGGCGCGAGCTGTTTGCGAATTTTTCGGTGGAAGAGACTTTGCTCGCGGCAACCAATGCCGCGCGTGGCCGCCCGGCCATCAGCCTCGAAGTCATTTTCGAATACTTCCCGCGCCTGAAGGAGCGCCGCAGCCAGATTGCCGGCTCGCTCTCGGGCGGGGAGCAGCAGATGCTGGCCATCGGTCGCGCGCTGGTGACCAACCCGAAAATGATCCTGCTCGACGAGCCCTCGGCCGGCCTCGCCGTGGGCATCGTCAAGACCATGATAGACATCATCGGACGCATCCAGCAGAGCGGTGTGGCAATCCTGCTGGTGGAGCAGAATCTCGAGGTGGCGACGGCGCTGGCCGAGCGCTGCGTTGTGCTGACCGCCGGCCGCATGGTCTGGAGCGGAACGGTCGTCGATGCGATGAAGACCGACGAAATTCGCGAAGCTTATTTCGCCTGACCCGGTTGCGAGAGGCGATAAGGCGATGGCCAATCCGGCGGAACTGACTGAACTCAAGGTGGGAAGGCTTTTTGCCGATCCCGGGAAAACGGCTCCCCTTTACGGGGCGACGATACGCATCGCCGACGGCGTGATTGTGTCGGTGGAGGCGAGCGGGGATCCGGCTAGTGCCGGGGAGGGGAGGCGTCTGGTTGCGATGCCCGCACTGACCGATGCGCATGACCACGGACGCGGACTCCATCATATGGCGATAGGCGCAAAGGATGAGGCCTTCGAGATATGGCGCGCGGCACTTTATGCCCACCCCCTCATTGACCCGTACCTGAATACGGCGCTTGCCTTCGCGCGCCTCGCGCGTGCGGGTATCGGCTCGGCGGTCCATGTGCATTCGTCGATATTCCTTGACCGGCTGCCTGCTGATGCGGCGAGCATCGCCAGGGCCGCCCGCGATGTCGGAATCCGCGTGTCCTTTGTCGTCCCTCTGCGGGACCAGTTCTCGCTTGGCTACGCCGACGATGCGGACCTGCTGTCGCAGCACGATCCGCGCGATCGCGACATCATCAAAAAGACCTGGATGTATCCGTTTCCGGACCCCGCCGGATACATGGACATTGTTCGTTCGGTTGCGCGGGAGGTCGAGGGTGACCTCATGTCCGTTCAATACGGTCCGAACAGCCCACAGGCCTGTTCGGATGCCTTGCTCGAGCGCCTGGCCGCTGAATCGGCGTCGGACGGCCGTCGCGTGACGACGCATTTGCTCGAAACCAAGGCGCAGCGTGATTGGGCGGATGCGACCTATCCCGCCGGATTTATCCGTCACCTCGACAAGCTCGGGCTGTTCTCGCCACGCTTCACCGGCGCGCATGGGGTGTGGCTACGGCCTGAGGATTGCGACCTGTTGGCCGAGCGCGGCGCATCGATTGCCGTCAATACCAGTTCCAATTTGCGCTTGCGGTCGGGCATTGCGCCGGTGGAGCAGTTTCTAAAATCCGGAATGGAGTTTTGCTTCGGGCTTGACGCGTTCTCCTTTGACGATGATGACGATGCTTTCCGCGAATTGCGTGTGACGCACTGGCTTCATTCGCCGAGTCACGCGACACGGCCGCTGACCCCGGACCGGCTTTTTGATGCGGCGAATCGTGCCGGCTATCGAGCCACCAATAACCGGGACGGCTACGGAAGGATCGCTCCGGGCGCACCGGCCGATCTGGTCCTGCTCGACTACGATGCGATGGCCTATGACGTCGTCGACGGGATGGCCGACGAGATCGATGTGATCCTGACAAGGGCAAGGAACAGGTATGTCGATACGCTTGTGGTCGCCGGTAAGGTCGTAGTTAGCGCCGGTAAGGTACTTGGCATCGATGTCGAAGCGGTGGAGCGGGAGGTGATTGCGCAGGCACGCAAGGCGCGCGACGGCATGCAGTCGATTCGACCGGTGTTGCGCCGGTCGCAGGCAACGCTCTCGGAGTTTTATGCAAAGGGCGGGCACACCGGTGCAGTTGGCAAGGGAAGGCCATGAGCAGCCTGCTGTTGCGGCACGCTGATTGGATCTACACCTGCGACGACGCGCGGAGCATTATCAGGGACGGTTATGTTCTGATTCAGGACGGAACCATTACCGCTGTTGGTCCTGAACCGGCACCGGATATCCAAGCCGATGAGGAGATCTCCGCGGCGGGTAGCCTGGTCACGCCCGGCCTCGTCAATATTCATCACCATCTTTACCAGACACTGACGCGCGCCATACCAGCGGCGACGCGTACCGACATCCTCGGGTGGCTTTACGTTATGTATCCACTCTGGGCAGAAGTCGAACCCGAGGACTATTACTGGTCGGCTCTGGCCAACAGTTGTGAACTGCTGGTTTCCGGTTGCACTACCAACGCCGATTTCGCTTACCTGATGCCCGAAGTCAACGGAGAGATTGCTGCGGAGGAGATTCGCGGTGTGCGCGAAGCGGGAATGCGCTTTGTCCTGGTACGCGGCGGAATGCCGACCATTGAGGCCGATCTTGAACCGCGTTTGCGTTCCTTGATGGGGGCGCAACTGGACCGGCTCCTTGACAAGCCCGACGCGCTGTTTCCTAAAATCGAGTCAGCGATCCGCCGCTACCACGACACCTCGCACGGATCAATGCTGCAGATTGCGATGGGGCCGACCGGCGTGACGTATCGCCAGCCTGAATTGATGCGTCGTTTCGCCGATCTCGCACGCGCCAACGGGTGCGGGCTACACGTGCATTTCGATCCCCGGCCGGACGAACGCGCGGTGATGCGCGAACGTGGTGGCAAGCCGATGGACTTGCTGCGTGAATCGGGCTGGTTGTGGGAACGCACGTGGTTTGCGCACTCCACCCCTGTCTCTTATACACATCTCCGAGCCCACGAGACTAAGGCGAATCTCGTATGCCGTCTTCTGCTTGAAA
>ENA-ORBV01003405-ORBV01003405.1-microbial-mat-metagenome-genome-assembly--contig:-NODE-3405-length-31844-cov-18.181635_pt1 | contig 31844 bp, 29 predicted proteins | sample MGYA00237777_ERZ505514 | MGnify/ENA primary metagenome ERZ505514 (study PRJEB26160, sample SAMN06269048) | microbial mat metagenome | isolation source: Oligotrophic lake microbial mat | place... | reverse complement strand
GGGCAAGGGAGGGGGCGGTGGACTCGCGATCGCGCGATCGGGTGCGGGCAATGTCGCCGAGGTCTGGGCGACAAGCACGCCGACGCTCTTTCTGCCCTACCCGTTCCACAAAGACGACCACCAGAAGCACAACGCGCGGCCGCTGGTCGATGCGGGCGGGGCAATAGTCTGCACCGACCATGTGTCATCGGCAGCCAACCTGCGGGAACACTCGGGCACACTGGCCGAACTGCTGGGCGATCCCGCCCGGCGCGAGTCGATGCGGAACGCACTCGCAGCCCTTGGCCCGGCGGACGGGGCAGCGCGGGTGGCGAGGGTGTTATGGGATGCACGGGAGGTGTGAGAAGGGGATTTTGGATGGGGGATGTTGGATTTTGGATCGGGGGGCAGGTCATGGTTTAGACTTGTGGCATGACCGCACGCGGGCAGAACGACACACCGGCATCGAACGCGCAGGCGGGCGCGGGGAAGGCCCGTCAGGACTGCGTCCTTCTGCACGCGAGCGGGGGCGCGACGGTGCCGACGGACCTGCTGGCGTCGCTGGCCAAGCGAATCCCGCACATCACGACGCATTCCGACTCGTACCGTGCTTTCGCGGAGGTGTGCGCTCTGGCAAAAGGTCGGGGCGGGGAGCTTGTCTCAACTGTCGTGCTGGTGCTGGTCGACCCGGTCGCGATCGGCGATGCCGAGGAACTTGTCGATGAACTGCGGATGCACGCCCCGACGGTCGCGGTGTGGTGGTACGCGCAGAAGGACGGACGTTCCCTCCGCAAACTTGGTCCCGGGGAGCGTGCGCCATGGACGGCCCAACGCCCTGCGGACAACCCACTCGCCCCGCCTGTGATTGCCGAGCGGCGTGCCACGCCGGGGATATCCGGTATCACGGGCAGGATGCCCGTGCCACAGGTGCCATTCCGCGCGTCCAGCAAACCCGTTGCGCGCGCGAACGAGCCACCCCGCGTCGTCGTACGGCCCAATGGGCCAAGCCGCGGCCTGCGGCTGGTGGGGAAGGAGCAGGTTGAACGAGAAGGGGCATCGGCGCATCTCAGTCCCGAGCGAATGCGGGTGGGCGTCGCGTGCGAACCCGTCGCTGGCGCTCCGGGCTCTGAAGAGGCGGATCAGAGGCGTGTGCCGCTGTTGACGGAAGAGGAACTGCGGATGTTGCTGTCGGACGATGTGATCCCCCCCGCTCCTGCAACCCCGATTCTGCCGGCAAGCGGCGGTGACCGGAGCCGGAGTTGATGATCCCTTCCGTCCCAACCAACACGAGCGACTCCGAGGGAGCCTCGCCGAGCGTGCGCGTGGTGCTGGTCGGACGGAGCGAGTTGGAGCGGCCGCTGCGCCGGCTGAGGGAGGTGGAACTGATCCGCGCCCGGAGCGCCTTGGGCGCGATCGGTGAGGTTGCCAACCCGATTGATTTGGAATCGGAGGGTGGGCCTGCGCGCACGGTGGTGCTGGTCGCGCCGGGTGTTGTGGCTGCTCAACGCGAACAGGCGTTCGCCGATAGTGTGAAGCGGGTTGATCGAGCGGCCCGCATCTTCGCGATTGGTGATGCGCCTCAGAACGGCGCCCCGCCCCCTCACCACGCGCCGTACGACGGCACGGTGGCCGCGGATGCCGCCGATACCCGGGACCTGCTCTCGCGGCTGCTCTCCGAGGTGGCCCCGCTCTCCGAGGTGGCCCCGCTCTCCGAGGTGGCCCCGCTCTCCGAGGTGGCCCCGCTCTCCAGAGCGGGGTCTGAGATTGCTGTTCCCAACCCGCAAGTTTCTCATGAAATCGTGATCGCCATGCTGCGCGGCACCGATCCCATCGAGATCGCGATGGTCGGCGTGCGGAAACGGCTGGGAGTCGCCAACGCGGCGTTCGTGAAGGCCGCGCGGTCCCACGGGCAGGGTGCGTCTGCCACGCTAGCACCGCCCACCGGCGGCGTGCCCGTGAAGATGGATGACAGGCTCCTGGGCTACCTGGTCGCGCCGCGCGCGGAGCGGGCGGCGGTCGAGGCAGAGGCCGCAGCGCTCGCCCTGTGGGTCGCGCTCGCTGCCCAGCAGGACCAACTCAAGCGCGCGGCGTTCACCGACGAGTTGACGGGCGCGTGGAACCGGCGCTACTTCAGCCGCTTCCTTGGCGCGGCGATCGAGAAGGCCCGCGCAGCGCGCCACTCCGTCGCGGTGTTGTACTTCGACCTCGACAACTTCAAGACCTACAACGACCGGTATGGGCACTCCGCCGGCGATGAGATTCTCGTCGAGACCGTCAAACTGCTCAGCAGCGTTATCCGTCCGTCGGATCGTGTGTGCCGGATCGGCGGCGATGAGTTCGCCGTGATCTTCTATGACCCCACCGGCCCGCGCGACCACATGCCACCCGGTCAGGGGCAGGCGCCATCAGAGATCGGGCCGATCGCGCTTCGGTTCCAGCGCCAGATCTGCGAGCACCGTTTCCCCAAGCTCGCCGGCGGCGCGGGCGGCGCTCCGGGCACGCTCACCATCTCGGCGGGGATGGCCGCGTTCCCGTGGGACGGCGCCACCGCGCAGTCCCTGCTCGACAAGGCCGACGAGCTCGCCCTCCGCAGCAAGCAGCAGGGTAAGAATGCCATGACCCTCGGGCCCGGCGCGGAGCGTGTGTGCAGGATCAGCCCCGAGGCCTGAGCGGCAACGGCCTTGTCAAAGGTCGCACGCGCCGATCGTCACGGCGGTGGTTCAGGCTCGCGGCTCATCCCCGGGCGGGCAGCACCTCTTCCCGGAACTGGTATTCGACGCCGCGGCGTTTGTGCTCGTCGAGCACCCGCCCCACGAGGGCTTCATCGGGGCCGAGCAGCTCGGGCACGATCACGCCCGTCTGGCGGATCTCACCTGCCGCGAGCATTCTCGCGACGATCGTGCAGGGGAAGGCGGTCGTCCTCGCCATGCTCGTGCAGCGGCTCGCTTTGTCGTAGCGGTCAGACAGGTCCCACCGCATCCGCACGCGCTTGCCATGCTTCACACCGTCGGCGATCACGCGCATCACCGTCAGGTCCTCCTCACCCGGCGCGTACGTCCACATTGGGAAGAGCAGCCTGGCCATGAGGTCGCGCGGGCGAACCTTGCCGGTGCCGCCGCCGGCCAACCCCACCTCAACCGCTTCCTCCGAGAACAGCCCGGTCTCGCGCAGCACCCGCATCAACTCAATGTGCCCCGGATACCGGAGCGTCTTCTCCTTCATCATGGGCACGCGGCCCAAGTGCGTCGCCGCGAGGCTCCGAAGGCCGTCGGTATTGAACGCCTCCAGAGTTCCCACGCCGTCAAACTCCATGAGTTCCGGCTCGCTCAGCGCGGTGCGCACAACCACATCGCCGTGCTCGACCAGGCGCGCCGGGCGCGTGTACTCCTCCACCACATCCGCAGGGCTGAACGCGGCCTTGTACTGATACGGCCAGCGCCGCTCGACTGGCAGGCCGCCCACATAGATCTCGATGCTCTCGCACGGGTGGAGCATCGCCGCGGCGTGCCCGGCCAGCAGGTGGCTCATCCCCGGGGCGACGCCCATGTCCACAACCGCTGTCACCCCCCGCTCCTTCGCGAGCGAGTCGAGGTCGAGCGCGTCCTCGCCCATGAACGAGATGTCGGCGTAAGGCTTGTTGGCTTCGATGACGGCGCGAAGGGCGCTGAACGCGATGCGCGAGGCCAGAGCGCCCAGGACAATGTCAAACGGTGCGACCAGACCCTTGATCGTCGCGGGGTCTGAGAGATCGGCCGTCAGCGTGCGGACGGTGAGGCCGTCGTGTTTGCACCGCTCCGCCACGCGGGACAGGGCGTCGGCGCGCGAGTCGGCGATGGTGACGGCAAAGTCGGGCGCGAGGTCGAGGGCCATGACGGATCCGACCATGCCGGCGCCGAGAACGATCGCTGAGGGAAGAGGCATGGGGGGAGTTTAGGGGATGCCGGAAGTCGGAAGTCGGAAGTAAACATGATCTAAGCCCGGAGCGCCCCTCATACGCGAGGGGCTGGCCGGGCCTGCGCCCAAGGGACCCAAGGATGTGCCGGAAGGGGGCCCATCGTCTGGCTTCATCGATCAGCAAGGGCGCAACCCGTCGTTTGCGCTCCGGGCTCTGATAGGTCGCGCTTCATTTCTGATTCGCTCCGATCCCCGCCTCCCCAATCCCCGTGCCCACAAACTCGAACCAGTTGACATTGAAGAGCGAGCCCTTGCCCGCGCCGCGAAAGACCAGGAACAGGTCCATGGTCCCGCCGGCCCGCGCGTCCTCGCCGATCGGTGCCTCGATGGTCGTCCACTCCTGCCATCCACCCGTGTTGGCGACGGGCACCGCGGCGATCAGCGTGCCGTCCGGGGCGCCGAGCCGAACCTCAATGCTGCCACCCGCGGTGTCCGATGCCACGCGGAAGCGGAGCGCGTCGATGTTCAGCAGATTCACCGGCGCGTAACTCGCCCAGTCGCCGTCTTCAATGAACGCGCACGCGGCACCCTTTCCACCGCCGGCCGCGTCCTCGCACTTCTCGATCACGATGCCTCGGTGGGTGGAGAAGTGTTCCGCCTGCTTGCGGCGGGGCTGGAGGACCACCTGCGCCCGGGCGGTAAGAGCCGATACTCCGGGACCGCCGAGGTCCGTGTATGTGGCGCTGATCACCGTGAAGATGTTGGCCCCTGCGGTGTGCCCCCCACCTCCTACCCCGTTCCCCACCCCGCTCTGGAGAGCGGGGCCACCCTCCTGATGCTCGGGCGCTTCCGATGCGTCAACTACGAGCCGCACGACCCCGACGGGTTCGTGCAACTGGAGCGCCGGGTGCGCGTGTGTGTCGTGCCCCAGGAGCGGCTGAAGCACCAGCCTCTCGCCGTCGCGCGACGGATCGAATGCGCCGTCCTCTTCGTCCTCGATGTTGACGCGAAACCCCACGCTCTCGCCGATGTCGGCAATACCACCATCGGGAGGCCAAGTGAACCGGAGGATGGGCGCGGAGTTGCCGGCGACGATGGGGATGTTGGCGACTGAGGCGCTGGCCAGGCCACGCCGGCGATCGGTCACGGTGAGGCGCGCGGTGCGGTCGCCAGGCTTCGGGTACACGAACTCGGCATCGCGCTCGCGCGAGTCGATCACTCCGTCGCCGTCAAAGTCCCAGGCAAGATCAATCTCCGATCCCGCGTTGCGAGATCCTGAGCCCGCGCCGGAGAACCCCACACGCAGCGGCACCGGGCCGTCGGTGCGCGAGGCCGTCGCTTTCGCGACCGGCGGACGCACGCCGTCGCGGTAATGCTCGATGCGGAAGATCGTCGAGTCCGGGTTCCCACCGCCAAAGCCCGTGCCCCACTCGATGCCGTAGAGGCAGCCGTCTGGGCCGAGCTCCAGGTCCATCGGGCGCGTGAACGTCGTGCCGCTCATAAACGGCTCGACGCAGAGGATTTCCCCATCGTCATCGAAGCGAACGACCTTGATCCAGTTGCGCGTCCACTCGTAGATGAACAGCGCGCCATCGAAGGAGGCGGGCAAGCGGAAGGGGCTGCCGGCGGCAGCGCGGTAGGCGTACATCGGGCCGGCCATCGCGGTGCGCCCGCCCTCGCCGATCCATGGGAACTCCTTGGATTCGGCGTAGGGGTACGAGATCCACGCGGGCTTGGCGGGCGGCAACTCGCGCGAGCCGGTGTTGTGCGGCGAGTCGTTCACGGGCGCGGCCGGATCGAACGCTGCTCCGCTGGTCGAAGTCTCAAAGTCAATCTCGCTGTAGGGCTTGTTGTCCGCGATCAGCAGCGGCCAGCCGAAGTTCCCGGGTTGACTGGTGCGGTTGAACTCGTCGTGCCCCGCCGGGCCGCGCCCATCCTTTGGCTCGCTCGCATCGGGCCCGACATCGCCCCAGTACAGCACGCCGTTGCGGTCGATGCTGATCCGAAAGGGGTTGCGGCAGCCCATCGCGTAGATTTCCGGTCTGCCTGCGCTCCCGTCGCGCGGGAACAGGTTGCCATCGGGGAGGTCGTAACCCCCATCCGCACGCGGGCGGATGCGGAGGACTTTGCCGCGGAGATCGTGGGTATTTGCGGACGTGGCGCGGGCGTCCCACGGCGCACGCCCCGGCCGCCCGTCGATGGGCGCGTAGCCGTCGGAGGCGAAGGGGTTCACGTTGTCGCCGGTGGAGATGTACAGGCAGCCATCGGGTCCGAAGGCGAGCGACCCGCCGGAGTGGCAGCACTCCAGGCGCTGCGTCGGCACGGTGAGCAGGACGCGCTCGCTCGCCGGGTCAAGCGCATCGCCCCTGAGCGTGAAGCGCGACAACCGCTGGACGGGCTCGCTCCCGCGCGGGGAGTAGAACACATACACCCAGTTGTTGTGCGCGAACCCCGGATCGTGCGTCACGCCCAGCAGGCCGTCCTCGATCTCGGTGGAGACCTCGACAAACCCGGCGGTTACGGTCGCTCGCGTGTCGGGCTTCCAGACCTTGATCGTTCCGGCGCGCTCGACGAACAGCACGCGCAGGTCGGGCAGCACGGTCAACTCCATCGGGTCGGATACATGCTCATCGAGGATGATTTTCTCGAAGCAAGACTCGACCGTGCCCGAGGCATCGCCGGGCAGCAGACCCGCGGCCCAGAGAATCCCGCCCCTGAGATGCTCGAGGAACGCCGGCTCGGCGAACGACCCGGACGTGTGTCCCAGACCGGTGTAGAACGAGCGCCCGCCGTCAAACTCGTGGCACCACGCGATCGGGTGGTCGAGCCTGCCGCCTTCCATCGCCGCGCCCTGGTACGACGGCTCATCGAGGCTCATCAGGACGTGGACCTTGCCGCGGGGGCTGGCGGTGTAGTCGTACCACTCGTCGGTGCGGGTCCAGCGCGCGGGCAGGTGCGATGTCGCGGGGTGGACGCGGTCTGAGACAAGAATCATCGCTTCCTGAACCGCGGGATGCGACTTGAAGTACGCCCCGACCAACCGGCCGTACCACGGCCAGTCGTACTCGGTGTCGGCCGCGGCGTGAACGCCGACAAATCCGCCGCCGGCGCGGATGAAGGACTCCATCGCTGCCTGCTGGGCATCGTCCAGGATGTCGCCTGTGGTGCTGAGAAAGACGACAGCGCGGTAGTTCTTAAGATTGTCGGATGTGAACGCCGCGGGATCGTCGGTGGGGTCGACGCCGAATGCTCCGTGCTCGCCAAGAGTGACAATGGCCTGCGCCCCGGCGATGATCGAATCGTGCCGGAAGCCGGTGGTGCGCGTGAACAGCAGGATGCGCGGCTCGTCGGCGGCGGCGAGGCGCGAAAATTCACAGGCCAAACAGCCGCAGGCGAATACGAGCCAGATTCGGTTCATGCGTTTGGCGTTGATAAAGCGCGTTATGGTGAAGGGCAACCTTGCAGTTGACAAGCCCGTCGGGGCACAGTAGACTCGAAGACGAACCGGTCCAGCGAACCGGTCCAGCGAACCGGTCCAGCGAACCGGTCCAGCGAACCGGTCCAGCGAACCGGTCCAGCGAACCGGTCTACGGAGGCCTCCGCTCGTGTTCATTTCAGCTGCCATTTTCGCCGCTTCCACACTCTGCATCGGGATGCAGGCCAACCCGACTGAGCCGCAGGTTCGCGCTTGGCTTGCGGAGGAGTGCGGTCGGGCGGAGAGGATGGACCTCCCTGAAAATCTGGCCATTGGCTGGACATACGAGGATCGCTGCGTTCTCACGGCGCAGGAACTGGCGTCCCTCCGCAGCGAGGTCGGTGACAAGCCTTTCCACCCGCGACGGCCGGAACTCGAGAAGGTAGAGCGTCAACTCCGAGACGGCAAGACGCTCACACATCTGCTGCTGATCCGCATCGGTCAAGATCGGTGGCGTTTCGGGATGGAATATCCGGGCCAACTGGTCATGGATACCACATATGGGTCGCGGGAGTCCTGGCAGCGGATGAACGACACACTCAAAGTCTTCGATCCGTCGGCGGTGGAGACAGGCAGGACACCCGACACAAACCCGAAGTCTCAGGAGTTTGTTTTCCGCCCCGATTTGGAGGCCGTGTTCTTTGGCAAGTTCGGATCGACGAAGAGTTCCGGGCTTGACCTCAAGAATCTGACGGTCGACAAACTGACTTGGCGAGCTACGTTCGCTTCACCGGACCCCAGCGTCCTTGAGTGGGTCTACGACGGAATCTGGAGCCTTGAGCATGACCGGGGGTTTGTGGAGTCTCAAATCATCCTGAAGCACCCCGATGCCCATTGGGTGGGACATGTCGAGCGTTTCGGGGACTGGAAGCGGCTCGGGGACTCGGGACCATGGGCTGCGCACACAGTCCGCCGACTTGATGCGAAGAATCGCGAATGGCGCCGGATCGTGGCGGTGGAACAAGTCGGGTTGACCGCGGATGAACTGACTGCAGCCCTGGCGATTCCAAAGGCCGGTGTTTCGGACCCGATCCGTGGCGAGCCTCGTATCGCCCGCGTTCTGGACTATCGAAGAGGGGTGGATGATCGCTTGGACCCGGACAGCGGCGCGATATCCGCCAGCCATTCGTTGCCGGGGCTGCCACTGAAACAGCCTGTTGACCGCTCACGCGTTCTGGGATGGGGGGTGCTGGCGCTGCTGTCGGCGTTCGCGGTCGCGCTTCTGACGTGGAGGGTGAGGGGATATCGAGCAACCAAGGAGTACTGCTAATGATGAACCGGAAATCTGTGTTGGGCATGGTCGTCGGAACGCTGATCCCCGTTGGCGCGGCCTTGGCGACGATTGGGGCCTGCGTCATCCCGACCAACTCTACCTGCTGTGAAGGTTGGTACATTCCTTGCTCCGGAAAGATTCCATATCCTGCCGTGTGGTTTTGCGATATTCAGTCGACGGGATCCGTCAACGTCATCGTGGGGGTGCCGACGCCGTCGGGGTACACCGGGAGGCACTTGGCGGAGTACAACACCTGGGTCGGCTCATGCACCATCTCACCCCAGACGTGCGGTCCTTCGCACGGCTCTTGTATTCCTGGAACCCCCTATACGATGAACTGCTATGACTCCGAGTTCTACGGCTTCTGCTATGTCCCGTGACCACTGCCGTGCCGGACATGAAACAGAGTTCGCTCGGTTGTGCCGATGGTGAACCCGCAAGCCGGGCGGGTGCCGCACAACCTGACCCTGGATCGAGGCAGTGCTCCCGTGGACGCTTTCTCTGCATCTGCACAGGCATGGCTGCGGCCGGGCTCACAATGCTGGTTCTGGCGGTTGCGGGCGTCGCAAAGTTGAATGATCTTCCAGAGTTCCAGCGGTCCCTCCTGACGTGGGAGTACCTTCCGGACTGGAGCTCGGACATCATACAGATCGGCCTGCCGATCGTGGAGGTGCTTGTGGCCGTACTGTGGGCCGCGGGTGTTAAGCGGCGATGGTGCGAACGCGCGGCACTGGCGCTGCTGGCGGCGATGCTCGGAGCGACGGTTGTGCAATGTGTGCGGGGGGCTACACCTGTCTGCAACTGTCTCGGCGCATTGACTCGTCACCTTGCATTCGTGTCCGAGACGCAGTTGCTGATGTTCAAATCTGGTTCCCTGTTCGTCATGCTCTTCGTGGGTCATTTCTTGCTGCTCCTTCCTCCTCCCGCCGTGCATCGCACCGGCCGAGCAGATCGAACGGGGCGCGATGCCTGGAAGCCCCCCGGGTTCACGCTGATCGAAACGCTCGTAACGATCGCGGTGATCGCGACTCTGGTGTCGTTGCTGGCGGTGGGGATCGCGGGATTTCGGCGGCACGCCCTGCGGGCAAAGACGCTCGCCTATCTGGGCCAGCACGGCGCGGTTCTGTCGCTGTACGCTACGGATTGGCGAGATTCGTTTCCCATGTTTGCAGATCCGGCGAATCCGCCGCACGCAGTTACCGGCGCGGGCGAAACTATCACCTTCAACGTCTACTTCGAGTCCCACACGGTCTGGCACTGGGCGCTGATGGACCGTTACTACGATGGTGTTCCGATTGGAGTGTTCTTCGATGCCGAGCAGACCGCGCAGCGCGGTGCCGGCGGCGCACCATTCGTTTTGTCGTGCTCGCTCCTGGCAAGCCCGCAGTTCTGGGCTCGTGAGACACGCAGTGCGGGAGTCTCGCAGATCGTCGCGAGTCGGTACAGCGAGGTGACATTCCCCTCCAACAAAGCGGTTCTGCTTTCGCTCCACCCGTTCACACGCGATTTCGTGCCCGGGGCTTTTCTCCCCGATCCCCGCGGGATGACGGCTGGCGTTCCCACGCTCGCCGCCGATGGCCACGCCTCACACCGCGCTGCACGAACGTTCGTTCCCGGCCTCGGAATCGGCGAAATGACGCCCGGCTTCTCCGGCGTTTTCCACACGCTTGATCTCTTTGTCGGCCTTCACACGAACGAAGGGGTCCACGGGAGAGATTGGTAGAAGTCCAACCGGTCTCGCCCGCTTGTAAACCCGCAACGCTATCGCTTAGGTTTGCGTGCCGCGTCCGCCTCGACTCGATGCCCGGTCGCGTCCGCGCGCGGCATGGGCGGTGGCGGCTCGCTTGTCTCGGTCGGCGGTGTGCCCTCCGGCAGGGGCGCGGGCTTCATCACCGGCACATCGGGCACCGGCAGCGGCCTCTCCTCAAAGAAGATCGAGCCGATTGTTGTGCCGTTGACTCGGTTGTAAATCTCCGCGGCGTGCTCGTCGCTCACCATCACCGGCACGCGCGCCCGCACCACGCCCTGGTAGGGGTTGTACCAGAACGCCGCGTAACTCTCGTCGACGGCCATGCGGACACGCGGGTGCATCAGGCCCGCCTCGTCGGTCGAGGCAACCTCGACCCACGGCCGGTGCGGGGAGAGCAGTGAGTTGATCGGGGGGGCGAGGTCGAACCATTTGGGGTCGACGGTCACCGGCCAGCCGCGGGGGTTGAGTTCGACGCTTTTGCTCGCAGCCCGGTACTTGAGTTCGAGTTCGAGCCTGCGGGCATCCGCGGCGACCCGGTGGATGGTGGCCTCGCGGTCCTTGCGCGCACGCTCGAAGAGCAGCACGCCCGAGCCCAGGGCCAGGACCACGACCAGCGCGGCAATATCGGCCAGCCATCGGAACAAATGCAGAACCTCCGGCGGGTGGTGGCCCCGCTCTCCAGAGCGGGGTCTGCGCGGGCAAAGACGCACGCACCGGTCTGGAGACCGGTGCCACCACAATCGGCCTGATGGCCGCGACTGGGGGCGCGACGCGGCGCGCACCGGAACAGGACGGGCCGTTTATGATGGCTGCACCGATTGCGCCGCCGGACGCCTCTCACCCTCTCACCCTTTCTTGGAACCATGATGTCCGCGATCCGCACCATTCTCCTTGCTTGCGGCATGCCGCTGATCCTCGAGCCCATGGCGGGCGTCCGGTCCATAGGCCTGACGTGGGTGCTTCCCGCCGGGAGCGCGGGCGAGCCCGAGGACCGCCAGGGCCTGAGCGCGATGTGGTCGGAACTGCTGATGCGCGGCGCCGGCGACCTGGGCTCGCGCGAGCAGGCCGACGCCTGGGACCGCCTCGGGGCCATGCGGTCGGCGGACGCCTCGACGATGCACATGCGCTTCGGCGTGACCACGCTGGGTACTCGGCTCCACGAGGTCCTGCCGCTGCTGACGGACATGGTGCTGCGCCCGCGGTTCGATGAGGCGTCGATCGGGCCGTCGCGCGACCTCTGCCTGCAATCGCTTGAATCGCTCAAGGACGACCCGCAGGAGCGAGCGGTCATCGCAGCGAAGGAACTGCACGCCCACCCGCCCATGAACCGGTCGGGCCTGGGCACGGAAGCGGGGCTCAATGCGATCACGCGCGAGGATTTGCTGGATGGATGGGTGTCGCGGGCGCGCCCGGGCGGCGGGGGATCGATTCTCGCGATCGCGGGCGATGCGGACGTGCTGGGCGGAGGAGGTGGTGATGCGATCGCGCGTGTCCTTGACGGACTGCTCGCGGGCTGGAAGGGCGGGGCGACACCCGTGCGGGTCGGCACGTCCGCCACCCGGGGCACCTACAGGCACATCGACGACACGTCATCGCAGGTGCAGATCATCGCTCTGCACGAGGCGCCGGCCGAGCCAAGCCCCGACAGCCGCCTCGAGCGGGTGGTGGCATCGGTGCTCTCCGGCGGGATGTCGGCGCGGCTGTTCAGGGAGGTGCGCGAGAAGCGGGCTCTGTGCTACTCGGTCAGCCAGTCGTACTCATCGGACCGGGACTTCGGGCGCGTGCTGGCGTATGTCGGCACCACGCCCGAGCGGGCCCAGGAGTCGCTCGACGTGCTGCTGGCCGAGCTCGCGCGGGTCAACACGGCAGCGGGCGCGGTGAGTGTCGAGGAACTGGAGCGGGCGCTGATCGGCATCCGCGCGGGGATCGTGCTCAGCGGCGAATCCACCGGGGCCCGCGCGGCAGCGCTGGTGAGCGACCACTACCGCCTCGGGCGGGCCCGCTCGCTTGAAGAGATCGCGGTGCAGTACGCCTCGATCACGCTCAATGAAGTGAACCGATACCTGGAGCGGCGCGCGATGGGCGAGATGACCATCGTGACACTCGGGGCCAAGGGGCTGGTGAGACCGGGGGGGTGAGGAAGTGGGAAGTGGGATTGCGGATTGCGGATTGCGGATTGCGATGGTGATGGTGATGGTGATGGTGATGGTGATTTTTCACCCTCTCACCTCTCACCTCATCACCTCATCGCCTCATCGCCTCATAACGCGGTGGGTGGTGTCTCGCCGCCCGCACCGGCCGGACCCCCCCCACCACCGCGCCTTCGACGCCTCCGGCGGCGCTTCTTTCGGGGCTGACCATCGGGACCAAGCGCCGGTTCCTGCGCGCCCGGCTGTCCGGGTTCGCCTGTCTGCGGCTCTGCGTCATCAGGTCCAGAGTCATCCGCTTCGTCGGCGTCTGAGAGGAGCCGCTCACCCTCAGGGGCGGGGCGAGCCTGCGGAGCATTCTGCTGGGGCGGGCGCGGCCCGCGATCCGGCGCGCGACCACTCTGCTGTCCGCCTTGTCCGCTCTGCCCACCGCGTTGAGCGGCGCGATCGCCACCATCGCGACGATCCCGGCTGCCGCGCTCAGGACGGCCCGCCTGCGCGGGCTGAATCGGCGCGACACCCTCGCCGAGCGGTTCGGCTTGTGCAGCATCGGCGATCGGCTCTGGCGCAGCCGCCGGTGTGCCCGCCCCCCCCCGCGGCCCGCTTCGATCGCGCCGGTCTCCGCTGGCTGCGCCCGGTCCTGGCGGCCCTCCGCTTCCTTCGCGGCGCGGACGCTGATCTCGAGCGGAGTACGGAGCGAACTCCGGCGGTGCGGGCGGCGGCGGGGGCGCTTCCCCGTCCTTGATTAGACTCTCCACCGCCACGGCGATGTCCTCGTTGTTCGAGTCGAGCCGCACCAGCACGAGTTGCGTCAGGATCTGGCTGTCGAGCACCGTACCCCAGCCGTCGGGCGTCTTGACGCGGCTCTTCTTCTTGGGCAGGCGCGAGCGGAGGTCGTCGTAGGTCTCGTCCTCGTAGCGGAGGCAGCACATCAGTCGGCCGCAGCGCCCGGAGATCTTCAGCGGGTCGAGCGTGGCCTTCTGAATCTTCGCCGACTTCATCGACACGGGCTTGAGCACCTTGAGGAACTGCTTGCAGCAGCAGTGCTGCCCGCACTTTTCATAGTCGGCCACCAACCGGGCCTCGTCGCGCGCGCCAACCTGTCGCATCTCGATGCGGGACTGGTGCTCGGTGGCGAGTTGGTTGACCAGGTCGCGGAAGTCGATCCGGTCCTCGGAGGTGAAGTAGAACGTGAGGCGCTCACCGCCCAGGATCGGCTCGGCGTCCACGATCTTCATCGGAAGGCCCATTGCCCGTCCGATGGCGTTGGCCGCGCGGGCCATCTGCGTGCGGGTCTCGTCGATCGTGGTCTGGCGGGCCAGGTCCTCGGCGGTCGCCAGGCGCAGCACCTTGCCCTGGTTGAAGAACGGGTAGTCGCGCCCGCCGGAGTTGTCGATGTACTCGAGCATCTCCTTGCGGGTGACGCTCTTGGAGCAGCCCGCATTCGGACAGGTGCTCGTGAGCATCTCCGCCACCTCGGTTCCGCGGTGCGTGCGGACCACGAACTTGCTTCCGCACCCCGGCTTGGCGTCGCCGGAGTAGGGGAACTCGCCGACGAGTTTCATCACGCCGAAGCGCACCACGATCGACGTGGGCGGTTTGAGTTTGGCGTAAATTTTTCGGTCTTCTTCGAGGTCGGCCTCGAACTGCGGGAGGGGCAGGATGGGCATGGCGTGCGTCCGGGCGTCGTCGCGTCATCGGCGCGCTCGCCGCCCGTGCGCCGGGCTCCATCGTGGAGCGGGCACGCAACGTAAAGAGCACCATCTTGGCACCGGCAGGAGGGGGGTCCGATCCCGCGGCCGGCACGCGAGAACGGGTCAAGACGCACGGAGCCGGGCAGCCACACCCGGTAGGGGATCATACGCCGCGGCGATCGCCGGGGTGCCAGGAGTCTACTTCCGACCGGCCCCGAGGCGCCGACCCGTGCCGAAGAGTTCCTTCAGGTCGTACGCGCGGAGAAGGTCAAGCCGGTTCTGGCCCTGGAGGCGGTAGGTGTACAACTGCTCGCCGCGGCCGTCAAGCACAACCAGCACGTCGTCGTTGCCGGAGTTGAAGGTGAGCGTGGTGGTGTCGCCGACCGTCGCGATGAGGTCGGCCCTGGCCTCCGGACCCAGCGGCCAGACCAGCCGACCCGCCTGCACCACGACCATCGCCGCGAGGATGAACGCGCTCGCCCAGAGCGCGCCGGTGGCGAGATTGACGCGGGCGGTATGGGTGGGGTCTTGATCTGGCATTGCCTTCCAATCTGTAACTGAGGCAGGTCGGAGTCCGAACCTCAGCGCGCCGGGGATTGGCGCTGGCCGTCGCTGAACATGCTGCGCACGCCGACGGGCTCGAAGGCGTTCTTGGTCCGGTCCCATGTCAGGGCCAGGATCTCCTGGTTCGCACCATCTATCACATAGACGGCGCTCGCGGTGCCCCCCTGGAAGCGACCGGAGATCAGCGTGTAATCGCCGCGGCCTCTCGTCCCTGCTCCCCCCCCTCCCGCTGGTTGCGCTCCAGCGGGGGTCTGCATCCCCGCGATGGTGAGGATCGCCAGCAGCGCGAGAAGGGCGGCGTTGGCCGCGACGAGTCGTGTCGGGAGGGTGGTGCGACCGGAGTTCGCTGTTTCATTCATTTGAAACTCCCGGGACGGTGGTGTGTCAGCAGCAGGCAACCGGGATCCGGGTTCCGTGGTCCGGGTCTCGGCGGCTTGCCCCCGGAACCCGAAGCCCGAAACCCGGAACCCGCGTTCACATCAATCCTGGTGGCCGCGCTTGCTGGGGATCAGGTTCACCACCAGCGCAGCGCCAGCGACGACGATCCCCATGAGCATCGGCCACACGATGCCGTCCGTCTTGGCGAGGCCGGGCGTGGGCGGCTCGAGTTTGTCGACCTTCCGCGTTGACGATCCGGACTGCGCGTGCGCCTGCTCCGGGGCCATCCCAAAGCAGAGCAAGGCACAGACACCCACCGTCACAACGCGAGCAAGGGGCGTTCGATTCGTCATACCGGCAAACCTCCGTCGTCGTCAAGCCCGACCAGCACCGGGATGTCCCAGACCCTTCTTCGGTCCATCCCCGCGCCATCGTACGCACGGACGGCCGGGCGCGCCCCCCCGCACCCTCCCGCTCCAACCGTGCCCGGCCCGCCGAAGGACCGGCTGAGGCGCGAGAACGTCTCGCCGCTCAGGTCCACGGTACGCCAGCGCGAACTCCGCAGTTTCATCGCGCGGGCATACTCGCGTACCAGCACCGACCGCATGGCGTACCACGCGCCCCGGTGCTCAATGACTTCCTGGAACAGCGCATCGGGGGGCTGCTCTTCGCAGGCGTAGACAAACACAAAGGCCGCCTCGAAGTTGCCGCCAAAGAGTTCCTCCCATCGGCGCAGCGACTCGATGTCCTCGAGCGTGGCCCAGCATTCGAGCCTGCGCCCCCCCGCCGCAGCCCGCCGGCCCTTGATGTCGATGAGCAGGTTCCCGCTATCGCCGTACACCACAAAGTCGAAGGACTTGAGCGAGGGTTCCGCGGGAGCAGAGTTCCCCGCCCCGTTCGCCTCGCTCCCCCCCGCGGCGGCCCGGGGCAGGAGTGTCTTGCGAGCCTCGTCGACGGCGACATACGGGATCCGGCGGGAGCGCAGGAACTCCTCGAACGCACACTCGTAATGATGCCGCCGGAGCATAAGACAAGACTACACCGGTGCCGGGGCATCGGCATCGGGCCCTTCCGGGCCGGGCGAGCAGCGACTCCCGCCTGCCACGCCGGTACGCTTGATGGCCTTTGCTTCGCCCGCCCCCCCGCAACCCCCCCGCACCAACTGCACCGCACATCCAGAGGAACGTTCATGCTCCAGCACCTTCGCGCCTTGGCCTGTTCAGCAGCAATCCTCTCCGCCGCGGCCCCGGCGGGCGCGCAGATTGGGAGCGGGGGACGCATGGAGCAACTGTGGGCCAACAACTGCGCAAACTGCCACGGCGCCAAGGGGCAGGGCGGTGGCGCGGGGACCAAGACCATTCTGAAGCGCGAACTCTTCGGCCCCGAGCACGACCGGCCCTTCTTTGACGCGATCAAGGACGGCGTCCCGGACATGGGGATGGCCGCGTTCGGGGAGACGTTCTCCGACAAGGAGGTCTGGGGCCTGGTGGTCCACATACGCGAGTTGCAGGCCCGCGCCTTCCGGAAGGCCGAGGGCGACCCCAAGGCCAAGGACGGGGTGTACACCTCCAAGCACGCCAGGTTCAGCATTGAGACGGTGATCGACAGCGGCCTCGAGATTCCCTGGGCCGTCGAGTTCCTGCCCGACGGGCGCATGCTCGTCACCGAGCGCGCCGGCACGCTGCGCATCCACTCGACTGGCAAGCCCGGCGGCACACTCTCTGAGCCGGTCTCCGGTCTCCCGAAGATCGTGCACGTCGGCCAGGGCGGGCTCATGGACGTCGCGCTCCACCCCGAGTTCTCGACCAACGGCTGGGTCTACCTCGGCTACGCCGACGCGCTTGAAAACACCGGCGGACGCATGGCCCCCAACATGACCCGCGTCGTCCGCGGCCACATCAAGGACGTTGACGGCAAGCCCACCTGGACGGACAACCAGGACATCTTCAAGGCCGAGGATAAGCACTATCTCCCTTCCGGCCTTCACTTTGGCAACCGCATCGTCTTCCAGAAAGCCCCCGCGGGGAGCAAGAGCGCGTACTACGTCTACTGGTCGATCGGCGAGCGCGGGCAGGGCACGCACGCGCAGGACCTCTCGCGCCCCAACGGGAAGATTCATCGGTTGTTTGATGATGGGCGAGTCCCCGATGACAACCCGTTTGTCGGCAACCCAGACGCCGTGAGGTCGATCTGGTCGTACGGCCACCGCAACCCGCAGGGGCTGGTGTTTGATCTCGAGGGCCGGCTGTGGGACACCGAGCACGGGCCTCGCGGCGGGGATGAGATCAACCTGATCCAGAAGGGCGGGAACTACGGGTGGCCACTGGTCGCGTGGAGCATCGATTACTCCGGCGAGTCCAAGTGGGTGCCCTGGACCGAGGACGGCAAAGCCCCCCCCCCCGACGGCGCGACGATCATCCAGCCGGTGGATCGCTGGATGCCCTCGATTGGTGCGTGCGGCCTCGACGTCGTCCGCGGCGACGCCTTCCCGGCCTGGAAGGGCGACCTCGTCGCGGGCGGCCTCTCGGGCGTAAACGTCGATCGCATCCGAATCCAGGGCGGCAAGTCTGTCGAGCGAGAGGAACTTATCCGCGGCCTTGGACGCGTGCGCGATGTCGTCACCGCGCCCGACGGCACCATCTACGTCGTGCTCAACGACCCGGATCATGTCATCCGCATGGTGCCGGCGGCGGGGAAGTGAAGTCCTGGGTCTGTGGGTCCGGAGTCCTTACCCGGACACGTCGCCGATTCTTCCAGGACTGAGGATCGCAGGACTCAGGACTTCTCAGTGCCGGGCGCGCCTGCGCCGCAGGCCGACTAACCCCGCCACGCCCAGCAGCGTCGCGGCGGAGGGCGCGGGGACGATTTGCGTGACGCTTACGTCGTCCAAGAAGAACGCGCCGGGGAAGTGATCTTGCCCGAACTCAAGGAACGAACCGGTAATGTTGGCTTCCAGCGGGATCGTGCGGTGCTGCCACACATCCCAATCAAGGTTTATCGTGAACTCGTTGAATACGAGTTGCCCCTCCCAACGAACCTTGAACTGATCAGGTGCCAATGAAACTCGACGCACCCAGAACGACAACTCATAGTCCACGCCCGCGGCGGTCGGCAGAACCTGGCCGATGTACTGAAGCGAGGTCGAGGAAAGGTAGGCGTAGTGACTGCCGGAATGCGCAAACTCTGCAGCCGGCGAAACATAAAATCGTGATTCATTTGGGATGCTCGGCGGGACCCACCACGGAAAGAAGTTCCCGCTCTCAAACCCGCCGTTGACCACCAACTCCTGGGCGTGCAGGACGGCGGGAGTGCCGGTCATAACCCCAACTGTGCACAGGAGTTGCACGGCCGATGCTGCACGACCCATTTCGGTTCTCCGGCGGTGGCAAGAACGAGAGAAAGCGAGAGTTTCCACAATACCACAGGAAGCCGCCTGAGGCAACTTGCTTGTCCGGTGGGCTGTGGGTATACCGCACTTCTGTGCGGCGCACCACGCGCCGCTCGATCCCGCCCCCCGGCCCCCCCCTCTCGTGGAAGGTTCCATATGCGCTTATCCATCCTTGCACCGCTCTGGAGAGCGGCACCTCCAGTCGCGCTCGCTGTTTCCCTCGTCGTTCTCTTGGCCCTTGCGCGTCCCGCGTCCGCGCAAGGCCCCGCGTATTGCTGCCTGCCCGATGGCAGTTGTGTAAGCAAGACGCCGTACGAGTGCCACGTCCTTGGCGGGTTCTTCCTCCCGGGTGCGGAGGCCTGTCCCGAACCTTGCGACCGGTCGGGCATCGGCATGAGCCAGACCGCCGCACGCCGCCTTGCCCGCGAGGGCGTGGTCCACACGCTGTACGCCGACGACTTCATGGCCGTCTATTCCTCCACCGCGGCATCCATGAACAGTTTGTGGGCGCTGCTGGATCAGGGCGCGGTCATCGCCCCGCAGATCGCCGTGGACCTCCGCCACTACGCGGGCGTTGACGTTGAAGCGCACGTCCAGGACCTGCTCTACCGCATCGACACGAGCGAGCCTTCGAAGGAGGGCCTCGTCCGCAAGCTCGCCGCGGCCAAGGCCGCATGGGACACCGCGCACCCCGCTCCCAACACCCGGCCGTTCTACTGGGCCCTGCGGCTCGAAGCGCTGGGCGCCTCGTACGTGAACACGCTGGGCGCCGGTTCAGTGCTGCCGGACTTTGCCAACCACCCGCTGGATGTGCTCCCGAACAAGGTCTCCAGCCGCCACTACCTCAGCCGCCCCGGCAGCGCCTACGCGAGGATCGCGTCCAACAGGCTCGCGCCGACGAACACAGTCGAGTTGACCTACCTGAACCAGTTCAATCCGGGATACTTCACCTTGCCCGTCGCCGCGCACATCAAGGTCGGGGACACCTGGTATCCGGTTACCGGCTACGCGAACGGCGTGTTCGAGGTCGATGGCACGCTCCCGGTTGATCCGACCGGCACATACATAACTTAGGCGCGCCGACGTGCTCGAACCCGGCGACGGCGCGCTCCTGCCCTGCTACTTCTTCAAGAACGGCGCGGCCGAGATGGAAACGTGGATCGTCGCCCTCTGCAACGCCGTGCGGGACGCGATGGAGGACACGACAAGTTGGCCCCCGGGTGTGGGCGCGCCCGCCGCGGTGATCGTCAGCGCTGAGGACATCCGCGAGGCGTCGGTGAACTGGGAAACGTACACCGAGTACAAAGCCGACACCGCGCGCGCCGGCGACAGCACCTACAAGATCGACATTTCGCACAACCTGACGCAGTGGGACGCGGAGTTCGCCAGGCACCGCGATGGCGCGACGCTGAGCCTGACGCCCGTCAGCGGCTACGACTACAGCCCCGAGAACGAGGACCTTCACTCGTACCTGCAAAGCACGCTGCAGACCGCGTACAACCACGCTCGCGAGAAATCCACTTGGCGGCACTTCCGCTCGCTCTGGCCGCGGGCGCACCTGTCGCAGTACCAGCTCGGCAACCGCTACGGCGTGACGGTCGAGGTCGGGGTGGACCATGTCGAGGTGCCCGTCGGGCCGGGAGAGTCGTACTACCACGGGACGCGCAACTGGAAGGGCCCGGTGGCGTGGGACGCGTACTACTGCCTCACCAACCCGTATCACGGGTACTTTGTCGGCCCGGACGGCGGCTTCGTCCCCCTCAGTTACGAGTCGGCGACCTGGATGGAGGGCATCGCGAGCGGCGGCACGACAACCACCGTGGTGGTCAGTCAGTTCGAAGATGCGTTCTCGCCCGGCTTCTACCTCGCGCAAGGCATCCCGCTGTTCGTGCAGTTCACAACCGGCGCGAACGCCTACCCGGTGACGATCTACCCGGTCGCGTCTTGGGCAGGATCGACGTTCACGCTCCCACCGGGCACGTCGCTGGCGGCCGCACCTTCCGCGGATGATGACTTCGTGGTGTATTACCCGAGCACCTCGGGTTTCGAGTTCCTGCACGATGGCGTGCAGTGGCCGCTGTTGCGGACCTTCTGCAACCTCTACTTCCCACCAACGCAAGCGCTCTCCAGTTCGATGTTCCTCGAGACCGCAAAGAAGTGGGCCGCGGAGCAGGCGCGGGAGCAGACTCGGTCCCTGCCCGACAACCCGTACACCGTCTACTACGGACCTGGTGCGTACCCCGGCCTCTACGGCGACCCCAACGGACTGAAGGTCTCCTTCCTCGCCACCTACCCCGAGCCGTCGTTCACGGCCCCGGACGGATGGCTGAGCGGGGAGGACTGGGGCCAGGTCGGCAGGCAGGCGATGAACTACGGCGTGAACGACTTCGTGTGGTACGTCCCGCCCTTTGTCTACAACACCGGCACTCCCGAGGAGCCCGTCTATGTCGCCAGCGACACCGTGCCCGTGGTCAAGGCCGCGATCGAGACGATGAACGATACCTATTGGCAGCGCCTCGCCGTCTATCAAGCCATGCTGTGCATCGCGGACTGGGACCAGAACGGCGAGGTCGAGCAGGCGGACCACCAGAAGTTCGGCGCAAACTGGTTTGCCGGCTTGCCCGAGACCGACTTTGACAACGATGGCGAGCAATACGATGAGGACGATCGCGCGACGTTCCAAACGGCCTTCGACTCGGGCGATTGTGGGTCCATTGTCAATATCCCCATCCCGGAGAACTGCGTCGCCGACTGGTGCCAGGACGGCGCTGTGGGCGTGCCGGACATCTTCTGCTTCCTGTCGGCCTGGTTTGCGAACGACCCTGCGGCGAGAAACTTCGGCGGCTCGCCCGGCGTCCCCGCGATCTTCGCGTTCTTGGCCGCGTGGTTCGCGACGCCGATGGGGCCGTGCCCGCCGTGACAACCCGCAAGTACCACATCAACGTCTTCTTCGGCGCCGAGGACAAGGCGTTCATCGCCGATGTCCCGGACCTGAAGTACTGCTCCGCACACGGCAAGACGCCGCAGGAGGCGATGAAGCAGGTGCTGATCGCGGTTGAGGCGTGGCTGGCGACCGCGAGGGCGCACGGGAAGCGGATCCCCAAGCCGCGGTATCGCCCGGCGATTTACGCCGCGGCGTGCTGAGTAGTCCGCCGTTCTTCGCTTCAGGATGTGCTTTCGGCCGTAAAGAACCAGCCACAGATCCTCCCAGATGAGCCGAGATGGATTCGCAGCAGGCAACTGTCAGCAGTTGCGTTTGTCTCTATCTGTGTCCATCTGTGTGAATCTGTGGCCTGCCTTCAACCCGGGTCTTCGACTCGCGGCGAGTCTTAGGCCCGGCGTCGGAAGGTCAAACAAGCCCCATCGCCTTGGCCATCGCGTTGCCCATGTCCGCGGGGCTGAGGGCCACGCTCACGCCCGCCTTCTGCAGCGCGGCGATCTTCGCGTCAGCAGTGTCATCGGCCCCGCCGATGATCGCGCCGGCGTGCCCCATGCGCTTGCCGGGGGGTGCGGTTTGTCCGGCGATGAACGCCGCGACGGGCTTGGTGAGCCTGCCCGACTTCCGCGCCGACTCGATCCAGTGCGCCGCATCGGATTCGTCGCTCCCGCCGATCTCGCCGATCATCAGGATGCCGTGGGTGTCCGGGTCGGCCGCGAAGAGTTCGAGACATTCGATGTGGTTGAGGCCGCGGATCGGGTCTCCGCCGATGCCGATGCAGGTGCTCTGCGCGAGGCCGAGGCGCGAGGTCTGCCAGACCGCCTCGTAGGTGAGGGTGCCGGAGCGCGAGACGATGCCGACGGACTTGCCGGACTTGGCCTCGCTGACGTGCGTGTGGATGTAGCCGGGCATGATGCCGATCTTGCACCCACCGCCGGGGCCGCCGCCGCTGAGGCCCTTCTTGCCGATGGTCGTGTAGGTGTCGCCCGGGCTCTCGCCCCCGCCGGTCCTGGGGCCGGGCGTGATGATGCCGGGGCAGTTGGGGCCGATGAGGGTGAAGCGGCGAGTTACTCCGCTCTGGAGAGCGGAGCCACCAAGAGCGGAGCCACCAAGAGCGGAGCCACCAAGAGCGGAGCCACCAAGAGCGGAGCCACCAAGAGCGGAGCCACCATTCATCTCATCCAGCACCGCGCGGGTCCGCACCATGTCCTGCACCGGCACGCCCTCGGTGATGGCGCAGATGACGCGGATGCCGGCATCGGCGGCCTCAAGGATCGCGTCCGCGGCGAAGGGCGGCGGCACAAAGATCATCGTCGCCTCCGCCCCCGTCGCCTTCACCGCCTGATCGACGGTGTCGAATATCGGCAGGCCGTTGGCGTCTTTGGTGCCGCCCTTGCCGGGCGTGACGCCGCCTAAGAGGCGCGTGCCGTAGTGCAGGCAGCCCCTGGTGTGAACGGCACCGAAGGAGCCGGTGATGCCCTGACAGATGACGCGGGTTTCGGCGTTGACGAGGACGGCCATAGGCGAGCAAGGTAGGTGAAGGGTCGGGGTGGGTCAACGACGCGTGCAACCAACCGTGCGTCGGCAGTCGGGGACACGGACAGGACTTCTATACTCGCCCGCGGCGTGCTCGTGGGGATAGGGCCGTGACCAGCGGAGGCTTGAATGCGAGCGATCGTCACCGGCCAGGTCGGCATGGACAAGAAACACTACCTCGACGCCGTGCGCGACTTCGCGGGCTCGCAGGGTGTTTCCCTCGACATCCGCCACATCGGCGACCTGATGTACCAGGAGGGTCGCGATGTCCGGCCCGGACGCATCCTCGATGTGCCCCTCTCCCGCCTCAACTCGCTCCGGCGGGCCGCGTTCAAGGATGTCATCTCCGAGACCCGCGACGCCGAGCACCTGATCGTCAACACGCACGCGACGTTCCGCTGGCGGCACGGCCTGTTCGCGGCGTTCGACTACGACCAGATCGCCGCGCTTTCGCCCGACATCTTCATCTGCCTCGTAGACAACATCGAGGTGGTCCACCACCGCCTGCACGATGAGCACGACATCGACGCGACGCTCAAGGATTGCATGGTGTGGCGCGAGGAGGAACTGCTGGCGACCGAACTGATGAGCCGGGCGATCCCCGGCTCGAAGTTCTACATCATGGCGCGGGGCCGGCACGTCGACACGCGGCGCACGTTCTTCCGTTTGGTCTGTCGCCCGAGCCTGAAAAAAGTCTACCCGTCGTTCCCGATGTCGCATGTGGTGGACCTGCCCGACACGCTCGCGGAGATCGACCATTTCCGCGCCAAACTCGCCGAGCACTTTGTCACGTTCGACCCGGGCGATGTGGATGAGAAACTGCTGCTGGATCGGGCGGTGGCGAAGGCCGCGGAGGGGAAGGTTGATGAGTGGCTGGAGGTGGTCCCCCACTCCTTCGGCGGATCGAAGGCGACGGCCAAAGGAGGTGGCAACATCCGCGTGCGGGTGCGAGAGGTGCTCGACATCGCCGGCGACATCGACGGGCAGATCTACATGCGCGACTTTGCGCTGATCGACCAGGCGGACATGATCGTGAGTTTGATCCCCGAGTTGCCCGGCGGCGTGCCGGGCCTGTCATCGGGCGTCGAGCGGGAACTCCAGCACGCCTTCGAGCACACCAAGGAGGTGTATGTGGTGTGGAAGCCCAAAAAGAACCCCTCGCCGTTCATCACGGAGACGGCCACCAAGGTGTTCCGGTCGGTGGATGAGGCGCTGGCGTACTTCGAGGCCCAGGGGATGTTCGGGGACAAGAACCTGTTCGGGCACTGACTTGCACCTCCCCTGATGCCGCCTCCATTCCGCGGGGCTGTGTACCTGCCCGACGCCGGCGGCTGTAGCATCCGCGCATGCGGATCGACATCGAATCCATCGCACGTCGGCGGCACACCTGCCTGATGGTCCTGCGTTCGGTCGCGCTTGTCCTGTCCGTAGGGGGCACCGTGGCGGGCGGCCTGTCGTTCCACTCCCGCATGGGACCGTACTCGGGGTTCGATTTTCTGGTGCTGCCCGTCGGCGTTCTGCTCGCGTGCTTCTGGGTTCCCGCCGCGGCCCTCGCGCTTGGCGGCCGGTCGCTCGCACGCTGGCTCGTGCCCGTGCCCAGCCCGGCCGGAGAGTGCCCGCAGTGCGGCTACTCGCTCACGAACCTGATGGCCCCGATCTGCCCGGAGTGCGGTTTGTCGCTGCGCGACGCCGCGCCGCCCCAAAAATGACAAGCCCCGGTCGGTTGGACCGGGGCCGCCATCAGAAAAGTGGGCCTGGGCAGGCTCGAACTGCCGACCTCACCCTTATCAGGGGTGCGCTCTAGCCAACTGAGCTACAAGCCCGACTGAACCGTACATCGGCCTCTCTCGTCATTCCCCACAATGGCTTTCGCCGTTCGAGAGGGACGATTTGCAAGGCGGAAGGGAGTATACGCCCCGGCGCAAGCCCGGCAAAGCCAACTAGTCCAGCCCGGTCTTGGTCATCTGCACGGCCTTGTCGTCCTGGAAGATGACCTGGATGGTCCCGCCCTGCCCGTCGTCCCAGAGGTGGACGGTGTCGTTGGTCTTGCTGGTCGCCGCGATACCGGGCGAGGAGATGCTGGTCCCGGCGTGCGAGGTGTCGTCCCGGCCGCGGCCGAGGATCTTCTGCACCTGCGAGAGACTCATCCCGGACTTCACCTTGGCGAAGTTGTCGGCGGTGACCTGGTTCTCGCACCCGGAGACGACAAGGCACGCGAGCAACGCGGCGGACAGAAGGATGCGGGCGGTGATGTGGATCATGGCTTGGGTTCCTTCTTAGAGGATTCCGGCGCGGTGCCAGCGGGCTTCGCGGCGGGATTCTGCCTCAGGAGCCAATCGACGACCTCGGGCAGCACGTGTCCGACAACGAGCGTGTGCCCGTAGTCCCTGATCTCGCGGCATTCGACGGGGAGGCCGGCGGCTTGGGCCTGCGCGGCCGCCGCGAGGATGGACTTAGCAGGGATGAGGCCGTCGAGTTCGGGCGCGATGAGCAGCGTCGGCGGAACTGTGTCCTTTGGGTTGAAGCGTCCGACGCCGGCGATGAGTGCGCTCGCGGCGACCTGCTCGTGGCGCATCTTGGACCACGCGAGCGCTACACCCGCGCCCATCGAATGGCCGATCAGATGCACGCGCGTACGGTCGATCGGGTAGTCGAGCGCGATCGACTCCACCAGAGCGTCGAACACCATCGGCTGGGCCGCGAGCGGTGAGTTCAGCGGTGAGACGACGATGAAGTTATGCGTCTCAGCGAGGTGCTTGATCCGCCCCGCGCCATACGCCGCCATGAACATGTGCTCGTTCCCGCCAGCGCCGTGCAGCGCGATCACCAGCGGCCAGCCCGCGGCGGGCGGCTCGCGGTGCTCCGGGCAGAAGAGGCGCATGGGGGCGGGCTGCTCGGCGATGAAATATGGACGCCAGATATCGCCGCGATGGTTGGTGTAGGGGTTCATGCCGTCACGGGCGTTTCGATACTCGGCAATCAACTCGGTGCGAAGAAACCTCGCGTTGAAGAGCATGGATTCGAGCGAGCCCGGGGTCTCGGCCCGCGATAACAGCGAGCGGCGCTCGCGCCACACCTGCTCCGACTGCGCGGGCCATTGCACGCGGGCAATCAGCCCATCGCTACGGGTCTCCGAGAAAAGATCGTCCACGTTGATCGGGGCTTCATCAAGCGCGCGCGGCGTTGCACCGCCATCGAGCGCACTCGCTTCGCGCGGGCCGTGCAGCACATCGGGGTCCAGTTGCCCCGCGGCGAACAGGCGTGCCGTTTGCGCCTTCACGATCTCCACAACCCGCGCGAGATCACCCGCAAAGAACAGTTTCGACGCATCATCAAAAGCGATGTTCACTTCGCGGCAGAGTTCCTTCTCGACTGGCGCTGCGAAGAATGCGGCTTCGAGTTCGAGGAATGCCCGCGCGAGGTCGGTGACGGTGGTTTTGGGCTTGGGGTCGGCGGCCGGAGTCGCCACGGGCCGCGCGGATGCGGGCCCTGTGTCGGGCGCCGGCTGCCCCCATCCGCCCGCCAGTGCGAGAAACCCCGCAGCGATGACGGCAAGCCCGGCACGTCGCATCTTCGTGTCCATGGGATCATGCTACCACCAAACACCATGCCGCCGGTATGCTCTGCTCCAGAAGTTGTGCGGATTCGTCGGGGGCGGATAGAGGTCTTGCAGTCCACGATCGAGGTTCAAGATGCTCAAGCCGTTTGCAGTGTTGCTGGTGCTGGGTGTGGGTGCTTCGATGGCAATCGCTCAGCGCGGCCGCGGCGAGGACGGCGAGCGTCCCGCGACCCCCTACAGCCAGATGCCCGTGCGGAAGGATGTTGAGGCGCCGGACGCAAAGACGCTTGACGAGGCGGTCGCCCGCGGCGTCGAAATCATCGTCAACATGCAGGAGGGCGACGGCAGGGGTGAGTGGCCGTACGAGGGCGTGTACCGCGAGCGCGGCAAGATTCCGATCGGCTACCGGGTCGGTGGAACGGGGATCTCGGGCATGAGCCTGCTCAAGGCGCCGGGGTACGACGGCGATGAGGCGCGGAAGGGCGCGGTCCGGCGCGCGGCGGAGTTCGTCATCGCCGGGGCCGATGACCCCGCCATGGTGCCCGACCACGACTCGACGTACGACGTCCGCGGCTGGGGATACACCTACGGCTGCTGGTTCCTGCTGACGATGCAGGAACGCAAGGCCGTGCCCGCGGACATGAAGGAGACGGTGGACGCGACGATCCGGCGGTACGTCGAGGCGATCCACAAGACCGAGATCCCGGAGTCGGGCGGGTGGAACTACGCGACCTCCGCGGGCGCGAAGAAGCCCAACCCGTCGTCGCCGTTCATGACCGCGCCGACGCTGATGACGCTCTTTGCGGCGAAGAAGCAGGGTTATGAGGTTGACGGCGCGGTCGTTGAGCGCGGCCTGGGCACGCTGGAGCGCGGGCGATCCGCGACCGGCTCCGTGTCGTACTCGGGCTCGGCCGAGCGCAGGCCCGAGGCCACGCCCGGCTCGGTGGGACGGATGCTCTGCTCGGAGTGCGCCCTGTCGCTCGCCGGGCGCTCCAGCCCTGAGCGCGTGCGCAGCGCGATCGACGCTTTTATCGTCCACTGGGATTGGCTCGACAAGCGGCGCGCGCAGACGGGCACGCACATCGCGCCCTACGGCGTTGCGCCGTACTACTTCTACTACGCGCACTACTACGCCGGGCAGGCGATCGAACTCCTGCCCGAGCGCGAGCGCGGCGAGTATCGACGCCGCCTGGGCCAACTGCTCTTCTCGGTCCGGCTCGACGACGGCGCGTGGAACGATCGCGTCTTCCCACGCTCGGCCAACTACGGCACGGCGATGAGCGTGATGGCGCTGCTGATGCCCAGCGGCGAGAAGCCCGCGGGGTGGGAGGCGGCCGGCGCGGCGAAATCAGCAGATGAACAAATGAGCAAATGAGTCTATCGATCCGTGGTGGGCGTGCCTGCTCGCCTCAATATCCCGCCTCAACGTCCACACAGTTCAGCAGCGGCTCGCCCGCGCCGAAGCGCCTGACGTTCTCCTTGTAAAGGGCCCACCAGCGCTGGTCGGTCAGTTCGCCCTCCGCGGCGACATGCGGCGTGACCAGGACGTTGGGCATCGACCACAGGGCGTGATCGGCCGGGAGAGGCTCGGGGTCCGTGACATCGAGCCCGGCCCCGGCCAGGCGGCCATCCTTGAGCGCGGCCGTCATCGCGGTTGTGTCGATCACACGCCCCCGCGCGATGTTGATGAGGTACGCGCCGGGCTTGACCGCGCGGAACATCGCTTCGTCGAACAGGCGCTCGGTCTCCGTCGTGAGCGGGACGCAGATGGCGATGACATCCGCCTCGGGGAGCATCGCCGAGAGTTGATCGGGCTTGCCGAGGCGTTCGACGAAGCCGGGCGCGGGCGTGTCGCTGCGCCGGGTGGCGATGATGCGCATGCCAAAGCCGTGGGCGCGCCGGGCGATCTCCGTGCCGATGCCGCCGATGCCGACGACGAGCATGGTCCTTCCGGCTAGCGCGATGGGTCTTCGCGGCGGGTCCTCGCGGCTCCACTCGCCCTTGTCCTGCAAGTCGTGGTAGTGAGGCAACTGGCGGGTGAGGTTGAGGAGCATGCCCATCGCGTGGTCGGCGATGGCGGGGCCGTGTACGCCGCGGGCGTTGGTCATGACGAGCGATCCCTTCTCGCGGACCCCGGGGATCGCGAGCAGGCGCTCGACACCGGCGCTGGACGAGTGGACCCACGCGAGATTCGGTGCCTTGCCGAGGAACTCGGTGGAGAGCAGTCGGCCATCCGCACCATCGGCAGCGGGCGCGTGCTGGAGCGCGTCTTCGCGGCTGGCAGCGAGGACAATCCGGACGTCTGGCGCGACGATCTTCAACTCGGCGAGTTGCTCGTCGGTCAGTCCGGAGGCGAGGAACGTGAGCGGCGCTTTGGCGCGCTCGGCGGGATCGCCGGGGACCGCCCGGGCGATGCGGGCGTTGCGCAGCGAGCCGGGGAGTTCCGGCGAGTCAGTGGCGGGCTGCGCGCACACCAGCGGCGCGAATGCGAGGAGGAGCAGAACGCCGAGAAGCCGGGCGCGTGCGAGGGTGTGATCGAGCATGGCTCAGGATACACGCGACGGGCAGGGGCACGAAAGCAGCACAGCAGCAAAGCACCAACTGTTCAGATCAGGAAGCGGGCATCGGCACCTATTCTGCTCCCTGCTCCCTGCTCTCTGTTACCGCCTCCTATTTGCTGCCTTGCTCACTTGCTGATTTGTCATTTCCCGTGCCAGCGGGCCCATCGTACTTCAGGAAGTCATCGACATCCTTCTGCGTCGGCTCGGAGGCCGCCCACGCGGAAGCGTACATCGCGCTGAGCATCGCGCTCGCGTCGAGCAGCCGCTCGGTGATGAAGGCCTTGCCCTTGTCCTGCTCCAGTTCGCCGGTCTTCTTCATCGCGTACAGCGGCTCGACCTGATCGTGCGAACGCTGCAGGTAGGCCAGCACATCCTTCCACGGGTCGATGGCATCGATCTTTGCGATCGGCCGAGCCGACGCGGGAGCGGGAGCGGGTGCGGCCTCATCAACGGGCTTCAGTGAGGCGTAGTCGAGTTTGTGGATACTCAGGATCGTGCCGTCGATGTAGGAGTGGATGCCGCGCTCGGTTGTATACCCCTGCGGATTCTCTCCGACCCAGCCGTGGTGGTGCCGGGTGGTGTGCAGGGGCTGTGCGGAGTCGCCAACAAAGTGCGACAGGTGGCCCATGTGTACCAACGCGCTGGCGCGGGCCAACTCCAGTTGCGATGCGCGGCGCGGGTCGTTGAGTTTCTCGAGCGTCCGGGCAGTCTTGAACGACGATACGAGTTTGGCGTGCTGCTCCATGATCGCGTGCGGCACGAATCCCGGCCATTCCTGGTCGCCCGCGGGGTTCAGTCGCGGGTTGTGGGGCTGCACGTCATCGGGGTGAACGTGGCGGGCGACGGCCATCGCCGCGACAAACTGGTACCGCAGGGGCGGGACCGTCTCGAGCGTCAGCCCGTAGGTCGCCAGGTCCTCGATATCCAGATAGTGGTCCGGGTTGTTCTCATGGGCGAGGTAGTTGGAGCGCGTGCCGCGGTATCGGTCGGCTTCGGAAGATTGATACGCGATCTGCGCGCGGGCACGATCGGAGGTAAGCCAGTCCGGGAGGGCGAGTGTGTTCGCGCCCGCAAAGCCGTCAATCGCCAGGCGTGTGATTGTGCGATGGCCATGGGCGTCCCAGGCGAGGGCAATCGGAGGCGCGACGTACAGCGCGAGAGCGAGGGCGGTGAGGTTGCGACGAGCGTTGCTTGGCATGGACATGGACCCCGTGGAGCGCTTGAACTTATGCGAGGAACGTCAGGTCTGACCCGCCGGCGGAGCATTGTCGTGCGCCTCGGGGAGCCGGATGCGGGTCCGGCCCGGATCAACGACCACCACCGCACCGGTGATCGGAAGTCCGTGCGCCTCAGACATAAACCGGAGAACGAACCGGCTCATGGCGCCCGGACCGCGCGAATAGGGGCGGAAGAGAGTGATGCCCGGGTGCTGACCCGGAGGGTGCTTGCGCAGGTCGCCGAACTCAACGTCCATCGTCAGAAGAATGCGGCCCTCTTCGCGGGCGATGTTTGCAACCCGCACATCGTCCACACCGACGATCCCCTCTGTCTGCGCCGATTCGACATCGTGCCCGAGCGCAGGGAGCTCGTAGAGCATCCCGCCGGACAGGTTCTCGTCGAGTTTGATCTTCATGACCCGGTCGGCAACTTCCAAGTGTTCTCGCGGGCTAGTTCCGCGGCGTAAACGAGCGCGGCCTTGATGTCATCGGGCTGCAGCACCGGAAACTCGCGGATGATCTCGGCCGCATCGAGGCCCTGGATCAGCGAATCGAGGATGATCGAAACATCGATGCGTGTACCGCGGATGCACGGCCGCCCGCCGCATCGCGTGGCTTCTGTGACAACTCGATGCATAAGGTGTTGGTGGGTCACGGCGAAGCCCTCTCTTGCCGCGGATGATACGGCCGACCTACCCCACCCGCTCGGCCGTCAAGTCGCGGCTCATCAGCCTGCCGATCGCATCGATCGGGTCCAGCCCCTCGAACAGCACCGCGTGGACTTGCTCGGTGATCGGCATCTCCACCCGGTACTTGCGCGCCAGGTCCATCACCGACTTCGTTGTTGCCACGCCCTCCACCACGGAAGTCGCGGCCTTCAGATACGCCTCGGGCTTCACGCCCCGGCCCAGCGCCTCCCCGCACGAGCGGTTGCGGCCCTCGGGCGAGAAGCAGGTTGTCGCCAGGTCGCCCACGCCCGCCAGCCCGAAGAACGTGTCGGTCGATGCGCCCATCGCCACGCCCAGGCGCGTGATCTCCGCAAGCCCACGCGCCAGCAGCGCGCTCTTGGCGTTGTAGCCCGCCTGCAACCCGTCCAGTATTCCCGCGGCGATCGCGATCACGTTCTTCATCGCGCCGGCGAGTTCCACCCCCAGCACATCGTCGTTGGTGTACACGCGCAGGTAACTTGTTGAGAAGACCCGCTGCAGTTCGTTCGCGTAGCCGGGCCAGTCGCTCGCGGCGATCATGGTCGCGGGCAAGCCGCGAGCCAGTTCGCCGGCGATGGTCGGGCCGCTGAGGGTGCCGATCGGGCGCGGCGGGCCGTCCGGGTCGTCCCCCAGCGCATCGGCGATCACCTGCGTCGGCCGGAGGAGCGTGCTGTTCTCGATGCCCTTGGCGACCGAGACCACCGCCGCGGACGCGGGAAGTGGCGTTGCGCTCGTCCGCCCCGCCCGACCCCCCGCACCCCCTGACCGCCCCGCCGCACCGGGA
>ENA-ORBV01003404-ORBV01003404.1-microbial-mat-metagenome-genome-assembly--contig:-NODE-3404-length-31846-cov-11.774434_pt1 | contig 31846 bp, 31 predicted proteins | sample MGYA00237777_ERZ505514 | MGnify/ENA primary metagenome ERZ505514 (study PRJEB26160, sample SAMN06269048) | microbial mat metagenome | isolation source: Oligotrophic lake microbial mat | place... | reverse complement strand
AGCAACAATACTTGGAATTGATCTCAGTGGAGTTGGTAGGGGTGATTTGTCAGCACCCGTAAGACTTAAATTATGGTCTTATGAATCCCCGTCCCTTTAGGGCTGGGGAGTTGTCAATTCGCCCCATGTCTTCTATTTCTGCAATCAGATTTTCCCAGTCGATGTTTGAATAGTCGCCGCAAATCAACAAATATGGCGATAGGAATCAAAAGGCAGTCCCGTCCGCCGCTTGACTTCGACAACTGATTTATAAGCGCCTTTTCTCTGCCTTTCTCTAACTATTTTTTCCGCAACAGATCGATCTAAACCGCTGGCAATTAACTCTTCCGGCGAAAGAATATTTAACCGTTTCCAAGTAAACTGCAATTCTTTTTGATAATTGTAGCTGAAGCAAATCATCGGGGCGATGCGTCTGACGTGACTTTCGGGAACTCCGGCTATTTCTGATAACTCTTCGGCGTGGGTAAAAATGTAGCCTTCGTTTTGCAAAGATTCAATATCGTTGGCGTAGACGATCGGCAAACCCAAGATTCTGACCATATCGTCTTTGGTACACTCGTTAATATCTATTTTGCCGCGCACGTTTGCCAGTTCTTCGGCATTCGTCGCACTCGCCGGAACCAGTAAACCTCTGGGTGCGGTTTTGATGAGATAGCGCTTTTTCAAACTAAAAGCAGTGACAATTTGAGCAATCCACACGATCGTGCCCAAATTAGTTGAAGAAGATACCGCTAGTGCTGCTAAAGTAATTGCAACACCCCATCCCATCCAACTGCGAATATTTGACTTTTGGCCTGCATAGGCGATCGCCAATCCGCCGAAGTAGGGAATAAAAGCATACCACACCCAGTTGGGAGTTTGACGCAGCCAGTAGAAATCTTGAGACACTTTAATTTTATCCTTAAATAGCTGTGATCTCACACTTATTTCAATTCCACTTTTTTAATAGTGGGCTTCCTTCTTCCTTCTTCCTTCTTCCTTCTTCCTTCTTCCTTCCTTCCTTCTTCCTTCTTCCTTCTTCCTTCCATCCGTTACATAATCCGTTGCCGAACTTCCTTCTTAATTACAATTCTCGCAGCAATTTTTGGCGTTTTTCTTCATATTCTTCGGCAGTAATTGCGCCCATATCGTAAAGTTTTTTCAATTCCCCGATCGCCCCTGTTACATCTTTGGCCGCTCTGAGCATATACCCAGATGGCAACATTCCGCCATTGTACTGTACCTGAAAAGCTTGTTCCGACATCAGCAGCAGCCCGATAAAATCGAAAAATGCGATCAGTGACGGAATTAATGTCCAAGAAAATAGCAAGTATAATACCCCTGCTAAGTTATTGCCCAAATAAAATTTGTGAACTCCGAAACCTCCTACAAAGAAAGCTAACACAACTGCTACGGTTTTATCTTTTACCATTTTTACTTTCCCCATTTTTTTATTTTAACTTCCGCGACAGACTTTGAATGCGCGACCATGAACGATCGAGCTAAGTAATCTTACTAATTTTTACTCATTTATTTGGGTTTTTGCGAAACTTAGACATCGCAAAATACAGCAGAACTATACCGGCTTGAGCTTGTAGAATGACCAAGTAGCCTCTCAAGAAATAATTTAGTTCGCTGCCTGAATTAAGAGAAAATATTAAAAGGCCCAAGGCTGCGTAGGGTGCGAAACGCATCCAACTCGGCGTTCCCTCTAACTTGTGGCTGTTCAAATTGCTCATTGGGTTTAAGCCTCATCCTTAATTAAAATTAACCTATAATTTAGCCGGATTGTCAACTTCCGTTTGGTACGATCGCCCGGGTGAGTCTCTCAATCATCAGCCGACAAGATATTACTTCCATGTTAAACCCTGTTTTTCCGCTAAAGTAAGGAACCGGGGCGGGCAGATCTGGATCTGTTGCTGATATTACAGATTAGGGTGAACCCGCCCCTATAGGAATTCGGGTTATTTTACCGGGCTAGATATCAGGGACGCACCGAACACCCTAGTGCTGTTTTTGGCAAGAGTCGATCGCCCTGACGATCACTCTCCAAAAAACCCGATTAATTCACAATTATTAACAATCGCCCCAATTAACTCGCGCCGCCGCCCAAAAGAAACAGACTCAGGAGAGTACCGCTGTTCCAAAGACTGTGGAGAAGCATAGGAGCAAGGAGATTGCGCGATCGCGTGTACACAAAGCCCAACACCGCACCCAAAGTCGCCAAAGGCAGAATCTCAGAGACACTCAAGTGAGCCACAGCAAACAAGAAAGCAGAAGCTGCGATCGCCCCCCAAACAGGCAAATAGCGAGTCAGAGAAGGCAGCAGAAAGCCTCGAAACACGATTTCCTCAAAAACCGGAGCGGCGATTGCAGCAGTGCCGAAAAACACCACCAGAGCCACGTTGTCCCTACCTTCAAGGACGATCGGCAAAATCGGATTACTGCCACCTTGTCCCTGCCATAATTGCTGATTGATCAGCGACACCACAACTACCAAAGGCAAAGCAACAAAATAGCCGCCAAAACCCCACAAAAACCAACTTCCCCGCCAATTAATCCGAAACCAACCTTCCGGCAAAGGCAAAAAAGACTTGACCGAAAAATACAGTACCGAAAGCCCCCCAGCCGACAGCAACAAATAAGTAGCAAAGATATAAAAAGCCTTGTCGCGCGGGTCAAAAGTAGCTGGATTGAGTTTTAAAACAGCCAGAGAAACAGGCAGCAACAAATAGGGAATCAAGATTTGCCCGACAAAGAAAAAGCCGACCACAAGTACCTGCCAAACAATCTCACCATCCCAAGGCACATCCCAAGTCAAGCTCGCATTTCGCGCCAACACCGGGCCGGAACCTGCTGTATCTAACTGCTGCCGCTGCAACAACCACTGCACGGTCAAACCAACCAGCAAAACCGTGCCAATAAAAAGTGCGATCGCCGGAACGCCCACTATAATTGCCAACTTTTCTACAGCTTGCTCAGCCGTTGCTTGCTCTGCTGCTTGCAGCACCGCCAGTTCTTTAGAACGTTCTTGCAGCTTGTAAAGTTGAGCGAGAGCGCGATAGCGAAACCAGCCATCCAAAGACTTTTGAATGCGCGGCTCGGCATCCGGCAGCAGTTGAGCCGGATTGCTCCAAATTCCCGTTAAAACTTGAGCAGTTACCACCGAAGAATCGTCATCAATTTTAGTTTTGTAGCGCTCAACTAAATTTTTCCAAGTTTGGAGAGCCGCCTCTGTTTTGCCACTGCTTACCTGCAAAATTCCCAATCGCAAGTCAAGTTCGTTTAGCAGCACTGACTGTTGCTTGATCGACTCTGACGCCACCTTACTTTGAGCCAAATTCAGAGTATTATCATCAGACTTGGATGCGATGGCAGACTGAATTGCTTTAACTTGTGCTTGAGTTGTTTCGAGAGTTTTGCGAGTCGATTGTCGCGCTTCTTGATACTGCGCCAAAGCCGTATTTAAAGGATCTGCACCGACAATATTGTTGCGCGCCGAACTTAAATTAGCATCCCCATCGTTTTCTGGTTGCCACTCCGAGGCGTGAAGCAGCAAATTTGTCTGGTAGAGTTCCAGCCGGCTTTGAATTTGCGGCTGATTCCAACTAGCAACTAAAGATAAACCGACCAGGGCGATCGCGATCGCCGTTAAAATACCTAAAATAACCCGCTTCAGTGTCATTCCTGCTTTTCCGTCCCGCGCGAATCCGTGGCTAAATCTTTTCCGTCTTTAATCATAGGTCGTTGCAGACGAGAGTATCCCGACAACTGGTAAAATTTCACTGGCTCATCTTTTTGACTCGGCTCGCACCCTTCGACTGGGTAAGGTACGCACCGCAAGGCGTGTCAACAACCAGTTCAAACGTAGTATCAGTCTACAGTTTGACGACTAGGCCCCGATCCCCCCTAGCCCCCCTTAAGAAGGGGGGGACAGGAAACGCTCAAAGTCCCCCTTCTTGAGGAGGATTTAGGGGGATCGAGACTAGGCTAAAAGCGAGATTTTTCAATGGGTAAGGTGCTTATGGGCGCACCCGAAGACTCGGTAACAGGCTAAATCTAAAATCTAAAATCTAAAATCTAAAATCGAATGACTCGCATTATCTTAGTCCGTCACGGCAAAAGCACCTACAATCAAGAGCGCCGCATCCAAGGCCGCCTCGATAAATCAATTTTGACAGAAGCAGGCCGCAACGCCGCCCTGCAAGTAGGCGACACACTCAGCAGTATCGCCTTTGATGCCGCCTATACCAGTCCCCTGCAACGAGCCAAAGAAACAGCGGAAATCATCTTGTCGCGCTTGACAAATCCGCCACAACTGCAGCCAACTGATAATTTGATGGAAATCGATTTGCCTCTGTGGGAAGGAATGTTGCGCCAAGATGCGATCGACAAATTCCCCGAAGCATATCAGCAGTGGCAAAGACAGCCCGACAAATTTTCCATGAAACTGCCATCTGCTGATGGAGAAATCGAACACTTTCCAGTATTAGCCGTTTTTGCTAACGCCCGTCATTTTTGGCAAGAACTTTTATCGCGCCACCAAGACGGCACAATTCTAGTAGTAGGTCATAACGGAATCAACCGCGCTCTCATCGCCACCGCGTCGGAAATTACCCCGAATTATTATCAATCAATTCAACAGTCAAATTGCGGGATTAGCGTCATCAATTTTGGGCCTTCTCCTGTAGGTGGCGATGAAAAAATAGAGCAAAATAAGAAAATTGCCGTTCAATTAGAATCGCTGAATTTAACCGCCCATACCGGAGAAATTTTCCCGAAACCGAGGGACGGACACAGCGGCCCGCGCTTGTTGCTGGTTCGTCACGGCGAAACAGATTGGAATAAAGCAGGTAAATTTCAAGGACAAATAGACGTACCTCTCAACGATAACGGTCGCGAACAAGCTCGGCAAGCTGCAGAATTTCTCAAGGATATAAAATTAGATTTTGCGATTAGCAGTTCCATGCTGCGACCGAAAGAAACTGCGGAAATTATTCTCAAACATCACGGCGGTTTGCAACTAGAACTCCGCGACGAATTGAGAGAGATTAGTCACGGAGTTTGGGAAGGAAAGTTTGAATCAGAAATAGAACAATCCTATCCGGGTTTGCTTGATGAATGGAAAACATCTCCAGAAAACGTACAAATGCCGGAAGGAGAGAATTTGCAGCACGTTTGGACTCGGGCGATCGCATCTTGGCGAGAAATTGTACAATCAGTTTCTGGTACTGGAATTGTGGTTGCTCACGATGCCATTAACAAAGCTATTCTCTGCCACCTATTCGGTTTGGAACCCGAACATTTCTGGAAATTCAAACAAGGAAACGGAGCCGTTAGCGTGATTGATTATCCCCACGGCCCCGATGGTTTACCGGTATTGCAAGCGATGAATGTGACAACTCATTTGAGCGGCGGCGTTTTTGACCAAACAGCCGCAGGAGCACTGTAATTAGTAAGGTTTCAACTTAAGTCTAAAATCCTTGATAAATCTCGCTCTTCGTCGAGCTTCGATCCCCCCTAGCCCCCCTTAATAAGGGGGGGATAAGAGCATTCATTCTCAAAGTCCCCCTTCTTAAGGGGGATTTAGGGGGATCGAGATTTATCAAAAATTTTAAGCTTTCCCCCACGCTTCGTCGGACAAAAGTCTGAATTTTAATAGAAACCACGAAATATCAATTGCAGAAACCCTTGCCTTTCTTGCCCCTTCCTTCGTGTCCTAGCGCTTACGCGCGGCTTTGCCTAAAGCGTCTTCGCGGTTCGTTCTTCCCTCTTCCTTCTTCCTTCTTCCCTCTTCCTTCTTCCTTCTATATGAATCGCGAACTGCTACAAAATGTAAGGGTGTTAGATCCAGTTTCAAAACTCGATCGCACCGCCGATATTCTAATTAAAGAAAATCAGATCGAAGCAATCGAAGAAAAAATTACCGAGATTCCCACCGACACAGAAGTGCGGGATTCTCAGGGACTAATTTTAGGGCCGGGATTGGTCGATATCTACAGTCACAGTGGCGAACCAGGTTTTGAGGATCGAGAAACCCTGGAATCCTTGATGCAGGCTGCGGCGGCTGGCGGTTTTACGCGGGTGGCGATTTTGCCGGATACCTCGCCGCCTGTTGACAATTTGGCCGGTTTAGCATTGTTGCAGCAACATATCCGCAATTTGCCGCCCGGGCTGCCCCGCTTGTATTTTTGGGGCGCGCTGACAGCGGGCGTGAAAGGGCAGCAGATGGCAGAGTTGGGCGAGCTGGCCTCCTCTGCGGTGGTGGGTTTTGCGGACGGTTTGCCGCTGTCTAATCCGGCTCTGGTGAGGCGTTTGCTGGAGTATATCAAGCCTTTCGGCAAGTCTGTGGCTTTGTGGCCGTGCGATCGAACTTTGGCAGGAAATGGTGCGGCGCGGGAGGGTGCGGTGTCAGTGCGCTTGGGTTTGCCAGGAATTCCGGCGAGTGCGGAAACTTCGGCATTGGCGGCAATGCTTGAGTTGGTGGCATCTGCGGGCACTCCGGTACACATCATGCGGGTTTCTACGGCGCGCAGTGTGGAATTGATTCGAGATGCGAAGGCGCGGGGTTTGCCGGTGACTGCGAGTGTCACTTGGATGCACTTGTTGTTAAATGTCGGGGCAGTTTCAGGAAACTCTAAAGATTCCGGCGGGAAAAATGCTCTGACTGCTTCGTTTGGCTACGATCCGAATTTACACCTAGAACCGCCGTTGGGCAATCTCAGTGACCAATTAGCGCTGATTCAAGCTGTGAAAGATGGGGTAATTGATGCGATCGCGATCGATCACAATCCACATACTTATGAGGAGAAAACTGTGGCTTTTGCTGATAGTCCGCCTGGGGCGATCGGCTTGGAATTAGCTTTGCCTTTGCTGTGGCACGGACTGGTAGAAACTGGCGAATTTTCGGCTTTAGAACTGTGGCGAGTTTTGAGTGCAGGGCCTGCCGTTTGTCTCGGTCAAACCCCCCCCACGGCTGCACCGGGAGTCTCTGCTGAGCTGATTTTGTTCGACCCGGAAATGAGTTGGACTGTTGACGGGCAAAGTCTGAAGTCGCGATCGGCAAATACGCCTTGGTTGGGACAAAAATTAGCAGGAAAAGTTGTACAAACTTGGATTTATTGACCCTTAAAATTTAAATTCATCTGTTGTAGAACAGGCATCTTATCTGTTTCAAAAAGTGGCACAGGCATCTTGCCTGTTTCAAAAAGTAGTTTCAAAAAGTGGCACAGGCATCTTGCCTGTTTCAAAAAGTAGTTTCAAAAAGTAGCACAGGCATCTTGCCTGTTTCAAAAAGTAGTTTCAAAAAGTAGCACAGGCATCTTGCCTGTTTCTGGGAATGCTGCCTGATGTGAGTCAGTCGATTTTAGATTTTAGATTTTAGATTTTAGAGGCGACCCCACGGATAAATGCGGGGGCTTGAGGATTTTAGATTTGAGATTTTGGATTGATTCCACGGATAAATCCGGGGGCTTGTACCATCAAGAAATTCTTGGTCATCAGAAAGAATAAATACATGATTGCTGCTCTTGATTCGTGGAATTCCCCACCCCAAAACCTGACATTAGACATCAACGAAATTCATGTTTGGCGTGTCTCTCTGGCTCAAACAGAATCTTGCTTGCAGAGTTTACAACAGACTCTCTCAACCGACGAGCGGACAAAAGCAGAGCGTTTCCACTTTCCAAAAGGTCGATCGCAATTTATTGTGAGTCGTGGGGCCCTGAGAGAAATACTGAGTCGCTATCTTAACATAAATTCTCACATTTTGCGCTTTGACTATAATCCCTACGGCAAACCCTCTCTCATTGCCGCCCAAGGTGGAAATACCCTACGTTTCAATTTGTCTCACTGTCGGGAAATGGCTCTAATTGCTATTACCAAAAATCGAGATATTGGTGTCGATATTGAAGGCATAAATCCAAACTTTCCTTGTCTGGAGATTGCTGAAAGATTTTTTTCATCCTTAGAAAATACTCTGTTGCGTTCGCTGCCAGAACATCTCCAATCTACAGCTTTTTTCACCTGCTGGACTCGCAAAGAAGCCTATATCAAAGCAGTCGGAAAAGGACTTTCTATTCCCCTGAATCAGTTTGATGTCAGCCTCGCACCAGGAGAACCTGCCGCGCTATTAAATGTTGAAGACAACCCCGAAGAAGCATCGAGATGGTCTTTAATTGAATTAATTCCCAGTTCAGATATGGTGGCGACTGTTGCGGTTGCAGGAGATTGCTCGAAACTTCATTGTTGGCAGTGGACAGGGGAGTTTTGATTTATGCTGAGATGTTGCACCATTCTCCATAAGCTTTTTATGAACAGGCTTTCCGGCCTGTTCCACAAGAAAATTCACTCTTTGTGGAACAGGCCGGAAAGCCTGTTCTTGAGAATGGTGCAAGATGTGAGTTTATACCGATCGCCCAGGGTAAAAGAGAACGGCAACGGTCGCTGGAATAGCTCTACTGGTTGCACCTCCAAGCTATTGTATTGCACACCCTCCATAGACAAATAAAAACACAACATTGTTGTGTCCTTATTTGTCTATTTGACTGCAACTTGCTACCCTACAACTGATTTAAAAATTTAACCAAATCGATAGCCGAACCCGCGTACCGTAATGATATATTCCGGTTGGCCCGGATCTATTTCCAACTTTTCGCGTAGCCAGCGGATGTGAACGTCAACTGTTTTGCTGTCTCCGATAAAATCTTGGCCCCAAATTTTTTCCAGCAACTGATCACGAGACCAAACTCGCCGGGGATTACTCATAAATAGTTCTAGTAAGCGAAACTGTTTAGGAGAAAATTTTACTTCCAGACCACGAACCAACACGCGGCACTCTTCAGGATACAGAGTTATGCTCTTATATTGCAGCATCACCGGTTGCGGCAACTGACCCAGGCGCTGGCGTCGCATCAGCGCCCGACAGCGAGCGATAAACTCCCGCATTCCAAAAGGCTTGGTCAGATAATCATCCGATCCGGCTTCGAGGTAAAAAGCGCAATTGTTGGCACTTCCTCTAGCACCGATAATCAAAATAGGGACGGGATTTCCTTGATGTCGTAACATTCGACACAGATCCAAACCGTTAATTGAATCCATAATTAACAGGTTGAAGGCAAATTCACCGTGGTATGACGAAGAAGCCTGTACAGAAGGCAGAGCGTTGCGCCCGTCGCTAGTAACCACCACCTCGTAGCCCTGTTCTTTAAGGGCTGAAGCTAGCATTTCCCGCAACAGATCTTCACCTTCCAATAACAAGATGCGGCCGGCTTGTCCAACAGCCAGCCTAGAAGGACATTCGCTTAATTCAGCAGAAGACATAAATATCAGTGGGAGTGATGTTTGTATGTGGCTAGCGCGAGGTACCTTCTTCAGTAGCTGAGGCACTCTCGCGCTGCGATCGCTTGTACGATCGCCATTTGTTCGATCGCTTAGAATAATCTTTCGCCAGTCCATCCCACAGACACGCGCTCGACCTTTGCTACTTGCTCATGTAAGGAATACAGCCGTAGAGCAGTTGCCGGAGCCGCGCTGTCTGCCTGCGTCCAGGCCTCAGAAGTCTGGTCATTTTTTGGCGTCGGTGTTAATTTCATAAAACATTGCCCGCTGTTAATGGACCAGGTAACACCCAATCTATAGGGAGATGCTAGTTATACTACTCTTAAAAGGTTATTAAAAGGTAAAGTTTTGGTAATCAAGTGGTTAAATTATTAACGTTAAGTAATATAACGGTAAAGTTGCGATCGCACTGTAGAGCTTTTTTTAAGAATACAATAATAAGTTGGTTCAAATTCCTTTTTCTTCCCGTGCCGGCTACGATCGACGATAGCAAGTAAAAATTCTGTAGACTGCCTATCATGTTGCTGCATTTGAGTACCTGGCCCGAGGTAGAAGCTTATCTCGAAAGCTCCCGAGGCATAATTATCCCGATCGGCTCCACCGAACAGCACGGGCCCACCGGCTTAATCGGAACTGACGCTATTGCAGCGAGTGCGATCGCCCGCGGAGTCGGCGAAGCTGCCAATGCCTTAATCGGCCCGACAATTAATGTAGGCATGGCCTTGCACCACACCAGCTTTCCCGGCACAATCAGCCTCCGACCGCAGACGCTAATACTCGTAATCAGAGATTATATCACATCTTTGGCAAAAGCGGGATTTGAGAAATACTTCTTCATTAACGGTCATGGTGGCAACATTGCCACAATGAAAGCAGCATTTTCCGAGACTTACGCGCATTTGTCAGACTTGAATTTACCAAATGCCGATAAAATCCAGTGTCAAATCGGCAACTGGTTCATGTGCGGCTCAGTCTACAAACTAGCAAAAGAATTATACCGAAACCAAGAAGGTTCCCACGCCACCCCCAGCGAAATCGCCTTAACCCAGTACCTTTATCCAGAAGCAATCAAGCAAGCTCCGCTTTCGGAAGAAGTCGCTTCCGGCCACAAAATTTACGGTGCTGCTGACTTCCGCCGCCGATTTCCCGACGGGAGAATGGGTTCAAATCCGGGCTTAGCAACCCCCGAACAAGGTCAGCAGTTTTACGAATTAGCAGTCAAAGAATTGACTAATAATTATTTGGAGTTTTTAAGTTCCGATTAACGTTTTTTCTTCTCGTTACTAGCAATAGCTTGGTAACGAGAAAATATCTCAAACTATTCTATATTTTAGGGTTATGAGTGAGTCAGAAACATGATATTTCATCTATCTGAGAAAAGCTATATCTCCCGATTAACCACCGGGAGAATATCAAAACTATTCCACAATCCAAGGAGTTAAAGAAGGTGTCCAAGCACTCAATTCTTCTTCCTTGAACCAGAGGCTAATTTCCGAACGGGCAGTCTCGACAGCATCAGAACCGTGAATGAGATTACGGCCGACATTGACGGCAAAATCTCCCCGAATTGTCGCAGGTTCTGCATTCAGAGGATTTGTGGCGCCAATGATTTTTCTCGCCGATGCCACAACGCCGTCGCCTTCCCAAACCATCGCCACTACAGGGCCTGAAGTGATAAAGTTTACCAATCCAGCAAAGAAGGGTTTTTCATTGTGAACATCATAATGTTGTTCCGCTAGTTCGCGACTCGCCGTCATCAGCTTCATACCAACTAGCTTAAAGCCCTTGGCTTCAAAACGACCGATAATTTCGCCGACGAGTCCGCGCTGTACGCCGTCGGGCTTAATTGCTAAAAAAGTCCGTTCCAAGATTAACTCCTATAATTGTGTTAACTGATCCAAAAGATAGAGTAACTCAGAACGCACCTAAAGGCAATTCTGAGAATTGGAAATTGTCATTTGGAGGCTTATGGCCGCAGGAAGAAGGAAGAAAGAATAAGAAAAGGGAGGAGCAAAGAGGGAAGAAGCAATAAAACCAAGGGTTAAAGAAACCGGGTTTCTCAGAAAATTTTTTGTTGAGCAGCTATGAATATCCAAAAAAACCTGGTTTCGAGACTTCTATGCGTCTAAGACTGATTTGCATGGAGCACCGCGATTTTGTAAAAAGCATTTTTTAGCAGTTCGAGCAGAATGCTCACTTGCCCATATAAGTTAATCAGCCTTTAAATTATCGGTAAATAAATAATCCAACTCTTGTGGGGGCGCTTTGAGCAACGCCCGAAATATGCAATCTAAATTTAGAATATTTTATCTCTAGGCAACAAGATGCTCAAACTTCTGGCATAATATGATACAAGTCACAATTTCCTGTGACTGCCAACACTCTTACCTATGATCTCAAATACAAATATGTATGATAATAAACATAATTATTTAGGCTCGAAAATATAGATAATTAACGGAGGTATGAAGATTATCTTGACAGCAACTATTCAGGCGAAAAAAGTATGAAAGCCATTGTAGCATTCATTGAACCCAAAAAGCAAGAGTTTGCAAAACTGCCCTTGTTTGACTTTCTAGCCAATAAACAGATTCACGCGAATCAACGACTAATTTTTGCACCTGTACTCGCTCCTTTGGCTGTGGGATTGAGCGATTTAAATAAATATGTACTGCGAGAATCTTCTAGTAATAACAAAGTTCAGGAACTAATTAATAAATATACTTATAAAAAAAACTATTATTGGCACGACTATCTAGAATACCTAGAGGAACTGGGCTTAAACCAATTAATGAGTTACGGCGATTTCAGACTGCTTTGGGGTGAAGAAACTAAAAAAACTCGATCGCTCTGTTCAGCGCTGGAACGCTACGCTTGGAAAGCTTCTCCCATTCAGAAACTGGTGTTAGTGGAAGCCCTCGAAGGAACGGCCCAAGTTTTTTTTGAAGCGGCGCTAGCAGTGGTAATGGAATTACAGCCAATTACCCAAAAAGAATCTGTTGATTTTGGAGGAGGTTATGGGGGTTTAGAAAATTATCACCTTTTAAACACACCAGAGATGTTGCAACTTTTAGCAGAGATCAAACTTACTAATGCGGAATGCCAAGCAGCTTTAGAATTAGCACAAAATGTATTTGAACTGTTTACAGAAGCGATGAACGAGCTGTTCCGACACAGCCAAACAAATTCTTGCAAGACTGTGCTGCAAATATCCTCAATTTCTGCCTTCGCTCATTGCCCGATCGACTGTCTCGATATTTGTTAGTTTAAACAATTACTAAATTATCTCGGTGTACCGCCGTTTCTACGCCTGCATAGCCTAAAATCTCAGCAATTTTCTCGGACTTGCAGCCCTGGATTTGTCTCAATTCTAAACTGCTATAATTCACAAGTCCTCTAGCAATTTGCTTGCCGGCCGCATCGCACAACTGCACGGAATCATCAGCTTGAAATTCTCCTTCTACTTGAGCAATACCCGCAGCTAAAAGCGATTTTCCGCCGTGGGAAACTGCCTTGACAGCACCCGCATCTAAATATAGTTTTCCTGCTGGAATTAGCACGTTAGCTATCCAGTGTTTGCGAGCGTTTACTGGGCGCGGTTGCGGCTCGAATTGAGTGCCGATCGACTCTCCGTTAAGTATTTTCTCGATATTACCAGGAAAGCAGCCGTCGGTGATGACAGTCCGCACTCCCGATGCAGTTGCTATTCTTGCCGCTTCAATTTTTGTCACCATTCCGCCGGTTCCCCAACCGCTGCGGGAATCTCCTGTTTGCACCTGAAATTCTGTGAGCTGTGCCATACTTTGAACTAGGGCGATCGGCTGCGCGTCGGGATTGCTGCGCGGATCGGCGGAATACAGCCGATCGACATCTGTGAGTACAAACAACCAATCTGCTTCTACCAAACTCGCCACCAGCGCCGAAAGCGTGTCGTTATCGCCAAATTTGAGCTCGTCTACCGCCACAGTATCGTTTTCATTGACGATCGGAATCACGCCCAACCTGAGCAGTTGTTGAAAGGTATTGCAAGCGTTAACATAACTGTTGCGCTGCACTAAATCGCCCCTAGTGAGCAATACTTGAGCGATCGGCTGTTGTAGAGTAGTAAACAAGTCATCGTACACCCGCATCAGCCGCCCTTGCCCCACAGCCGCCACAGCCTGTTTCAGAGCAATGTTTCGCGGGCGTTCCGTCAAACCCAAGCGCGCGCAGCCAACCCCAACCGCACCCGAAGAAACCAAAACTACTCGATGACCTTGCTGCCGCAAACCGGCTAAAATTTCGACTAATGCAGCAATAGTTGAAAGAGCTAAGTTTCCTGTAGTCGATCGAGTCAGAGTCGAAGTTCCAATTTTAACAACAATAGTTTTAGTCTGTTGTCTGTTGACTGTTGACTGTTGACTGTTGACTGTTGACTGTTGACTGTTGTCTGTTGCCATTAGTTACCAATTCCCAATTCCTAATTACCAATTCCCTGTTTGCCCCATGCCCCATGCCCCATGCCCAATTCCCGATGCCCAATTTTAATCTTTAATTTTCAGAGATGCCCCCAAAGCTTGAGAAACCCAAACTTCAAAAGAGCGCACCGGATATTTCCGCACTGCCTCCCCAGCATCAACCATTGGTTCCACTAAAATAGTGAACATACCCAAACGATTGCCTGCTAAAACATCAGTAAAAAGTCGATCGCCCACCATCGCCACCTGTTCCACCGGCAAATTCATCGCCGTCACAGCTTTTCGCAACTTGCGGCGGGACGGCTTAGCCGCACCCGTGATGTAAGGTAGATTCAAAGAATCAGCAATCCGACCGATCCGAGTCTGACTTAAATTATTGCTCGCCAACCACAGGGATACCACCGGTTTAATTTCTTCCACCCACAAACTGAGTTCGGGAGAAGCGTTTGTTGCTGTGAAGGGGACGAGAGTTTCATCCACATCCAAAACTAATCCTTTGATCTGATATTTTTCAAGAATATCAGCCGTTAAATTCACGATCGAATTGCCTAGAACTAAGTCAGGCTGTAGTAGTTTACCCCAAGTCATAATGATTTTAGGTTTTAGATTTTAGAGTTTAGATTGAAAAATAATAAATTGGGAGTTAAAGATTCAAAAAGTAAAAAATCAAAAGTGAATAATTATGGCTTTTCCTTTGTGACTTTTTACTTTTTTATTAGTCATTGCCAATCTATGGATTCAATCGCAACTGCTGCTCAACTTTAGCAATCGCAGCATCGTGTTCCGCCTGCGTGCGGCTGAAAATGTGAGTGCCATCGTATCGAGCCATAAAATACAGATATTCTGTCTTTTCCGGAGTCAGAGTCGCTTCCAGACTTGCTATTCCCGGAGCTGCGATCGGAGTTGGCGGCAGCCCTACATTGATATAAGTATTGTAAGGAGAAGGCGTTTCCACCTGCTTGAAAGTCAAAGGCTTCTCCTTAGTTTGCCTAATGCCGAGGGCGTATTCAACCGTCGGGTCAGAACCCAAGGTCATACCCTTATTCAGACGGTTGTTAAATACCCCAGAAATAAGATTGCGCTCGCCCGCCAGCACAGCCTCTTTTTCCACAATACTCGCCAGCGTCACCCACTCTTTCAAATCCAGCTTAGTATTCTTCTGATTTTTTTGATAGATCGGCAAAGCCAACTGCTCGAAACGACCGAGCATTTGCTTAATGACAGCTTGCGGGCTAATTGCATCGCCGTCTAGCTGATAAGTATCCGGGTACAAAAACCCTTCCAAGTGAGGCAGGCCACTCGGTAGCCAAGGGTACTGAGCGTAGGGAACTTGACTCGCCACCGCCATAAAATCCTTAGCCGGGAAAAAACCTTGCGCTTCAAAATAAGTGCTCATTTGTTGCAGCGACCACCCTTCTGGAATCGTGAAACTCTGCTGTACGACTTCGCCCTTCCAAATTTTGTCAGCAACTGCACTCAGAGGCTGAGTCGGCGACAGTTGGTAAGTTCCTGCTTGAAAACCTCCCTCGCGGTTTTGCAGAGTCAGCCAGCGGGCCCACATATTCCATGCCGAGCTCGATCGAATCAACCCCGCAGCCTCTAAATCCCGGCCGATTTTTTGACTGGGAGTACCCTCCGGGATTTGGATAGAAACAGCAGCATCTTCTGCCGGATTCCCCGATGAGGATGTGATTTTAGGCGGCGCCGAAGCCCAGCTCCACCAAGCCCAGCCTTGCCAAGCGCAAACTCCCCAGATTGCCGGCAGCAACGCCAGATAAAACAACCATTTAGAGACTTGCGGAGTACCTTTTCGGCTCTCGCGCGCGCTGCCTTTTGTCATTTGTTCTTTATTCATAGTCCGTTGTCCTGGATAAGCGGCGGTTAACTAGCGACTAATGACTGATGACCTGCGATTGATGACCGAAAAGTTACGAATACAAGCCCTTTAAAAGACCCAATTCACGCGGCCCAATTCAAAAGCCCGATCGCGAAGGCAGAAGGGGCCATCTCGAAAAAGTTCGATCGGGCGAGCAGTTTACTTTTTTATAAAATAGTAAAAAATTCTGCTTTTTGCCATCAGGCCTTGTGCCTGCAATTAATATCTAATCAAGCTCGTCAAAGAACTGGTCTTCCAGCATAGGTAACATCGGTTCCAGCCTTTGGAACTCTTCTTCCGAGAGCAATTCTGGCTTGCCGTCATCATTCATTCTAGCCAAGATAAAGAACGGGTCGAGAGGCGTATAAATCGCATATTCCTGTTCTTCGTGGTAGAAACTGGTCAGCCACATCAGTTCCTCGAAATCCGACTCCTCATCTGGATCGACATCGGATGCCATATCCTCTTCGGGAAATTCCGGCAATTCGCCAACCACAGTCAGCGTCACCGCCGTGCGTCGGAGCGTCAAGTTCTGCTCTTGCAGCACAACTCTAGCTGTATCAAAAATTTTGTCAATTTCGGTCTCGTCTTCTACAGGAATTGCTGCTTCGTCGTTATCGTCTCCGTGCCAGGTAAAAATTTCTACGGGTGAGTCAATCGGAAGCAGCAAAGCGTATTCTTGACCTTCTAGGTTCATAGAATATTCTATGTTGCAAGTCAGCGATCGCCCAACTTCATCCGTCAGGGTGACGGACTCTTCGTGGGAATTGCCATTCTCTTTTTTGCGGTATGGGGATGAGGACATCGCGTGTATCTTAGTTTTCCGTCAATAATTCAGTAACGTTGGCTTGACAATTGGGAATTTTCGTGGCGATATTCTGGCTAAGTGGGCGACTATCGCCAGTCCACAAGCTTAAACCGCGAGACTCGCGGCCTTTTCCACAGGCGAGGAGTGCAGCGTTTAAATCTCAGTCGAGTCCGCAAGCGACACTGAGGACAAATCACGATTTTGTGCTTCTTCAGTACCAAGGGTACAGCAGAATTTTCTCCAGTTTGTCAAGGGTTACAGGTGTGCGTAGCAAACTTGCACAACCAGGATATCATGCCTCTGTTACAAGCTATCAAGGATTGGGAAGGGCGGAGATATTTTGCCTCCGCTCGTCTAGCCACTGCTGCAAAATCAGGGCCGCTGCTTTGCGATCGATCGCACCCTTATTTTGGGACAGCGAAATCCCTGCTGCTTTCATCAATTCCTCTGCCTCAACCGAAGTCAGGCGCTCGTCCACGTATTCTAGGGGGAGTTCTAAGGCTGCGGCGATGCGATTCGCATATTTCTGCACTTGTCGGGCTTGAGCCCCCAATTCTCCGCTCAGGGAGTAAGGCAAGCCGGCCACTAAAATTTGCACTCTCCGCTGTGAGACGAGCTCTCGGAGATAAGCTACGTCTCGATCAAAGGACGATCGTACCAGTGTTGTAATGCCCGTAGCTATTAAACCGGTGCCGTCACACCCGGCGATGCCGACTCGTTTGAGGCCGATATCTAATCCCAGAGCTGAAATCCATAATTTATCGTTGGACATTAATCAATTTTAGATTTTTAGATTTTAGATTTTAGATTTTAGATTTACTTCTTTCTTACCGGAATATTTTTTTTAACGAACCGCGAAGACGCGTTAGGCGAAGCCGCGCGTAAGCGCTAGCACGCGAAGGAAGAAGGGAAGAAGTTGAGTTTGTTCCGTTTGTTGTGAGGACTTTAGTCATTTGATAATGATGACTAAAGTCCGAACGCTCAAACCGTTTTTATTGCTCGTAATTGAGCGGACATCATATCAAGAATTAAGTTTTACTCTTGCGAGTCGCCGTCTTGAGGCAATTCCGGCAAATAAGGAGGCACAATGCTGCTAGCATCTGTTGCTGCCGATTCAGAATTCTGGGAGTTCAAGGGGTTAACTTGATTCCCTTGACCGTTTCCTGAGTCCACCAAAAAGGGCTTAATCTCTGACGACGCGGGCCCGGCTGCTGCTTCCCCAGTCATCGGGCCGAGCCAGGACATCCGGCCGGGTACGGGTTTGCGAGTTGGCTGGAAGCTTTGCAACATCTCTGATAGCTGGAGTCCTTCGAGAGAGACCAACTTGGACTCGCGCAATTTGTGCCACACCGATCGAGACATCAGCAAACTGTGTTCCACGCGCACTGCTCCAAATTGCTCTAAATAAGCTTCCCGTTCCGGCTGATAGTCAGCGGAAGCCAGTTGCATGCTTTGAGCCGGGAAATCTTGAACGAGGCGCGCCATCTGGGACAGCAGTTCCGGGTACAGCCAAGTGTAGGCCGGGTGTACAGTCAACTGGGCGACGTGCGGTTGCTGGCCGTTGCGGGATAGCTGCACCTGAAAATAGCCGATCGCGGCTTTGCGCTGCGGTTCAAACACGTAGCCGCTGACTACCTCGGTTTTGCCCAGCCACTGTCTGACACCTTCGACTAAAGCGCCGAAAAAACTGGTTTTGAAATCTTGAATGTGGCGATCGAATACTTGGCGCACCAGCGGCGGCATAGACGCGGTATCCAGTTGGTAGAGCAACTGAGCGTCTGCGTTGCTGACCGGCAGCAGGTTGGGCAAATCTGGCGTCGCTGAGGCCATTTCTTGAAGGCGTTCTGGGGCGATCGTCCAGTAAGTCATCTGGGCCAAAGGCTGAAACCCGTTCTGTCGGTACAAAGCGAGGGAAGTGTTGTCGCCTACATTCACTTCCAACAGCCACGTCCGCGCCTCCCAGACTGCCTCAAAGCAGTACCGCAGCAGCATGGAACCAATTCCTTTGCTGCGGGCTTCCGGGTCTACTCCGATGCGATCGATCCGCCAAGTGCTGCGGGTGCGGTTGAAAGGAGAAATCTGAATTATGCCCTTAACGCTCCCCTCTTCTTCGGCAACGTGGGCACGGAACAGGGACTGACAAGGGTTGGGAAACAAGCTAAAAATCTTTAGCAGTCCGTACCAGCGACGAATCTGCTGCAACTTTCTACCTAGTACCAAGTCGCAGCTTGCGCCCTTGCGGTTTTCTGGCTCTTCGGCTGTTTCCGCACACAATTGTTCCATCGCCTCGATGTCGCGATACTGAAACGGGCGAATCACAACCTGGTTTTGGTTTTGGGAGGGAAATGAAGTCATAGCATGAAAGTGGGGAATGGAAATTTAAAAATAAAAATTCAGAAAGGGGAAGAGTTAGAGAAGTTTTGAGTTTTGAATGGGTAAATTTTGAGTTCAAAACTTATAACTTTTGATTCTTCTCCCTTTCTTGCTCGATCGAAAATTAAAAATTTCAAATCATCTTTTTGAATTTTTAATTTTCTGTTTTCAACTCAAGATTTTTGTGGCAGAGGTCGAATTACAACGACCGGTGTTCGCTCGTCAGCATTCCCGGCGGGGTTGCTTCGCAAGGCTTGCTCTAAGAATGTTACCGATAAATCGGAGGTCGCTGCTAATATCTTAACTGCTTTCAAGTCATTAGCGTCTACGATCGCCGCCGCAAGTCCGGTTTCTCGTTGAATTTCTTCTACAACTTGCTGGGGATTGTCCGGGCCCAGCACGATAAATTGGTCGAAGGGAGGCAAAGTCCCCGTAACGTCGTCAATCAGCCTTGCTTGTTCCCCTGCAAGTTGGTAAAAGACTCCCGGTTTACCGAATATTTTAGCCACAGCGCCGATCGCAAATGCTGCTACTACGCGCCAAGGGCCTACTACATCAACCAAAGTTTGCATCCCGCAAGCCGTGGCCAAACTCGACATCGGCAAGAAAAACAAGCAGACTCGCTTTGCTACCCATCCGGGTTTGACTTCGCTGGGATGGCGGTAGCGTCCCTGCATCAAGGCTAAGGGAGTTTCTGCGAGGGCGACAATATCGCCTTTCTGGGCGCGCGGCAAAACGTAACGCTTGACAATTTCGACGGGATTGTCGAGTTCTGCCAGTATGTGCGTGCGAATCGGTAAGACTTCTGCAACTCCGACATTGCGGGCGACGGGTACGGTGTCCGAGTTGGGAAATTGCAGCGGGACTACTACGTTGCGGACTTTGGGGATGCGCCCGCCTGGGCCGTAGGTGATGAAATGTATTTGCACCCAAGCTGACTGCAATTTGTTTAAATCTTGCCCTTGAATCTCTACGGAAACTTTAATTTTGGTGTTTTGTTGGGCTTTAACAATATAGCCGAACCAGTAATCGTCTGCTCTAGCTTTTGCATCTTTGTGGCAAGGAATCACCTTTGTCTGGGAAGTAACGCCATCCAAACTTGCGTCTGACAGCAGTTTCACCTGTGCGCGCACTTCCGGCAACATAATCTCAAAGCGCTGTGTCAGGTTGCGGAACTCCATTTCCCCGACTAAAAGATAGCGGTTGGGTTCGGAGATGGCTAAGTGCCATTCTCCGGCTGTTAGTTCTAGTTTATTTGCACTTCCAGTCCGGCGATAGTTCAACTCTAGGCCCAATCCGCCCAATGCTAGCAGCGAACCGGCTGCTGCGATTCCTGTTGCTAAAGTCTCAATCACTCAAATCACCGCCAATAATATTTTGTGTTTACTGTAGTCGATATCGGGTACTTTGAGCGCTGATCCGGTAGTAATTGGATTGTGTTCAGTTTGTTGGGGGCGATCGAACTTATGCCGAATTACACGTAAGTGCGATCGCGCGTCTGCGGTGGCGGGGTTGGAGAGTGGGATAGGCGATCGAAATAGATTTTTCGGATGACTTGCACGCGATGGTGGGAAATTCGGGTATAGTTTATGACTACCCGAACAGGTATCGCGGTTTTTATTCCAACCTTGCTCTCAATTCATCAGCCGATAACTGAGGCAATTGTTCTACAAACAATGTCAATTGTTCCACCGGCATTGCTAGTAAATTGGTAAGGGCGGCAGGTAGAATATTCCCCAATTCATTTTGGCGAATTCTCAAAACATTTTCTGCTAATAATCTGACCGCTTGTTGTTTTCCTGGTTCATCGACTGTTAGCATGGATATTGCCAGCAACAGCATCGTAAATTCCGCAGCGGGTAACTTTGATATTGGAGATAATAAAGCAGTCATTTTTGAGTTGATTTCTCCAAATCGTACTTGCAGAAAATTTTCTAAAATTAAGCGCTGTTGTGCTTGTCTTCCTTGTTCAATTCCTTGTTCAATTCCTTGTTGTTGTGCGGCTTCTAACTGTTCTCTAAAAAGTGATGGGATCGCCATAATTAACTCCCGCTCTTCTGGCTGTAACTCTTGTTCGGTATCGGTTACTAAGTTTGACTGTAACTGATACAACAATTCTAGCGCGATAATCCGTAACGGATCGTCCGTTGCTAAACTGCTCAACTGGGCGATCGCCCTTTGCTGCACTTTTCCTTTCCCTAAAATCCTCAACCACATGGTTTCGCGAGTTTCTGGCAATTGGTGAATCACCGCGATTGCCGATTTCAAATGCCTAGGCAAAAAATAAATGCCCTCGATCCATGCTCAGGCTTGGGTATCGCACCAAAACCCTCCAGCATTGCTTTCGATGCTGTAGGTGTCAAAATCCACATTGTAGGCAAGTTAGCATCATCATAGCGAGTATTTTCTCTTCTGGCTTGCCGCTCCAATTCACCTCGCAAATCCCATAACTTACTCATACAGCTAATGACTTCGCCGACAGTTACTGGATTGCGAAACGGTTCAAAAATTGCCGTCATCTCAGCCATTTTCCCCAACAATCCTAAAGTGGCTGAGTATTCGGGAATGACAGTGCTTGGAATGAAATAAACATCGATTTCTCGGACTTCGGCAGTAACATCATGCCCGATATTCACGGTTCCGATGGGAGAAAGCAGTTCTGTCAACAAGTCTTTGGCAAAGCGATCGTGAATAAATCGCGTCATAAAAATTGATTTGGATATTTACTGATTTAATTTTCTCATATTATTCCGATATTTAAGCTGTTTTATATGACAATAAGTAGACAGATTAAAAAAAAAATACCCAGATACCCGACTGCTTTAAAAAGTCGGGTATCTAAAATATCTCGCATTTTACGTTCAATTAGAATGCAGCCCGCAATCAATAGCTAATTTGCAAAGTCACCGATGCTTCAATCTGCTGTTCCCCTCCCACCACAGGCGTTGTAGCCTCAGCAGCAGCCATGCGAGCACCAGCCAATTGCCGATACATAGGAGGCGGCGCGATCGCACCGTTGACTTGAATTCCGAGAATCTCTCCCCGCTTGAGGTTTAGGGCGCTCAGGACTGCATCTGCTTGCGCTTGAGCATCTTGAGTTGCTTTTTTGAGTGCTTGTTTTTGAGCTTGTTCGATCGCACTTTCGGCGGCGGCAAAACTCACGCCGTCGATGCGTGTGGCTCCGGCATTCACTGCATCGTCAAGCAAAGTGCCGGCAGATGCAGTATTGATGCGAAAACTGACGGTATTTGTAGCAGTATACCCTATTATCCGCTGCTGATTGTTTTCGTTGCTGTAATTCGGGCTGAGGTTGATGCCGGCGGTTTCGAGTTTTTCTACTTGGCGCGATCGCAGCAACTCTACCACAGCGGACGATCGTCTCGCCGCTTCCTGCTGCACCTCCGCCGCCGTTTTCCCCTGCACTTCCACCCCCAAACGGACGAGAGTTTGAGTTGTCGGAATTGCTTCCACACCGCGCCCAGTAACCGTTAGCGTTCTAATCCGCTGTTCCCCGGCCACCGCCGGATCTAATCTCACAAAACTCACGAGAGTTAATGTTAAACATAACGCTGTTAGCAGACTACGGAAATTGATTCTAGTACCGCGTTGCAAATTTGAATTCATAAACTCGATTCTCCTCACATACAATAGATGCTATACTTGACCTTCGCACGGGAATTGCTAAATATTCAGCCTGTTACACTTTTAGCAACTACAAAAAATATTAGTCATTGGTCATTCGTCATTCGTCCTGATATAGCTAGTCTAAATCAATTGTACAATTTAAAAGTTAATTTGTTGTAGAATTCATTTAGACGCGCTCTATAGATTTTCTGTCATTGCGAGGAACGAAGCAATCTCAGTCTTTGCGATTGCTTCGTTCCTCGCAATGACAATTCTGGACATTCATGTATGTCAAAAATCAAAGACTATTAGATCGAAATGTTAATTGGTTACAAAATTCATTTACACCTGCTATATGCAATCCTTAAAAAAACTTGCGCGGCAACTAAAAAAAGAGACTTACGCTGTTTATTTAGCCAGTATAGACCAGAGAGTACCTTGGTATGCGAGAGTTTTAGCGGGTGTTACGGTTGCGTATGCCTTTAGCCCGATCGACCTAATTCCTGACTTCATCCCAGTTTTCGGTTACTTGGACGATTTAATAATTGTACCATTAGGAATTTGGCTGGTAATCAAGATGATTCCGCCACAAGTTTTAGTCGAGTGCCGGGAAAAAGCAGCCGCAGAAATAGAGCGAGGAAAACCGATAAATCGAGCCGTTGCTGCTGTAATTATTGCCATCTGGATCGGTTTGGGAATATTAGCAGCAATTTTGCTCAAACAAATATTGAAACGTTAGCATTAAGAATACCGGGCGGTTGAAACCGCGGCTACACAGACAAAACCCGCCTCCGCGGGTTGAAGAATAGGCGTTGAAAATTATATTTTACGTTATTCTCTCTTCGTCCGCGGAGGCGGACATGGTTTGTGTAGACGCGGTTTCAACCGCCGTCCGATCTTCATGATATTATATTGTAGGGCGATCGCGCCTTACCTTAAAAAAACTCCCCGTATCCGATACTAAGTATTATTTATCCCTTAAAAAAATCCAACAACTAACATTCCAACTATGACTCAAACTACCGATCACCTCAGCCACCTCAACCCATCCCAGCGCCAAGCAGTCGTCCATTACAACGGGCCAATGTTAGTAGTAGCGGGCGCTGGTTCGGGGAAAACCAGAGCTCTAACTTACCGCGTAGCTAACTTAGTTCGCACCAACCGAGTTGATCCAGAAAATATTCTGGCGGTGACTTTTACGAATAAAGCCGCTAGGGAGATGAAAGAAAGAATTGAGAAATTGCTGGCGACTCAGCAAGCTGAAGCGGAATATGGCAAACCTTTGGCGGATTTAGCGCCGGAAATACAGACTAAATTGCGATCGCAAATTTACCAAAGAATTACCAAACAGATTTGGATGGGAACTTTTCACTCTCTGTGCGGCCGCATTCTCCGCTACGACATTGAGAAATATCAAGACGAAAAAGGCCGCCAATGGAAGAAGAATTTTTCAATTTTTGATGAGTCAGATGCTCAAACTCTCGTCAAACAAATTGTTACCAAAGTCCTCAACCTCGACGACAAGAAATTTGACCCGCGCAAAGTCCGCTATGTCATCAGCAACGCTAAAAATAAAGGTTGGTCGCCTCAAGAATTCCTAGCCGCAGAACCGGATTACAGAGGGCGCGTAATTGCCGATGTTTACAGCCGCTACCAAGATGCTTTAGCGGCCAACAACGGCTTAGATTTTGACGATTTAATTCTCGTTCCGGTTAAACTTTTATCCCAAAACGAGCAAGTATTGAATTATTGGCATAAAAAGTTTTGCCATATTTTAGTTGATGAATACCAAGATACGAACCGCACTCAATACGATTTGATTCGGATGTTGGTCACAAATAATGTTGACCCGAAAGAGTTTGATAAATGGCAAAATCGCTCAATTTTTGTGGTGGGCGATGTCGATCAATCAATTTACAGTTTTCGGATGGCAGATTATACTATCTTGCTGGAATTTCAAGAGGATTTCGGCGATGGTTTGTCGGACGATAAGACTCAGACAATGGTAAAATTAGAGGAGAATTATCGATCGCGCGAAAACATCCTCGAACTCGCCAACCACTTGATCGAACACAATACCGAACGCATCGAGAAAGTTCTGCGCCCGACTCGCGAACCAGGAGCTCCGATTGTGGTATGGCGCGCTGACAACGAAATAGATGAAGCGCAATTTGTAGCTGGCCAGATTCAGTCCCTGAAGCGCCAAAATTCCGAGTACGAACACGGCAGTAACTTTGCGATTCTCTACCGCACAAACGCTCAATCTCGCTCCTTTGAAGAAGCGTTAATGTACTTGGATATTCCTTACAATATTGTCGGCGGCCTGAAGTTTTACGATCGCAAAGAAATCAAAGATATCCTAGCATACCTGCGGACGATCGCCAATCCCGACGATAGCGTCAGCCTCAAACGCATCATCAACACTCCCCGCCGCGGCATTGGCGATACGACATTTGGTAAAATCGAAGACGCTGCAACTCAATTGGGGATACCGTTGTGGGAAATCCTCAGCGACGAATCTTCTGTAAATACTCTCGCAGGGCGATCGGCAAAAGCTATTATTAAGTTTGCCCAAATGATTGGTAAATGGCAACAAAAACTTGAAACCACGCCCGCGTCGCAAATTGTCCAAGGAATTATCGAAGATTCTGGTTACATTGACGATTTGAAAAACCAAGGCACCGAGGAAGCCGAAAATCGCATCGCCAACGTTCGAGAATTGTACAACGCGGTGATCCAATTTGAAGAACAAAACGAAGAACCGACGCTGACATCATTTTTAGCAAAAGCATCTTTAGCATCCGATTTAGATGATTTGAAAGAAGACGATTCGCGCGTGTCGCTGATGACGCTGCATTCGGCAAAAGGGTTAGAATTCCCCGTAGTATTTTTAGTCGGAATGGAACAGGGTTTATTTCCTAATTTCCGCAGTTTGGATGACCCAAGGGCGATCGAAGAAGAACGCCGTTTGTGCTACGTTGGCATCACTCGCGCCCAGGAATTGCTATTTCTCACCCACACTCGCGAACGCCGCCTCTGGGGAGGATACCGCGAACACTGCACGCCTTCGCTATTCTTGGGCGAATTACCGACACATTTACTGGCTGGAAGTACGAAGAAAACTAAGACGACTAAAACGGCTGCATCTCAGGGAAAGACTAATAATTCAGCAGCTAATTCCGCGAGTTCTGAATCAGAGTGGAAAACGGGCGAACGGGTTTTTCATCATGCTTTTGGAGTTGGAGAAATTACCCACGTTTTGGGAGTGGGCGATAAAACTAATCTGGCAATTCAATTTAAAGGTTTGGGCCGCAAAATCATCGATCCGAGAACGGCGAAGTTACAGCGAGTGTGATAGACAATCCGGCGGTTGAAACCGCGTCTATACAGGCAAAACCCGCCTCCGCGGGTTGAAGAATGGGCGGTTAAAATGCGGTAAAAATTAGGTTCTTTTCTTCAGTCCGCGGAGGCGGACATCGTTTGTGTAGGCGCGGTTTCAACCGCCGTCTTATCTAAGTAAAAAACTCTTATGTCTTACAGTCAATTTACGACAATCGGCAAAGTTAAAGAAGCCTTCAATCTCACAGTAGTTGAAGGAATCAGATTTTTGCCGGAAATCGAGCCGATCGCACCAGCAACAGCCTTGCAGACCATGCTGGAGACAAATTTGCCTTGGGCGATCGCCACCAGCACCGAGAAAGCCCGTTCTGAAGCCATTATCAACCCTGTCTTGCTGGAAGTTCGGAGGATTCTGAACCAACAAATCAGCGTGTTTTCGGGTGAGGAATTTAATGTTGATGCGGCTGTGGGACTGACAGGAGTTTGCGATTTTATCATCAGCCGTTCCCCGGAACAATTAGACGTTGAGGCCCCGGTAATTGTGATGGTGGAAGCTAAAAAAGGAGATTTGAAAGTAGGTTTAGGGCAGTGTATTGCTGAAATGGTGGCGGCCCAGAGGTTTAATGAAGCGAAAGGGCGATCGATCTGGGCCATCTACGGCTGCGTTTCCAGCGGCACAGCTTGGCGGTTTCTCAAGCTGGAAGGGCAAATAGTGACGATCGATCTTACCGACTATCCGCTACCTCCAGTAGACAAGATATTGGGATTTTTAGTCTGGATGGTGCGGGATAATTAGCATATATCAAATCCGTATTGAAAATCTGCGATCGGAGTCGGCAATTTCAACCATTACTAAACAACCAAAGTCCGAACAGAGGGGACTCAAAAGAAATAATTCAAGGAGATCGCGTAGGAAATCTTCTCGCTTAACAGGCAAGATACCTGTTCCACAAGAAAATTCACTCTTTGTGGAATAGGCATCTTGCCTGTTCATAAAAGACTTATTAAGAATGAATGATGCAACATCTCATATCTTATTCGACTACCTGAGATTCCACACGCCTGTATTTACCCGCCAAACGTTCTCGACGCTGGCGGCGGTTGTCAGCTTCAAATATAGCGATTAATTCATCCAGGTTTAGAGTCAAAGCGTCAAGCTGTTGGCAGACTTCACGCATCTTGTCAACGTGTCGCTTTCTGGTTTCAGCGTCGGGGATTCTAGGTTGTTGATTCATGGCAAATTCCAATCCATTTTGATTTCTCGGATAGTCGCTTCTGAGGCATCGACAGCCGCCTCTGTTTGTTCTATCGTTCTATACAGAAAGTTTAACGTATCCGCAGTCGCAGCGGGTTGAGATTCTGCCACCTGCTGCAAAAGCCTGTACAAACGATTGTAAGGGTTTCTCAACCTTTCCTTAACATTATCCAGGGATTCTAGTTCGGGGAGTGTCGCTTCTGTCTCCCCAAACTGCTGCATTAAAATATATTCTGTGGCCGTTGTTTCGTTGAGGATTTCCACTAGCCGTCGCTGCAATGTGAAAATTGTGTTCAGGATGTCATCAGGTAGCTTTGCCATTGTCCTTGATTTTTAGGGATAACAACTTAACACAATATATCAGAATGTTTGCTTCCTCTCATTTTAGTTTTAATTAAGAGCGATCGCACTCCTAATTTACCACCTTTTAACCTGACCAAAAGTATCTAGGTAACAATGCAATATGGTTTACTTAAGAGGGCGGGTTTTGCTTGATACAGTCGATTATTTCATAAATTCTGAGCTTAACCCGCCCCTACCGCCTTATGGTTGACTTAAGAAATTCGTCAAAAAGCCTTAAGTAAACCGTATTGGGTAACAATCTCCCGCATCGATTCGTGAGGTCGCTTTCTTCAATCCTAAAATCTAATATCTAAAATCGATTCACTTCCCTGCTTCGCCAACAACGCCACCCCATAAGCAGCCGCAGTATGAACAGGAGTTTCCACGGGCACTTTCAAATAACGCTTTCTGATCGCACTCCAAACCAAATTTTTTGCGCCGCCGCCAGCAGTATAAACCTTTGTCAAAGGAGTCGCACCCAACTCCTGCAATAATTGATATCCCCGCGCTTCAATCCGCGCGATGCTTTCTAGCAAACCATGCAGAAATTCCACAGAATCAGTCGGACGCGGTTCGAGTTTTGGCGGCAAATTCGGGTCATTAATCGGAAAGCGATCGCCCTTTTGCAACAATGGGTAATAATCCAGCAAACTCTCTTGCTCTGGATCGATTTGTGTGCTATAATTATGTAACTCAGCATCAGTAAAAAAGTGTCGCAGCACCGCACCTCCCGTATTAGAAGCGCCTCCAACTAACCACAAATCGCCTAATTTGTGACTGTAAATTCCGTATCTCGAATCATCTACGCGGGTATGACTTAACAGTTTCACGGCTAATGTTGAACCGAGAGAAGTTACTGCTTCTCCTGGTGAATTGACACCGCTGGCTAGAAATGCTGCAATGCTATCGGTTGTACCAGCATAAACTGTACAATGGCGGGGAAATCCGAAGCGATCGCCCAATTCAACTCTAACTTCCCCCACAGGCGCGCCCGGTGCGACAACTTGCGGCAATTTAGGCGTTACAGCGCCCGCAATTCCCTGGATTAGCCAATCGGGATAGCACAAAGTATCAACATCGAAACCGAGTTTTAAAGCATTGTGATAGTCGCTAATTCCTAATTTTCCGTGCAGCAAAAATGCCAGCCAATCAGCTTGATGCAGGAAATAAAGTGGGCTGGTAAAGCCTCGAAAGTTTTGCCACCACAGGAGTTTTGCCAGACTGGATGTAGCGCTTAATACTGTGTGGTTGGGTGGGGCGATCGCCCGCAACGTCTCTGTAACGGCTGCACCGCGCGCATCGTTGTATAAAATGGGTTCGCATACGGGTATACCGTCAGTATCGCACAGCATGACTGTGGAGGATGTGCCGTCAAGGGCGATCGCGCTTACCTGATTGCGGATGGTTGGGGGGATTTGCTCAATTACAGCCCACAGTGCATTTTGCCACACCGAGGGCAATTCCGACTGTTGTTCGTTGGCAAAAGTGTACTCTGTCTCACAGTGGATTGTACCCTGGGAGTCGATAATTGTCGATCGAGCGCCAGTCGTGCCGAAATCAATTCCCAAATAAAGATTCATTTGTCACTCCCGCGAATTTTCCCATATCTCAGAAACCGGGTTTTTTTACTAAAATCTTTCGTTGTCACCCACAGATTAGGTAAAAAACCCGGTTTCTTTGGCCTTAGCGGACAGTTTCAGGGCTTACACATAGGGGGCGAGAAACCCGGTTTCTACGAGTTTTGCGTTGAGTGACGAGAAATATAGCAAGAAACCGGGTTTCTGAGATTATCGTGCTTCGACATATTCACAAAGCGTAGTTGGTTCGGGAATGGGTAAACCTTCCTCTCGCAATCCTTCTAAGTGAAATTCGATCGCTTCTTTAATTTGCTGCTGTATTTCTGCAAGGATTGCGCCTGTGGCTGCACATCCGGGTAAATCTGGCGCGTAAGCTGAATAGTTATTCGGTGTTTTTTCAATGACAATGGCATAACGCATTAGTTGAGTTCCTCATATTTATAAAAATAGTAATTATAGATTAATATGCTTAATTTTCACTCCAAGCACTGAGAAACTCTATTTGATTTTGCATTTCTTCCGCAGACTTAGCAGAAATCAGTCTCAAAAGGCGACGCATTTGTTCTCCCGCAGAATAATTTTGTTGACCTAAAATAATTCCTGCATGAGAGTCACCTTTTTCTAGCCAATCGGTATGAATTCTATAAAAATCCCTAGCGTTGAAACTATAAATTACCCTTTGATTCACAAAAGCCCAACTCAGTTGATCTTCATCACTCCGAGATAACATCGCAGCTTCGGAAACTGTAATGACATCTACACTGCGACTTTGTAAAGCTTGTAAAAGTTTTTGGCTGCGTGAATCTTCATCTAAATACAGCCGAATTTTACTCATGTTTTCTCCGGCATTTTTTGGCTATTTAATTCTGCAAGACTCTCATATTCTGCTTGTTGGGCAGCTAAATCAGCTTCTATTTCGGCTTGATTTGCATGATAATAAGATAGTGCAGCATAAACTTGGGCTAAGGTAATATGATCTAAATCTGCGGCTATTTCCTCAGCATTATTGCCTTGTTTGTACAACGCCGCAATTCGTCGCACGGATGTAGCTGTGCCTGCGATAATAGGGATGCCGCCGCGAAGTTGCAAATCGCGGGTAATTAAGGTGCCGATTTCTATAATTGTTGCTGTCAAAGTAGTTTCTCCTTATTAATTTTTCTTCAAATAATGAGAGTGTCAATATCAGTTACAGTATAGATTAGAGCTTACAGCTCTCGATGCGAGAAAAGAAAACCAAACCCCACCAACCCCACCAACTCACAAAACCAAACTCAACCCGCACGCAACAACGAACCCACGGGAGGTGGCCTGATGGTGCTTGCAAATTAAAGGTTAGGTCATCGTACTTCAACCAACTTTTTTGGCCTTTTCGCGTCTTTCGCCAACCGACGCGATCGCCCAGCTTACATTCAGTCTCATAATCAGCTTTACCACCAACTTCCAACCAGATTTTTTTCTGGACGCTAAAGCCAAAGTGACCCTGACTGTATTTTACCCACAACTGGTCAATCGTGCGTAAATCATCGCAAGGAAACTTGTCAATGTCGTTGTTACTTAACCAACCTTCCTTCTCCCGTTTGGCTGCTTTCAGCATCACTTTTTCTGTTTCCTGATCCGCCTCTTTCCACTTCCCTGCTGCTAATAAATTCCGCAAATAAGTATAGTCAACACCCAGCGCCGATTTAAGGGAGTCTGGTGAGCGTTGACGTGATTGAGTACCAAGATCCTGCAAAACTTCAGCAGCAGATTGATAACGTCGCTTACTAGCAGGTAGTATCATTTTATCTAAAATCACACCCAGTTCCGAACTTACAGATGCTTTTAAGTGTTCTCGCCACACCCATTCCATCTCGCTTGTATCGAATAAATCAATCGGTTCAACCTGAGTTAACAGATACAGACAAGTGACACCCAGACTATAAATATCACTAGGATAAATCGCTTTGCCCGCGGCTTGTTCCGGTGCCGTATATCCAAGAGTCCCGATCACCGTTCCCGTTACCGCTAGAGCCGTTTGTGTCGCATATTTCGCCGCGCCAAAGTCAACTAAAACCAGTTGCCCATCTTGCCTAAGAATAATATTTTCTGGTTTGATATCCCGGTGAATTACTTGGCGAGAGTGAATGAACTCGAAGGTGGGTAGTAAATTATTAAGCAAGTCGCGAATCTGCGTTTCCCGAAAATATCCCTGAGATTCTAGTGCTTGGGCTAAATTTTCACCGTCGATGAATTCTTGGACTAAATACTGTCGGTCATCTTGACTAAAATATGCTAATAAATCGGGAATTTGAGAATGTTTACCCAATTGTTCTAAGCGTACTGCTTCCTGCTCAAATAACTCAGTGGCTTTCTGGATACTAGAAGTGCCTTGAGCTTGGGGGTAAAATTGTTTAATAACGCAGGGTGGTTTTGAGGGTTTATACTCGTCAACAGCGAGAAAAGTGCGCCCAAAGCCTCCTTGTCCAATGATTTTTTGCGATCGGTAGCGATCGCCCAATAGCAGTTTATTCCCACATTTTTGACAGAATTTTGTAGAGTCAGACGGGTTTTGCCATAGGCAATCAGGGTTTAGACACTGGCTCATAAAATATGCTTATAAAAAAAAGTTCGGCAAGCGGAAAACTCATCGGCTTTAGCCATGAGATGTAAGTTAAAATTACGTTATTTTCTTCAGTCCGCGGAGGCGGACTTCGTTTGTGTAGACGCGGTTTCAACCGCCGTCTTATCTGATCTTTGAGGCAGGGGTTAAAACCCCTGCCGGACACGGCATTGCCGTGTCCCTACTTAAACTTTTGTCCCGCACTCAGGACAAAACTTATTACTCGAAACATTCTTCGCGCCGCAACTCGGACAATAAATCAACTCCGCAGATGGCAA
>ENA-ORBV01003402-ORBV01003402.1-microbial-mat-metagenome-genome-assembly--contig:-NODE-3402-length-31856-cov-17.732465_pt1 | contig 31856 bp, 29 predicted proteins | sample MGYA00237777_ERZ505514 | MGnify/ENA primary metagenome ERZ505514 (study PRJEB26160, sample SAMN06269048) | microbial mat metagenome | isolation source: Oligotrophic lake microbial mat | place... | reverse complement strand
GGGAAGGGGAGCGGGGAGAAGAGACCAGGTGGGCCAGGTGCCTTTGGTGGGCCGGCACTTTGGGGACGTGCCGGTCGATGCCGTCAGCTCGCCGCGCCTGCACCATCAGTGGTCACCCGATGTGCTGAGGTTTGAGCCGGCGTGGACGGACGCATCCGGCGGCGCGGAAGTCTTGGACGGCCTTCGCGCCCGCGGACACACGCTGCGCGAACACGACGGCCCGGTGGGAGTCGTGCAACTCATTGTGCGCGACACTGTCTCTGGTGGATGGCACGCGGCGAGCGACCCTCGCAAGGGCGGGAGGCCGGCGGGGCATTGACGGCCTCCGTGGTGAGAACTTGCGCTCGACTACTCCCGCGCTGAGGCCGTGACCTGCACTCCCGTCGCCGGCCGCCGCCGCAGCGCCGGGTTGCCCAGTTGCCCGCACGCGGCCATCGTGTCGCGCCCCTTGGTCCGCCGGCGCTTGGCGTACACGCCCTGCTCACCGAGTTGCAGCATGAACCGGCCGACGGCATCCTCGGTCGGCGCGGGCCAGGGCGAGTTGTCGCGCGGGTTGTAGGGGATCACGTTGACAAGGCCGGGGAGCGCGGGCCGTCCGGCGTACTCACCCCGCCCCAGCACAAAGTCGCCCAGTTGCGCCGCGTGCTCGGGCGCATCGTTCACGCCTGGGATCAGCACATACTCAAGGCAGATCTTCGCCCCGCCATAAATCGGCCAGTTCTCGATCGCCTCGCGCAGGCGGCCCATCGGCATCGCGCGGTTGATGGGCATGATCGCCGACCGCACCTGGTCATTGGGCGCGTTGAGCGACACGGCGAGCGACAGCCGGTGCCAGCCCGGCTGGTGGACCTGCCGGGCCAGGCGTGCGATGCCGTCAACGCGCCCGACCGTCGAGACCGTGACGCGGTTGCGGGCCAGCGCGGGGCCGCGATGGTCGCCCAGAATCGCGATCGCCCCGATGACATTCTCAAGGTTGTCCATCGGCTCGCCCATGCCCATGAACACGACGTTGCCGAGGTTGACGGCCTTGAAGATGTGCCTCGCGGCGAACCACTGCGCGATGATCTCGCGCACCGTCAGGTTCCGCAACAGGCCCATCTGCGCTGTCTGACAGAAGTTGCACCCCATGGCGCAGCCGACCTGCGACGACACGCACAGCGTGTGCGTGCGGATGCCGCGCTTGCCGATCATCGGGATGATGACCGACTCGGTTTCAAGTCCATCGGGCTGGCCTTCGCGCCCGGGCACCTTCAGCGTGAACTTGACGACCTTGCCCTCCGGCGAATCCGACTCCATCACGCGCCCGACCGGCGGGAGCAGGACCGGGCACAGCGGATCGTCAAGCACGCCCGCTCGATAGATGTTCGCGTAGCGTGCGAGCGCGCCGAGCCGCTTACCACTGATTCCCGCGGCAACGCACGCCGCGCCGTACTGCTCGGCGGTCAGGGAAAGCGGGTCGGGGATTCGGGAGGCCTTTGCCTCGGCGGCCGCGATAGATAATTGGGTTGGTTCCACAGGCATCAGAAAAACCACGGCCTTGGATCGAATGGGCTTGCCTTTGGAGCAATCGTAGACGATAATTGGGTCTGAACGGACCCTCGCCGAACTGTCACCCTTGGGTGGCGTGCCCGAAAGGGATAGGCGTGGGTCTCTTCATTTTTGAGGCACTGGCGGCCAGGCACGGGTTGCCAAGTGCCGCGACCCGATCAGCCTCAGATACGTTCGAGAATCGGTCGCTCCAGGCTTCAGAGACCGCGCAACCGCGCCCACGACCATGTCTGCGAGTTGGAGCATCGGGTCCGAGTGCGACGCCTGTGCCAGGACGCGCTTGATCACGTCCGATCCATCGACCCGTCGCGTCCGCTTCTTGCAGTAAGGCGACATGGTCCGACGAAACTCCCGGCTTCCGCAACTGTCAAATACCAGGATGGCCTGTTGCAGGAACGGCCGCGCTGTTTCAAGCAAGAGGTTTACCGCGAGCGAGTACAAACTCTCACCCGGCTGCGCAACAGCGCGGGCGAATGACGACTTGTCGATGACGACAGCGAGGTATCGCCAAGGAAGGGTCGCGGCACAAGCCAGGTACTCCGCCCGAAGGTGCCGATCGCACCGATTGAATCGAAACTCGCCTCGGCGGATCGAGCGCTCCGCCTTGAACGCCTCGACCCCGGCAACGCAGCGGTCCAGATCGGCAGCGGACTGCACGAGCACCGCCGCGAGGACAAAGTGTCGGGAGGTTCCTTCCTTCCGCAGGTTCATGCCCGTGTCGCCGGATTCATCGATGTAGAGTCGCATGTGCGGGATCATAACGAAGGGCGTTCGCTCGCACCGTGAGCCGCAGGACACCGACTCGCCGGGATCCTCTACACTCCCTCATGCGCCTCGCTCTCGCCCAGATCAACCCGACCGTCGGCGATATTGACGCGAATGCCGCGCTCATCGCCGCGGCGGCCGCCCTCGCCCGCGGGGCCGGTGCGGACCTCCTTGTCTGCCCGGAACTCGGCCTCTCGGGCTACCCGCCAATGGACCTCCTGTGGCAGGAGGGTTTCCTTGGCGACTGCGTGGCCGCTGCGAAAACCCTTGGCGAGCAGCACTCCGCCGGCCTGACGCTTGTGTTCGGCGTGCCGCTGGCGGTCTCCGGCGATGGCAACGACCTCTCCCGCGGCATCCACAACTCGCTCCTTGCCTATCGCGACGGCAAGATGGTCGCGTACTACGACAAGCGCCTGCTGCCGACCTACGACGTCTTTGATGAGAACCGCTATTTCGTTCCGGGCAATCGCGCCGTCGTGATCGACGTTCCCTCGCGCGACGGCCCGACGATGCGCGTGGGCTTGTCGATCTGCGAGGACCTGTGGAAGGGCGAGGATGCGGGCTTTGCCCACAGATACATCGACTGTGCCGACCCGGTGGCGGAACTGGTGGGTGCGCAGAAGGACGGCGGCACCGGCGCACAGGTCATCATCAACCCCTCCGCCAGCCCGTTCGTCCTGGGCAAGGGCAGGCGGCACCGCGACATCCTCCGGCGGCACGCGATGCGCCACGGTGTCTTCGTCGCGGGCGTCAACCAGGTCGGCGGGAACGATGAACTGATCTTCGACGGGCACGGCGCGGTGTTTGCCCCCGGCGGCGAACTGATCGGCGCAGCGCCCGGCTTCGAGGAACATCTGCTGGTCGTTGATCTTCCCGGCGACCGCACGCCCATCGCCGACCCCGTACTCGACACCACCGATGAAGAGTCGCTCTACCGCGCGCTGGTCCTGGGTGTGCGCGACTATTGCCGCAAGACCGGCTTTGCGTCCGCGATCATCGGCCTCTCGGGCGGGATCGACTCCGCCGTCGTCGCCGTGATCGCCGCGGCCGCGCTCGGCCCCGCCAACATCACCGGCGTTTCCATGCCGGGCCCGTACTCATCAGAAGGCTCGAAGACCGACGCGGCGGAACTGGCCGCGAGGCTCGGCATCAGGATGCTCACGGTGCCCATTGGCGCGGGCTTCGAGGCCCTGACCGCCACGCTGCGCGCCGGCAGCGGCCCGGTTACCGGCATCGCCGAAGAGAACCTCCAGTCGCGCCTGCGCGGTACAACGCTCATGGCGATCTCGAACCAGTCGGGCGCGATGGTGCTCACCACAGGCAACAAGAGTGAGTTGGCCGTGGGCTACTGCACGCTCTACGGCGACATGAACGGCGGCCTCGCCGTGCTGAGCGATGTCACCAAACTGTGGGTCTATCGCCTGGCCCGGTGGATCAACGCCAACCCACCCCCCCCAAAAAACAAACTCGGCCTCACGATCCGCGCGGCCGGCGCCACGCTCGGCCCGATCCCGCAGGCCACCATCACCAAGCCGCCCTCCGCCGAACTCCGCCCCGGCCAGACGGATGAGGCAAGCCTCGGCCCGTACGCGCAACTCGACGAGATCATCGAGCGCACGGTCGAAAAACGACAAAGCCCCGAGCGGATCGTGCGCGAGACCGGATTCGACGCCGCGGCGGTGAAAAAGATCGTCCGGCTGATCGACTTGTCGGAGTACAAGCGGAAGCAGGCGGCGATCGGGCTGAAGGTGACGGGCGTGGCGTTTGGTGCGGGGAGGCGGTTCCCCAATGCGCAGCGGTATCGACCGTGGGAGGGGATGGTGGGGTGAGAGGGTGAGAGGGTGAGAGGGTGGTGCAACCGCTCGGGAGTACACTTCGCGAATGACCGATTTATTGAGGAACAGTTCCCAGCTGCTCGACACGGTTGAGCTCGCCGTCAAAGCAGCTGGTGGCTGGCGAGTGATTCAGAGAACTCCCCGGTGGGTGCAAGCGATTCCAGAATCCGTCGCGACAATTCTACCCGCCATTGGTTCGGGCAGAAAGGGTCGGAATTGGTTCACGCTCGAGTTCTGGATTCAGGACACCCTGAACGGATTGGGTGTCTTCTGGTGGAGCAACCCCGTTTTCGATTTGGAGAAACGGAATCGGGTGATTGATCGACTGCTTCGCGCTTCAGATGAAACTGGCATCGAGTATGGAGGGCGGGGAAATTGGCGCACACAGTTAGAGATCCCGTTTTCTGGGAAAACTGTTTCTAAACGCTGGTGGCCTGAAGGTGAAAGTCCGAGCTTAAACATCGCAGCGATCGAACTGGCGGAGGTACTTCAGAGTTGGAGCAATCGCGTTGAGTCGATCGTGCAGGCAGTTGGTGCGCCGGACGACTCCAACACGCTCCATGCACTCTCCCACACTGCTTCATCCAGCGTTCTAAAGGCTCTGCGGCCGGACGCTCATTCCGTTTATCACGTCCACGCTGCCCGTCCTTCACAGGTAAAGCCGCAATATTCGACTCCACCGATTCCAGACACCTTCAAGACCTTCCGTGCCCCGCCGCACTACAGGAGCATTTTCGAGATTTATCCGAACGAGACTCGCATTTACGGGACCGAAGATTGGCACGGTGATTGGGGAGCTGACATTCTTTTCATGGCAAAGGATGCCGGAAGTTCCAGGATATTTTTGCCAGAGTCAAGCGGTGGCCGTGGATGGCCTTGGATAACCAACCATCGCCGTCCGACAAATCGAAATCTCAGGCCGCTTCTGGACCAACTGCGTGGAGGCAAACTCTATGGCTCGTTTTTGGGTCCTCTATTGCGCAATGACAACCGCGAGAGTGGCTCTCTTGTGATGGACGACCGGGTACGCGCCTTTGTAAAGGAACTCTTCCTGTGGACCGTGTCCGAGATGACCCGACCGGGCAGCGGAAGGCTTCGGACTGTCGCCGTGTTGGGAATTGACGCATGGCGAGAACTTTTACTTGCGATCGGTCAAGGCGACGAAGCCAAACGTTGGAAGCAGCGGCACCTATCTGGCGAGCCCCTTGAAGTGCTCATCGCGGGACATGCCCTGAGCTTCGTCGCCCTCAATCACACGGCAGCGCGGGGAATGAGCGCCACCGACTTCCAGGGTCAGTCCGGCTGGCGATGGATTCTCAACGCGCACGCGGCCGCAAAATGAAGCGGTTTAGGCGTCAGGGTGCGGGGGCCCAATCACCCTCCAGTCATTTGCTTCCTTTCCTCACTGCCGCACTCCTGCCCACCCTACGCTTCTGCCCCGACCGGCTGCCCACAAGCCGGCCCCACACAGTCAGCGAAAGGAGCCTTGCGTGCACGGGTTGATTTCTCCCCACGGCGGTGTTCTGGTCGATCGGGTCGCTACGGGTTCGCGCCTCGCCGAGTTGAAGAAAGAGGCCCCGGGCCTGAAGCGCCTCACGCTCTCGGCCAAGCAGTCCTGCGACCTCGAGATGATCGGCATCGGCGCGTTCAGCCCGCTCACCGGCTTCATGGGGCAGGCGGACTTTGCCCGCGTCTGCAAGGAGATGAAACTCGCCGGCGGCGACATCTGGCCCATTCCCGTGCTGCTCAGCGTCAAATCTCGCGCCGAGGTTCCCGCCATCAACGAGCGCATCGCGCTCTACGCGCCGAGCGGCACGCTCCAGGCGGTGATGACCGTCAAGGAAGAGTTCAAGCACGACAAGGCGACGGAGATTCCGGCGGTCTTCCGCACCAGCGATGCCGCGCATCCGGGCGTGAAGCAGGTGATGGATGAGGGCGACATCTGCCTGGCCGGACCGGTCGAGGTCGTGCAGGTGTGCGCTGAGCCGGATGGCCCCGAGGCGTTCCTCGAGCACCGCCTGACGCCCGCGCAGACCCGCGCCGAGTTCGCCAAGCGCAACTGGAAGACGGTGTGCGCCTTCCAGACCCGTAACCCGATCCACCGCGCCCACGAGTACCTCTGCAAGGTCGCGCAGGAGATCTGCGACGGCCTGCTCATCCATCCGCTCGTCGGCGAGACGAAGGAGGGCGACATCCCCGCGGCCGTCCGCATGGACTGCTATCGCGTCCTCATCGACAAGTACTTCGTCGGCTCGCGCACGATGCTCAGCGTCATGCCGGCGGCGATGCGCTACGCCGGGCCGCGGGAGGCCGTGCTGCACGCGCTGGTCCGCAAGAACTACGGCTGCACGCACTTCATCGTCGGTCGGGACCACGCGGGCGTGGGCACCTACTACGGGACGTACGATGCGCAGACCATCTTCGACGAACTCGACCCGGCGAACCTGAAGATCGAGCCACTGAAGTTCGAGCACTCGGCGTATAGCAAACTCGCGCAGGGCATGGTGACGAGCAAGAGTTTCCCGAAGATCGAGGGCGACCAGATCGCCCTCAGCGGCACCAAGGTCCGTGAGATGCTCAACGCCGGCCAGCGTCCGCCGGTAGAGTTCACGCGTCCCGAGGTGGCGGATGTGCTGATCCGGTGGGCGCAGGCGACGAAGTGAAGTGCCACTGACCCCTTGGTGGGCCCGCATTGCGTGCCGGCGCTCAACTCAGAACCACCCGATCGGCCGCGGCACGTGCTGCGGTCGATTTTCGTTGGGAGTTGTCTATTCAACGCCCAGGGCACGCTTCAGAAACTCCGCATTGTCAAACCCTCTCCCCTCCGCCGCGTTCTCCGCGAATCGCACGATCACCAGACCCTGATCCGGCAGGACGTACAGCCGCTGCTTTCCCAATCCCGCGGCCATATACACGCGGTGGTTTTTCCCGGATGAGTCCTTGATGAGTCCCTCTGCTTCGGCGCGCAGCGCGCGTGCCCGCACGCGATCGCGCAGGGGCATGTCGGCATCGCTGGTGCTTGTTCCGCCCGTCGCGGCCTCGCCGGGCAGCCACCACGTCAGGCCGTAGCCTCGGTTGGCTTTGCTGGGCTCAAAGCATTGCGCGAGCAGTTCGGGCTTGAGCAGTTGCGTCAGCGTGTCGGCATTCCCATCCGCGGCCTTGCGCACCGCGCCGTTCAAGCGCACGAACTCCCCGAACTTGGCCCACTCCCGCGCCGTCAGGAAGCACCCGCCGGGCAGGTTCGGGTTGCCCTTGGCATCCTTGCCGAAGAAGGCGATGTTGATCTTCAGGGGCTCAAAGATCCTCGCCTGCATGTAGGACATGACGGTCTGCGGGAACTTGGGGTCCGCTTCGTGCCGCGCCTCCAGCTTGCGCTGGAGCAGTTCGCCGAGCGCGAAGAAGTGGCTCGGGCCATAGACAAACCGCTTGCCCGGCTCGTTGATGGCCTCGACGGCGACGGCCGCGGCGAACTTGTCATCAACTGCCTTTTCTCCGTCTCCGCCCGACAGTCTCCTGCCGCGGAGCCGCAGCGCCCCCGCGCTGCCGATGGTGTCCTCGCCGGGGTCGAGCCCGCTGGAGAGGTTGAGCAGCATTCGGATCGTGATCTTGCTCTTGCGTGGGTCATCGCGCCACTCGATGATCGTGTCGCAGGCGAGTTCATCGAGTGTCAGCAGTCCGTTCTGAACGGCGAACATCGCCGTCACGCCGGTGAACGACTTGGTGCCGCTGGCAAGCATGTGCGGCTTGCTGGCGCTCCATTCGTGGTCGTATCGCTCGTACACCACCTGGCCCTCGTGCATGATGAGCACGGCGCGGCCGGAGAGCTGGGCGGAATAGTCCGCCGCGGAATCGCCTCGCTTGGCCCACGCGGCGGCGTCAACCGTCGCGGTGGCAGCCGGAACAGACGCGGGTGGGTCATCGTGCGCGCGCATCGCCGCGCACGGTGATGCTCCGATCCAGGCGAATGCCGCGGCCGCGAGCGGGAAGGCCAGGCATGAACGAGAGTGCATCGAGCGCATAGCGGTTGCTCCACTTCCGACAGGAGAACGTCGGCGGGATCGGAACGTTTGCATGAACACGCCGCGGCAGGAGTGCTTCGCGTGTTATTGCACAGTCAGAATGAACCAAACCGGGCAGAGCAGGCCCACCACCCAGCAGCCTGCCGTCCACGCCCAGCGACGTGTTGTCGCCATTCGCCCCAAGCTCCGTCGACTCCGCAGCCAGACCCAGATGCCCAGTCCGCAGGAGATGGTGCCGACCAGGATTGGCAGCAGAAAACCAGCGGGTGGACCCCCGCCGCGCACGAACATGAAGTGGTAGATCGCGTAGGCAATGAGTAACGCGCTGAAACCGAACCCCGAGGCCAGCCCGACCAACCCCGCGATGAACGCTCCGAGCTTCGGCTCGGTCGTCCCCACTGCGAGCACCAGGTGCCGCCCGCACTCCGGGCATCTGTCCGTCGCCAGGGCGCGAAGGTTGTAGCCGCACACGGGGCAGCACGCGTCGCGATCCAGCAGGAAGTTGGCGAGGACCTCCCGGTCGGGCGATCGCGCCGGAGCAACCGGCACCCGTTCGGTTGACCGGCATGCAAAGGCTTCCACGCTCATACATCTCGCTTTTCGTGATGCTCGCGCGGGCGATTACCCCGCACGCTCGGCCAACGTCCGCGCCAGCCAGAACACCAGCACATAACTCGCAGCGCCCAGCGCGATCATCCCCACCACGATCTGCGCGGCCATCAGCAGCACCTGTTTCCAGTAGCGTTCCATGTCCGGCAGGCGCACGGCCTTGTACGTCATCGCCACGAACAACGCCATGGGGATGAGCAGCAGGAACCACCACTCGTGCAGCGCGATGGGGTCGATCAGGGGCCGGTATCGCGGGAGGGGCGGGGGCTGCGCACCCTGTTGTGCCGCGAGCGCCGCCGCGATCAGGTTGACGCTCGCACCGATCATGCTCATGCGGGTGCCCCTGCTTCGCGCCGGCGGCTGAACGCCGCATCGATGATGCAGATCAGGTTCATCATCCCCGCGATCGTGCAGAACAGCGTGCCGAGTTCGTTCATCCGGCTCAGACTCTTGACGTTGGGCGGGTCGGCAGGCGTCATGGTCGTCCCGTTGAGCGGTGTAGTCCCGCTCAGTCGAGCGGTAGATTTCCCGGTGACCGGATCGACCTGCGTGACAATTGACGCCCCTGTTTGAGGGTCGCGCGTCTCATTCGGATAGGCGCTCCGCACCCCGGTCGCGGCGACTCGCACCTTGAAATGATTCTGGTGGAGGTAATCAACCCCAAAGGCGATCGGGCCGACCAAGGCTTGCCCCAGGAACCACGGGAAATCCTCGCGGCGGTCCACCGAATCGATCCCACCGATCACCAGCCCCGAAACGAACATCGCCAGGACGCCGGTGGCGATCAACCGGGCCCGCCGGCGATACCCCAAGGACCAGTGACCCAGCCCGGGAAGCAGGATGGCCAGAAGTCCGGCGACCGGCTGCAGAAAAACATGGCGGCTGGTTGTTCCGCTAGGGTTTGGAGGCATCGTGAGACTCGGGACGCAAACCATCGGCCATCGGCCAGCCGGGGAGGGTAGGAATCGGATGCCCGGTGCTTGCAGGAGCGGGCCTTCCTGCCACTGATTGGGAAATTATGTGGACGGTTGACACGGCGGGAAGGGCGAGTAGTGTACCGCCTTTCATGGGCGACCTGATGGTCGGGCCGCCGCGAACTTGACGGGATCGATGGACGGTTCATGGCGGTGCGATCGAGTTTTCAAAATACCCGGCGTCCCATTCGGCACGCCCGGCCATGCACGCAACCATGCGAGGGGTGAATTATGCCAAACGCAATCCTTGATGAAGTGACTTTGGAAACCCGTCCCCTGTGGGCATTGCCCGCGTGGACACCGCTGATGGACGATGGGAAGAAGTCCATCGATGGGGACGAGGAGGAAGAGGACCTCGACGGCGACGGCCCCGATGGGGACGAGGAGGAGATTAAGGATGATGACGAGTTTGAGGATGATGACGACGCGCTTGGCGACGAAGACGCCGCGGATGACGATTTGGATGGCGGCGCGGACGACGATGATGACGATGAGTTCTAAGGCCGCCCCGTCTCCCTTCCTCCGCACGGAGGCTTGAAGACCGTTCTGTGTCGCGGGCGGCCCACAAGGGTCGCTCGCGCTGTTTTTGCAGCGCGGGCCCGGAGCAAGCCCGCCATGCCGTCGAAGAAAAACAATCCGCCCACAGTCCTCCCTGCCCACGCGGCCGAGTTCGACACCGATGACGCGGACACGGCTCTCCCGCCCGCGAGCCATCGCTTCGACCCCACGATGTCAAGGAACAGGTCCGGTGCTGTTCCGACAAACCTGGGCGTGGACCGGCGGCTCGGCCTGGATCGGCGCGAGATCCAGGCCCGCATCGACGCGGGCGAGATCGAGGAGGGCGAGCGCGGCACGGGCCTGGAGCGCCGCCGCGGCCCGGGCCGCCGACGCACCGACTTCACCAAGTCCGCCGAAGAGGGCGAGATGAACCGGGAGCAGTTCCTGTTCCTGATGGCCATCGACGCCTTCAAGAAGTCCAACGAGGTCATGTACCCGACGTGGACGGACATCCTGGAGGTTGTCCGTTTGCTGGGGTACCGCAAGACGATGGAGAGCGAGTTGAACATCCGCGGCGCTGAGGACTTCCGCGAGATGCCCGATGCGCTCTCGGGCGTGCGAGCCAAGCCCGGCCATCCCGAAGAGTTCCGCGATGTGGCATGAAAAAGGCCCCCGCCGGGTGACGGGGGCCTTCTGGGTCTCTGAATCGTTCTGATCGGGCGATCAGGTCACGGGCAGGGGCCTGTGCCCTCGGCGAACCACTCGGAGAGGAAGGCGAAGATCGCCGGGACGCCGTTGGTGCCGCCGTAGTTGCGGGCCACCGGGTCGTTGGCGAACCAGTCCGACAGGAAGCAGAAGATGTCGGGCACGCCGACAACGCCGTCCTGGCACCAGTCGGCATCGCAGAACGCCGGGCCGCACACCCCGATGTTCAGCCGCACCGGCGCGTCGACCGGGTGACCGCCAAACTTGGACACGCGGATCCGGTACACCGTGCCCTGCGTGACGTTCACGGTCACGACCGAGTCGCGGATGATGTTGGCATCCGCCGCGCAGCCGAAACTGTCATCGTTGCAGGCGATCTCCGTCAAGGATCCGCAGATGCCGGTATGCACGGACAAGACCGTGTCCACGCCCGCGTCCAGACCGAGGAACCCGTCGTGCGTGCCGCACGTCGAGAACGTGACGGGCTGGTTGCAGGTGCCCGTGAACACGAACCAGATATCCGGGTTCGTCGCCGAAGCGCCGCAGGTGGCGCTGCCGTCGTTGGTCGCGCCGCAGAGCGTCCCCACGAACGACCCGTTGGCCGTCACCGTTGTCGCCGAAGCGCACGCGTTGTTCGCCGGAGCGGACGCGGCGACGGCGATGTTGAGCGTGCCCGTGCCGGACTGGCTGTTGAAGCCGCCGACACGCAGCAGGTAGGTCGTTCCGGCGGAGGCGGTGAACATCACGCGCGAGCGCAGGCCGGTTGTCCCGCACGCATCATCGTTGCAGGCGATCGCGGTCTGGTCACCGAAGGGACAGGTTGTGTAGACGGCAAGTTTGGTGTCGTAGTCTGCAACGCAGGTATCGATCGTTGCCTGGCCGCCGCAGCCCGCCGTCCATGAGTACCACACATCGCGCGGGATGTTGCCCGAGTCATTGGCGCACAGGGCGCTGATGAAGCCGTCGCTGCACGCGCCGCGGGTGCTGAAGGGGGTTGCTCCCGCGTTCACGGTCTGGGCCGTGAAGCATGTGTCGTTGGACGGGGTCGGGCACGCGAGATTCGTGATTGTCAGCGTGCCGGTGCCCTGGGCGCTGTTGTATCCGCCGACGCGGAAGTAGTAGTCGTTGTCCGCGAGAGCCGCGAACTCGACCTGCGAGGACACCCCGCAGAAGTCGTCGTTGCAGGCGAGGGTTGCCCCGGGGCCGCCGGGGCAGTTCGCGTAAACGGCCAGTTTGGTGTCGTACGAACTGCCGCACAGCGAGACCCGGACGTTGCCGGTGCACGGCGCGATGTACCTGAACCACACGTCGCTTCCGACATCCTGGTAGCCGAACGCATCGCACGCGGCTGCCTCGATCGGGCCGTCCGTGGTCGCGCCCGCGGTTGAGAACGCCGTGGGCGAGCAGTGCGCGATGAGGGTCGCCGCGCCGCAGGCGTTGTTGGACGGCGCGGGGCAGCCGGTCATCGACAGGGACATCAGGCCGTCGCCGTTCGCGCCGTTCCAGCCACCCACGCGGATCAGATAGGCCGTGTTGAACGTGACCGGGATAGAGACGAAACTCTGGCGGGGGGGGCTGCCGCCACACACCGCGCTGTCGTCGCTGCACGCTGCCTCGGTGAACGACCCGCAGAACCCGGTGTACACAAGCAGCACCGTGTCAAAGTTGGAGCCGCAGGTATCCACCGTCATCGTGCCGTTGCAGGGCGCAACGAACCTGTACCACACGTCCTCCTGGATGGCGTTGCCCGTTCCGCACGTTGTCGGTGTCGGGCCGTCCGTCGTCGCGTTGTTGTTCGTGAACCCGAATGTCCCCGGCCCGATGGTGATCGCGTCCCCGCAGTTGTCGTTGGGTGCCCCGGTGCCGGGGGTGCTGGTCGTGAGACAACCGCGCGTGGCGCGGTAGGCGTTGATCTGTCCGACGGTGTCCTGATTGTTGCTGAACGTGAACCGGTTGATGCTCGTGATGTTCGGATTCATCGTCGAGGCCGGGCCGGAGCAGGTGCAATGCACCGCGTCCCACAGATGGCCCAGTTCGTGCGCGCTCAGGTCCGTTGCGCTCATGAAGTTGCCGTTATAGTCAGACTGCGACAGGCAGTTCGAGTCGCCGTCCAGGCAGATCGAGCCGATCTGGTTGGCCCGGCCGATGGTGCTGCTGTCGATGTCCCGCGCGGTGAACAGTTGCACCACATCCGAGGTTCCGGGACGGTTCGCGCTGCTCCACTCCGCCTCGATCTGTGCGTTGAGCACCGCCGGGTCCGTCACCGTGTACGGGTCCGCGGCCGTCGTCCGCACGATCATCGTGCCCAGGTTGTGCGTGATGTTCACCTCACGCTCGTACTGCAGGTTCATCGTGTTGGTGACGACCGAGATCCGCGCGACTACGGCGCTTGTCCCGCCGTACGACTGGTAGAACTCGAAGTCCGCGTCCGTGTCCATCACCGCCGTCCACAGCGTCGCGCCGCGGACCGACCCATCGGCCGGGGGCTCATGCCCCTCATCATCAGGGTTGTGCTCGTCGAGTTCCGGCCCGCCGCACCGCCACTGCTGGCCCATCGCCAGGTCCGCACGCGTGTAGAGCGCGTGCAGCCCCGCGGGCGCGCCCGGGACACGGGCCGACACCGGCTCGATCCAGAACTCGCGCTCCTCATCAAGAATGATCCTCGCGGCCAGTCCGTCGCCCATCACGCCGCCCGCCACGATGCTCCCGGCAAGCCCGCGGGCCTCGCCGCGAAGCGTGTTCTCGATCGGGGACTTCACCTGGTGGGACAGGCCGTCATCGCGCTGCTCGAAGACCGCGAACCGGTCCGAACGCACCGAGTGCGGACGCAGGTCGATCGCAGTGTGTACGCCCTCAAGCCGGAGGGTGACGCTCAGCGGCAGACCGGGCGTGAAGTCCATCGGCAGGATCAGCAACTCGCACTGCTCGACGTGGATGAGGGCGAGCACCGCATCGCGGATATCCGCCCCGACCGCGGCGGGCATGGCCTCGGGCGGGAGCGGCGCGGGCGCTGCAACCTTCTCAGGCATCGCGGGCAGGCCCTGGCCGCTCGCCGTCCCGCACGCCAGCAGCACCGCCGCGCCTGTCGCGCAGAAGGCCACGGATCTCAGACATTGACGCACAACAGACTTTGACATGACACATCTCCTCCTGATTTCGCGGATGGCAACACAGCCGCCCATCCGCGCCCTTCCCGCGCCCCGGATCACAGGCCCCGGCGGCCCGCTGGCCGCAGCCTAACGCAAACGCGTGGGTGCTGCGCATCGAGCGCAGGAAAGCGCTCAACCCGGCCAAGGGCTTCGCGGTTTTATCCCCTCCGCGGGGGAGTTCTATTGAAGATGAAGCGATTTCATCTACGGGCAGCCCACGAACCACGCGCTCAGGAACGCGAAGATGTCGGCGACGTTCGTCACGCCGCCGCGGGTGTAAACCCGCGCCAGGTCCCGACCATCCGCCACTTCTCGTCGCCCCCCCATGCAAAGTGGTAGGTGGGGTCGCTTCCGTCGGTCGTGCCGTTGCCGGTGGCGTCGTAGTGCCAGGTGATCCGCTGGTTCAGCCCGTTGTAGCGGTACTCAGAGAGCAATGTATTGCTCTGGTTCTTGACTTTCGCCAACCGTCCGAACGCGTCCCAGTCGTACTTGTAGCCCCCTGTGCCGCCTTCATCGGTGAGGTCGCCGCGGAGGTTGTAGACGAGCGTGAACTCGACCCCGCCGGTGCTGTTGGTGTTGCGGGTGAGGATCTCGTTCACCGGCGCGTGCGCGCGGGTGTCATCCAGTTCGCCGGCATCGGTGAAGTCGGCATCGCCGTTGAAGTTGACCTTGTTGCGGTCCCAGTTGCCCGTCTGCGTGAGCGTCCACTGCTCATCGCGGTACTTGGTGGCGATGGAACTCCCGGTCCAGTCCCCCTCTTCCGCCTGGGTCACGCGGTTGAGGCCGTCGATCGTGTACTTGGCGTCGAAGGCGTGGATGATCCCCACACCGTTGCCGCCCACGCCCGGATCAAGCTGGACGTTGTCCTCGATGAGCGTGATGTTGGAAGATTCGTCGTACGTCACATCCGTGTCGTACTGCTCCGTGCCGCTGGCGTTGGTGTTCCACCAGCTGCTGGTCGTCACCCGGTTGAAGCGGTCGATGTTGGGGTAGGTCTGCATCGAGCTCAAGGAGTCCATGCTGGTAGCGAGCTTGGGCACCGAGAGTTTCTGCTCCATCAGCTCCGCCTCGCCGTTGTAGGAGTAGGTCGCGATCGAGGTGCCGCTGATCTTCTGCGCGTACAGCCTGCTCAAAGAGTCGTTGATTCCACTCGCGGTGTCGTAGTCGTAATCGACATCCTGTTCGGTGGTGGCGTTGTACACCACCAACTGCTCCGTCCGCCTGAGCGTGCTCCTGGCGTTGCTGGGCGCGTTCTTGGCGATGGTGTACCCCACCTCGTAATCGTCGGCCGTCCCGCCGACCAGGCCGTTGTGGTCCTGCTCGAGTTTGGTGAGATTGCCCCAGTCATCGAAGGCGTGTTTCACCTCATCGGTCGCGCTCCCCGAGCCCACCGTCGCTTTGTCGTACTGGGTGACGGTCTCGCTCTGGCCGCGGCTGTTGTAGGCGTAGGTGATCCGCCGCTCAACTTACTTCAAAGCATCCGAGCTCCAAACAGCTATTCCGACCTCTGGTCCATGAGTAATGCCTACCTTCGGAGGGTAGTTGCAATTCACGCGTACCCGAACAGATTCGCCATTTGTTGTGAGGCCGTCATGAGGGTATGAACCCGGAGGAACTAGCACGACCGCTCCCGGAACGATGTCGTAAGCTTGTGACCATTCTGACGGGTCGCCAGCGGCAAACAAAATGAACTCCGCATGGTCGTGAAGTCGCTGCTTAGCCTTTGAATCTAAGACAATTGTAATTTCAATATTGGCGCCGTACTGACATAAAACGTCCAAGTCGTTCTTGTCAACAACAAGACCTATGGACGCCGCCTTGAGATAAAGCGGCGGGGGTACAAACGCAAGTTCATGAGCCAAGTTAAGTGGCAATCTCCATTTTTTTAAGATGAGCACTTGCCCGGTCGCGACCGACCCAAGAGTTGGCTTGACCGATAACTTAACGGCGAGCAACGCACCACCAACAAGCAATGCACTTATAATAACCGCGCATACGCTCAGACCTGGTAGCTTCAACAGCTTTAATTGCATCACCATTCCGCCACGTCCTCACACATATATCGACCCACATCGGTCCCCGGATAGGATCCACCACCCGGTGGTTTGCATGAGAATTGCGGTATAACATCAGATCTTGCACAGCAAGAATTTAGCCCGGGCACGTTCAGTTCTCCACTCGGATTGGGAGCCTTGTCTTTGCCTGTGCAGCACCTATACATAGCCGAGGCAAACCAATTGCTGTTGCATGACTCCGGATCATACGCATATCTACACCCTGGCATACTTCTCCAAATCTGATCCATACACTTGCATGGAACGTCCTGAGGAAAAAATACCGGGGGTCCCACCGCTATAGTTCCAGGCCGAGCAGGATTATCTCGGGGATCGTTGCGCTGTATGCAAGACCATCCGCGCATAGCGCCATTCTGCAACCCATTTAGCAGGCTGTACCTATTACACACGTTGCCATTATCACAGCACTGCACATAACAATGGCCAAAACGCCCGGGCGGATTCCCATCTAGCGGCCGACAATAAAACTGCACTGTGGCAGTTCCCGAAGGATCTGCTGCGTTGATGGGATTACTAGTGGCCTGCTGTGTAAGAGACATCCCATCCACATACCCCATCGGATCGCGCCTCGTCCACCTCCCCAGCCCGAAGTGCAGGACGCGGTGCCGGACGTGCGCGAGTTCGGGGAGCCCCCCGTCCCCATCGTGCTCGTATCCCGCGTAGCCCTTGCGGTTGGCGATGTCGGGGGCGGAGAGTTTCCAGCGGCCGCCGACGACCGCCTTGGCGTATGAGGCGTTGAAGATCGTCTGATCGGCCGTGGTGACTGTGCCGCTCTTGTTGAGGTCGGCCCTCAGGTTCCCCGCGGCGTAGTCAGCGTCGAAGGAATTGCTGTCGGCCTTGGCGACAGCGCCGTCCTTGTTGTGGTCGGCGGGGGTGAGCAGGAAGGGCACGCCGTAGGCCCGGTACTTGTCCCACTCCTCGATCTGGCCGGTGTTGTCGAACACCGCGGCCACATCGGCGCGCCAGTTCTGCGCGTAGTAATGCCGCTGCTCGCGGGTGCCGTCACCCAAGCCCGTCCAGCCGCCCCCCCCGTTGCTGTCCTTGTCGCGCAAGACCACGGTATCAATATAGGAAGACCCGCCCATCCCCGCAAGCCCGGCCTGGTGGTTGACGAAGAGTTCCTTGGGCTCGCTGTCCGTGCCGCGCCACGTCCCCACCATCCGCCACTTCTCGTCGTACGCAAAGTGGTAGGTGGGGTCTGAGCCGTCGGTGGTGCCGTTGCCGGTGGCATCGTAGTGCCAGGTGATCCATGCTGGCTTTGCAGCTGACGATCAACTCGATTCACTGTGCAAAGGGGCTTCGCGCCCTTGCGACCCCCAATCTGGTAAGACGGCGGACCTTCTTCATACCCATCACCACCTTCACGCGGGAGAGCCCTCTTTGTAATGTGCGCAACTTGACGGACGCAACCCAGCGTAGCTGGAAAAGACCGCCCTTGACTACATCGACGCACGCAACGACGACGCCAAGCCCTTCATCTGGACCGCCGATGCCAATACCATCCTCGGCCGAGTCGCCAACAACCGTGCGGCTATCTCGAAGTCAGGACACTAGATCAGCCACACGTGCAGCAGCGCATCGGCGACCATCGCCATCAGCACCAGCGGCAGGTGGATGATGGATGCGAAGAAAGCCATCCGCACCTGCGTGCGATCGGAGTAACGCAGCAGCCGCAGGCACATCAGCGCAAAGCCGCCGCTGAGCAGGAGCGCGATCGTCGCGTAGAGCCAGCCAAGTTGGTCGGACAGCAACAGGACGGGCGCAAGCGAGACGGGGATCAGCGTTACCGCCCACACGGACATGGTGAGCGCTGTGGCGCGGCCGGTGGGGTCGGTCATGGGCAACATGCGGTAGCCGCCTCGCGCGTAGTCCTCGCGGTGCATCCAGGCGATGGCAAGGACGTGGGGCACCTGCCAGACGAGCATAATGAGGAAGAGAGACCACGCCGCGGGCTGGATGAGGGGGTGAACGATGGCGGACCAGGGTGTGGTTGCGCCGACTGACCACGCCGCGGCCCAGCCGACGACCGGGGGCAGCGCACCGGGGACCGCGCCGACGAGCGTGTTGAGCGCGGTGACGGGCTTGAGGGGCGTGTAGAGCAGGACGTAAAGGATGATGGTGGCGGCGGAGACAAGTGCCGCGGCGGGGCCGCAGAGCGCCCAGAGGACAAGCACACCCAGGATGCCCAGGGCGAGGCCGATCGAGAGCGCGGCCGGCGCGGACAGGCGATTCTCCGGGAGGGGTCGCGTGCGTGTGCGGTGCATCAGGGCATCGCGGTCGCGCTCGAACCACTGGTTGAGCGCGTTGGCGCCCGATGCGGACAGGCCTGTGCCGAGGATGCAGCCGAATGCGGCGGTCGCGAGGCTCAGGCCCGTCCATGGCCGGCCAATCGCAGCCAGAGTGAAGCCGACACCGGCGGTGACCGCGACCATTCGGGTGATGCGTGGCTTGGTAAGTTCGTACGCGGCGGCGGCTTGGTCGCGGAAGGAAGGGAGCGCACGCCGAGCGGGGATGGCGACAGCGACAGAGGTCGCTGGTCCGAATAGTTCCGAGTGCGTGGGAAGGGTGGCGTGGCCGAGCATGGTGTGTGAGGGTGGGTGGATAGCAATGCCTCCGGTATTATTTACGGTGTCCGTGCGGCCGGCTACTGGCGGACGGGAATCTTTCTGGTTTTACGGAAAGCGAGCCCTGCTCCCGTCTTCGGAGGGAATGCGCGGTATCCGAACGGGGAGCGAATAGGATGCGTCGCCAAGAGTCCCGGTAGCTCAGGTGGATAGAGCGGCCGCCTTCTAAGCGGCAGGTCGGGCGTTCGAGTCGCCCCCGGGACGTTCAGCCAGATTTCCCCGCGGTACGACGGTTGTTCTTCGTCTGCTTCGGTCGAACTGGCCGCGACGTGAACGCTTCCAGTTCCGGCGGGAGTTGCCTTATGCCGCGCCGGCTGGCCTTCTGCACCGCGTACCAGAGCGACGCGTGCATGCGGTAGCGAACCTGGTCGGTGATGTTCAGGCCGAGGGCCTCCATCGCATCGAGCGCCCATCGCCAGGCGTGGTATTCCTCCAGGCAGCGCGGCTTGTAGATGTTGAAGCCGATGGCGTGGTGGCCGACCTCGTGCAGGAAGATCGCGGCGGACATCGGGCCACGGGGCCGGGGCGATTCGATCAGCCGATTGACTCGCCCGTCGCGATAGGTGACAAACCACGCGACCCCGCTCATGCTCGTGCGCCACTTGCGGACACGGATGCCGTAGGTCGAGAGCATCAGGCGGGTGACGGCTTCGTAGCGAGCCTCCATGGATATGGGAAGGCAGGACAAAGATTGCGGCTTTAGGATTGCGGATTTTGGATTGGAGGCAGGCTGAGTGAGGACTTGGGGCAAAGTGGTTGGTTGTGCGCGCCTGGGAAACGCGCGGCCCACAGGCTCGATCCAACCTGCGGGCCTGACGGCCGGAAGGGGAGGCGGCGTGGGTGCGGTGAGCGGAGCCAGAGCCGGGCCATCGGCCGTTGGGGAACGACCGGCAACCAGTGCCCGCCCACCTTCAAGCAAGTCCCAAAGTGTCCGAAACATGCTTCATGCATCCGGAGAGATGAGGCGTGAACCGGGGGGGATGGTGCGACCGCGGGCGAAAGAGGGCCAGTCCATCGGGCGTTTGCCAGCGGGCTGGAGTTCGATGATCTCCAGCGTTGTGTTGTTGCCGCAGGATACCACGCCGCGGGCAGGGTCGATGATCGCGCCGGGATCGAAGGGTGTTCCCTCCCTCTTGGCATGAGGTGGGCCGACGCGGACACGGAGGAGTTTCAGGGTGAGCGGCGCGGCGGCATCGCGTGGGTCGAGGCTGGTGGAAGCACCGGGCCAGGGTGTGAGCGCGTGGACTTGGCGACGCAGGAAGTCGGCGGGTTGGTGGAAGTCGAGTTGACCATCGGACTTGCTGAGTTTGGTGGCGATGGTGACGAGCGATTCGTCTTGGACGCGGGGAGAGAGCGTATCTTCCAGGTGCTGAGCCAGCACGCGATCGACGAGCGCCGGGCCTTCGGCGGCGAGACGGTCGTGGAGTTCGCCCGCGGTGACAAGGGGGTCAATCGGCATCGGCGGGTCGGTTTGCGCCAGCACAAGCCCGGCGTCCATGCGGTCGGCCAGCGTGATGATCGAGTTTCCGGTGTGGGTGTCGCCACCAAGGATCGCGGCGTTGATCGGTGCAGCACCGCGCCAGCGCGGCAGGAGGGAGGAGTGCAGGTTGATGGCGAACACCCCTGCGAGCAGACGCGCTGAGAGTTTCTGGCCGAAGGCGATGACTACGAATGTGGGAGGTCGGATATCGGATATCGGAAGTGGGGAAGGGGTCGAGGCGAGACGGTGAATCTCATCGACTACTTCGGGGGCGTTGACCTTGGGCGGTTTGAGGATCGGAATGCCGGGAAGGTGTTCGGCGGCCCACGCGGCGATGGGTGTTGGCGTGAGGCGGCCGCCGCGGCCGGCGGGCTTGTCGGGCTGTGTGACGACCGCGGCGATGGTGTGCGATCGCGCCAAGTGGGCGAGCGTCGGGAGACCGAAAGCGCCGGAGCCGAAGAAGATCAGCCGCATGGGAGGCGAGTGTAGAGACCATGCCGAATGCACACCGGGCAGAAGCCCGGTGCCACGAACTCACCGCTCCGCATCGCGCTCCAGGTCACGGATGGCCAAACGGTTCTTGAGCCTGGACAGTTGCGTCATCTTGTCGATGATGAGCACGCCGTCGAGATGATCCACTTCGTGCTGCCAGCAGCGTGCCAGCAGGCCGGTCGCGGTGTGCGTCAACGTGCGGCCGTCGAGCCCGGTGGCCACGATGGTGATGGTCGGCGACCGGAGTACCTCGCCAAGGATGTCGGGCAGGGAAAGGCAGCCCTCGCTCAGCGGCTCGGGCGGGCCGAGGGGTTGGGTCAGCACCGGGTTGATGTAGGTCTGCGGCTCGCGGGTCGCGGACGGCGGCACAGAGGCGGCAGATCGAGACTCACTCTCGGGAACGTGCGCGACAAACAGCCTCCAAGCGAGACCGACCTGCGGGGCGGCGAGGCCTATGCCCTCGGCCTCGTGCATGATTTCGATCATCCGGCGTGCGACATCGCGGACTTCATCCGTAAGGGTGGCGACCGGGCGGGCTTTGGTGCGGAGCACGTCGTCGGGGTAAGTCCGGATGCGCAGGCTCGCGGTGTCGAGGGGCATGGCGTACGGTAGGAAGCGGTCGGCACGGATCGGGCGCGGGGCCGGGTGCGTATCAAATGGGCCGAGAGGGCAACCCACATCGGTTGATGGTGTTGGCGGGGTGTTGGGGAAGTCGGTAGGATTGCCGCTGGCGATTGAGGGCGGGACAAGGAGCGGTCATTGGGCTTGTTTGGGAAGAAGAAGCCGGAGATCAAGCCCGAGGAGAAGGGCGCTTCGCCCGCGGCCAATGGGTCAACCGGCGATGCCGGATCGAATCCATCGACTGTCGGGGCAGCCTCCGGGGCGACAGTGAAGGCGGGGTTTGAGTACTCGCCCGATAAGGCGGAGCGGTTCTTTGATCGCGCGCAGAGTCTGCACGATGTGACGAACTACGCGTATTCCATGAACCTGTGGCTAGGCGGGCTGAAGCAGGACCCCACGAGCATGAAGGGCCTGGAGGGGTTTGTCCGCGCAGCGCAGGCCTATGTGCTCGAGAGCAAGGCGAAGGGACCCCCGAAGGACACCGCGAAAAACTTCGCCGATGACCGGTCGGAACTAGGCAAGTATCTTTCCGACCTGTTGCAGTGGGGGTCCCGGATCATGGATGCGGGGCTGGGCGTCCGCGCCATGCAGAGCGCTTCGAAACTCGGACTGCAGGGGCCAGCGGTGTGGATCGCCGAGCGGGCGCGGGGTGCCGCGACGCAGGAGAAACGGCCGCGGAAGGAGTATCTGGTCGCGGTGATGGAGGTGTTCGAGAAGTTCCAGCAGTTTGATCAGGCGGTCGTCGCGGGCGAGGCGGCCGTTCGGATGGACCCGACCGATGGCAGGCTCGCGCAGCGCGTGAAGAACATCTCCGCGGAATCGACGATGCACCGCGGCGGCTTCGACCAGACGGGACAGGCCGGCGGCTATCGCCAGAACGTCCGCAACACGCAGAAGCAGCAGGACCTTGAGGACGAGGAACGGGTTGTCAAGACCGAGCAGACGCTCGACCGGCTGATCGAGAAGACTCGCATCGAGCACGAAGCGAACCCCGCCGACCGGCCCACAATCAACAAGTACGGCAAGTTCCTGCTGGAGCGGGCGCACGCGGCGGATGAGGAGACCGCCCACACTCTTTACTCTCAGGCCTTTGAGTCGACGAGGGAGTTCCGGTTCAAGGAGCAGGCGGACACGATCCGACTCCGGCAGGCCCGACGGCGCGTGGCGGCGCTGGAGGCAGCGGCGAAGGCGCCCGACGCGGGAGAAGGAGCCAAGGAGGCGTACAAGGGCGCGCGGCTCGCGCTGCTGCGCGAGCAGTCCGCGATGCTTGAGGAGCAGGTTGCGGCGTATCCGACGGACCTCAACAAGAAGTATGACCTGGGGCGGGCGTATTTCGGGTTGCAGCGCTACGACGACGCGGTAGCGATGTTCCAGGAAGCCAAGGCGGACCCCAAGAACCGCGCGAGGGTGCTGAACTACCTGGGCCTTTCGTTCCATCACATGACGGGGTACACGGATGAGGCGATCCAGACGCTGCGGGAGGCTCTGGAGTCGCACGACACGCACGCGGATGAGATCGGGACGGAACTGCGCTACGGCCTGATGCTGGCACTTGAAACTCGCGCTCGGGAGAGCCTGGACCTGGCGAACGCGGAGGAGGCGTTCAAGATCGCCTCGGGGATCACGATCCAGAGCATCTCGTACAGGGATGTGCGCAAGCGCCGCGACGACCTGAAGGCGCTGCTCGCGGAACTCCGGAGCGGCGGCGGGGCGCAAGGGTGAGCAGGGCGAGCAGCACGGGCGCGGGCGGGAGCGAGGCGACAAGCGCTGTCGCGATCATCCCGGCACGGCTTGGTTCCACTCGGTTCCCCGGCAAGGTGCTCGCGGATCGCACGGGTAAGCCGCTGATCCGGCATGTGTGGGAGTCCACGCGCCGGGCGGCGAGCCTGGCACGGGTAGTCATCGCCACGGACGATCAGCGCGTGCTTGATGTCGCACGCGGATTTGGAGCGGAGGCGGTGATGACAGGCTCTGAGCATCCGAACGGCACGAGCCGACTTGCGGAGGCCGCGGCCACGCTGCGACTTCCTGAGGATGCAATCGTCGTGAATGTGCAGGGGGACGAGCCCGAACTCCACCCGGGAGTGATCGACGCGGCGGTGCAGATGCTGGTGCGGGGCGAGCGGGACGCGGACGCTTCGGTTGCCACCGTTGCAACGGCGCTGCGCGGGGACATGGGCGAGCGGATCGACGATCCGAACATCGTGAAGGTGGTGGTTGGTCGGGATGGGTGTGCGCTGTACTTCTCGCGGGCGGCGATCCCGTGCGACCGAGACGGGGCGGGTAGCGCACAGGCGTTGCGGCATGTAGGCCTGTATGTGTACCGGCACGCGACGCTGAGGCGGTACGCCGCCATGACGCCCACGCCGCTGGAGCAGGCGGAGAAACTCGAGCAGTTGCGGGCGCTCGAGAATGGAATGCGGATCGCCGTGGCGATCGTCGAGCCGGGGATGACCGGGGGCGGGGGGATCGATACGCCCGAGCAGTACGATGCGTTTGTGAAGCGAGTGGCCGAGCGCTAGCACGTAGAAGTCTTACTCGATGGTGGGTGCCCTGTCGGACGGCGTTACGCGGAGGACTCGCATCGCCGTGCGTCCGTTGTCGATTCGAAAGTCCGGCAACCCCACAAGTTCCTCGGCATCGAGCCGTGCCGGCCAGAGGCGTTGGGACACGGGCGCGAGTTCGATGCCCGGGATTCGCCCGTCGCGCACAATCATGAAGGTTGGTCCAGGGTTCTGCACGATGTGGGTGCGGAACTGATCAAGGGTCCACGCCTCACCCGCCAGCATCGTCGCGCCCGCCCTCGGATCGCCCACGACCTGCACGAAGCCGCCCGCATAGTAATCGAGCGCAGGACTGGTGTACTCGAACGAGAACAACCGATCCGGCCCCCTCCAGTCGTAACGCGCTCGAAGCGCCGCCAACAGGTCGCGCGGAGAGCGATGGGCGTTGACGCGGTCGCGAAGGAAGCCGTACTGGAACGACTGCGCGATCGCCAGCACCAGAATCGTCGCGCCGAGCCACAGCGCGGGCGAGGACCGGAGCGGTCGCGGCCTGCACCAGATGGCCGCGAGCCAGCCCGCGAGCATCGCCCACGCGGGCCACAGGGGAGTCAGGTATCGCTGCACCCCTTTGCCGAAGATGCTGAAGGCGATCAGGCTCAACACGATCCACGCGGCGACGATCGCTCCGCCGGGGGTAAGGCGCGGGCGGAAGCGGATGAGGACCACCAGCGCGGCGAGCGCGAGCGCCGAGCCGAGGCCGAGGCCGAAGAGCATGGTCTCGAGGTTGTTGATCGGGGCCTCGGCGACGAAGAACCGGACGTTATCATCGAGTTCCGCACGGGCGAGGAGCGCCGCCTTGTCGGCTCCAACCCGTTGCCCGACGAGCCAGGTCCACCCGTACCGGGCCGCGGCCGGGACGCCAAGCACGAGCAACGGGTGGGTGCGGGAGAGCGCGGCGGCGAGAGAGCGCAGGCGCGCGGAGCGGAGGGATGCACACCATAAGACGATCCCGCCGTAAGCGGCGAGGGCGACATAGAGAAGCCCGGTGTCCTTGGTGAGGACTGCGCACGAGGCGGCGATCGTTGCAACCCCCAGCGCCGGCCAGTTGGTGCGCCCATGCACGCGATGAGCACGAAACGCCCGTGCCACGGCCCAGACCGCGACGGTGATGAAGGGGACGAGCAGGACGTCGAGTTCGCCGATGCGCGCCGCGCGGACGTACAGGATGCCGGTGGCGAGGAGCACGCCGGACCAGAGCGCGGCCCGCTCTGCGAAACTCCGTTCCTCTTCGGATGGGCGATCGGGCGCAAGCAGTTCGCGCGCTGCGCCGTAGGTCGCGAGTACGCCGCACAGCCCCGCCAGTGCGACCACGAACCGGAGGTGCCAGAGTTCCACGGTCTGGCCGAGCGCACTCGCAACGGCGAGTTGGGCCCAGTAGATCATGGGCGGTTTGGCGAGGTAGGGCCTTGCGTTGACTGTCGGAACCAGCCAGTCGGCGCGGGCCTGCATGTCGCGTGCGACGATCAGCCGCTGGCCTTCCTGCCAGTTGGTAACGCCGTGGGTGTCGAGGCCCGGGAAGTACGTCAGGAGGCAGAGGAGGGTGAGCAGGGTCAGATGCACCCAGGTTCGCGGCCTGGGGTTTGAGGTGTGCGCGTTAGTCATGGTCGCCTTCAAAGATAACGGGACGCGCGCGTCACCCCGCCGGCGAAGTTCAACTCGGCCCCCAACCCGTCGCTCGCACTCCGGGCTCTGACAATCAGGAACGCTCAGGCGTTGTCGAGTAACTCGACCGACTTGAATGGCCTGCCCGCGAGCATTTCGAGCGATGCGCCGCCGCCGGTGGAGATGTGGCTGAAAGCGTCGTTCATGCCCAGAAGGTCCGCCGCGGCCGCGGAATCGCCGCCGCCGATGATGGTGGTCGCGCCGTTCTCGCGCGTGGCGTAGGCCATGGCGCTGGCGACCTGCTGGGTGCCAACTCGGAAGGGTGCCCACTCGAACACGCCCATTGGCCCGTTCCAGACAATGGTCTTGGCCTTGCGAATGCGGAGGGCAAAGGCGGCCTGAGTCTTGGGGCCGATGTCCATGCCCATGTAGCCGGGCTTGATCGCGTCATTGAAAGTTTCAATGCTCCCGGAACTCTCGGCGAACTGCGTTGAGCAGACGTGGTCGAGCGGAAGCAGGAGATCGCACTTGAGCCTCGCGGCCTCATCGAGAATCTTCCTGGCCTGAGCGAGCATGTCGGCCTCGACGCGGCTGTCGCCGACCTGCTTGCCCAGCGCGCTGAGGAAGGTGTAGGCCATCGCGCCGCCGATGATGACCGCATCGGCCTTGCGCAGCACAGCGTTGATCATCGGGAGTTTGTCGGAGACCTTCGCGCCACCGAGGACAACGACATACGGCTTGGCGGGGCTGGCGAGTTTCTCAGAAAGGTAGCGGAGTTCCTTCTCGACGAGCAATCCGACGACGCGCGGCTTGCCGGTCATTGCCGCGGGGACGGCGTGCATCGACGCGTCCTCGCGGTGGCAGGTGCCGAAGGCGTCGTTGCAGTAGATATCGCCGTAGGCGGCGAGTTTCGCGGCAAAGGCCGCGTCGCCCTTCTGCTCGGCCTTGTGGAAGCGGAGATTGTCGAGGAGCAGGACCTGGCCTGGTCGCAGGGCCTTGACGGCGGCGGCGGCCTTGTCGTCGATCGGATCGTTCGAGGGAAACTCGACGGGCAGTCCGAGCAGTTGGGACAGCCGAGCGGCGGCGGGGCGGAGAGATTCGCCGTCCTCAAAGCCGGTCCCACCGGGCCTGCCAAGATGGGACATCAGCACTGCGGAGCCGCCGCGATCGAGGACGGACTTGATGGTCGGCAGAGCAGCGGAGATGCGGCGGTCATCGGTGATGCGGTCGCCATTTAGCGGAACATTGAAGTCCACGCGGATGAGTACGCGCTTGCCGGTGACATCTGTCTGTGCGATGGTCTTTTTGGGCATGGCGGTCGCTCGAGGAATCTGTGAGTGCTTCGGAGTCCGTCACCGCAATGGAATCTCTGATGAGGTGATGAGGTGAGAGGGTGAGAAAGAGAAGCGAATAGCAGGATCCGGCACGCGCGGCTTCACTTCATAACACGATCACATCATCACTCCATCATTCTCTCGGCCCTCGCCCTGACCGTCGCCATGCCGCCCTCGTTGAGCCGGTCTCGCAGCCTGCGGAGGCGCGTGGCGACACTGGCATCAATCAACTGGTCGCCGATTTGGAGTTTCAGGCCGCCGATCATCTCGCGATCGGTGTACGGGTGGACGATCGGCTCCTTGCCGAGCACCTTGTGGAGGCGGTCGCGAATCGCGCCGAGTTCGTCCTCGCTGATGGGCGCGGCGGTGTAGACATCGACCTCGATACGCCCGAACTCGGCCTGAACCTTCTCGTCGAATGCCGCGGCGATCGCTGCAAGATGATCCAGCCGCTGCTTGGCGTTGAGGACCTGGAGGAAGCGGAGTGTGAGGTCGGACACGCGCCCGCCGAGAATCCTTTGGAGGGAGGCGGCGCGGGCATCGGCTGGGACGATTCGTGACGCGAGAAACTCACCGAACGCGGGCTCGGCCCGCGCGATCTCGAGCAGTTCGTTCAGTTCGGCGAGCGTCTCTTCGATCGCTCCCTGGCCGCCGGAAGCGCGGGCCAGGTCGAGCAGCGAGGCGGCATAGGTGCGGGCGAGGGCATCGGGCTCGGTGTGGGTGAGGGGCATTGGAACTCTGATCCTGAGGATGGTTGCATCGGACAGGCCGCACTCGGCAATGACCCGAAGGTCGGTGGCACCTGTTCAGTTATTGTGTACGGTCTGGAACTGAGCCAGGGACTCATCGACGAGGCGCTGCTGGTCCTGGGGGCGGATCTCGCGCTGCAGGATCTTCGAGGCGATGGAGGTCGCCATGCTGGAAGCCTCGGTGTAGATCTCGGCGATCGCCGCCCGCTTGGCGGCGTCGATGTCGCGCTTGGCCCGCTCGCGCATGGCGTTCAAGTCGATATCCGCTTTGGCCTTGAGGTCGGCGGAGATGGCCTGCTGCTGGAGTTTGGCATCGTCGAGCATCTTCTGGGCCTCAGCGCGTGCCTGCGCGAGGCTCTTCTCGTACTGCCGGAGCGCATCGCGAGCCTGCTGCTGGGCGAGTTCGGCGGCCTCGATCTCGCTGCGGATTTTGGCGGAGCGGTCGTCAAGGCCCTTGGATATCACGGGCCAGACCTTGATCGAGAGAACCGCGAAGACGATCGCGAACACGACCAGCGCGGTAATCGCGGTGGCAATGCCCTGCGGCAGACTTGCGATCGCGCCGGTCTGCGCCGCCGCGCTGTGAGCGTCATCGGCTGCGAGCGTGAGCGCGGGCAAGACAAGGACCGCCGCGGCGGCGAGTGCTGAGAGACTTGCTGAACGCACCATCCCGACCTCCTACTGAAAAGGAATCCGCGTGAAAGCCGATGCGCCGCCTCTCGGAAGCGCAACGGGGGAAGGCTTACTTGGCGCCGAAGCCCGCGAAGACGGCGAACAGAGTCGCGCCCTCGATGAGCGCGGCCGCGAGGATCATGTTGATCTGGATCTTGCCCGCGGCCTCGGGCTGACGGGCGATGGACTCGACCGCGCCCTTGCCGACCAGGCCGATGCCGATCCCGCCGCCGATGAGCGCCATGCCGCCGCCGAGGACGGCCAGGCCCTTGCCGATGCTGGATGGGCTGGCGGCGGTGACCTTTGCGATCTCTTCCGCGGTCTGCGCGAGCGCGGACGCTGGCAGCGCCGCGAGTACGCCCGCGGCGAGCCACAATGCCTTGTTCGTGATCTTGTTCATTGCTCGAACCTTTCTTTGCAGTTGCTGCACGGGTCGTTCGGGTGTCCCCGCTGTGCGGGAACGCGGCCTGTTTTCACGCGTGGGCGTGCTCGTGGCCGTGGGCATGACCATGCTCGTGCTCATGGCCGTGCTCGTCGTGGTGATCCATCAGTGAGATGAAGATCGTGGTGAGGAACATGAACACAAACGCCTGGAGGAAGGCGACAAAGAGTTCGAGGAACATCAGCGCGGTCGCCGCGAGCACACTGACGATTGTGATCGCGCCGTTGGTGCCGTAGCCGCCGCCCGCCGACATCGACGAGATGGCCACCCCCGCAAAGCCGAGGATCGACGCGATGAGCACATGGCCCGCGGTCATGTTCGCGAACAGACGAAGAGCCAGCGCGAAGGGCTTGATGATGAACTGGCCGGCGACCTCGATGAGCAGCAGGAGCGCGGCGATGGGGAACATGAACCAGGGCAGGCCGCCCATCATGTGCTTGACAAAGCCCGCCGGGCCGAGGCGCACGATCGCGGCGACGTTGAAGAACAACGCCGCGAGGATGGCGAGCGTGCCGGTGACCCAGATGTTCTGCGTCGCGGTGCCGCCGATGTAGCCGGATGGGAGGTGGAAGACGTGGAAGAGGTCGCGGATCGGGGTGAGCCCGATCAGGTTGTTGACGAGGATGAAGAAGAAGAACGTGAACAGGAGGGGGGTGAATCGCTCGGTGCGGTCGTGCAGGAGTGGCCGGATGACCTCCTCGCGCAGGTAGACACAGATGACCTCGATGAGGTGGGCGAAGCGACCGCGGGCGATATACGCGCCCGGACCCTGGCTCGCAGGGCCGGTCTTGATGCGCGATGCGACGAACAGCCCCACAAGAATGACAATGAGGCCCGACAGAACGATCGCGCCCTGATTGTCCGACCAGAGCCAGTAGCCGCTATCACTCACGATCGAGGGAGCGTTCACGACGTGGCTGAGCGGGTCATCCGCGGCGAGCATCAGTGGAACAAGGCTGGTCATACTGGGTTCCGGTCGGGGCGATCGGGCTAGTGGGCGGTTGCAAGAAGGCGGACGCGTTCACGTTCAAGTCGGGAGAGGACCTTGACGGCCATGATGGTCTCCGCGAGAAGGAGCGTCAGGACAAAGGTGAGGGCACCCATGAAGAGCGGGCGCGGCGGGAGGTTCGCGGGCTGCATCGCGTAGCACACGGCCAGCACTATCAGGCTTCGACCAACGCCGGAGCCGAGGACGACCACGCCCCAGAAGTCTTTGCCGACGGAGAGCAGCAATGGGATCAAGGTCGCAAGTGACCCCGCGCCCATCGCGAAAAGCAGGGGCGTCGCGTACTCGGTGCCCGCCGCCAGCCGGCTCGTCACCATCCACGCGCCGACCCCCGCAATCAGCGTCGCGCCGAGCATCACGATGCCGCACGCGGCACGGGGAATGTGTGAGGCTGGCGTGGGGTCCAAGGTCGCTCCAAAAGTGGGTTCAAGGATAGCCGGTTGTACGGGGGTGGTCGAGCGAGCAGCAGGCGCGAACAACGGCTTAGGGGCGTTGCGAATCAGCCATCTGCTGGCGAGCAGCAGCCTCGCGACGTTCGGTCGCCTGCGTGCCTCGCACGACCCTGACGAACGCCGCGACCATGCCGAGGGCGATTCCTCCAAGCACGAACGACGGCATGTGCCCCAGCCATTTGCCGAGGCCCCAGCCAAGGAAAGCACCGACCATCACGGTCGCGACGAAGTCCAGCGCGATGCCGAAGGCCTTGGCGGTGTCGGACATGTCGGTCTTGGTCTGAGCGTCGTCGCGCGTAACCGAGGCCGGGCGGGGTACCGCTTGCTTCAGAACTTCCGGAATCTCCGGAGCGCGGGGCGGCTCGCGCCAGGCCGGGAGGTCCTCGACGCGATCGGGGAGATCGGCGGGACCGCGCTCGTCATTGTCCGGCTGGATTGGGCTGGGGTTTGCCATGGCAGAGAGGCGTCGCGAGCGACCTAGGCGAGCACCCGCGCGACAAAGTGCCTCGCTGCGAGCAGCGTATCCTTGAGTTTGGTGACATCCGTCCCGCCGCCCTGCGCGGAATCGGGCTTGCCGCCGCCCTTGCCGCCGCAGGCGTCGGCCGCGGCCTTGACCCAGTCGCCCGCCTTGAGGCCCCGCTTGATGAGGGCTTCGGGCACCGCCGCGAGCATCGCGATCTTGTTTCCCACTGCATCCGGCGAGATGAGCATCACCGCCTTCTTCGGGCAGAGTTGCGCGACGGTGCTGACAGCGGCCTGAAGGGCTTTGCGATCATCGCCGACCTCGATGGTGTTGATGACGAAGTCATCAAGGGAAGCGGCCGCGGCAAGACCGATCTGGCGGGCAATCGCCGCGGCCTCATTGGAGCGGGCCGCGGAGGCGTGCTTCTCAGCGCCCTTGATCCGCTCATGGAGAATGGCAAGGGCAGCGCGGAGTTCGGCCTTCCTCGCGGCGGGCAGCGTGAGTTGATCAATCTCCGCTGAGAGTTCGGCCACTACGCCGCCAAGTTGGGAATCGGGGAGTTTCGCAGCGGCGGCGAGCCGCTCCGCCAGTTTGTCGGCCGTCTGGATCGCCGCGAGCGCGGGAACTCCCGTGATCCCCACGATGCGGCGGACACCCTTGGCGACGGCCTCTTCGGTGACAAGGGCGAAGTGCTGGACCTGCGAGGTCCGCTCGACGTGCGTACCGCCGCAGAACTCCATCGAGTAGTCGCGCCACTGCGCGGCCTTCGGGCTGTCGAGGAGCGAGGCGATCGGCGCGCCGACCGAGACTATGCGGACCGGGTCCGGGTAGGCCTCGCCGAAGACCGCACGCAGGCCCTCGACCTGCTTGGCGACAAAGAGCGGCGCGGTATCGGCGTGCACATGAAGGTCCCGAGCGATTCGGTCGCGAACGATCGCCTCGACCCTGCCGAGTTCCTCTGGCGTGACGGACCTTGTGTGCGAAAAGTCAAAGCGAAGACGGTCCTGCGCGACCAGCGAGCCCTTCTGGTCGATGCCGTCGCCGAGGACCTGGCGCAGGCCGAGGTTCAGGAGGTGGGTCGCCGTGTGGTTCGCGGCGACGCCCGTTCGGCGCTGGGAATCGAGGGTGAGTTGCACATCGTCGCCGACGGCGATCTCGCCGCGGAGGACGTGTCCGAT